>Ga0105259_1000179_pt1 | contig 9719 bp, 6 predicted proteins | sample EasRivMeERMZT299_FD_89678 | JGI IMG/M metagenome (GOLD analysis project Ga0105259, IMG submission 89678) | Soil microbial communities from meander-bound floodplain in the East River, Colorado, USA - East River MetaG ERMZT299 | ecosystem: Environmental > Terrestrial > Soil > Floodplain | place... | reverse complement strand
CGCCAACGGCCCGCCGCCTGCTAGCGGATGGAAGCGACGAGGAAGTTCCGCTCGACCAGGTGCGCGAGGGAGACCGACTACGCGTGCGTCCTGGCGACAAGGTGCCCGTGGACGGCCAGGTGATCGAGGGCCACTCGAATGTCGACGAATCCTTGCTGACCGGCGAGTCGCTGCCGGTGAGCAAGAATCCAGGCGACCGACTCATCGGCGGAACGCAGAATGCGAACGGCAGCCTAGTCATGCGCGCCGATCGCGTAGGCGGCGAAACGATGCTCGCGCAAATCGTGCAGCTCGTGGCCCAGGCGCAGCGCACGCGTGCGCCGATGCAGCGGCTCGCGGATCGCGTGTCCTTCTGGTTCGTGCTGGCGGTGCTGGCTGTCGCGATCGCGACCTTTTTCGTGTGGGGTTGGTTCGGTCCGGATCCGTCCTGGACTTTTGCGGTGCTCAACGCCGTCGCGGTGCTCATCATCGCCTGCCCCTGTGCGCTCGGGCTTGCGACGCCGATGTCGGTCATGGTCGCGATGGGCCGCGCCGCCCAGTCGGGCATTTTGTTTCGGGACGCGGAAGCGATCGAGAAGCTGCGAACAGTGGACACGCTGATAGTAGACAAGACGGGCACACTGACCGAGGGGCGCCCGGCATTCCGCACCGCAGTTGCAGCGCCGGGGTTCGACGAGGCAGGACTTCTTCGGCTCGCAGCGAGCCTGGATACGGGTAGCGAGCATCCGCTCGCGCAGGCGATCGTCGCCGAGGCGCGCCGCCGTGGGCTCTCGCTCGCCAAGCCGGAGTCGTTCGAATCGGGCACCGGCCTCGGCGTACGCGGGCAAGTAGAAGGGCATCAGCTTGCGCTCGGCAGCGCTGCACTGATGCGCGACTTCCGCGTCTCCATGGAGCCGCTCGACTCGGAAGCCCGGCGTCTCCGCGACGAGGGAGCAAGCGTCATGTTCCTCGCCTCGGACGGCGCGCTCGCCGGCCTCCTCGCGGTCGCAGACCCGGTCAAGTCGACGACGCCGGAGGCGCTTACTATCCTGCGCCGTTCGGGGCTTTCGATCATCATGGCGACGGGCGATGCGGTTGCAACCGCACGAGCCGTTGCCGCAACAACCGGTATCACTGAAGTCCACGGCGAGACGCGGCCGGCCGACAAGGCCGCACTGATAGCGAAGTTGCACGCGGAAGGACGAATCGTTGCGATGGCCGGGGACGGCATTAACGACGCGCCCGCACTTGCGACCGCCGACGTCGGCATCGCGATGGGAACCGGCACCGACGTCGCGATCTCGAGCTCACAGGTGACGCTCGTGAAAGGCGACCTGCGTGGCATCGCGCGGGCACGCGAGATATCGGGTGCGACGGTCCGCAACATGTGGCAGAACCTCGGATTCGCGTTGGTCTACAACGCGCTCGGCGTGCCGATTGCAGCTGGCCTGCTCTACCCGTGGACCGGGTTGCTGTTGAGCCCGATGATTGCGGCGCTCGCGATGAGCTTGTCGTCAGTTTCCGTGGTTGGTAACGCACTGCGGTTGCGAAGCCGCTGAGTTCCCAAAGTGGTCACCCCGCGTGAGCAGCAAACGCTCCAACGCATAGTGAGGCGTCGTCTATGGACCTCAGTCCAAGCGTGTACGGCGGTCAAGGATCAGGAGATCTTTCAAGTCGGGTGGTATTGGCAGCCGTCGCAATGCGCTCACACCTGCCCCTCCAGTGTTACCACGCGGTACGCGGCCTATAGCCGATCCGATCATCCCCCCAGGGATACGTATCAACTGTCCGAGGATTTCGCGCAGATCGCGTTGGCGCCACCCGACGCGCAGCATGCCTACATGTGCTCTCAAGTGCGGCCTGACATACCACTGTCCGAGGACATGAGCGCGCTCAAGGTGCGCAAAGGCTTTAGCCAAACTGTTGTTGGCAAGAGCACGCTCCGCACATTGCATTTCCGTTTCAAAAGCGGCATTTAATATTGGATGCATGGATTGTGACGCCTAACGATTGAGTTCAGTGGTCGGCAGCCAGCGCCGCCCGGGCGCTCGTCGGGGCCTGCCGTTAGGTCGCAGCACGAACGCGACCGCTCCAGAGCAACCACGCGAGATATGCGGCTGCCGTCATGTCGAACGCGAGACAAAACGCTGGCCACCAACTTGGAACGCCCGGATTGGCTATGACCCTGCCGTGCACAAGATCGAAAATGCCATGGGTCGCTAGCGCAACCACAACAACCCAAAGCGATGACCTGAAACCAGCTACTGCAATTGCAAGGAAAATTGCGCCTATCAGCGATTCAAGCACGAGTGCATGCGTGGATGCTCCCAAGACCGCGAACAATGCATAGTAAGACGCGATGACAATCGTTATCGTTGGATAGAAGGCACGGTCACGATCCAGGCCGCTCGCGGTGGCCAGCAGCCCCACACTGAATGCAAGTAACGCTCCGATCAGCAGTGCCACGTTGCGTCGCCTCGCCTGATCTTCGGTCTTATGTCCGCGTTGGTCGGTCGCGGAATTCGCGTTTGATGCCCACTCCCTGGTTTGCGGGATCGTGGCTAGAGACGTAATTGAACCACCGACACGCGGATATTCAGTCGCCTGCTGCTCGCACGAATTGCAGCTCGGTCATTGTGCGGCGCGGGAGGACGCCGGAATTTCCGCAATTGAAGGCAGGAACGCAGGTGGCCTGCGCGCCCGATGTGCCTGCTCGAAGGCGTGGGCGATTGCGAGCACGTGCGCGTCCTGCCACGCCCCCGCAAAGAACGATACCCCGACGGGCAGGCCGTGCTGGAAGCCGGCCGGCACGCTGATGCTCGGATAGCCTGCGACAGCAGCCAGCGTCGTGCTGCTTGGGACGTTCCAGTTGTCGCCGTGGACCAGATCGACGACCCAAGCGGGACCACTGGTGATCGCGACCAGCGCGTCGAGCCGGTGTGCGGCCAATACCTTGTCAATGCCTTCCGCTCGCGCCAATCGCCGGATCCGTGCGAGCTTGCTGCGATACTCCGCCGAGCCGAGGCCGCCCTTGCCTTCGGCTTCAATGAACAGCTCCTGACCAAACCAGGGCATTTCGGTCGCCGACTCACGCTCGTTGAACGCGATCACATCGGCGAGCGACGATATCGAATCCGCTCCGCGCGCTCGAAGGTAGGAGCCAAGATCGGCCTTCAGCTCATACAGGAGCACGGTCAGCTCGTCCGCAAACTGATCCGCGACAGGCAGAATGACGGGATCCACGATCTGCGCGCCCTCGGCACGAAGTGTCGCGACGACCGCGTCAAGGACGTCCTTCGAGGCGCCATCGCCGCCACCGTGGTTGCGCACGACTCCGAGGCGACGATCGCGCAGGCTTGCCGCGTCGAGAGACGCATAGAAACCGTTGCGCCGGCTATCGGCTTCGGCTGTGGCGGAGTCGCCCGCGTCCGTTCCCGCGATCGCATCGAGCAGCATCACTGCGTCCGCTACGGAGCGTGTCATCGGACCAGCCGTGTCCTGGCTGTGTGCAATCGGCACGATGCCGCGGCGGCTAACCAAACCGACCGTCGGCTTGAACCCGACGATGCCGTTCACCGAGGCGGGGCACACGATTGAACCGTCTGTTTCCGTGCCGATCGCCGCGACGACGAACCCGGCGGCGACCGCCACGCCGGATCCGGAGCTCGATCCGCAAGACGTACGATCCAGCACATGCGGGTTCCGAGTTATTCCGCCGACCGCGCTCCAGCCACTGCTCGAGTGTGTGCTACGGATGTTCGCCCACTCACTGAGGTTCGTCTTGCCGAGGATGATCGCGCCGGCCTCGCGCAGCCGCCGAGTGACTTCCGCGTCCTGGGCTGCGGGCGCGCCGGCAAGTGCCAGGGAGCCCGCGGTCGTCAGCTGTCGATCGCCCGTGTCGATGTTGTCCTTCAGCAGGACTGGAATGCCGTGCAGCGGTCCACGGACCCTACCGGCCCGCCGTTCGGCGTCCCGTTCGTCGGCAATGGCCAATGCGTCCGGATTGGTGGCGATCACCGCGTTGAGCATTGGTCCAGCATCGTCGATCGCGGCGATACGGTTGAGGGACCACTGGGTGATCTGCCGCGAACTCAGCGCGCCAGCCTGCATTTCCCGCTGCAATCTCGTGATGTCGTATTCACTGAGATCCAGCACGGGCTCCGCAGGCCGCGCTGGAGAAGGTGCGCGATCACATCCGGTCAACGCGAAAAGGATGAGGACGATGCTGCCGGCACTCAGTGAATTCATGTCGGACTCCAGGCAAGGTCAACCGCGCGCATACGCGAAGTCTAACGTGCCAGGTACGGGCATGGACGATGCACCAGGGGCGGAATCGAACCGCCGACACGCGGATTTTCAGTCCACTGCGCTACCGGCCGGCGAGCCGATCGAAATTTTCGTAGTTGCTACTCGTTGGTGACTTCGTGGTGACTCGCGATGGGCCCACATCGCCAAGTAACATGCAAGCAACTGAAAACATGGCGCGCCCGAATGGAGAAACTTCGAACTCGCTGTTCGGGGTTCTGGCCGAATGGAATGCCTATCTTGAACACCGCTACGCTCGTCACCACAAAGAGCGAACCTAGACAGCAGTAGCAGCAAGGTCGATGAGCTTTGCGATGGTGTTAATGTTCCGAGCCGTCCCCTTCTCGGCAGCTGGTATTTTCAGTTTCGAGCGACCCATGCCGGCGCCATAGGCCACATAGATCACCCGCTTGCCCAAGCATAGCTCCTCATCCTTCCGGCCACGGATATCATTCAGGGCGTTGGCCGACGGAGGATCGTCCAGGAAGATGGCAACGGTCCAATTCGGGGCGGACCTAGGAAACGGATTGGATTTGAGAACAGCTTCCATCTCGCCCGGCGTGCGGATAATGACGCCCACCGGCTTTCCGGCATATGCCTGAAGACGCTTCTCGAGCGACGCCTTAACTTTCGACGCGGATTGCCTGGCAACGAAGACAACATTTCCGCTGGCGATATAAGTCTTGATCTGCGTAAAACCCTCGGCAGCGCACATTGCTTTCAGCTCGGCCATAGGCAGCTTACCCGTTCCACCCACATTCACAGCGCGCAACAATGCAATATAGGTCGGCATTGAAGGTTTTCGTCCTATTCGACTCAATCCGATAGGCTGCAGCTGAATTCGTAGGAATGCGTGCCTTTGGCGATCGCAATCGTCATATTGCCGGCGAGGCCAGCCAGCTCCTCGGTGCCAGAATCCGGCACGACAACGATATTCAGATAAGGTGTACCGCGCGTCATAGTGGCGTTATGTTGGAGAACAAAGCTGCCGCGGCGGCCATGTAGCATTCCTGTGACGCGCTCAATCGCAAAATAGCCAGCTGAATCTTTGATATCTGTACTGGCGGCGAGCATCTCACCCCTGCTTGTCGCTTGCAGATCACCGTGAAACTCTTTATCGATCGACGTACGCCCAAGTTTCGCGTCTTCGGTAGTGTTGTACGGCTGCAGAGGATTGAGTTTGACATGGAATGTTCCTCGCGCGTGCGTTGCCATCGCCTTTCTTCCTTCTCAACTTGTGTTGAATTTCAGCGTACGCAGGACATCAAGGGACCTTTCCCCTATCAAGCCAGCAGCATGTGTCACGCGTGTCATCGGAATGGACCACGCTGGAATTGACATGCCCGGAGAGAGAAACATCGAACTCACTTTTCGCTGTGCTCGCTGGATGGAACGTCAACTTGGAGCGCTTTAAGCATTCTGGAGGGCTGATCTGATGCGATGTCAGGTCACCTGCCATGAATCTTGAAGTGGCGAGCTGAGCTAAGTCACTGAGGGATTTGGCGCGCCCGGAGAGATTCGAACTCCCGACCCCCTGGTTCGTAGGGAGCCATCGAATTTGCAGACTTTTCCGAATCAACAAGTTAGATGGCCCGCCCTCGCCTAACTTCCCGCTGAGACTCGCTTTGTCACGCCAAGCGCGGATTCAGTCCTACGCAACCGCACTCCGGACTTGACTGCTTTCGATAGTTTGCCATCGCGCATGCAAAACGTGACTCCATGGCACCGCAACATCGACCTTTGGTTCCGTGGTCCGGGATTGCTAGCCGCCCACCGGTCCCGATTGAGTTCCGCCGCGCGTGGCAACTTTAGTGGAGCGTCCTGACATCCGGACTCGCCGGTCAGGGCTCACCGACCGCTCCCTTGGGCCAAACCTGAGGCCGGCCTGTCTCTTGTCGCCCGCTACGCCAGTTGCGCTAGACTCAATGTCGACGGCACAGTGTATTGTCCGACCTATCCGGACAAGCCATTGCATGTTCGACGGTATTGCGGCTCAAGATACAAGAATTCTTTAAGGGGGTTCCATGATTGCGGCCAGAATTTGTACGTCGATTGCGCACTTGTCGGTGACACGCCTCGTGGCGATCGCGCTCCTTGTCGTCGGAGCCATTTCGACGAGCCCGGCACGCGCTCAGGCCGCGCCGCAGGGGGCAGCCGCCAACGACAATGAGTCCTCCCAGCTCGAAGCGGTGGTGGTCACCGGCACTCGCCGTACCGATCGCAGCGTGACCGATTCAGCGTCGCCGATCGATATCATCAGCTCGAACGATATCAACGCGCAGCCCACGGCGAACATGCTCGACACGGTGAGGAACATCGTGCCGTCGTTCTTCGTCGGTCAGAACACGATTTCCGATGCCTCTACTTTCGTGCGTGCGCCTTCGCTGCGCGGCCTGCCGTCCGACCAGGTCCTGGTCCTGCTCAATGGCAAGCGATTCAATCGTTCGGCGCTGGTCCAGGTCTACAACGGCGGCGATACGGGCCTGTCATTCGGGTCCCACGGGTCGGACCTCGCATCGATTCCGTCGATCGCCGTCAAGAAACTCGAAGTGTTGCGCGATGGCGCGACGGCGCAGTACGGCTCGGACGCCATCGCCGGCGTGCTGAACTATGGATTGCGTGACGACACCGGAGTCGAGTTCGTCGGGCGCTATGGCCAGTACGACGAAGACAGCGACGGCGAGAGCCAGGTCTTCGCCGCCAATTTCGGCTTCGCGCTCGGCGATAGCGGATTCGCCAACCTGTCGGCCGAGTACTTCGATGATGGCCAGACAAGCCGCGGCGTCACGCGCCCGGTCGCCGTAGCTTTTGCGGAGGAGAATCCGGACCTGGCTAGCGAGTTGCCGCATTACCCGCTTCCGGCGCAGATCTGGGGCAACTCACCGACTCACGGCTACAAGCTCCTGCTGAATTCCGCCCTGGATGTCACTGATAACAGCAGGGTCTACCTGTTCGCCAACTATGCGGATACCCACGCGGATCAGAGCTTCAACTTCCGCTCCTCGCTCGTTGGCACCCGGCCATTTGAGGACGAGGACGGCAACGTCATCAGCCTCGGCGGGCGTGAATTCTTCCAGCAGCCCTACCCTACGACTCTGTGTCCGGAGGGCAACGCCACCTGCCCCGAGGGCGGCTACGTCCTCGATGACAATACCTTCGAGTTTTCGTCGATTTATCCCGCGGGCTTCACGCCGCGTTTCGTCGGTGACACCGAAGAGATCTATGCCACGCTCGGCTACAAGGGAGAGGCGAGCTCGGGCCTGCGCTATGACTTTTCGGTGTCGAGCAGCCGCAACACGCTTGCCCTGTCGATGTACGACTCAATCAGCCCATCCTACGGCGCGGATTCGCAGACGAGCTTCGAGTTCGGCGAGCTGATCCAGGAGGAACTGGATGCCAATATCGACCTCTCGTACGAGATTGACGCCGGACTAGCGAGCGCGTTGACCCTCTCGGGCGGCCTGGAATATCGGAAGGAAACCTACGAATCGACCGAAGGCGATCCGCAGTCCTACGGCGCCGGGCCCTACGCGACGCCGCATCCAATCTTTGAGGAGACGGCGCCGGGTTCGGGCGTGTATACCGATACCGGAACGTTTACGGCTGTGGATACACCGTCGGCGAGCGGCTACGGCGGCACGAGCCCGACGTATGCGGGCAAAGACAGCGAGACCAGCTATGGCGTCTATGTCGGCCTCGAGGCCGATCTGACGAGCCGGCTAAGCGGCGGGATCGCCGCGCGCTACGAAGACTACCAGGATTCAGGCGACGCGACGGTGTACAAGCTCAACGGAATCTTCCAGGTGACCGACGCATTCTCCGTTCGCGCCACCCTGGGCAGCGGATTCCATGCGCCTTCACCGGGCCAGAACAATGTCCAGGTTCTGACGACGAACTTCATCGCAGGCGTTTCGGTGCAGACGGGCACCTACCCCGTGACGAGTGCGATCGCACAGTTCTACGGCGCTCAGGCGCTGAAGCCGGAGGAATCGGACAACTATGGCGTGGGCTTTGTATTCAATCCGACGGACAACTTCACGCTGACGGCAGACTTTTACCGAATCGATGTGACCGATCGAATCTACATCTCGCAAACCTTCGAAGTGACGGCTGCGGACATCATTGCTCTGCCGGAGCTCGCGAGCGTGGGCGTCGGGGGCGACGTGCAGTATTTCACCAATTCCCTGGACACGGAGACGACCGGCCTCGACCTGATCGGCACGTATCGCACCGAGCTCGGCGCCGGCGAACTCAGCCTGACCCTCGCTTACAACTACAACGAGAACGAGGTCGCGGACTTCGACCCGGACGCGATCGGGCCATTGCAGATCAGCACTGCCGAGAACCTGGCGCCCAATCACCGGGCGAATCTGCAGGCGGGCTGGAGGTTCGGCGATTGGTCGATCAATGTCGTCGAGCGCTACTACGGCGAGTGGAGTGCCGAGAGCGACTACCCGGGCCAGACGTTCGGCGCCGAGTTCACGACCGATCTTGATGTCAGCTACACGTTCATGGAGAAGTACATGCTGACCGTGGGCGCCAGCAATCTGTTCGATGCCCGCCCGGACAAGATCGCCCAGTCTCCGGACAACTCGGTGTTCCCGATCGTAGGCGGCCTTGCCGACGGCCAGGTTTACCCGCGCAATGGCGGCCCCTTCGGGTTCAATGGCACCTTCTGGTACACGACGCTCAGAATCAATTTTTGATTGAGCCGCAAGAGTCTGCAGGTCGGGCGGGAAGGCTTCGGCTTTCCCGCCCGATTCATTTCTGCAAGCCTGACACTGCCGGTTCGCCTGCGGAGCGCTTCATGCGCGTAGGGTTTGTGACCCGTGTGGCGTTCGTGCTGCTCGTGCTGGCGGTGGGCGGCAGCGAGGCCGCCTCGCCGGTACCACAAGGGGCCGAGCGCGGCATGGTCGTCTCCGCGCATCAGCTCGCGAGCCAGATCGGTGTCGCAATGCTCAGGCAAGGCGGGAATGCGGTCGATGCGGCGATCGCCACGGCCTACGCGTTGGCCGTGACCTTTCCTGAAGCCGGAAATCTGGGGGGCGGCGGCTTCATGCTGATCCGCATGGCCGATGGCCGCGAAACTTTCATTGATTTTCGTGAGACGGCCCCGGCCGCTGCGACTCGTACCATGTTTCTCAACGCGAGCGGCACGCCGGTCCCGCTCTTGTCGACACGAGGGTATCTGTCGGCTGGCATTCCCGGCACCGTCGCGGGCCTCGAGCTCGCCCGCAAGGCGTACGGAACGCGCCCGCGAGCGAAACTGCTCAGCCCTGCGATCGAGCTAGCCGCTCGAGGCTTCGTGCTCGATCAGGGCGATGCCGAATTTCTTGCTGAGGGAGAACGAGATTTTCGAAAGGACGCTCCGGCCGGCGCAATCTTCCTCAAGAACGGGAGGCCCTATGCCGCTGGCGAGCGGCTCGTCCAGAAGG
>Ga0105259_1000176_pt1 | contig 9803 bp, 9 predicted proteins | sample EasRivMeERMZT299_FD_89678 | JGI IMG/M metagenome (GOLD analysis project Ga0105259, IMG submission 89678) | Soil microbial communities from meander-bound floodplain in the East River, Colorado, USA - East River MetaG ERMZT299 | ecosystem: Environmental > Terrestrial > Soil > Floodplain | place... | reverse complement strand
TGCGCGGTGCCGCGCACCGCCTTGGTGTGGTGCCGCAGTTCGCGCCCGTCCTTCAACTTGAGCTCGACGATGCCCTGGCGCGAGGGCAGGGCGCGAGTCAGTTCTTCGTCGCCGACCAGCTCGATGCGCTTGCGCAGCGCCAACACCTTCGCATCCTTCATACGTTTTTCGTCGTGCGAGGAGACGAAGGTGACGATACCGTCGATCAGCATCACCGCGCACAGGTACTGCATGCAGATGTCGGGCATCGAGCGGTTGTCGGTGGTGTTGGCGCCTTGCCGCGACACGCGCACCGTGAGTTTTTCGACGTCGTCGCCCTTGATGGCGTGCGCGCGGACGAGATCGAGCAGGGAATCGAGCGGCGCCTGGATCGGCGAGCCCACCGACCAGCGCTTGATGTTGGTGTTCATGACTTCAAAGGTAAAGCCCAGCCCGTCGACGAGGCGCTGCGGCTCGGGCGGGCGGCCGATGCGGCGTGTCTCGTCGTAGGCAACGAAGAAATTGCGCTCGCCGGAAAACACGTCCTCGACGCCGGTGAAGCCGGACGCGACCATGGCCGCAGAGGCGACGCCGTTCCGCGCCGGCATGCCGCCGAAGTCGAACGCTTTCTCGATGTGCTCCTCGTCGCGCATCCAGCAGGACACGCCGGAGCATTGCTGCGCGGTGTAGGAGAGCGCCCAGCGTACCTGGTCGGCATTGAGCCCGGCCAGCGCGCTGGCGGCCGCGGCGGAGCCGAACATGGGCCCGAAGCTATGGGTGGAATGCCCGGCGTCGCGGAAGTCGTATGAGCCCAGCGCCATAGTGAGCCGGGAACCGATGTCGTAGCCCAGCGTTACCGCGCGCAGGAACGCGGTGCCGTTCGCGCCCTCGCGTTCGGCCATCGCCAGCGCCGCGGGCACCACGGCGCAGCCGGGATGGGTGAGAGACGGCGCGTGCGAGTCGTCGGTCTCGTCGGCGTGGCCAAGCATGCCGTTGGCGAGCGCCGCGTGCTGCGCGGTGGTGACGAGGCGCGAGCCGATGACGGTGGATTCCTTCACCCCTCCCAGCGTCTTCACGTAGGCGATCGCCTTCCTGCCGGGCAGCAGCCGCGAGCCCGACACCATCGCGGCGATCGTGTCGAGCACGTGGTGCCGGGTTTTCTCGATGACCGCGTCCGGCAGCGGCCGCTTCACCGCGCCCGCGATGTACTCGGACAGCTCCTTCATCAGGGGGGAAATTACGGAGGCCAATTTCTCTTTCATGATATTGAATAGAAGTGGCTGAATGGGGTTTGCCATTCTACGCGATCCGGTACTTGGCGTGCCCGCACCTGCTGCATTGCGTCAGTCGTCCGTCGCGCCGGTCCCGGCATTCGTCGCCCGTTATTCGCTTTCGTCGCAAACCGATTGCCGCTCGCTGCTCCCGCGGCTAGCTTGCACCGTGCAACGACGTGATTTCCACTTGTGAAGGGGGACAAATGAACCGCATTGACCGTACCAAACGGACCCTGATGGGGCGTTCCGTTTCCGAACCAAACGGCACCATCGGCCGGCGGACTTTTCTCGCGCGTAGTGCGGGTATCGCGGGCGCGGCGGTGGCGGGCGTGGCTGCCTCCGCCGGCCTCGCGCCGGGCGCGAACGCGCAAGACCTGGCGGGACATCCGTGGGAGCGCGTCTACGGCGCGGCGTTCGCCGGTTATGGCCAGCCCTCACGCTTCGAGCTGCCGGTAGTGCGCCATTTCCTGCGCCCGTACGGCGATCTCGCGCCCGGTTCAGGTGCAGCGCTCACGCCTATCGAGTCGCTCGAGGGCATCATTACGCCCAGCTCGCTGCACAACGTCCGCAACCACAGCGGCACACCCGACATCGATCCCAAGCAGCACCAGCTGCTGCTGCACGGGTTGGTGGCGCGGCCGCTGACGTTCTCCATGGAGTCGCTGTGGCGCTACCCCATGACGACGCGCACCTACTTTATCGAATGCGCGGGCAACAGCCTCCGCAACCTCGCGCCCAAGCCGCTCCAGCTGCCCGCGGGAGCGATCCACGGCAACATATCGTGCAGCGAGTGGACGGGCGTGCCGCTGCGCATGTTGCTCGAGGAGGCCGGCTTGCAACCCCAGGCAAAGTGGCTGCTTGCCGAGGGCGCCGATTCGGCGCACATGAGCCGCAGCATTCCGCTCGACAAGGCGCTCGATGACACGATGATCGCGCTCTACCAGAACGGCGAGCGTTTGCGTCCCGAGCAGGGCTATCCGGTGCGCCTGCTGCTGCCGGGCTGGGAGGGCAACACGAGCGTGAAATGGCTGCGCAGCCTGAAGGCTACCGAGGGCCCCACCCATACCAAGGACGAAACGTCCAAGTACACCGATCCGCTGCCCGACGGCCGCGCCTTGCAGTTCACCTTTGAGATGGGCGTGAAGTCGGTGATCACCCGGCCGTCATCCACCATGACGCTGCCACGCCCGGGCTTCTACGAGATCTCCGGCATTGCCTGGAGCGGCGCCGGGCGCATTCGCCGCGTCGAAGTATCCACCGATGGCGGCGCGAACTGGGTCGAGGCGGCGCTCACCGGCGCCGAGCGCGCCAAGTGCCTGGTGCGCTTTCGACTGCCGTGGGAATGGACGGGCCAGGCTGTGGTGCTGCTGAGCCGCGCCACCGACGAAAAAGGGCACGTGCAGCCGCCGCGCAAGGAGTGGATCGCGCAGTACGCGCCGGATGCCCGCTTTCACAACAATTCCATCGTCAGTTGGGCGGTGAATGCAGACGGGAGCGTGAAAAATGTCTACAACTAAACGGATTCCTCTTGCCGCAATCGTCGTGGCGGCGGCCGCAGCCCTTGCGGCCTGCGCCGTTCAGCCGCCTGCGGCCAAGCCGCCGGCGTTGGGCACCGCAGTGAGCGCGGAGGAAGTGGCGCGCTGGGACATCAGCATTCCACCCAGCGGCGCCGGATTGCCCAGAGGCGGCGGCACCGCGCGCCAGGGCCTGCAGGTGTACGAGCAGAAGTGTCTGGCTTGCCACGGCGCGAAGGGCGCGGGCAAGCCCGCCGACCCGCTGGCCGGCGGCGTGGGCTCGCTCGCGTCAAAGACACCGCTGCGCACAGTGGGCAGCTACTGGCCCTACGCGACCACGCTGTTCGATTACGTGCGCCGCGCCATGCCCATCGCCAATCCGCTCTCGCTCAGCGACGACGAGGTCTATGCGGTAAGCGCCTATGTGCTGTTCCTCAACGGCATCGTCGGCGAGGACGCGCAGATGAACGCGCAGACGCTGCCGCAGGTAAAGATGCCGAACCGCGATGGCTTCGTGGACATGTCGCGACGGTAGCCGCCGGCCGCGGCGGGCCCGTGACTCATGTTCGGCGCGCCTCCACCCTGACGCGTATTCGAATGTGGCTTCGGACGGTCGACTCTGTCATGATCTGCTGAAAATGGCCGTCGGCGAATCCTCCGACGCGCACCACCCGTATTCACAATGGGGCGCACGCAATGGGGTTCGGGTCGCACCTGTCCCGATTCTTGAGCGGCGGCGACCGCTCCGGCGCGCCGCAATGGATCTCGTGGTCTTCCCTGTGGCGTGGCAGTCTGCTTGCCCTCTGCATTGCTTTTGCGCTTTCCACCCAGTTGCTGTTCGAGTTCGATCTGTACAGGAACTGGCCGTTGTCGGACATTCTGCTCGGCTGGCTGGATCATTTCGTCGACCAGCTCATCGTCGGAGTCTGCATCTTCGCCGCCCTCGCGATTGCGGTCCTGATACCCGCGAGATCGTCTCCTGGAAAACTGATCCTGCTCGTGATGGCGATAGCGCTCGGCGCGCTGGCTGGTGAGGCGTTGCTCTTCCTGAGCGTGCCGCCGCCGCCGGGGCTTTCCGTTGCGGGAGCGCTGTTCGCCAAAGTCGCGCGGTGGCTGGTGATCGGAGGGCTTGCCTGCGTGTTTTTCGTCTTCCAGCGCCAGGGGGCCGATGCGGCGAATCGGGCGCACGACGTCGAGCTGCAGCGCATCCAGCTCGAACGCCAAATGACCGAGGCGCGGCTGCAGTCGCTGCGCGCCCAGATCGAGCCGCATTTCCTGTTCAACACGCTTGCCAACGTCCGGCAACTGTACCGCACGGAACCCGACCGCGGCCGCAGGATGCTGGGAAACTTTGTCGCCTACCTGCGCGCGGCGCTGCCGCAGATGCGGCAGGATGAAACGACGCTCAAGCAGGAAGTCGATCTCGCGCGGGCCTACCTTGAAGTGCTGCAGGTGCGCATGGGGAAGCGGCTCCACGTGCGGATGGACATTCCGGACGAGTTCGCCGCGGTCCCGTTTCCTCCGCTTGCGCTCTCGACCCTGACCGAGAACGCCATCAAGCACGGGCTCAATCCGCTGCCCGAAGGGGGCGCGATCGAAATCACCGCGCGGGCCGAGGACGGCAGCCTCAAGGTCAGCGTCGCCGATACCGGGGCCGGGCTCCAGCGCAACAGCGGTACCGGCGCCGGGCTCGCGAACCTGCGGGCGCGGCTTGCCGCGCTGTACGGGGAGGCTGGAACCCTGGCATTCGAGGCAAACCTGCCGCGTGGTATTCGCGCCACCATAATGGTGCCCCTCGGGGGCGCCGGAGCCGGAGCCGTTTAAGTGGCTGTCGCAGCGCCATTGCCGGCCGCGCCCTGGACCGATACGGCCCCGGAAGCGCGATTCTGGATCACCCGCCTGGGATACGGCTTTCTGCTGGGCGCCACGATAGCGACTCTCAATTTCGCGCAGAATTTTCCGCTGACTCCCGCTCCGAATGGCATTGGCTTTCTTGCGTATCTTTCGCTGCTGCTGGAATGGTGCGTGGAAGGCGTGCTGATGGCAACGATCGTCGGGATAGCCGAACGCGGCGTGAACCCGCGCGAGCTGCGCGCCTGGCAGCTCGCGCTCGCGGTCCTGGTCGGCGCCGTCGCGGCGGTGCTGGCATGGCAGACCTTTACGGTGATGGTCCTGCGCGATGTTCTCGGAATTCGGCTGATTCGCGATTACATGGGCGTGCCGGTGATCTGGATCCAGGGCGTTTTTTTCCAGAGCTGGCTGTTGCTGTTCTTCGGCGGCCTTGCCGCGGCGGTGCACGCATCGCGGCGCCGGCGCGCGCGCATGCTGGCCGCGCTGCGCGCAGCCGAGCTCGGCCGCGCATCCTTGCAGCAACGCCTCGCGGAAGCAAGGCTGGCCACGCTGCAGGCGCGCGTGGACCCGGACTTTCTGTTCCAGACACTGGCCCGGCTGGAACAATCGTATGAAGCCGATCCGGACGTGGCGGACCGGCTGCTCGACGAGCTCATCGCTTTTCTTCGAACAGCGCTTGCTGAAATCCGCGGCAAGATCCAACCTCAACAAATTTCAACGATGGAGGAAACATGAAGGACTCGAACAGCGTCCGCAGAAAGCTGATACTCGCCGGCCTCGGCAGCCTGGCGGCGCATCTCGACGTCTCCGATGCCAGCGCGCAGGATCCCGCCAAAGTGATGCCGCGGGCCTATCGCGTCGTTTTCGAGAACGACAAGCTGCGCGTGCTCGAATTCACCGGGCGTCCGGGGTTAGGCGTGTGCGGTGAAGGAATGCATTCACACCCTGCGCACCTCACGGTCGTTCTCACGGATTGGCGGGGCCGCGCGAACGATCCAGGCGGTCCCGTGCGCGAGCAATCGAGGAAGGCGGGCGAAGTATTCTGGAGCGAGGCGCAGACACACAAGGTCGCGAACACGGGGAATACCAATTCACGCGTCCTGCACATAGAGCTCAAGAGTCCGGCCAAGGCCTGAGGCCGCACCACCTTGCCGGGGCAGGCGTCATGTCCATACTCAAGCCGGTAGCGGTCATTGCCGAGGACGAACCCGTGCTGCGGGCGCAGCTGCAGGAACTGCTGCGCGCAGTATGGCCGGAACTTGCCATCGCGGTCGCGGCCGAGGATGGATTCCAGGCTCTGCGCGCCCTGGAAGAATACAAGCCGGACGTATTGTTTCTCGATATCCAGATGCCGGGACTGACCGGGCTGCAGTTGGCGCGGCATGCGAGCGGGCGCTGCCACGTGGTGTTCGTGACCGCGTACGACCAGTATGCGGTCGCGGCTTTTGAGGAAGGCGCGGTGGACTACGTGATGAAACCGTTCACTGCCGCGCGGCTTGCCACGGCCTGCGGCCGCGTCAAGGACCGACTGTCCATGGTCCCGGCCGACTTGCGCGGCGTGGTGGACGCCCTCGCCCGACGGTCGGCGCAGGCGAGCCCGTATCTGCGCTGGATCAATGCATCCCTGGGGAGCGACGTGAAATTGATCACCGTGGACGAGATCTGTTATTTCCAGTCGGACACCAAGTACACCCGGGTGGTCACCGCCGACGGTGAATCCCTGGTCCGTAAATCGCTCAAGGAACTGCTGGATGAACTCGATCCGGCGTCGTTCTGGCAGATCCACCGCTCCACCATAGTCAACGTCAACGCGATCGCCAGCGTGTCGCGCGACTTCGCCGGGCACGCGATCGTGAAACTCAAGGGCCGCAAGGAAACGCTGCCGGTGAGTCAACCGTTCGCGCACCGGTTCCGGCAGATGTGAGGCGCCCTTTTCCGCTTCAGTACAGCAAGAAGCGGGGCAAAGCGAGGCGTGACGTGCTGCGGCGAACGTGTATGGTACGCGTTGCCGCGCTACTGGTTATTGCCCCGTGCCATCCAGCCACACAGCACCAGGTCACGCCTTTCCTGCAGGCACCGCGGCTCGCGCGAGCGCCCCGGCGTCACCCAGCGTGGGGAGCCGCCAGCAAAGCTTGATGATCTCTTCGACTTGCGCGCCTGGCAGCACTTCGCCGGCGAGGCCCCTGAACTTGGCTTCCAGATCGGCGTCGCTCATCGGGCGCGCCAGCGTGCCGAGGGCGTGCTCCACGTGGCGGCTCAACGTGCGCCCGTCCCGCGTGCGGATGGTAACACGCGCTTCCGTGCGGCCGATGGCGGGATCCACCTTCGCGCTGACCCGGTTGCGCAGCGCGACGACGCGCGGATCGCGCACGCAAGCCTCGCTGAACTGCGCCTCGCCCGCCGCGCCATGGATGGTGGCCGCCGCGACGGCGTGATAGACACTGAACTTGCCCTCGAGGCCGGTCTGCGGCGCCCTGTTGCCGGTCAAATCGAGCACGAGCGGGCTGACCGTGAGTTCCACCGCTTCGATCGCATCCGGGGTCAGCCGATGCTCGCGCACAAGTTCGATGCAGCCGTCGATTGCGGCATGCACCACCAGGCCGCAGGCGTAGGGCTTGTACATATTGGAGAGCAACTCGAAGCGCTCGCCGAGCCCTGCCGTAATGACCTCGGGGTCGAACCGGGTGGACATCACCCGGGCGAAGCCGCGCGGCGCCTCGATGGCGTGCTCCGAGCTGGTGAAATTCTTCGCGGCGAGCAGCGCCGCGGTCAGGCCGTTCTGAGCCGCGCGGCCGGGATGCAGGCTCTTGCACATCGAGCCGAACATCTCCTGCAGGCCGGCCGATTGCGTGGCGGCGATGCCGAGGGCCCACGCCATCTGTCGCTCGTCGAGGCCCAGCAGCTTGCCCGCTGCTGCCGCCGAGCCGAACACGCCGGCGGTGCCCGTGATATGCCAGCCGGCGCGGTAGTGCTCGGGGAACACCGACAGGCCGACGCGCTCCTCGGCCTCGACGCCCAGCACGAAGGCATGCACGAAGTCCCCGCCGGTGACGTTGCGCCACTCGGCAAAGGCGAGCAGCGCGGGCAATACCGGCGCGCTGGGATGGATCGCCCGCGCATGCGTGTCGTCGAAGTCGAGCACGTGGGAACTGATGCCATTGAGTAGCGCCGCATGCAGGATGTCCGTGCGCTCGCTCCGCCCGAGGACCGCCGCCTGGGGCGGACCGCAAAACGGCTGAACGGCCGCCAGCGCGCACTCCACGGTTTCATGGCGGCAGCTGCCGATGGCGCAGCCGAGCCAGTTCAACACCGCGCGGCTGGCTTCGTGGCGCACGCGCTCCGGGATATCCGCCCGGCGCGAATTGACGAGGTAGCGGGCCAGAACTTTGGTAACTTCCATCTCTTAAAGGTGTGATAAGTGATAAGTGATAAGTGATAAGAGAGGCCCTCAGATGCAGCATTGATTCTTGGTCCTATCACCTATCACTTATCACCTGTCACCGATTCATTCGACCTTGGCGCCGGAAGCCTGCACCACCTTGCTCCACTTGGCGAGTTCCGCCTTGACGTAAGCGCGGAACGCCTCCGCCGGCATGCCGATCGGGTCCGCGCCCTGCGCGAGCAGGCGTTCCTTCATATCGGGCTGCTGCACGATGCGCACGATTTCGGCGCTCAGCCGCTGCACTATCGCCGGCGGCGTCCCGGTGGGGGCAAACACACCGAACCAGGTGCTTGCCTCGAAGCCCTTCATGCCGGCCTCGGCGACGGTCGGGATCTCCGGCACGGCTGCGCTGCGTTTCGCGCCGCTGATGCCGAGTGCGCGCAGCCGGCCGTTCCTGATCAGCGGCAGCACCGACAGGGTATTGGCGAACATCGCCTGCACCTGGCCGGACATGATGTCGATCACCGCCTGCGGCGTGCCCTTGTACGCGATATGCACCAGACTGATCCCCGCCTGCGTCTTGAACATTTCCATCGCCAGATGCGGCGTGCTGCCGTTGCCGGTTGAGGCGAACGAGAGCTGGCCGGGGCGGGATTTGGCGAGCGCGACGAACTCTTTCACCGACTTCACCGGCAGGGACGGGTGCACCACCAGTATGAACGGGGCGGACGCAACCAGCCCGACCGGCTCGAAGTCGCGCTCCAGGTTGTAGTTGAGATTCTTGTACAGCGACTGGCTCATGACGATGGGCGCCGAGGCGAACAGCAGCGTGTAGCCATCGGGCGGCGTCCTGGCCGCGATCTCGGCGGCGATATTGCCGGCCGCGCCGGCGCGATTGTCCACCACGAACTGCTGGCCGAGCGCCTCGGCGAGCTTGGGCGTCACGAGCCGGGTCGTGATGTCCACGCCGGCACCGGGCGGGAATCCGACCAGGACGCGCACCGGCCTCGTGGGGTAGGCGGGTCCTGAGACTGCCGACGTGGTCTGTGCCGATGCGCCCGCGGCGGCGAGTGCGAGCCAGCAAACGGCCAGTATCTTCCGGCAGGACTTTGAAATGGTCGGCATTGCCAGGCTCCGTTTCGTATCAGCAGCGCGCCGCTCGCGCGCAGTTTGCCGCGCTTGCTTTCGGGGGAAAAATCTTAACAGCGGCAGGGCAGAGTCTCAACCGGGAATCGCGGCGGTGCGCTAAAATATGGACTCAAAAAAAGGGAACGCGCCGTGGAGAAACCGTTGGTTGGCATCGTGATGGGCAGCACCAGTGACTGGGACGTCATGCAGCACGCCGCCCGCAGCCTGGCCGATTTCGGCGTGGCGTACGAGGCGCGGGCGCTCTCCGCGCATCGCACGCCCGATCTCCTCGCCGAGTGGATGGACGGGCTGATCCGGCAAGGAGTGAAATGCTTCATCGCCGGTGCTGGCGGCGCAGCGCATCTCGCCGGCGTGGTGGCGGCCAGGACCACGCTCCCGGTGCTCGCGGTGCCGATGCCCTCGAAGCACCTGGGCGGGCTCGACTCACTGCTGTCCATGGTGCAGATGCCCAGGGGGATTCCGGTCGCGACCTTTGCCATCGGCGACGCCGGATCCGCCAATGCGGGGCTGTTCGCGATCGCGATGCTCGCGCTCGAAGACGCACAGCTCGCGAAGAAACTCACGGACTTCCGCAAGAAGCAGGCGGATGCGGTCAAGGCCGCCAAGCTGCCTGAACTCAAGTGACGAGATACGGGTGACGAGGTGCGGGTGACG
>Ga0105259_1000174_pt1 | contig 9859 bp, 16 predicted proteins | sample EasRivMeERMZT299_FD_89678 | JGI IMG/M metagenome (GOLD analysis project Ga0105259, IMG submission 89678) | Soil microbial communities from meander-bound floodplain in the East River, Colorado, USA - East River MetaG ERMZT299 | ecosystem: Environmental > Terrestrial > Soil > Floodplain | place... | reverse complement strand
TGAATTTGAGAAGAGAATTATTGAGGATCTCGGACGATTTACAACGCGTCAATTGCGCAGTCCCGTTGCCGGTTCGCCTAGTGGAAATTCAACAGTGTTGGGATTTGACACTGAGTATTCAGCGACGGGTGAGTTACTTACAGTCGGCTTTGCAGACGCAAATCAATCAAGAGCTATTGAGACAAGTGGAAAGTGGCAAGCAGAAGCCAAGAAAATCCTCAAGTCGGCGCAAGTAATCTGCGGGCATTCTGTGGAGGGAGACCTTGATTACCTTGTCAAAAACAAACTCTGCTTGGAAAAGTGGTTACGAGGAAAGGATGTTTACGATTCTTTTCTCCTTGCTCGAATGGTGGATGAAAACCGGGGGCGTGGTGGATACAATCTACAGTCCCTCCTCTTATCCGAGTGTAACTTTTCGGAGTGGAAGTCTGAGACAGAAGCGCTTCTTAAAAAAACTAATAACGCGGCTGATTGGACGCCGGATCAAAGGACAGAGCGTTGTAGACTCGACGCTTGGGCTACCCGAATCCTTTGTGAACGATTCGCCCCACAAATCGACAAAGAGTTGTACTCGTTCACGGCCTCTATCGCAATGTCCCTGCACCGCGTCGGCCTTGCAGGGGCAGCAATTAACCTTCGTCTTTTTCACAAGCTCGGACGGGGCTGGAAACAAGAAGCCGAGCGACTCCGACAAAAGATAACCCGCTATGCTCATTCTAAAGGAGTGTCCGAGTTTGTCCCCACTAAGGATGACCATCTGCGGGAAATTCTCTATAAGAAGCTTCACTATCCCGTATTGTCGAAAACTGAAAAGGGCGGGCTTCCTCAAGTTAATAAAGCAACTCTCCAAAAGATCATAGCGGACTGTGAAGGCAATCATGTTTTTATCAAATATCTTCTTGAATTTAACAAAGTCGATAAGCTTGCATCGACTTGGTATGGTTCAGAAATGGAAGGCCGTAAGAAATCGGTCGGAGAGCTTATTCAAAACATACCGGGAAGTCCCAATCTTGGCTTGCTGCACTTCTGGATATACTCTTTACGTGCTCGAACTGGCAGACGGGCGTCAGGTGGCGGTGAGGAGGGCGACCCTGAAAGTCGAAATTCTCAGAACTGGCCTCCTGCTGCGCGTAAAGTTGTCGTTTCACGATGGAAGAACGGGAAAATTGCTATTTGCGACTTCACAAGACTTGAAGTGGTGCTCATGGGTTGGAGAGCCGGTGATGAAAAGCTGCTTGACTATTTTCTTAATGGGTCTGGTTATATCGGGGTGGCTAAGGAGTTTTGGGGGCAGGATGTTAAGGAAGGGACTCCCTTATATAAGGGCACTAAGAGCTTAGTGTTAGGCTTAGACTATAACATGGGGTGGTATAAGCTCGCTCTTGATTTGTGGAACAAGGCCGGACTGCGGTTATCGGAGGATTGGAATGAGCATTGCGCGGAAACGAAAAGGGTCCGTAAACGCTACCTTGCGATGTTTTCGGGTCTGCGAAGGTATATCAGAGACAGAATTACAGAAGTCACTGACACGCAACAGGTCGTTTCTCCTAGCGGAAGGATACGTCATTTGTCCCACCACGGGCCGGACAGCGAAGGGTTCTGGCATATTCGAAACGCTGCGGTCAATCAACCTATTCAAAGCTTTGCGTCGGACGTTACAGGGGGTGCGGTAATTGATTATGAAGCTGCATTATTACGTGAGCATAATCTTAGTTATCTTGACTGGCATCGGGCTCTTTCCAATACGCCTTGGGACCCTCCTTGTTCTCCTGTTTTTAACGAGGTACACGATGAGCTTGATTTGGATCTACACCCAAAAAGCGGGAAAAGAGACTTGGAAATATTGGTAGATTGCATGGAGAACGTGCGGTCACTCAAAAAGCTTGTGCCTGGATTTGATCTTAAGCTTAAGGTTGACGTTAAGGTTCGAAAGGATTGGTGTGGGAATGGATAATAGACTGGAAGCTTATACCCTCGCGTTGCAAGATATACAGTATATCATGAAGCAATACGAACAGTATAAGCCTGAGGCATGGGTAACTGTAAGGAAGATTGTCGCGGGGGCCTTACACCCGCATAAGATCAAGAAGGGAGATAAGCAAGATGCCTAGAGGAAGTAGTAGGCCGTCAATGTTCATCGCATTTTCGGCCAAGGTCCGGGAAGGTAAATACGTTAAGGGTCCTTCGGTCGGACTGTGGCCCCGCGATACAGGTCCGGAGGCCGGGGGCTCACTCAAGGGTGAATACCTGGAGCAACTGGTTGAGTTTCTAAACAAGGCTTGCGACAAGGGCAGCGACGTGTCCGTGGCGCTGTTCAAGGGTAGCAAGAAATTCGGCAAACGTCAGGATGAGGAAGACGAAGAGGGCGATGATGATGATGATGAGGAAGAGGAAGAGGAAAAGCCTTCCCGCAGTCGTCGCAGTAAAAAAGAAGACGAAGACGAAGAGGACGAGGACGAAAAGCCCCGTCGTGGCAGCAAAGGGAAAGCGGCTAGTAAAGGGAAAGGCAAGAAAAAAGACGATTGGGGATTTGACGATTAGAATCACGGCCCCTCATTTTTGTGCCGGACTATCTGTTGAACGGGGGTTTGTTGTTGAGGCGGCCCCTGTTCTTCGGTGGTTCGAAGGGGCTCCGGTGTGTCTGGTTAAATTTATTTGCAAAAAAAGGAGATGGGAATATGAAGAGACGACTACTTTCTAAAAAAGAAGTGACCCTAGACAATATCGAGAAAGAGGGAACCGAGATTGAGAATCTTCGTGGTTTGCGAAACATGTATGGACACGCCTGCGACACTAGCGACGGGGGGTGTGTGGTGTATGTGCCGGACGTGTCGGTGGAGTTTTTGAAAGAGGAGGAGGCCGACGACAACGAAGCGGAGTCCGCGAAGAAGGAGAAGAAGGCCCCTACCCCCGCGTCGTTATCGTCTGCTGCTGCTGATTTATCAAATAATTACGAAGCCGTTTCGCTTCTGCCAATAGTGGCCGCTATGAAAAAGAATCATTATTGGGGCACTGTGGCCGGTATAGTTCAAGAAGAGGACGGAGAGGGTGGCACCTTAATTTTCATTCCCAATGTCACCCCGGTAGAGTTGGGATTGGAAGAAGAGTAGAGCATGCGGGTCACACGGTCAAAAAAAATGGAAGCGTGGGCTTTGAAGAAAATCAAAGCTCACCTTGAATCACGGCCAAGATCGGACAAGGGGTGGCATGTGTCCGATTTGCTCTATGCTCGTAAAACCTTCTGGCGGAAGCTGGACCCCAAGCCTATGACCGATGAAGAGGCTTTATATTTCGTTGCGGGCCACGGCCACCATAACATTCTTGAGGCGTGCCTTGGGAAGTACGAGAAGAACAACCGTAGCGATGCAGGTGAGTTTGAAAAGCACGGTATCTTTTTTTCACCGGATATGCGGATGAAGAACTTTACTCTTGAAATTAAGACTAGCAGGGCAAGGAAGATTACGGCGGATGTCCGCGAACCTATCGATGTTTATGATGGCTATCTTAAGCAGGAGAATAGCTATCAGTCACTCATGAAGCAAGACCGGGGAGCACTGCTTGTGCTGTTTTTGAATGCAGTTAAGGATGAGGTTAAGGAGAGTTGGAAAACTCGCCCGCAGCTTCGGTGCTATAAGATTCTCATGGACGCAAAGGAGCGTAAAAAGCATTTAACGTGGCTCTTTTCAACAGCGAAGAGTCTCACTGAGGCTGTGAAGACAAAGAAGTGTGGTAAGCTTCCACTTTGCCCCATATGGCTCTGTAAGGATTGTGTGTGGTTCGCGAAGTGTAAGCCTTGGCTTATGGACCCCAAGCGAAAGAACCTACAAGAAGGGCGGGCATGAAAAAGATAAGGCTTGCCGAAGAACTTGAACAAAACTTGCTTCAAGCCGCTCGGTTGGGAGTAATCCCAATCGAAGACTTGGACCCCGAGGAGTTCAGCAAAAAAGCAAAGGCGGTTTACCTTGCAATCAATCATCTATTTAAAAAGCGCGTCCCCCCGCCACTTAAGGTTGAATCTATCCAACTTGCGGCTTCGTCTTTGTTGGGTATTCCGAAGGGCTCTGTTACGCGTTACCTTGCGGATATTAGCTCGACTGATCCCGGCGCTGAGGTACGAACTATTCTTCGATCTGCCCGCGAAAAGTCGCTACTCGTATCTTTGCTTAACGAAGCTGGTTCGCAACTCGCAACAGGGGACCTTAGACTTTCTGATCTCGGACGTTTGATCGATAAAGGGGTGGGCAGTGGCGATCCCATTAAATCATTCTCAAGCCAAGTCGTTGATAAGTTTCCCGTGCCTCCTAAAGGCTTCTCCCTCGGTAGTCTCAAGAAGATTTCAGAAATTACTAACGGGCTGTTTGGTATATGGGTTATCGGGGGAGAGCCTGGCCTTGGCAAGTCTACCCTTTCATTTCAAATCGCGCTCGACGTTGCGAAGAACCACCCCGTTGCGTATTACGATCTTGACGGCACTGGCGAAGCCTATGTCCTCGACCGAGCACGACAGATATTTCGAAACAATGTCAAAGATTTTAAGCGAAGCACTAACCAGTTTTACTTTCGTCCGTCTATCGTTTCGCTGGAAAGCGATCTAGCTTTCCTGAAGCCCCCGGCATTACTCGTGCTGGACAGCGTGCAGACGCTACCGACAAGCATTAAGTATAGCAAACAGTCTTTGGATGATTGGCTCAAACGGTTTAAGGGTATCGCTCAAAAGGGGTTCGCTATCCTACTGGTTAGTGAGAAGGCACGGTCGGAATACGGAGAGGCGAACTTGAGTGGTTACAAGGGGTCCGGTGATATCGAGTACGCGGGAACAATGTGTGTGCAGCTTCTTGAAGATCCCGACGACAACGAGCTTGTTCAGTTTCACATAATGAAAAATCGTCACGGGCGAGATAAGGGACATATCACGAACCTTGAACGTGATGACAAACGAGTGTTTTGGTTTGAGGAGGTTGGAAAATGATTAACTTTAAACGGTCCGGTAAAACGGTTGAAATTACGGTTGACCTTGAAGTGCCTGGGATGGGAATGCGGGTTTGGACGTTTAGTTGGAATGCCACCTCTGACGAGTATGCGGCTTTCCTTGCGGAAGACATGCGCTTAGCTATGTTTAAGAGGCTTAAAGTGATTCGTGAAAAGGCATATGAATATGGATGGAAAGACGTAAAGGCTAAAAACACTAAACGTACTTGGTTTGAGGGGTGGTGGTAAGATGAAGGAAATCAATTTCAAAACGTGGTTGACCTGGACGCTTCGGAAAGCGTCTTACCGCTGGCCTCCTCGGTTGCAAGCGTTAACGAATGCGCAGATTTCCAAGCCCGAGTTTAGCCGAAATCCGGGCGAGACAGTGACGCTTCGTGTGCGAAACTTTTACCGCTGCGCTCATTGTAAGCTCGGATTTTCTCGTAAGGGCGTGTCCATCGATCATATTGAGCCAGTTGTGGACCCTAAGAAAGGTTGGCAGGGGTGGGAAGAGTATGTGACTCGGATGTTCTGTCAGGTGGGCGGGTTTCAGATAATCTGTGGAAAGTGCCATGACAAAAAAACACTCAAAGAAACCAAAGTCAGAACGAAGAGTAAAGCTTCCCGACGCGCCGCCTAACGTGGCGCGGGATATCGTCACTGTGCTTCGGGCCTTCTCGAATCACATGCACGAACAGCTTAACTTTCCCCCGCACAAGGGGGACAAAGATAAGGAGGAAAGGCTTATAGCCTTAAACTGTTGGCGGGCGCAACTTGAGAGTGTGTTGGAACAAAGAAGGGGAGAGAAGGAGTAATAGTGAAAACTAAGCTACCATTAAGATTTGAAAGGATAACGTCGAAGAGGGTCCGCAACGACCAACTTCACGAAAACCCTTTACATGACCCAAAAGCGGACCGTGAAGAGGCTATCAAAGATCAAAAGGCTTTGGCGGATACCTTGGGTGTTTGGTCCGTGGGTTTCCTCGATATCGAGACAACCGGCCTAGGGGCGGACTTCGGGCATGTACTTTGCGCTTGCATTAAGCCGATGGTAAGCGCTGACATGATTACCCTCAGAATCGATGACTACAAGGGGTATAAAAAAGAACTGTGTAACGACAAGGCGCTTGTCCTAGCGATTAAAGAACAGATTGCTAAGTTCGACGTGCTTGTGCATTACAACGGCGATCAATTCGACTTGCCCTTTATCGACACTCGACTTGCGATTCATGGTGAGAGACGTGCTCCGCTCGTACATTCGATTGACCTTCTTCCCATTGTCAAAAAGAAGTTGCGCCTTCACTCGAATCGGCTGGATACCGTTGCAACGGCTTTGGGGTTGGTCCATCAAAAAACAAAGCTCGATCCTCAAGTGTGGCAGCGAGCGTCCCACGGTAGCAAGGCGGATCTCGATTATATTGTGGAGCACTGTGAAGCGGACGTGTACGTTTTAGAAGAAACCTTTAAGCGGCTAAAGGACTACATTGACTCGATCTTTCGAAGACGTTAAGCGCCGACTGCTGGCGAGACGGGAAGTGGTGCAGGGTCCGGAGCCAACACGGTGTTGGCTTTGGACCGGATCTAAGCGGCATAAAGCAGCGGAGTATGGGGGAATTAGAATTGCAGGTAGGACTTGGATGGTGCATAGGGCTTCTTACCATGCGTGGCGTGGGCCTGTGCCGGACGGCTTAGAGCTAGATCATCGATGCTCCAATCAAGCTTGTTTTAATCCGGACCACCTTGAGCTAGTGACGCATCAAATCAACATGGCGCGGGCCAGAAGTAGTAATGCAGAAAAAACCCATTGCCCCAAAGGGCATCCTTACGATTTCTGGCGAAAGTATCCGGACGGCAAGCTTAGGCGTGGGTGTCGGCGGTGTTGGACAGCCGCCACTCGACGGTCATTAGAAAGGAGAACATGAAAAAGGCATTACTGATTGGGAAGACAGGGGATATTACTGTTAGGGAGGTTGACGGGGAAAAATACGCTTTGTATATCCCGGTGCTTACTCCTGTAGAAAGGAGTTTGTCTCAAGATTGGGTAGCCCCTCTTTCAAGAAGGTTTGTTTATATGGCGTGTGTTGGGCCTTATATGGTTTACGAGGAGAGTTTGCCCCGATGAAAATCCCAAAGCATTACATAGGCAAGGTCGTCAAGCTGACATGGGAAGATCCCCGAGGGGGCGGTGAACGAGTAGACATTGTCTCCGCGCCGAAGGGTAAAGCTGCTCTAGCGAAATGGGAGGAGTATGGATTGGTGGACGATATTACCGATGGTGTGGTCAGGATCAGGCATAGCGACGCTTATAGTCCAGGCGATAAAGATCCTGATGAGGCGTTGTTCACGTGGGTGGTGGAAGATTTGGTCGTGAGCGTGGTGGTGTTGAGTCCGGAGGTTACACCGTGAACACTGATTCACCGTGGGTAGTGTTGGGCTTTTTTGTAATTGTGTTTTTGGTGACAGCTTTGGTGAAAATATATGGGTGATTGGTTTGTTTGGCTAATGACTGCGTTAGAGCTTATAGCCGGGGTCTGCTACTTGGTTGGCGGGGACTGGCCCCGTGCAGCTTATTGGGGATTTGCGTCTATACTCTGCGCCTCAACAATATTTATGAAATAGGAGGATGTTATGACAATCGCAGAAGGTGAAATTCAAGCAGTGATTAAGGATCGTTTGGGCCGGACAATCGTTGCAGGCAACACAATCGTTTATCCCACACGGCCCGGAGGAAAAGGACCACTTCAGTTGGGGACCGCCATTGTGAAGAGCGTCAACACTCACACGGGCACCTTGACGGTGTTCAATGACTCCGAACGGCTTGCCACCATTGACCGGACGGATAGGGTGGCTGTTATCACCGTTTAACCAGGGGTAAACACGATGAAAAAAGGGTGCAATTGCGGTAGGTGCTTTAAGGTGTATTTCGATTATTATTGGATGGAGTATTATGCTTTTGAGATTGAAAAAGCGACAGCCGCGTTAAGGAGGGTACTTGAAAACTATTCTATTCGACGTTGACGGTGTGTTGGCAGATTTCGTGTATGCCTTCACAAGAGAATGTGGCATAGAGCCTTACAGCACGCCGCTACTACAAGTATGGGATTTTGGGGACACGATCTCAAAGAGTGTTCAGAGCAAAGCTTGGGAAAAGATTATCAAGACGCCTATGTGGTGGGCGGACTACGTACCTACCCTAGCTTCTTTACAAGAGTTTGGCAGAATCGACGATCTGACTCTTGATAACCAAGTGGTGTTTTGCACTAACCGGACGGGCACTCCGAGCCCACAACGGCAAACGGAAGCTTGGTTAATTATGCAGGGGAATATACTAAACCCCCATGTAATCGTGTCCAAGCGCAAGGGTGACGTGGCGAAAGCAATCGACGCGGACTATGCGATTGACGATACGGCGGAGAATGCGGCTTGCGTGCATTGGATTGCGGACAGCAAGCCTTGCAAGTCGTATATCCTTGATCGTCCGTACAATTGAACAAAATTCTTACCTACCAAGGTGAGACGTGTGTTTTCTGTGGCAGAGTTTCTTGAAGACGTTAAGACAGGAGTATAAAAAAATGCAATGGATTGTGTTTCTAAGAGAGTTGGACGAAGCGCGTAGTAAGGTCAGGCAAGAGAATCTTAACAGTGAAGTGGATTGGGCAAAGCCTTTCCTACAAAATCTTCTCTTCGTGTTGACCGAAAACAAGGTGACAATCATTCCGGAGCCAATCGTTGAAGCTCCGAAGGAAGCGGCGAAACCGCGTGTTCTCATGGTAGGGGGCCAGGTTATCAACAAGGGTAAGGAAGAAATGAAGATAACCCCTATCCCTCGACAGCCGGACAACACGGTTAATAAAAGCGTGGATCTTGTGCAGACGGATAAAGACGGCGCGCCACTCGCAGTTCAGCCCGCCTGGAACGAGGGGGATACATGAGCTTGGAACCTACTGAAGACGTGACGGCTTACCATTGGTCATCCGTAGAAAAGAAAAAAGAGGCGGTTTTGTTTTCGGACTTGCTAGAGGATACGCACGTAGCTGAGAAGGGCGGACATCCACGGTTTCATGAAATCTTGGGAGAGCTAAGCCAGCTTCATAATCGCAAGAATCACGATTACGCTGCGGGGGGTAAGCAAGGGCCGTTGGGCAACTTCGAACGGACTTCGACAATCATGTCCCTTTATCCGGGCATGGATTGGGACTCACCCTTCGGTGTTGCAATGGCCTACATGCTCAAGCAGCTTGACGCTGCTTTTATCCTGCGGGCTCAAAAGCGGAAGAGTATTACCGGCGAACCGATCCCGGCCAGGTTGAAAGATGTTGCAACTTACACTGTGATTGGGATGGTAATAGCAGAAGAGGAGGAGAACCTTGGAAAAGCACATAGCGATACTTGAGGTTAAAGAAGAGTTTGATAAGGCGTCTGGAATATACGCCCCGTTTAATTCGGCACACGAGGGCTTTGCAATCCTAAAGGAGGAGGTTGACGAACTATGGGACGAAGTGAAGAAGAACAGCAAGATTCGAACAACGGAGAAGCTATGCGAGGAAGCGACCCAAGTGGCAGCAATGGCGCTCCGGTTCCTAGTGGATATTTGCTAACACGGGCGGACCGCCGTCGCAGCGCCAGAGCGATAGCAAAGAGTTTGACTAAAGCACCGGACCAAGATCCGACCATTGAGAACGAGCGACAAAAGAAAGCTCGGGAATTCCGTAATCGCTATCGCACTGCCGGACTTCCGAATGCTAAGAAGTTTCGCAAGCGAAGCCGTGTGGCGCGTCTCACTGAAGAGTTAAAGTTTTCTCATTCCTTCCTGCACCAAGCGATCTCAGCAATGAAGGTGTGGGAGCCTATCATTCAGCAAGTGGCGAATGAGGAGAATTGGATCTTGCGA
>Ga0105259_1000167_pt1 | contig 9992 bp, 17 predicted proteins | sample EasRivMeERMZT299_FD_89678 | JGI IMG/M metagenome (GOLD analysis project Ga0105259, IMG submission 89678) | Soil microbial communities from meander-bound floodplain in the East River, Colorado, USA - East River MetaG ERMZT299 | ecosystem: Environmental > Terrestrial > Soil > Floodplain | place... | reverse complement strand
GCCGCACACTGTAGCCCAAGGCCTTGGCGAGCGAGGCCTGGGTGTGATGCCGCTTCAGCCTTTCCGCAATGAATTCAGAGGCTTGCATGGTATCTCGCAATCTAATCCTCCCCTCGTGCTTTGTCAAGCCCCTGTATTTTGTGCCGGCTACGCTCCCATCGGAAGTCGACGCAATCGCACTCCATGCAAGGCTTGATCCACTCATTTCGATCATGCTCTTTGTAGCTATGCCGGCACCGTCCGCACTTACGATCTTGGCCCTCAGCTTTAAGCATTTTTAACTCCTAACTGCTTGATCTTACTCACTTCATGCTCAAATGACATATAAATAGCTCTTAATAGCTTAAAGAAGCTTTGCTATACTTAGCTTCTTAAAGCTTTAAGAAGCTGCTTAAAGCAGCCTAAGCTGCTTTAAGCTCATAGCTCTGGCTTAAGAGCCCTAAGCTCTTAAGCCCATAGCTCCAATAGCATAGCTCTGACTAAATGCCATAGCTCTAAAGCTTCAGGGAGCTTCATAGCTTCGAGGAGCAAAGCTTCGAGGAGCTTCATGGCTTGCTCCGAGGAGCTTCGTTCACTGTGATCTCTACGCAGAGAGGAGCACCGTTTAGAGCTGCTATTCTGTACGCTTCTCGCCACTCAGGAGCACAGATTAGTAGCAGCATGATGAAGTCTTCGAGCTGCATTGTTGACTCTGTGCTATTCATATCATCCTCCATGCCCAAATTACTTTAGCTCGTGGTCTTGAGCGCCAATCATGTACTAAGCCCTGCGTCACTGCGAAGTAGTGCCCTCGGGACATGCAGAGATAATGCCCCTCGGGATGCGCTAAAGCGAAAGCTTTGACTGTCATGCTCTTATGCCGCAGGTATCGCGTGACTGTATCGGGAGCGATGTTCAGGATCGCATTGGCAAGCTGCGTCACGCTAGTCTTGCGCCCTGGCTTGCGTCCCTCAGCTTGTAGCACGCTCCATGCTTGACTGTAGGGTATGCCGACAGCGCAGACAAGAGCCCGGACAGCGCAATCGTTGCGCTCAGTGTGCGGAGCGCAGCCGCGATAAAGATCGTCAGTGTGCTTAAGCATTGCTGTTCTCCTCGCGTTCGATAATGGCATACTGCCAGTTGACAGAGTAGGGGCTTTCCGCTTCCCATAGCTCCGGGTGTTGCTCTAAATCAATCACCTTGCTCTTGAACTGTAGCGGATAGCCTTCCGGCAATCCGATGATTCGATAGCTCACCATGACTTAGCCCTCCGCCTTGCAAAGACAACGCTCCAACACCTTACCGTTAGCCTGGGGACCGTTCCCCATGTCGGGATAGTCCAAGCCGCAATCAGTGCAGCTGTACCAGTTGAAGCTATCCCGTAGCCCAAGCCTGGCATGCCCGGTGAACTTTAGCCCGGTGCGCTGCTCGATCTCCCTAGTTTGCTGAAGATCCCACCATCTGCAAATTGGTGTCTCGTATTCGTTCATAATGCCCTCGAATCCCGCACAGGTTGCCACGTAATAGCTTTTCAGGCCTTGGTTGCGGCTAGTGCCTCAGTTTCGCTTTTCTCCTGGGGCCAAGCCCCTAACCCTTCAAAATAGCCCCTTAAAGCCACACAATTGGCCGTAGCGCGATGTGTATGGTTTTCCCTACACTCAGGGACTAGGGGCCATTTAGCCCCCAATCCCTAAGCTTTTCCAGTAGTTACGCTCCGAACACCTTGCTGAAGCCCACGGTGGAGTTGAAAGCCACATTGGGAGTTGACTCTTTCAGAGCCCGCGTTACCGCGTTGTGCAAGCCCCATGCTGTCATCTGGGCGCAATCGGGATATTGCTCAGGGTTACGCTGTGCCCGTTCGAAGAAGATATCGTAAGCGATCTTGAAGGTTTGGAACGTAAGTATGCCATCGTAAAGGCTTTTAGCGAGCAAAGCCTGTGCCTCATGCGTCGACAGCGACGTGTTCTGCATGCGTTCGATGCTATTGGCGAAATTTGACTGCTTGTTACGCCAAGAATCCATCCCGCGACGGATCAAATCACGGAGCGAATAGCCCCAGGTGTGCTTTTGCTTCAAGACGGTGATATCGCCGCTCAATGCCATGTTATCGCAAACGAAGACGCGAGCGCCGGCAACGATCTGGATTGCAATTTTCTTGTCATTGCTGTGACGAAAACCGATTGCCGATGATACTCCCGGCACTAGCTGTTCAGCTAAATCAAAGGCACCGAAAAGCTTGTTGCCATTGCTTCCGACTGCGAACTGCTCCCGCGTGACTTCGAGCCCCTGATAAGACAAGTCAAGCTTGATGCTTTCGACTAGCTCAACATGACTCACTGGACGCCAATAGCGTGTCGAGCCCGGAGTTGCGATTTCTCGCAGCTGCTCGATTGTGACGATTGCCGTGTCTTTGTGACTGATAAACCTTGCTTTGTTATTGTTGTCTTCCATGACTGCGATTCTCCTATCTGTCGTTGAGCCCGTTAATGTTTTGACTTGTTATTAAGCATCTTCTGTGCCAACGTCATCGATGGCATTTTCGAGCATCTCTTCCCGTACCGCTGCCAATTGGTCTTCCCTGTCAGTGTCAATGCTGTCAATTGACTTGTCACCAATGACAAGATGACCGTCGACAAGCGATAGCGATGGAAAGCGCTCCAACATCGCTAGGCGTTGCTTTGCCTCTGCGATTGACTGCCGGTGACTCTCGATCAATGCTGTATTCACTGGTGTCTCACCTAACAGATAGCGAATGTTAGTTTCAGTGAAAGTGATTTTGAATCGTAGGTTGTCAGATTCAGTGTTATGCATGGCTTGACTCTCCTATAAGCTTGAAAACAACGCGAATCGGTCCCTGATGATATAGCAATCATCTTGTGACTTGTCAATGCTCCATCGAGCAATGACTTTACCATCTGGCATAATCTTGTAATCGTTAACCAGATGCGCAAGGTAAGCGCTGTCCGTAGCGTTCGCAAGCGCTTTGCCATATTCGTCAATCGAGATTTCGAACTTTGCTATTTTTTCCATGGTCTTATTCTCCTATTTTGTCGACTATCTCTTCAGTGATAAAGCTTCGGCTACAGAGCTGATAATAAGCTTCACTTTCGAATTGCTCTGCTCCGCAATTGGCGCAATGGTCGCATGACTCATAATCGTGACCTAGTTTGTCTTCAAGCTTTTTGCTCATTGTCTTTCCTCTACAGAGTCACTAGAAAATCACTGTTCTGCTTTGCTCGTTTTTTTGCTTCATTACCTTTGATGCAAAGGCCTACAATTACGTTTTTCTTGTCAAGAAATCTCAAGTCATGCTCGGTGCCGTCTATGACTTCGTGCCCTTTGTAGCTGTCAGGGATATCGCCGGCGAATACCACGGCAACATTGACTCCGCGATTCATTGCGTCTTCACAAGCTTGCCAATTGTCACCACTGAAAGAGAATGTTAGGTGATAATTTGGTAGCTGTCCGCGATGCTGTAGCGGTACTTTGGTGTAATCGTAAAATTGAACTTCCGAGAATTCAACCATTAAGCTTGACAATTTCTCCCATAGAATATCGCTTGTGCCGTTTAAGCGAATCGCAGGGATTAAATTCAATCGCTTTGCTCTTCGGATTAAGGCCTTGATATCTTGCCGCAAGGTATCGATGAAAGCTTGACGATTGCTCAAAAACTCCATCGTTTTGCGTGCCCTTACAGCATTGATCTTCGGATATACTTGACCTAACCCGCTATCAACTAAGCAATTCGTGAAACATGATTCGCTGGCATAGGGACAAAGCTTTGCTCGGTTTGTTCTTGGGTTAAGATACAGTATGCCCGTAAGATAACCGTAAGACTCACCTAAGCTTGTCTTTGCATTGTCTTCCGTTAACAGTTTCATTGCCATATTGTTCAATCTCCTATGCCAGTAACAAAGCAATCGATATGCCAGTGCAGCGTTGCGCTGGAATGCTCAATCGCTCCAAGATGCTCCAAGCGCTCTTCCGCGTTTTGTCATATCTGTCAAATCTTTGTGTCAATGTCATGTCAGAGACAAAGAACTTGACTATGCAAGAGGCGTGCCAAAAGCAATTTCAAGCTTTGGAGCGCTCTTCCCTGCTAACTATGTGATATCCCTATGCAATATCCGTACCACATCGAACGTTATGGTATGCTTGCCGATCTCTTAAGCAATATGCATGCCATGCTAAGTCATTGATATCATTAGTGTTTGTTGTTGCATGCAAGAACCGTGCCATGCTCGGACATGCAAGATCGGTGCCAAGCATCTGGCATGGATTTTGCAAGGCGGCGGCAGCGGGGTGGCCCCGAGGGGTGGGGTGGGCAGAGGTCCATATTAGAGCCTTTTCTCATGCGTGTGGAACAAAAAGAACTTTCCTGTGCTCCTCCGCGCACTTAGCTCCTCTTTCGCCCACAGCTTTGACCAAAACTTCCATGTTTGGGGCCAATAGGGTGAGGGGGACAACATGCCAAAGCTGCGTAAGCCAGGGAGATCTAAGAAAAAAGGGGTGCCCCCGACAAAGCGAGAACAAGCCCAGATGTTGGCGTTGAAGCAATTGAATCTCGGCAACTACCAAGTGGGCGAGATCATGGGCCGCTCGCCACACACCATCAGGAAATACTGCGAGAGCCCAATGTTCACGGACCCGGCTTTCCAGAAGCTCGTGGAGGAGTACAAGAGCAAGGAGCTGATCGATCTCACAGCGATGAACATCAGCGCTCGGGCTCGCATTCACGATCTCATTCCGACAATGACACCGATTGAAGCCGTGGCCGTCATGGACAAGAGCTTCCAGCAGCGGAGACTGGTCGAAGGCAAGTCTACTGAAAATATCTTTTCGTTACGCAGGATCATTGAGGACGCTCACAGCATAAAGCCACTTACGGAGGAGAGCCATGCCATTGAAGTCTGGCAGCAGTCAGAAGACAGTCAGCAGCAACATTCGCACGGAGATGAGTCACGGCAAGCCACAGAAGCAAGCCGTAGCTATAGCGATGAGCAAGGCTGGCAAATCACGAAAGAAAAAGAAAAAGAATCTTAAAGAAATCTTCGGCTAAAACCTTACAGTAAATGTAAGGATTTTGCTTTGTCTGGAGGGACGATGTATCAGCCGGTGGAGATTGATAGACGGCATTTTAAAATAGGCACTCCTCGACACGGGCACACTGGAAAAGTAGCGGGTAAGGTTTGGGTCTCCCCCACCTACCAGAGCTGGACCTCTATGAGGGGACGCTGCAAATACCCATGCGTCAGAAGCTTCGAGCATTATGGCGGGCGTGGTATAGCGGTGTGTGAGCGGTGGCAGGTGTTTGAAAACTTCCTAGCGGATATGGGAATCCGACCAGAAGGGAAGACCCTCGACCGTATCGACTCAGACGGCAACTATGAGCCTGGGAACGTAAGGTGGGCTACTCTACAGGAACAGGCGGGAAACAAACGTGGCAAAGTCAGCCGAGTCGGATAAGATACTTGCGTGGAGTAAGGACATAGAACTATACGTTGCCGAAACCATTCCAGATTTCACCTTCACTAAACAACAGCTAATTGCGGCCAGAGCGTTCGTGGAGCTATGTTGGGCGAAGCTTGAAGTGAATGGGAATCCCAACGGAAAGCACAGCGACAAGCTGAGGCATCTCTCCCGCAAGTTCGGGATGAGCATTATGTCAGGCGTAGGCACTGGCAAGGGCGCTCTTGCCGCTGTGCTTGTGTTATGGTTTCTTACGGTGTTTCCCTACCCTAAGTGTGTGGCCGTATCTCCATCTGCGAGGCAGCTGCGGGACAACCTTTGGTCCGAATTAGCCAAGTGGCATCAGAAGAGCAAGATTAAGGATTTCTTTGTTTGGCAGAGCGACAAGTTCTTTCTGAAGGAGTGCGATGGACAACAGTGGTTTATCTCGGCCCGTACCGCTAATCCCCGTAACAGCGCTGATGAACAAGCTGAAACTCTTGCGGGTATTCATGAGGATTTTGTTCTTATCGTCGGAGACGAGGCCACTGGTGTACCAGACCCCGTTTTTCGGCCTCTCGAAGCCACTCTCACACGTAAATGCAACCTCTGCTTATTGACCTTCAACCCTACAAAGGGCAAAGGCTTCGCGTATGACACACAATTCAAGGAGCGCGACCAGTGGGTGACGTTCCGGTGGAACTCGGAGGAGTCGGAACTTGTCACAAAAGAAAGTATCGAGCGACTTGAACGAAAGTATGGCAGAGAGTCAAACTCATTTCGCATTCGTGTCTTGGGATTGCCTCCCCTGTCTGGAGAAAATGAGGTTATCCCTTGGGATTGGATCGAAGAAGCAGTTGATCGAGACTTGGAGCCCCTCTCGGACGATAAGCTCATTTACAGTCTCGATGTCGGAGCCGGGGGTGACGACTCGATACTCCTGAAAAAGCTTGGCCCCCGCGTGTTGAGCCTCGAAGCAAAAGGCTACAACGAGAGCACGAAGGTGGTTGATTGGGCTGTGCGAGAAGCATTGGCTCAGCCGCCCACAGTGTTCTTTGGCGATCCTATCGGATGGGGATGGGGCGTCATGGGCGAGATCGAGCGCCGCGTAAAGCACATGGATATCGACGTGGTGCAGGTGAACGTCAGCGAGCATGCCTATCAGCCTGACCGCTTTCATCGGCTCCGCGACGAGCTGTGGTGGACCCTGCGCGAAGAGTTCGAGCGCGGCCATCTCTGCATTCCCGACGATCCGATCCTCAAAGGTGATTTGAACGCTCCTCACTACGACGATAGCACGGGCATCATCAAGGTGGAGAGCAAGGCCGACCTAAAGCGGCGCGGCGTAGAGAGCCCCAACAGGGCAGACGCGCTGATGATGACCATGCGGTATGGTGCCAGCGAAATTAGACGCCGGCCTCCCCCGCGTGACAAGGCCAAGAAGCGCAGCTCTGAGAGCTGGCGCACAGCTTAACGAAAGGAATCTCCGTGGCCCAAGCAACCAATTCTCCGACATACGAAGACGATGCCCGCGAGAAGGGCCATGAAGAGGAAGACGAGAGCTACAAAGAGTTCAGTGCTGAATCAGATCTCCCTCCCGATGAAAAGGCCAAGCTTGTAGACAAGCTGGACAAGATGTTCTTGTACGCGCTGGACAATCCATCCTGGAAGCGCGGGCGAGACAAGATGATCGAGTGCTTCAAGTATCGAGAGGGAGAACAGTGGACGGAAGCCGAGAAGAAAATTCTCGCAGAGCGCCATCAGCCTGACACGGTGAACAACCAGATCAGCGTGGTGGTGAACAGGCTGGTCGGAGACTTGGTGAACCAGCGCTTCCGTGTGGGCTTTGTGGGGCTCAACCAGGAGCCTGATGAAGCCATTGCCAACATCCTCTCTGACATATTCCGCCATATTCGCCAAAGCAACGATCTCGAATTCGAAGAGCGCGATATGGCAGAGGACGGCTTCACCTCCGGGATGGGCTGTCTTGACGTGAGCATCGCTTTCGATGACATGGATCAGCCCCAGATCAAGGTGCGAAACGAAGATCCGCTAATCGTGTTCCCAGATCCCGATAGCCGGCGCTACGATTGGAACGAGGATGCTCGTTTCATTGCGCGGGCTAGGTGGTGGAGCATCGCGGAAGCGTGCGAAGTTTATCCGCAGGCCGAAGCCGATATCAAGGGAGCGGGCGGACTGTCGCCTTTCGACTCCAGCTCCGGGCAGCTTGCCAACGTGGATCACTTCAAGGGCGAGCGCTATGTCGACAAGGACAACGAGCGCATCCGAATCATCGAAGTGCAATACAAGAGACAGGAGCGCGAACGCCTCTTGCTCCTCGCCAACGGCACATCCGTCCCCCTGAAAGATGACGGGAAGGTCAAGGAGATCTTCAAGCAGGCCAAAGAGCAGGGCATTCAAGCCAAGATGCTCAGCCGGCTTAAGACAACGGTGTGCGTGGGCGTCTATGCCGCTGGCGTGCTGCTTGAACACAAGGAAACCGACCACAAATACTTCTCGCTGGTGCCCTACTTCGCGTACCGGCGCAAGACAGGGGAGCCTTACTCCCTAATAACACTCGCACTGTCCATGCAGGACGCAATTAACAAGCGAGAATCTAAGGCTCTCCACTTACTCAACACCAACCAGGCCATCTATGAGAAGAGCGCCGTTGACGATCCTGCGCGGTTGGCGGAGGAAAAGGCGAAGCCGGATGGAAACATCGAGCTTCGTGACGGTGCGCTCTCGCAGCAACGCTTCCAGTTCAAGGAAAACCTTGAATTGGCCGCTTCGCAGTTCAATATGCACCAACGGGCGCAGGCCGATCTCTACAGCATTGTCGGGATGGATCAGCGCATGGGGCAGCAGACAGGTGAAATCCGCTCCGGCAAAGGCTTGCAGCAGAAATATGCTGAAGCAAGCAAGCCGGTTGCGACTCTCTTCGACAACATCCGGCGCACACGGAAGATCTTTGCGCGTGTAGCCCTCGACTTCGTGCAGAAATACTACACGGGCGAGAAGATTTTCCTAATCACGGATGACGAGAACGCCGCCAAGCAGGTGGGCATCAACGCCGACCAGATGGCGCAGATCAAAAACGGGCTCTACGACGCAGTGGTGACAGAGTTCGAGGACGATCCAAGCACGCAGGACGAGCATTTCCGCATTCTGATGGAAACTCTCCCGCAGCTCTTGCAGTTCCCGGCTCCCTACACCGCCGAATTGCTCAAAGCTTCGCGTATCCGCAACAAAGAGGGGCTTCTCAAGGTGCTCAGCGAGCCGCAAGGCCCGCCGCCTGTACAGCCTAAGCTCAATTTGCAGGCCAATCTCGATATGCTTGAGCCTGTAGAGCGTGCCGGCGTGTGGCAACTCGCTGGCAAGCCTGAAATTGCCGATGCCGTCATGCAAATCAATCCCCAAACAGTGCAGGCGGCGAAGTCCGCCACTGAATTGGCGAAAGAGCAGATGAAGAGCAGCGGCCAGGGTGAGCAACAGCGTGTGCAGCTCGAAATGGAGCAGGCACAGATGGATGCTCAGCTGAAGCAAGAAGAGCATCGCATGAAAATGGAGGAGATGGCAGCGAAGCATCAGCTAGAGATGGAGAAGATCCAGATGGAGATGCAGAAGATGCAGCTTCAGATGGTAGTCGCGCAGAACACACCACAAAAAACGGAAAAGGCAGGGAAATGAAAAAGCACGTAGCAGTATTGTTTTTCATTGGATGGTTTTTCTCTATGCGGGCGAGCGTTGGACCTGGAATCAAGGCCACCACCACGGTGGGACCCTTCAGGAACCAAATGAGCTGCTCCGCTTATCGAGAAGAGATCGTTGAGAGCCTGAAAGCCGCTGGCTTCCAGGGCGTCATTGACGACTGCGTTGAGCGGAAGGGTGCCTAATGTGGAATTTACTGATCGGCCCAATCGCTGAAGTGGTGAACACCATCCTCAAGCGCATTCTCCCCGCCGAGAAAATGTCGGAAGAGGAGCGAGCCAAGCTTGAGGCCCAAGTTACCCTCGAACTCGCCAAGCAAGATTGGCAAGGCATCCTGGGGCAGCTGGAGATCAACAAAGAGGAAGCCAAGAATCCCAACTGGTTCGTAGCCGGCTGGCGTCCCTTCGTGGGATGGGTGTGCGGTACGGCATTCGCCTACCACTACATCGTGCAACCCCTTGCGGCGTTCATTCTCGTGGCGATCTACCAAAACCCGATTGGGGGCATGCTGCCGGTGTTCGATATGGACAGCCTGCTCACCGTGCTCCTCGGTATGTTGGGGCTAGGCGGGCTTCGCACCTTTGAAAAGTACAAGGAGGTTTCTCGTGGCTAGGGAATTCCGTATCGGCTTTGACAAGATCAGCGATCCTCAGACCATCACCCAGGAGAACGTCAAAGCGTTCAAAGAACAAGATCTCGACATCCACCGGCATGAAGTGGAGAAGTTGGAAGATGACCATGGCAAGCGGGAGCGTGTCTACCGTGTGAAAAACACGCGATACTTCGGCCCGTGGAGCCATCGCGGATAGTCAGAAAAAGATACCAGTTTTTCTGACAGCATGTGACACCATCAT
>Ga0105259_1000156_pt1 | contig 10296 bp, 5 predicted proteins | sample EasRivMeERMZT299_FD_89678 | JGI IMG/M metagenome (GOLD analysis project Ga0105259, IMG submission 89678) | Soil microbial communities from meander-bound floodplain in the East River, Colorado, USA - East River MetaG ERMZT299 | ecosystem: Environmental > Terrestrial > Soil > Floodplain | place... | reverse complement strand
ACATCCACCGGCTTCATGGCACGGTAGAGCTCCGGAAAGCGCAGGTCGTAGCAGATGGAAAGCCCAAGGCGGCCGAACGGCGCATCCACCGTCACCACGTCCCGGCCAGGCTCGATGGTACGCTCTTCCTCGTAGCGCTCCCTGCCCATCTCGAAGCCGAAGAGATGGATCTTGTCGTAGCGCGCGGCGAGCCCGCCCTTGTCGTCATAGACCAGGCAACTGTTGCGGACCTTGTCCGGGCTCGAGGATTCGAGCGGCACCGAGCCGCCGACGAGCCAGATGCCGTGCTTGCGGGCCTCGGCGGCCAGGAATTCCTGTATCGGGCCATCGCCCGGCTTCTCGCGCGCCTTGACCTTGTCGCCGTCGCTCAGGCCCATGATCGCGAAATATTCTGGCAGCGCGACCAATTTCGAGCCGCCCGCCACCGCCATCTCGATCAGCCTGCTGGCTTCGCTGAGATTGCCCTTGACGTTGGGGCCGGACGCCAGCTGCACTGCAGCCATGCGCGTGACGCCCTGCCGCGCGTCGTGATCCGCAACGTGCGGCTTGGCCTTGCCGAAAGACGAATGCGCCGTGTTCATAAGCAGGGAAATGGTGAACAGGAAACAGTGAATGGGGAAGTGGCGTTTCGCGCCACGAATTCCGGTTTACTATTCTTCCATTAAGAGAATCTTATCATTCCGGTCAATCCGGCCACACCATCACTTCGGGCATCACTCTAGGCAGTCTTTTCACGGTTGGTTCCGACCACGTGCCGGTCACGTCGTATTCGAAGGCGACGGCCTGTCCAAACGGGTCCCTCAGGACTTTCTGCGCGACATAAGCCGCAATCCCCGCAATCGGGCCGCCAAAGATGGCGCCCGCAATGGCCACGGTTTCGGTAACTTCAGGCACGATGCGCACCCTGAGTTTCTGCGTTTCCTGCGCGAGATCGATATCGCCGCTCATGGTGACCCGCGCGGCCGGCCCCTGAATGCGAAAGTTCGCCGTGGTGGCGACGCCCTGGGTGATCTTCGCGGTCCCGGCGATCTCGTCGAATGCGAATCCCTCGCTGAAGACGTCGCGGAAGTCGAGCGTGACCCGCCGCGGCAGCGCCTGCAGGCTGAGGATGCCCAGCAACTTGGCTACGCCGGGTTCGAGCTTCACGAACTGGCCCTTGGCCGCCTCCAGCGACAGGGTGCCGGAGAGCGTCGCGTAATCTATATCGTACGGCGCGCCGGACCACGCCGCCGTGCCTTCCAGCTTTGCCGTCCCACGCTGTACGCCCTCGGGGTAGCCCAGGCGCACCAGCAGCTTGCCAACGTCCGCTGCGTCCAGCCGCAGGTTGATCTGGGTGCGCGGCTGGGAGCGCCCGACCTGCCACAAGCCGTCCAGCGTGAACGTGGATTCGGGATTGACGAGACTCAGCTTCTCGATGCGCCAGTCGCGCCCTTCGGGCGTGGCGACGAACTCGAGCCGGCCGAGCAGCTTGTCCTTGTTGATGAATTGCTCTGCAATGAAATCGATCGCCGGCAGTTCGCTCTCCTCGTGCTCCTGCCGGGCGGCGACCGGCGCCTCGATGGGAACGGGTGCGGCCGCCGGCACGGCGAACGTCTTCATGCGGGCGACGAGCCTGCCCCGACCCTGCGGCTGCCAGGACGCGCTGCCCTCGATCTCCTTGCCGGAAACGGTGCCGCGCCATTGTCCAGCCTGGGCGGCGGCGTTGAGCGTGAACTCGTTGAAACGCCGGCCCAGCACGTCCATCGTGCCGAGCCTGAGGTCGACGCCGCCCCACTCGACGTGCGTCTCGCCGCCGACCTGCGGGAACAGGGCGAGCCAGCGGTCGACATCAAGCGCCTTGACCGCGCCGCTCACCCAGACACCCGGCTGATCCGGCTCCGCCGCCGCGCCGCCGAAGCGCACCATGCCGCGCGCGATCGTAACGCGGTCACCTTCGGAGCGCCGCAGCAGATTCATGCTGAGAATCTCGCCGACCGACACGCTCAACCGGTCCTGGCCGGGAGACAGCAGGCGGTACTCGAAGCGGAACGGCAGCGTTTCCGCGGCCGTCTTCGCGAGCGGCGCTGGCAGATCGATCGCCAGGCCCCGCAGGCTCGACTCGATCAGTACGTCCGCGATGCGCTTGCGGGCCGTGATTTGCGCGCGCCAGTCGGTGGCCCCGCGCAGGTGCTGCACCCAGCCCGGACTGCCGGCCGAGCGGCGCGCGTTATCGGCGTTGGCGCGCCCCTGGACGCTGATATGCACCGCGGCGTCGCGTGCACCGGTCGCGCTGATCGCCACCGGTCCGCCGAGCAACAATCCGTTCACGCCGGGCACCTGCACCGAGGACTCGGTGAACTCGACGCGGCCGCCCGCCTGTTCGACCGCGGGCACCTCGGGGGCGAGCAAGACGGTGTTGGCCGCGAACTGGAAGGTGCCGGCCACCCTGGTATTCTCGGACACCTGTTCGCGCAGCGGTAGCGACAGCTTCAGCGCGAGCTTTCCTGATCCCTGCGCCTGCCAGCTATCGGTGAAGTGGTCGATCATCCCTGCGACCGGGCTCTTGCTAATGAAAGCAAGGAAGTCGGCGGTGGGGCCCTCGGCGTCCCCGGACACGTTCAGCATCTCATTGCCGTGAAGCAGGTCCGGGATCTCCGCATGCACCTGCGGCAGGCGCACACCGAAGATGGATCCCTGCCGCGCGTGCACGTCCATGCGCACGCCGCGGAAGACGAGGTCGCCGGCGATGTTCTCGATGTCCGGCCAGCCCTCGGCGTAATGAAGTCTGACGCCGGTGACCTTGGCGGTGACCTGGAACACCCCGTCCTTGCCGTCGGCGAACGGAAAATCATCGAGGTTACCCTTCAGCCGCAGCGTCACGTTATTCCCTTCCCCGGCGAGGAACGCGGCGTCGAGCCAGTCCTGCGTGGCCTTGCCGACCACCAGCGGGATGTAGCGGCCGACGAAGCGCGCTTGCGCCCGCGTCAGGTTGCCGGTGAGGTCGATGACGCCCCGCCTGGAGCCCGCGGTGCGGTATACGCCAAGCATGGTGCCGGCAAGTTCCGCGTTGGAGAACGCGACGTTGTTCAGCCTCAACTCGGTCTCGCCACCGCTGCGCGTCCAGGAGACCTGCGCGGAGAGAGTGTCGAATGTGTGCTGGTCGCGAAACACGAGCGGCATTTCCACCGTGACTTTGCGCGCGTTGAGGGAAACCGCGCCGGAGAGCTCGTTCGCCTCCAGCGAGCCGCTCACGCCGGCGAATCCGGGAATCTTGCCGACATGATTGAGCGATACGTTCTGGAATCGTCCGCGAATGCTGTACTCCCGCGGCTCGCTCCACTCGCCGTTCCAGCGTACCACCGTGTCCGACAGCACGCCGGTGGGCGAGTATTCCGCGAGGTGCTTGCGCACTGCCTCGCCGAGCGGCAAGTGCGCGGCCAGCAGGACCAGCGGCCCCAGCTCCAGCGTGCTGGCGCGCAGCTCGCCCTGCAACGGCTTGCCCGCGCCGTCGGTGCTGTGACGCAGCAGGAAATCCACTGGCTGATGCTTGAGTCCGCCGGCAGTGGCAAGCGCAAGCCGGGCAGTGGTGAGCTCAAATTCAGTGTCCGATTGCTTCCAGCCGACGCGCCCCTCGAGTTCCGTGAGGTCCAGCTCCGGCAGGTCCGCAGCCAGGCGCGTACGGACGTTGACGAGGCGCACGTCGGCAATGCCTTCGACCAACCGGTTCTGACTGAACGTGAGCCAGGTGCGCAGCGCGCCGGCACCCTGCGGAAACTCGATCGGGAACGGAATCCAGGTGCGCCACGCGGCGATATCGGCGTAATCAAGCTGCAGGAACAACCTGCCGTTCCAGGTGTCGGTCGACTTGACGGTCCGGCCCCTGATATCACCACGCAAGTCGAGCGGCGCGGCGAGGAGGGAGGGCGGCGTCGCCCGCAACCCGAAATGGTGGCGTGAGCCGCGGCTTAACAGGTGGAAGGAAACGCTATTGAACTCGATCTGCGGGGCGGCGCGCAAATCGTCGTTCCAGACGACGGTGGCATCGTGCACTTCGAAGTCGCGCTGGCGCAGCAGCCAGGCAGCGAAGCCTCCGCCGCCCTCCTGCCTGGTCATTTCGATGCCGGCGACCGACAGGACGCCATGCGCGTCGCGCCGCACCTGGAGCGTGGGCCGGTAAATATCGACCGCATGCAACCGCAGCTCGAGCTCGAGAAGCGACAGCCACGACAGGGTCGCGTCGATGCGCGCGAGTTCGAGCGCCGGACGACCGGCCGCGTCGAACACCGTCACCTGCCCGAGCATCAGCTGAGGGCGCAGCCCGTCCCAGTTGGCAAGGATGCTGCCGATCGTGACCTTTTGCTGCGTCCTTTCGCTGACGATGCGCGCAATGTCCCCGCGATAGTTCTCGATGTTCGGGAGAATCCAGTGGCGCAGCCCCAGCACGACGCCGGCAATAGCGAGCCCCGCCGCCAGCACGCTCCAGGTGAGGACGCGATAGACCCAGAGCGAGCTGATTCCCAGCCAACCGAGCCTGCTCCGGAGCGCCCGATTTTGCCTGGGCGCTGAAAAAATGCGATATTGAGTCAAGGAGTTGCGTATTCTAACGAATCCGGACATGGAATCCCATAACGCGCGAGCGCTACCCGGCGCCGACGCCCGGGTCGCGCTCGCGGCGCGGTTCAGCCGTTACGCCAGCCAACTGCTCGAGGCCGCGCCCCGCCTGGGGTTGGATGCCGGCATCGAGCGGTCGTTCACTGCCGGTGAAATGCGCGCGGCGCTGGCGGCGGAGCCAGCCGGGGACGAAGCCACCCTCCAGCGCACGCTGCGGATCCTGCGCCAGCGGGTGCTGCTGCGGTTGATGGTGCGCGACCTGAGCCGGACCGCGCCGCTGGCGGAAGTGCTGGCCACCACCACCGCCCTCGCCGAGATCGCGATCGGCCAGGCGCTGGCCCGGCTCGACGAATGGCTGGCGGCGCGTCACGGCAGGCCGGTGGGCGCGGCGAGCGGGCGCGAGCAGCAACTGCACGTGCTGGGCATGGGCAAACTGGGCGGCGCCGAGCTGAACGTCTCCTCCGACATCGACCTGATCTTCGTCTACGCGGAAGAAGGCGAGACCCGCGGCCCGGGCGCCATCAGCAACCACGAGTATTTCACCCGTCTCGGGCGCAGATTGATCGCGGCGCTGTCCGAGTTCACCGCCGACGGCTACGTGTTCCGCGTCGACATGCGGCTGCGGCCGTACGGCGACAGCGGTCCGCTCGTCGCGAGCTTCGAAGCTCTGGAAAACTATTTCATCACCCAGGGACGCGAGTGGGAACGCTACGCGTGGATCAAGGCGCGGGCGCTGACCGGAGACCGCGGAGTCGAGCTGATGGAACTGGTGCGCCCGTTCGTCTACCGCCGCCACCTCGACTACAACGCCATCGCCGAGCTGCGCGACCTGCACCGCCAGATCCGGCTCGAGGTGTCGCGGCGCGATACCGCCGACAACATCAAGCTCGGTCCCGGCGGCATCCGCGAGATCGAGTTCATCGCCCAGGTGTTCCAGCTGATCCGCGGCGGGCGCGATCCGGCGCTGAGAACGCAGCCCACGCTCGCCGTGCTGCCGCTGCTCGAGCAGAAGAACCTGCTGCCGGCCGCCGCGGCGCAGGAACTGACCGCGGCGTACGGCTTCCTGCGCAACCTCGAGCACCGCCTGCAGTACCTGGACGACCAGCAGACGCACGTGCTGCCGCAGACGGACGCCGATCGCGCGCTCATCGCCGGGGCCATGGGCCTCGACGGCTACGGCGCGCTCGCCGCGGCGCTCGACGCGCACCGCGCGCGGGTGACTGGCCATTTCGAGCAGATCTTCGCCGCATCCTCCGGCGGCGGCGAGCATGCGCTCACGCACCTGTGGCAGGAAAACGCGGACAGCGGGATATCGGTTAACGCGCTTGCGGCGCTCGGCTTCCGCGAGCCGCAGGCAATCGAAAGCCGCCTGAAGAGCATGCGTTCGGGCAGCCGCTATCGCGAGATGCCGGCGGCCAGCCAGTCGCGGCTCGACCGGCTGGTGCCGCTCGCCATCGAAGCCGCCGCGGCGCAGAAGGACCCCGGCACGACGCTCGATCGCCTGTTCGACCTGCTGGAGAGCGTCGCCCGGCGCGGCTCCTACCTCGCGCTGCTCGTGGAGTACCCGCAGGCCCTCTCCCAGCTTGCAGCGATGATGAGCGCGAGCCCCTGGGTCGCCCGGTACTTGACCAGCCGCCCCATATTGCTCGACGAGCTGCTCGACACCCGGACGCTCTATGCGGCGCCGGCCTGGCGCGAGGCCATGCACCAGTTGCTCGCCCAGATGGACGACGCCGCGGGCGATACCGAGAAGCAGATGGATGTCCTGCGCCATTTCAAGCACGCGCACACCATGCGGCTTATCGCACAGGACCTTTCGGGGCAGCTCCCGCTGGAAACACTGAGCGACCACCTGAGCGATCTCGCCGGCGTGGTCCTGGACGAGGTCTTGCGCGTCACCTGGCCGCTGCGGCCGGTGCACCGTGAAACGCCGCGTTTCGCCGTCATCGCATACGGCAAGCTGGGCGGCAAGGAACTCGGTTACGCCTCCGATCTCGACCTGGTATTTCTCTACGACGACCCGGCGCCGGAGGCCGCGGAATCCTATGCGCGCTTTGCGCAGCGCATCAACAACTGGCTCACCAGCATCACGTCCGCCGGCGTGCTCTACGAAACCGACCTGCGGCTGCGCCCTGACGGAGCCGGCGGGCTGCTGGTCAGCTCACTGGCCAGCTTTCGCGACTATCAGAACCGGCACGCCCAGTTATGGGAGCACCAGGCGCTCACCCGTGCGCGCTTTGTCGCGGGGGCCCGCGACATCGGCGCCGGGTTCGAGCGCTTCCGGGTGGAGGTCCTGCGCCAGGAGCGTGACCCCGGCGAGCTGCGCCGGGAAGTCGCGGCGATGCGCCGGAAGATGCACGACGCCCACCCCAACCGCACCCGGCTTTTCGACCTGAAGCACGATCGCGGCGGCATCATCGACGTCGAGTTCGCCGTGCAGTACCTGGTGCTGGGCAACGCCCACCGGCACGAGGAACTGACCGGCAACATCGGCAACCTGGCATTGCTCAGGCTGGCGGCGCGCCTCGGGCTGGTGCAGGAGTCCAAGGCACAGGCGGCGCACGACGCCTACCGGCGTTTCCGGCAACTCCAGCACAGCCTGCGCCTGCAGGGCGAGCAGTATGCCCGCATCGCGCCCGATGCCGTCGCAAACGAGCGCGCTGCGGTGCGGGAGCTATGGCAAGAAGTGATGGGCAGCGAATGAGTCGTGAAAGGTGATAAGTGATAGGTGATAGGTGATAGGTGACTGAAGTTCAGGGCCGGCGCAGCCGGCCGCTCTTATCACTTATCACTTATCACTCATCACGCACTTCCGCCCGCAATGGCCGGCGCCTTGCGCCCGAGAAGGCGGTGGACCGTGATCTCGCCCTTCTTGCCTTTGACGTTGATGATCCGGGGCTCGTCGAATTCGAAGTCCTCACGCACACGCCGCCAGGTGGTGGCATCCACCAGTATCGCGCCCGCCCCGGCCTCGGAGGTGACCCGGCTCGCAATGTTCACCGTGTCGCCCCACAAGTCGTAGATGAACTTCTTCATGCCGATTACGCCCGCCACCACCGGCCCGGTGCCGATGCCGACGTGGATCTGCAACTGCGAGCGCATGATACCGGGCTGCGCGGCCAGGTACGACTGCGCGGCCATGTAATCGCGCATATCGAGCGCCAGCGCGCACATCGCCTTGCTGTACTCGCGCTCGACCCTCCGGTCGTCGGGGTAGCGGTGGTGAATGTCGAGCCCGCCCGCCACCATGTAGGCGTCGCCGATGGTCTTGATCTTCTCCAGTCCGTGCTTCTCCGCGAGCCCGTCGAAGTGCGAGAACACTTCGTTCAGCATCGTTACCATGAATTGCGGCGGCATTTCCTCCGACATCCGCGTGAAATTGATGAGGTCGGCGAACATCACGGTAACGTCGGCAAAGCCGTCGGCGATGGTTACGTGCTGCTCCTTGAGGCGGGTGGCAATGGGCCCCGGCAGGATGTTGAGCAGCAGCCGCTCGGATTTATCCTGCTCCGCCTGGAGCAGCTTGTTCTGCACGTCGAGGCGCGCTGCCAGCTTGTCGCGCTGGCGGACGAAATAGCTGATCAACAGGTATACGATGGTGGACATGGCCGCGAAGTTGAGCGCGAAGAACACCGCGATGGTCTTCATGTTCACGCCCTGCTGGTCGCCCTCGCCGAGGTAGAAGTCGAAGAAGCCGGAGACCACCGTCAACACGATATAGGCGAAGAACCACGGCAACGACTCGCGCGGGCCCTGGAACATCATCACGCCCACCGGCGCGAGCAGCGCCCACAGCATGACGCCCGAGGAGCTGACGTAGCTGCCGATACTCCACTGCATGACGAACGGCACGAACAGGAACAGGCTGGACTGGATGAAGCGGAACAGCGCGAAATTGAGCCGCCACAGGTAATAACCGAGCGAGACCGCCGTAAGCACCATGTAGACGAGCGGCACCGTGCTGGAGAACCTGATGCCCATCGCCCAGTAGATGACGAGCCACAGCATTACTCCGAAGCCCATCAGCGCACTGGCAAATATCGCGAGTGTCTTTCTGAGCCGGTCCTCCTCGCTATCCTCGCTGGTGATGACGCGCTGGCCGAGTTCGTGCAGCCAGTTGCCCCCATCACGCGCCATGCTTTCCCCCTGAAATAGCGCGGCCGCAACCGGCTGCGTTATTTATTGTCGAGTTGAACGGTGCAATTCTACTTGTCTATCGGCCTTGCCACCAGTGAGGAGATTGCGGGCGCCCGGCCCGACATGCTCCCGCCAGATTGGAATTGGCAGGACGTTTCCAATATCAGCTTGTCGGGCGGCCGGGGCCGACAGGCTGCTAGAATAGTGTTTTTGCACGGAGCACCACCGCATGGCGTCAATGTCGGACCGCGACGGGCACATCTGGTACGATGGCAAGCTCGTGCCCTGGCGCAGCGCGACCACCCACGTCCTCACCCACACCCTGCATTACGGCATGGGCGTATTCGAAGGCGTGCGCGCTTACAAGACGATCAACGGCACTGCCATCTTCCGGCTGCGCGAGCACACCGACCGGCTGTTCCAGTCCGCGCACATCAACGGCATGAAGATTCCCTACGACAAGCAGACGCTGATCGAGGCGCAGAAGGAAGTGGTGCGCGCCAACAAGCTCGAAGCCTGCTACATCCGGCCGATCGCATTCTACGGCTCGGAAGCGATGGGCATTTCGGCCAAGGGCGTGTCCGTGCATGTGGCGATCGCGGCGTGGCCGTGGGGGGCCTACCTGGGCGCGGAAGCGCTCGAGCGCGGTATCCGCGTCAAGACGTCGTCCTACGTGCGCCATCACGTCAACGTCACCATGTGCCGCGCCAAGTCGGTCGGCACCTACATGAATTCCATCCTTGCGCACCAGGAAGCCGCGCAGGACGGTTACGACGAGGCGCTGCTGCTCGACGTCGACGGCTTCGTGGCCGAGGGCTCGGGCGAGAACATCTTTCTCGTACGCAACGGAACGCTCTGCGAGCCCGAGCTCACTTCCGCGCTGGAAGGGATCACCCGCGACGCGGTGATCCGCATGGCGCAGGACTTCGGCATGCCGGTCGTTTCCAGGCGCATCACGCGCGACGAGGTTTATTGCGCCGACGAGGCGTTCTTCACCGGCACGGCGGCCGAGGTGACGCCGATCCGCGAGCTCGACAACCGCGCCGTCGGCAGCGGCAAGCGCGGCCCGATCACGGAAAAACTGCAGAAGACGTTCTTCGACTGCGTGACGGGGAAATCCGACAAGTACCGCGACTGGCTTACGCCCGTCGCCGCCTGACCACAGGGTCGTGAGAGCGGGAGAGCGCGAGGTCGCGAGAGCGAAGTTTTCCCCTCCCGATCACCCGACCTCCCGATCTCACGGATGCATCGAGTTGCGTTTGTTCGAAGCGGAATCGTAACGATGGAAAAGATGGAAAACAGGCAGCGGCAGATCGAGGTCACGGCGGCGGACCTGCCGCTGCACTGCCCGATGCCTTCGATGATGCTGTGGAACGCCCACCCGCGGGTGTTCCTGCCGATCGAAAAGAGCGGCACGGAGCTGTGCCCCTATTGCGGCACTCGCTATACGCTCAAAGGCGGCGCCACGGCGGGCGGGCACTGACGTCCCGCCGCGCCGAATGATGAACGCGGAATGATGAATGCGGAATAACCTCCCGCGACCACCGCTGGAGTGCCGTTCCGGCCGTT
>Ga0105259_1000155_pt1 | contig 10297 bp, 3 predicted proteins | sample EasRivMeERMZT299_FD_89678 | JGI IMG/M metagenome (GOLD analysis project Ga0105259, IMG submission 89678) | Soil microbial communities from meander-bound floodplain in the East River, Colorado, USA - East River MetaG ERMZT299 | ecosystem: Environmental > Terrestrial > Soil > Floodplain | place... | reverse complement strand
CCTCCAACAGTCGTAGGATCGACCTTTACCCTTTTAAGATACGTCACTCAGGCACTCGATGCGTCAGGTGGTATAGCCGTGGGTGCGCCCGTAGGCGGTGCTACTGAGGCCAAACAAGATGCCGCAATCCTAGAATTACAAGCAATTAAAAATAATACTGCCGGTCTGGCTTCTTTAGACGTTAAAGCAAGCTCAAGACTTGATTATGCGGTAACAAACGTAACCACGGGTGCGTGGACTCAAATAATAGCAACCGTAGGCGCTCTACCGATTAAAGAGATTCAAATCTTTGAAAGCGGTGGATATACCATGCAACTTGGGACGGGTGCTGCCGGTGCGGAAGTTGTTAGAATGTTGATAAATCCAGGAGGAAATGGCCGCATACCAATAGCTATTCTTGCCGGCACTAGAGTTGCTATAAGATCGGTGATTCAGCCGACGATAAATAATGGCGAAATTGTGGTAAATTACCTAGGATGATATGAAAATTTTATTTTTTTTAATATTTTGTTTTGAACTTTTTGCCCAGAATGCTTGCATCTACCAAGGTGCCGATGTTTTGTGCTTGAAATCCAATCTTAAATTCCAAACTTCGCTTAATCGGATAGTAACCGGAAATGCGGCAGATCCTACTGTTACTGCTACGGCAGGAATACCAGGGGATTTGTATATTAGAACGACAGGACAGCATTATATCAAATCTGATTCTGGCACTACTATAAACTGGAGTCCGGTATTTACTGGAGTTCCTGCTGGCGGTGGGGACGTGGTTGGGCCTGCCATAGCAACAGATAATGCTTTTGCTCTCTATGATGGGACAACTGGAAAACTAATCAAAAATAGCACCGTTACCACCACAACCATTACAGGTATGCAAACTGATATAACAACTTTGCAGACTGACCTAACTACGGCAGAAACTAATATAACTAATTTGCAGACCGATATGACAACTGCTCAGGGTGATATTACTACAATCCAAGGAGACATAACTACTCTCCAGGGAAGCGCTATAACCGTTCCCACTTGTCTTGCCGGAGAGTTTAATACTTCCGATGGAACAAATTTTGTTTGTGCTACTCCTGCCGGCGGAGGTGCTGGTGATGTCGTGGGGCCTGCTGATTCTTTAGATAATGAAATAACAAAATATGACGGAGTTACAGGTAAATTACTTAAAAGGTCTTTAGGATTTACCCATATAAATACAGGTTTTGCTAATCAGGCATCTGAAGTTACAATTAAATCTTCTGCGCCTGGATTTTCAGGGATGTTATCGGTTCTTGGCTCTAATGACTCAGGTTCCTTGCTCCAATCAAATGGCAATACTTCATCTATACAGTTTCAAGGTGGTGGATTTACTCAGGCGAACCTTCAAGGAGCTAGTGGACAGGGAACTTTAACTTTAGGCTCTAGTTCTACACCAAGTATCGGAAGAATCCGCTTTCAAAGCGACACAGGAAATTTTTCTTTATCAAGCAAAACCACTCAAACAACTTATTCGATAGATATTCCAATATCACCTCCAACAGCAATAGGACAGGTTTTAGGAACTTCGGCAGGAGCAGGTAATACTTGGGATTTAGGATGGATAACTCCTGCTGGTGGTGGCGGAACCGGAGATGTGGTGGGGCCTGGTGGAACTTTAGATAATTCAGTCGCCATCTTCGATGGAACTACTGGAAAATTAATAAAAGAAGGAACTCTTTCATATCAAGCAAGTGAGGCCCTAAATGTTGGGCTAGATGGTGGCGAGGTTTGGATTAATGGAGATAATACAACAGGAGGTAAGCCTCATTTAAATTTTACTGATATTGGAATAGGCGGTAGCACTTTTAGAATTGCTCAAGGTGCAAACGCTGTGCCTATTAACCTTACCCTCCCCACAACTCAACCTGCTAATAATCAGATATTACAAGCACAAGCTACTGGACAGTTGGCCTGGATAAATACTCCAGCAGGAGGCGGAGTCGGTGACGTTGTAGGGCCTGGGGGTGCATTGAATAGATCATTAGCTTTTTATAACAGCACTACTGGAAAACTACTTGGTGCTGGTAGTGGAATAACAGCAGAAGGTGGTGCTGTATTAAATTTCGGTGTTCCAGGCACTAATGGAATTATTAGATTTACAGATGGAAATAATGGATTTCCATTTGATATTACAATGCCCGATATAGCTATCTTATCTGCTCAAACATGGAAGTTACCTCGCGGCCTTCCCACAGCAGGACAAGTTCTAAGTGCGACTACTGTGACAGGAGGGGGAAACGTTGCAAATCTTGGATGGGTTACTCCTGCTGTCGGCGGTTCAGGAGATGTTGTAGGGCCTGGGGTTGCTACAGATTTGGGAATACCAACATATAGTGGAACAACTGGTAAATTAATAGCTGCTCAACCAGGCATTTCTTATGACGCTACTACTTCTTTGGCCCAATTAACATTAGGAACTCCAACAAATAAAACTGGTGCTTTAAATTTCTTAGATTCAAATGGCAATAATGTAGAAATAAGACCTACTTATGGTGGTACTTATAGTTATTCTATAGCTTTACCTCCTACGGCTCCTGCTGTTAATCAAGTTTTGTCAGTTCTATCTAATCCTGGTGGAACTCTTTGGAATTTAGGCTGGACTACACCTGCTGGAGGCGGTGCCGGCGATGTAGTAGGGCCTGGGGTTGCAATAGACAATGCTCCGGCAGTATTTAGTGGAACTACTGGAAAGTTATTAAAAGATTCCTCTGGTATAACCTATCAAGGACAAGGAAGGGCCTCTCATACTGGAAATTTAGCAGGGATACTTCTGAACAATCCTGGTAATTTTTTAGAAACCCAAGTCTGGCCAGGAAGTATTGTTTTTGCAGAACATAATAATGATTGGATATTCACTATAAGCAATCATTTAACGCCAATCGAGGATGTGACCCTAACCTTGCCACCAAATAAACCATTGGCAAATCAAATTCTCCAATCCGATGCTGCTGGACAACTTTCATGGATTAATACTCCTGCCGCAGGAGGAACAGGGGATGTTGTTGGTCCTGCGAGTTCAGCAGTTAATTCTATTGCTCTTTTTAGCGATATTACTGGAAAAGTGATAAAAGAAATGAGCACTATAAAAGTAACGGCCTCCCCAAATCCCACTCAATTATCACTAGGACTTTCAGGAACAGGTTATGGATCAGTAAGACTTAATGCTAGCCCTGGAACTGGCGCTGTAGCTTTATCTCCAACACCGGGAAGTAACGTTTCTTATGGACTTGCTTTTCCTTCTGTTGCCCCTGCCGCTAATCAAATCCTTCAATCAAATGCCTCTGGACAATTATCTTGGATAAATACTCCAACAGGTGGTGCCGGCGATGTAGTGGGGCCGGGGGTGTCTGTAGATAACAGGATTGCCTTTTTTAGTGGAACTACCGGAAAGCTAATTAAAGATGGTTCTTCTGTAACTACCAATGGTTTCGGTGGTTTAAATATGAACGGCAACTGGATAACCAATGGTAATGGTGGATTGTTTAGATCCTCTTTATCATTAGAAGAAGACACAGGGTCTGGAGATACTATGACAATAGGGATGCCATCAGATATAGCATCCTCTTATATTTTAACTTTACCAGTTGGGCCACCTGCTAATATTAATCAAATTCTTGAAGTATTTAGTACTAATGGTACTGACACATGGGAAACAAGATGGGTTAATACTCCAACAGGTGGAGCCGCAGCTAATTCATGGAAAGAAGCCGCCCTAGATGCTGGCGCTGGTATGCAAACCTACTTATTATGGGACCCTCCTACTGCCCCTGGAGCTATTGTTAGTTCCAATGTATTTTTCAACCTAGGTAATGATGATGCCCAAGCCGTACCGACATCACAAAATGTTTCTATACAGCAAACTGCTGGAAATAGTTCTCTTCTTTTAACAAACAACAATAGAAATTTAGTTTCAATACAAGCAAGTGCCGATTCTTCATTCATAGATGCAAGTTCATACCATAATAATGCCACTCAAGGTGGAGGACAAATATCTTCTAGTTTCTATAACGGAGTAGGTACGTTGACAGGAAAGCTCCAAATTCGTGGTCCATCAAATCATGTTTTGGATTTAAAATTTCCAGAAACAGCACCTACTAATGGAGAGGGCCTAGTATGGACAGGAACTGGCTTCGATTGGCTTCCGGTGGGTGGTGGCGGCGCTGCTCCCCCTACCTGTACCGGATCTCAACGATTAACTGCAAATGGAACTACTCTTACTTGCGTGGATAATAACTATGCAGTTTTCCCAGCTTCTGCCGGGGATATAGATATTGATTGGAGTCAAAACCATGTGGTTTATGAATCAACTACTGCAAATATCAATGTTACTTTTACAAATCAGGTTAATGGGCAGGTTGTAATTTTAGCGATAGAGAATACTTCGGCGGTAGATATTGTAGTAACATTACCTGCAGCTAGATGGGCAGGAGGAATTGTAATCTCCATAGTAAGGCCTACTAGCACTAACGTATATACAATATCTAGAATAAACGGCCAGAACTATGCAACGGCTATAGAGGAAATGAAATAATGAGAACACTTCTTTTAATTCCTCTTTTATTTTTAATGGGTTCAATTCCTATTCCTATTTCCCATTATTTAAAACCAGTTTGGTCTGTAAAAAGAACAATAACTAATCCTACTAATGAACTTAATAGTTATTTTGGGATTAGATTATCAATGAGTGGAGATTATCTTGTAATAGGAGCTTATCAGGAAGATGTGACTTTTGCCGATCAAGGACAGGCCTATGTATATCATAGGACTGGAGAGGATTGGACATTACAGGCAACATTGGTAAGTCCAAATCCCTCGGCTTCTGGCAAATTCGCTAGTGATGTAGATATGTATGGTGATTATATTGTAGTAGGTGAGGAACTTGCGGATGTGGGCGGATTTACCGATCAAGGGAGAGCTTATGTGTACCATAGAAATGGTGCAACCTGGCCTTTGGAAGCAACTATAAATAATCCTACTAATCAAAGTTTAAAAAACTTCGGTAATGCTGTGTCCATATATGGGGACGACATCATAGTAGCTTCCTTTGCCGACGATACTCCTGCAGGTAATGCAGGTAGATGCTATATATTTCACAGAAGTGGAACAACATGGCCATTGCAAGGAAACTTACCCAACCCAACTGGAGAGTCTGAGTCTTATTTTGGAACCGACGTAGCTATAGCCGGAGATTACGCTCTCGTAGGAGCGTACACAGAAGATGCACCTAATTTCGATCAAGGACAAGCTTATATATATTTTAGGACTGGTGTTACGTGGGCATTACAAGCAACATTGGCAAATCCAACTGCGGAAACATCAAGCTGGTATGGTGCTTGGTTAGCTTTAGATGGAGATTATGCGCTAGTCTCCGCATACGGAGAAGATAACCCTAATTCTAATACAGGTGTGGCTTATATGTATCATAGAAGCGGAACTACGTGGCCTTTACAAAAAACTATAGTTAATCCAAGTAACGAAGTTAATAGTTATTTTGGCGGTGCCCTAGAATTAAAGGGTGATTATGCTTTTATAGGATCAGGAACAGAAGATCTTAGGGTTGCTGATGAAGGATTATTATATATGTATAAAAGGACCGGAGTTAATTGGGATATAGTAAAACTTTTTACAGCACCTGGAACAGAAGTTAATAGTGCGTTCCCCAACTTTTCAAGTATGTCAGGTGATTATATTGCAATAGCGGCTTTTCTTAGGAATGGTGTAGGAACTGATGAAGGGGGAGTTTATATTTTTAAAAGGAATACTTTATGATTAAATTATTATTTTTTTTCTTCTCATTCTCCGCATTTTCTCAGGCCGTAAGTTGGAGCGAGAAGGTCTTAATCCCAACGGCAACGATAAACAATTCAGCGAAATCCGCTACTTTTGCCTTCACATCGTCTAGTGGATTTGCTCTCCAAACTGACATTACTTGTGCCGGAACTTGCGGGGTTACTGTTACAGTATCAGGATCGGTAGATGGAGTTACTTATGCTGCAATTCCTGAACTTACAAAAAACTATATAGCTAGTACAAGTTCTCTTTTTAATGTCTATTCACAATTTTTCAAATGGATGAAAGTGAATGTTGCTGAAACATCAGGTAATCCTGTTACTATAAAATCAACTTTAGGGACTAAGATGCAATTATGATAAAATTAATATTTTTACTGATATTTTCTACTCAAGCTCAATATGTGAACTACCCAGGTGGTGGTGGTGGAAATCCCGATGCGGCCATAGGCCCAGATCCAGGCATTAGTACCGATATGGCAATAGCAAGATGGGATGGTGTTACTGGAAGGTTACTCCAAGATTCACGGATATTTATTGATGATACTAACAATATGTATGGGGTAAAAATGTTTTCTGCTCAAGGAGACAACACCAATACCCTATTACCGCCTGTAGGTGCGATTAATCTAGGGACAGGAAGAAGTTCCTCCCATTCATTAAATGCTGGGCAAACAAATGCGGATATAGTGATTGAGGAAGGTCAAAATGGTGGTGGGTCTAGGCACTTTATAACCTCTACCCATAGCGGATCAACTGCCGCAAGCAACTCTATTAGGTTTTACATAAATTCATCTGCTGTAGGTAGTTCTACTGCCCCAGGAACTGGAAACACAATGTCGCTGGCAATTCGCCCAGATGGGGTTGGAATTGGCACAACTACGCCTGATGCTAAACTAGATGTAGATGGGGATGCTGTAATCAAGGGAGGACTTACCTTACAGGATGGTCTAGCCGAACAATACAGCTTCCCGATAACTAGAGGAAGTCTAGGTCAGACTATTAAGAGTGATGGAGCAGGTCTTTCCTCATGGGGTAACGATTCTTTGGCCATTAAGATATTCACACCAGCAACTCAATACTTTGCAGGTGATTGGATAATGACCTTCGACCAACAACTGTTTCAAGCAAGGGTAGATTTTATAGCTAATGCAGATCCTATGGTTGATATAGCCAATAGGGATATGGAATTTAGATCACCTAATGATTTAACTACTGCTCCGATAAGGGGTGGGGTTATTACTTATGCGGCACCTAACTATAATGTATCCGCAGGTGGCGGCGTAATTGTAACCAATGGTGGAACTCCATTTGCTCAAATAAATGCAATTGAATGGGCCAATTCAACCGTAACTCTCCCAAACCCTACCGGATATAATACCATTCAGGTTAGTGGAGCAGGCGTTGTTTCTGCTACATCAGGAGTATCTACTCCGCTTGCTAGTAAGCAAAACATTGTTTTGGGTATAGTCTTTGGCCCTACACAAGCAATTATGCCTAGAGGAACTGCTGCCGTTGACCACGGAAATGATATGAGAACTCTATCCCTTATGATCGGGATAGTTCGTAATGGAATTATATTTGCTGGAAATCCTAATCAGACATTCCTAACTACATCGGGAAGTTTATTCTTTGATGGAATTGGCAAAGGAACTGAGACACCTAATGTACTTAATTGCCCTGCCCAACCAGTAACTTCATTTAGACTATATGACCAGAACTCTGACTTTGGAGTAACTACAACTATTCCTAATGCTCAATATGATGTTGGTGGTACTCTGACAAATATTCCTGGCACTAACTGGTCTTACTTTAAAATATTTCTTGCACCAAATTGTAGTATCTTTTTTCAATATGGACAGGATACTGCGCCTACTTTGAATGAGATAACTGTTTTACAGGATGCAAATAGTGATTCTTATGTAACTAATCCTCAATTGGAAGGAGTGGTTAAATTTGTCGGTATAGTTTATTTTAAAAATGGAAATTTAAACTTCGCAAGCAATGTTGGGACTTCTTGGGAAAATTCGGGATTGTTTGGAATGGGGATTAGCGGTAATGGTTCAACTATTACGGCTACGGGAGATATTCTAGGGCCTGCTACTTCTATAGATTCTCACCCTATGCTATTTGATGGCACTACGGGAAAACTTGCGAAAGATGCTTCTGGCGCTACATTTGATTCTGCCGGAGGATTAACCCTAGACGGCGCAACCGCCGGACTTTTAATACAGAAACCTGCGACTTCCCTCAATTTACAAACTACAGACCTAACCTTTACCAACGGTGCCAATGTTTTTACTATTATGCCAAGCCCTGTTCAAGCAGGGAATATGACCATAACCTTTCCTCCGGATCTGCCAGCAGCTAATCAAATATTACAATCAGATGAGTTTGGGCAATTAAGTTGGGTTCCTGGTGGATCTCTAGCTAACTGGCAAGGAACACACGATTATGTAGTTGGAGAAACTGTGGTATCTCCGATAGATAGCAATGATATCTTTAGGGCATTGAACGCTCATACTTCTACTGCTAGCTTCACCGCCGATCGTTTGGCAGGAAATTGGGAAATGATATCTCCTTCCCATTTCATTGATTATACGCCTGCCAAACAATATTTTACAGGTGACTTGATAAAAACAAGCGATGGCCACATCTATACTGCTGCTAGTGATTTTGTCGCAACTACATCCCCTGCTGATATAGCAAATGGCGAGATGAGCTTTATGTCGCCTCCTGATTATACTACTTCCGCTACATCTGGCGGCGTAATAACCTTCGCTGCTCCTAACTACCAAATAACCGCAGGAACAGGGTTTATAGTAACTAATGGGGGAACTCCGTTTTCAACCATTACCAATGTTGCATGGAACGCTACTAACATCCCAGAGCCTCTGCCTGTGCCAACTGGATATAATACAATTTCAGTTAGCAGTGCTGGGGTAGTATCTGCATCGTCTGGACTTGATACACCGGCATCAGCAAAATCATCAATAGTTATAGCTACGATATTTGCCCCTACCAGGGGTATTATTCCGAGAAATGGTGCCGCTACCGACCACGGAAATACCAATAGGTCGCTATCGCTTATTCTAGGAATGTTAAAAGATAAGATAGAGTTTACAGGTAATGCAGATAATACATTCTTAACAAGGGCAGGATCTATATACTTCGATGGTATAGCGCCAGGTACGGAACAACCGAATATTAAAAACTGTCCTGTTCAAAATATTACTAATTTTAATTATTATGATAGGGATTCAACTATCTCAACCAACCAGACTTTAATTGACACTTATAACTATGACCTTAATGGCACTCTAGCATCCTTGCCAGACAATGTTTGGAGTTATCACAAGATATTCTTAGCTCCTAACTGCCGAGTTTTTGTTCAACATGGGCAAGAACACGCTCCATCTGAGGCAGCGATAATTGCAGCAGAAGAATCTGGCAGAAATAGCTATGTAACCAATCCTGCATTAACTATAGGGGTTAAATTTGTTGGTCTAGTTTTCTTCCAATCAAAAACAAACGTAATGACTGAGGGGCCTCTTGTAACGTGGGTGAACAGCGGCCTGCTGGGCATAGGGGTCGCTGGGAGTGGGTCGACAGTTACAACCAACGGCGATGTTTTTGGCCCGAATACTTCTACCGATAATGCCATAGCTAGATTTGATGGAGGCTCTGGAAAAATTCTTTTGGATTCCCTGCCGATTATTGATGATGCCGGAAGCATTTCAGAAGTTAGCAATTTATCCGTTAAAGGTTTAAATACAAATCCTCAAAGTGCCCTAAATCTTTCTGCCGTAAATTTTGCAACAGGAAGGAGCGGTACTGGAAGTCTGTCAGCAGGACAAACTTCTGCCGATGTTTCTTTTGGATTTGGTCTTAATGGAGATTGGAGACATTTCATAGCTACTTACCATGATGGCGGTGCTGCCTTAGTTAAAAATAATCAATTCAGATTTTATGTTCAAAACTCCACAACTTCCACAGACTCAATAGCACCGAATGGCACAGGTAATGCTATGGCGATGGCAATCACTCCGGTAGGCACAGGGATTTTAACTACCGACCCATTTGCACAATTAGATGTTAATGGGAATATTATAACTTCCTTTCATGCAAATACTTCCCAACATAATGTCGCTGAAGTTGGCACTAGAGCTATCGGACACGTATCTGGAAATTCCTTTGCCAATGCATTTGCAGGAATGAAAGTAGAAATTAAAGATGTTGAATCATCACACCTTACCACTAAGCCTGCTATGGCAAACAACGCTGATATATTATGGACAACTTGGGGAAATTCTCTTTGGAATACTAAAGAGGTTATGAGATTAACTGCCAGAGGAAGATTAGGAATAAATACCAATACTCCGCAAACTTATCTTCATGTAAACGGGGATGCTATCTTTGGAACAGTTCAAGCAGCTGCCGCAGCAGCTAATACTGGTGTTGCAAGAATAACTGTAACAGGG
>Ga0105259_1000154_pt1 | contig 10329 bp, 16 predicted proteins | sample EasRivMeERMZT299_FD_89678 | JGI IMG/M metagenome (GOLD analysis project Ga0105259, IMG submission 89678) | Soil microbial communities from meander-bound floodplain in the East River, Colorado, USA - East River MetaG ERMZT299 | ecosystem: Environmental > Terrestrial > Soil > Floodplain | place... | reverse complement strand
CTAATATCACTAAAAATAGTATTAGCTTTTGCGGAACAGTTACAATTAATGATGCTACAAATAGATTTACTTATACAGGCAAAAATCCATGCAGTTTAAATATAGTTTGCAGTTATGAATCTAATGCTGGTGGCGCTTCTGCTGCAAATACTATTAGATTAAATGGAAATATTATTAATGGTTTCGTCACTCGAGGGGATGGGGCCAACTCTACTGCTTCTGTTGCTCCAAGTAGTTTGATAGCGGGAGGTAATGATGTAATAGATTGTTTAAAATCTACCGCATTCGCTGCAAATGCTGGTAACTCAGCTTACCTCAACATCACCGCCACCCCCCTATCCCAAATAGCAACCGTAGTACCTACTACACAGACGAGGGCGGGGGCATTTGCAAGTCGCACATGGATACCTGCGGGTGGTTGCAATTGGGGTAGAACTGCTACAAGCTTTGGCCCCTATACTGCCACTGCTTCCTGCGGAGCAACTGCTCCGATAAATTCCGGATTTGCTATTGCAGATACTTCTCTGAATGGTCAATTACCTCAAGTTACTCTTAGTAAATATCCAAAAGGAAAATATTTAATTATTGCTACTTCTGGGCTTCAAGCTGTAGGAACCACAGGGGCAAATGTGTCTTATAGGGTAAATGATGGGGCAACTGCTTCTAGTCCTTTATCTATTGGTGCAGGTTCTTTTCCAGCCTCTACCCAAATAGGTGGCTTATCCGGTGCTTTTTTATTAGAAAACCCTTCTGATAAAGGACAAACAATTCTTTCCTTTGAAGGTTTTGGTAGTGGTGCAGGGGGTTCAAATGCAGTTATACTTTCTGATACAAGTTATAGAATTTTTCAAATTCAAGTTTATTACCTCCCCGACCTCTCCGACTCCACCGAAGGCATAACCGTCAATAAGATGCTGCCGATAGTTCAGGGGAGCGAGACGGTGGTGGAATATTTTGAAGGGTCTGGACCTACGCAAAACCCTACTAATAGGTTTTATTTAAATACGACCATCTCTAATACAATTTCTTCTTGTGGAACTATTACAATGGGAACTGATACCACTACTGCCAATTCATTTAAATATACTGGAAAAAAATCTTGCCTAACCAATATAAATATTTGCAACAGAGCAGGGGTAAATTCTGGCATCGTTTCCATTAGTTTATTTATAAATGATATATTGATGTTAGGCGGCACTTATGATAATACTACCGCCGCTGCTAGTACAGGTGACTGTGTTAGTGCAAATAAAATAATGAACAATGGTGATGTTTTAAATTTCGGTTCAGGAACAACTAACAATAACCAAATACCTTATGTGCAGATAACCGCCACCTCCTTCGGCAAACCGGGAGTAATTACCTCGGATGCGGTGGTTACGAATAGCGGGGCGACTACGGCGAGGAAGTGGAGGACGGAGAGTTGCTACATTACCAATACAGGAACGGCGGCGATGGCGAGTAGTAGTTGTAATACTTGGGTGCAGAGTGTGAGTAGGACGGGGGCTGGGACGGTAACTGTTAATTTTATTCCCGGAACTTTTTCCCCTCCTTATGTAGCTTGTTCTTGCATAGTTGATAGAGTAATAGCTTCTACTGTAGAGGACTGTCAAATAATTACGTCAAATTCTAATACCACCACTTCTTTTAATACTTTCGATACTGCTACTGGCACCGCTGGTGACGGCAGCTTTAATATCTCTTGCCAAGGAATCGAATAATGAAAATACTATTTCTTCTTTTCTCTCTTTCCCTCTATGCCAACTACGCCCCCAAACCCCAAAAGGAAACTAAATATGGAAAATAATTTAGATATATCTGCTGCTATTAAATGGATATATAATAGACCAATCGAGGAAAGAGAAGACTTTATTGTTGACTGCTTCGGAACTTCAAAAGAGTATGCGGTTGAGTTGATAAAATCCATAAATGCTTTTGAGTCTATTCTAATTAATTGGGAGGCAGATAAATGAAAATACCATTTGATAAAATATTACTTAAGGTTCTTTGCCCACTTGTCGCTATCATTGGAGTATTATCTATAATTCTGGCCATTTCAGTTATTATATCCCCACCTGCTCGCGCCAACTACGCCCCCAAACCCAGCGTGGAAAACTGCATCCTCCTATCCACCGGAAAACTCACCCCACCCCCCGAAGCGGCGATGGTGGTAAGTGGTAGTTGTGCGGCCCCACCTTGCGAGACGATTCCGGCGGGGTTTAGCTGTATCTATTTCGGTTATATGCCTCATTCTCAAGTTACCACTTGCACCGATATACCTGAAAGCGGAACACCTACAGAGCCGGTAATTCCCCAATGTTCATCAATTACTTGCTTACAAGGTGAAAGGACTGAAACACCTACTTCTGTAACCTGCTCATGGATAAATTTAGAAATCGATCCGGTTAAAAAAAGTGCATACGACACTCAATTGGCGGCAGCTCAATCAACCCAAGCGGTTTATCAGGAATCGATTCTCTACGGAAACCTCCAAGGATATTGCAATTATGTAAATGGCGTACCATGCGTCCAATTACCCCCCGCTACCTTCAACGCTACGGCAAGTTCTTTTTCCTACATTACTGGAAAGCCTTTGGCGGAAGTTAAAAAGCTGATGAAGAAAAAGGTTAAGAAGTGAAGTATCATAGGAAATCTATGATGGGAAAACTATGAAATTTAAACTTAATCAAATTTGGTATAACGCTAAACTAGATTTCTTATTTATTGTTACTGATGTAGATAAGGAATTTAATAGGGCAAGAATTGAACACGAAAGAACTAATTATCCATCTAATTGGCTTACTGACCTAATCTATATCGGAGAACTATGACCGAGCGGGAAATAATAGATCAAATTTTAAAGCATGAAGGTGCGATTTATCATAAAGATAAATTTACCAACTACGATACCAAGTTTGGGATTTCAGCCAGAACCCACGCCCACCTCGATCTTCGCAACTTAACCGGCGAGCAGGCTTTAATTATCCATCGAAGGGATTTCTACCAATTCTATAAGATCAAAGATTTAAATCCCAAGCTTAGAGGCATAGTTTATACCGCCGGGATAATGTTAGGCTTCCCCGAATCCTTTAGACTACTATCCCAGGCAGTTGATTATTTCCCCCTGAAAGAATCCCTAACCCCGGAGCTTTTATCTGCGGTTGAGTTATCCAATCCCGAAGCTGCTAGGGCGAGGATGGGGAGTTTGTTAATCTTTTGGTTTGCCGATCATTTTGGAGGCAACAATTTACGTGCCATCGTTCCTCGGATATTAGAAAGTATTTCTACCTAGTTAAATCCCCTAAAACTTATAGTATAATCTGACGAAAAGTTTAAGATATAAATTAAACACTACAAAGGAGATTTTATGGACCCAATTTCAAGTTTATATTCTTTTCTCAACGCTCAATATCAGAATGGTTTCCCAAACCTTCTTGCTACAACCAGCAAGGATGCCTCGGGAGCTACTGCCTTAAATTTTAAAGGCTATGATGGAACAATCTTAACCCTGATTGTAGGTGAATCAGAGCTTTCAATCCCAGCGGTTATACTTGAGCCTGCTGTTGCAGCTTCGGCGGTACTCGGCGCAAACCTATTCACCGCAGTTAAGCCAGGAATTGGTGGAAACTCAATCGCCCTTACCTTCGACGGTCTTTTGAAAGTTTCCGAAGTGGTTGCAGCATTTAACCTAGCTAACCCTGACAATCAAGTCGGATATTCAGGCAGCGGGGATACCATTCATGGAGCGACAACAATTACGCTATCTGGGGGATCAGACGCAGTCATCGAGGAACCAGAAGCAGGCGCAGTTAAAGCAAGTGCTGTACTCGGACCGAATACTTTCACCGCAGTAAATGCCGGCGTGATTGGAAACTCAATCGCCCTGAACTTCGATGGGATTTTGAGCGTTTCCCAAGTGGTGGATTCCTATAATACCGCTTACCCAGATAACCAAGTTTCTTTTATTGGTGATGGGGCTACCATTCCTCTTGCGGGGACAACCCAACTAAGTGGCGGAGTGGATGCCGAAGAGCCAGTAATTGAATAAGGAGAAATTACAATGTCAAAAAAAGATTTAGCTAAATTACTTTTTGATTTCATAACTAAAGAAATGGACGCTGGTAAGACTGGTGTAACCAACAGAACCGAAAAGGAAGAAGATAAAATCAAACTTACCTTTTATGGATCTGACGGTGAGAATTTAGTTTTGATAATCGACGAGGACGAAATTAAGGAACCTAAACCGGAAGTTGAAGAATAAAACTGCGAGGTTTTCCCCCTGGGTTAATACGATCCTCCCATCCTATGCGCCCAGGGGTTTTTTCATCTTCAATATCTCCGCAATTAATACAAACTAATAGCCCGCCTACTTCTATTAAAACGCTACCGCAGTAGTCACAAGTGTTCAACCCAAACCTCCCAGCCATCCTCAGGGAAAAGATTCAAGCAAATATCCACAGCATTTGGATCATTAATTCTTAGAGCTAAATAGGTGCTTCCGCTTTCCTCCATGAAAATATGCAAATCTGCATCCCAGCTTTTCAGGCGAACTTTATGCCCATCTATCAACTTTTGAATGGCATCGAGTTTATTCAATTGCTATCCTTCAACTCCGCCTCCCGGTCAATCTTTCTCTCCAAACATTTTAGCTGGTAGACAAGTGAAGAATCGTTTCCGTTAAAAGCTAAATAAATATCCTCAGCGGTATCTAAGAACCTTACTGATAAAGTATATGAATGAATATTTTCATCTTGGCAGAGGCGCTTTATCTTCTGGAAAAAATTATCATTGACGATCATTTTAAAAATGCCCAATCTTTAATGTCAATTGGGCCATGGTCCACTTGCTCCGGCATAGTCGCATATTTAAAAAACTTTTCAAATTCCTCTTTATACTCAAATCCTTTTTCTTTTAAATCCGCAAGCCCATCTATGCCCGATTGACTACCTTCCGGTAGGTAATGCAAGCAATGATATTCGTCCTTTTTCAAATCCTTGAAGTAGATTAAAAGCTCCATGTTTAATTTTTCTGAATACCAAAGTTCTTTACAATTAGTTACCATTTCTTTCATTTTTACTCCTTGTTTATTGTCTTCTATGCTCTTCTGATATTTTTTGATAGTCTTTGCGGATAAATAATCCCTCACTTAATTCATCGATTAAAAATTCTTCTTCTGACTCAGATTCTTCTATTTTTTGAACTAATCGGTATCTAGAAGGCAGGAAACAATCACCCATGATATAAAATCCATTTTCTGACATTTTCAAATCAGACAGCACATACCATTTGGTTCCATCTTGAATCACCCAATACCACATTTTGATTTTTATTGTCCTGGTCATTTGTATTCCCTCATAATTCTTTCCAAGCATATTTCCTTAATGGCTTCCTGGGACCAAGGCAGCAGGGTTATATTGTGGACACAATAATCCAAGCGAAGTTGGGTTAAAACGATTGAGATCCACAAAAGATTCAAAGCCCTCTCCTCTTTAAAAGCATAAAGTTATTTATCTCCTTCGGTTTGAAGTCCCTCCGAAAGAGAAACAGAATCTTCTTTGTCAGAATTAAGATAATCATAAACCCACCTCTTCTCCCTGGTTGACCAATGGAAATTGTTTAGCCTCATACGAGAATAGAGTCGACCTAGCTCCCTTCCAGCTTCTATTGAATCAGATCCTTCCTGTTCTAATTGGATAATCCTGCACAGGACATCTTTGACTTCATCTCGCATGATCTAATCCTCTAAATCCCAATTATTATTTAAAACTTTATTCCAAAATGCATTTAATTTCTTTACCATTTCATCGATATATTCGGAATCCCTGGTTACTTTGAATGTCGTTATAAAATCTGCTTCGTTTATACCAATGAAGGTCATTATGTCCACTTCAGCCAATGCCATTTGTATCTGCACCTGGGGCATATATTTATCAGGGATTTTAAGCCCTAATGCTACGTCCATGTAGTCATTTAGGCCCAAATATTTGATCTCGATCAACTCCCCGTCATCTGAAAGCCCGTCTAAACTAGCTGAGAGATAAGGATAATCATCATTTGTAATAACCACTGGGAAGAAACGTTTTAGGGTTAGGTCTTCGTATTTTTTCCTAGCAATGATCTCTTTGGAGTGACCGAGTTCAAATAATTGTTGTTTGGATTTATTATCAGGGGTTATTCCTTTGGTCTTTTCAAGGAACAAACTTTTAGGCTTCCGCCATGGGCTTTGCCCAATGGCGGCGGACACCTCAGAGGCTCCAAGCCTAGATAGTCTAAATTTTAACCAGTCGTCTGTTCCTTGAATCAAGTCTAACTTTTTAATCATGGCATTTCCTTAAAAAGGTATGGAGCTATCATATTTCCCGATTTTTCTAGATGATCGAGTTTGAATAGTCGGAACAGGAGTATATTTTTTAATAAAGTTTTTAGGCTTCCTTTCGCCTTGGTATTCTTCTTCTTTTACATCAACCGTCACTGTCAATTCACCCTCCATAGCATCCGCCATGTCTAATTCATTCCGGAAATTATTTTGAGTCGAACCAATAGCTATTAGAATCGATTTTGCTTTGGACATACCGACCGAATATGATTTTGGGTTTCGAGGATCCAAAACTAGATAATCCCAAAGATTCTGGCCATTAACATCAAAAGTTACTTTAATCATTGGCGAGCCTGCCTTAGATTTTGTCACTTCGGCATTGGCAATAGTCGCATGATAATCACCAGGGGTAAGGATTCCTTTCCCTGAAAACTCCGGAACGCTTGTGAGATCAAACATTTTCATTTTCCTTTTTAAGCTGCTCTTCCACCCTGGAAAAAACAGTAGTTAGTGTTTTATAATCTTTATTATCCGCTATATAGGACTCTACTTTACTTACAAAACTTTTATCCGCAATTAATTTTAATTTTTTATTTATATCCAATTGAAGGGATTTTATATCATCATCATTTGGCATCGCCTCTTTGCCATCAAAATCTTCCCCATGAGGCGTAATTCCTAATGACATACAAAAAGCATAGCGGCGGCAATAACTATAAATCCCGCCGATTGATTGGATATCCTTTTTAAGAGATTCAACAAAATATTCTGATTCTAGGAATTCACCAGATGAATGAATTACCAAGGTCCGAACACCAATCTTATCTTCTTTATTCAGCGGAAATTGGATTACCCCTAATCCATTGGCAGCAAGATTATCTCTAACAGCGTCCCAACAGACCTCGATAGGGCTATATTTATATTTGAAGGCCGAAGTATTCTTAATGGGATTCTTTAAATCTTTCTGGAATTTAATTAAGGCATTAAAAATACTTTTATTGGATACTTTTATATCTTTAATAGGTTTTATTAAATCAACCATTTTATTTTCCGACATTTTCAAGTCCTAACTCAAGCATTTGTTTAATGAAAACATATAATTTAATTCCCCTGGTATGGGATTCCTTCTTAAGTTTAATCCAGGTTTTATCTTCGACTGGAAAAGTCTTAAGAGTTATTTTTCCTTTTAAATCTTTCATAGTTAATCCTCTATTAAATTTCCTTTAATTAATTATAGATTTTGGGAATTGTCGACAAATAAATGAATAAATCTGATTGGGTATCGCACCATCCATGGCGCAACAAATTCTTCCTTAATATTTTGGTTGATTTCCTATAATTTAGTTATAGGATTTAAGGGATGTCGCTCTTAAAAGGTGCGGAAACACCTTTTGAGCCTGACCAGCGACCTATGGAATAATGGAGAAAATCTAGGTAACTAGCTATCTCCATATTTAACATTTTTTAAAGAAATATCAAGAAAAAAGACTTTCTTGATTAAATTTATATGGAGGTAAAATGAATGGAATTTATGCGCTCGCCCTAAAATATAAAGATAAAGGATTTTATCCGGTACCTATGGGCAAATCTCCCCGGACAATAAAAGACGCAAAAAAAGCATTCATCAATGATTGGCAATCCATTGATGATTTTTCCCCGGATGTTTGGGCACAGGCCACAGGATTAGGTATCCATTTGAGAAAATCGGCAGGGGTAGTGGCCCTAGACAGAGACTCTAAAGACCCAGTTATAAAGGCAGCGATTGCAGATGCTCTGCCCCCTTCATATTGTGAAAGAATCGGAGATAAAGAAAAGGATCCAACAATATTTTTCCAAATAGATGACCGAGCTATTTTACCTGCCAGAAAAGAATTATATGCCATTGGAATAGAGTTTTTGACTGAAGGCCATTATTGCGGGGTTCATTTATTTTGGCAGGGTAATGATTATTATTCTTTTCCAAAGAAACATTTACTTAAAATTGATAAAGATGATCTTCCCTTACTATCACAAAAGATTATAAATGATCTCAGGACAATAAATAATAATATTATCACTTTACCTAATGTTGTTGGGACTTCTTCTTTATTTGGTGAGAAGGAAAGAGGCAGATGCCGCCATAATTCCCATAACTCCATATCAACTATAATGATGGCAATGATCCACAGAGGCGAGGCAATTGAATTAATTAAAAATGAATTATTGGCAGAGGACGAAAAACAAAATGCCGACTCCGATTATTTTTATTTTAATTGTCCTTCCAGGAAATGGAAATCAAATGACCGCGAAACAAATTGTGAATGGCTCATTAATGATGCTCTTAAAAGAAATAAAGTAGAAATTATCGAGCCTATTAAGATTGAGAAGAAATTGGAATATTCTAAGCCATTAATCCCCCCCGATGGATTCGGGGGGGAGGTTTATAAATATATCCTTAAAAACTCTAGGATACCCAGAGAACAATTTTCCTTCGCCTCAACTATCTCCTTATTCAGCGTTTTAATAGGAAATAAATTTCAATTTAGAGGAACATTTGCTAATACCTTTTCTTTAATGATAGCGCCATCAGGTCAAGGAAAAAACGATCCATTAAAAGCTCCTGCCAAATTACTTCATTCAATTGGAATGGAGGATTTAATCGGATATGAGGATTATGGATCTGCGACCGCAATCTATAATGAATTGCCTAAATTTCCTGTTAGGTTAGATTGCATCGATGAGGCATCGGAGCTTTTTTCTGCATTCAATGACTCCAATTATAATAATAAATCCAAGGCCGAGGTTTTAACAAAATTGTTTTCAACTGGTGGACATTTATTCGCGGGTAAGAATAATAAGACCTCAGGGAAAGAAGGCAGATGCTTTTCACCATTTTTATCGGTTTTAATGGCAACAACCCCAGAGGGATTTAAATCATTCACTGAAAAACATTTCCGGAAAGGTTTAGGGAATAGGATATTATTTTTCTTTGAAACAGAAAAAAGAGATAAGAAATATAATTTTGCCTATAAATCCATGGCGCAAGAGATTGAGAAAGAATTAAGAGAAATGAATTTTTGCTCGATTATTAATAAAGAATCAGACATTAAAGAACTTAAATATTCTTCCGAAATTGAGAGGCTTTTGCCGGCATATTATAATGCACTAGAAAAGCCGACTGAAGGACTTGATTTAATTGAAATGGATTCAAGAAAAGGTGAATATTTTAATAAGTTTGTTATGCTTCACCATGCAATGGATAAGGGATCCGATTATTTTATGCAACAAATAGATAAATCTTCCCTGGATTGGGCACTTGAAAACGTAACGGTAATATGGGAAAATTTGGTAATCAATTTAGGAAACAACCTCGAAATAGATATGGATCATCAAAACATTAAGGAAAAATTTAAGCTGTTTATTTCCAAAAAAGATGAAGGAGTTAGTCTTACGACACTTCATAGCAATTTTAGAAAAATTTACCCAACCTTAAGAAAAATAGCATTAGATGATGCACTTCAAACTGGTGAGATCGTCATCAAAAATCGATTGCTCTTTATCGGAAATTAATCAAATTAACGCGGTTTTAGTTGTATTTAGTTGTATTCATCTTTCAAAGATCTATACAACTATTTACAACTAATTGTAAAAAAAAAACCGCATCAAATGAATAATATTAAATACTTATTCAGAGTTGTACAATTCCCATATATATATAAAAAAAACATATATATGGTTTTTATACAACTAATCCTTAACCAAATCTCTCAGGGAATAAAATTAAATCTTGCGCGTGAAATCATGCTAAAATTTAATGCATGTACGAAGAAGACCTAGAAACCTGGGTATGGTTAGCAATTATTTGCTTAATAATCGTTAATGCCTATATTCTCACTAAAAGGGATAAACCCGATGAGTGACCTACCCCCTACCAAGAAACGTATTCTTAAGCCCTATGAGATAGCTTATAGGTCACATAGATGGAGGAAGGCACGTGCTAAACACCTACATAAACATAACGCATGTGTAGTATG
>Ga0105259_1000148_pt1 | contig 10429 bp, 7 predicted proteins | sample EasRivMeERMZT299_FD_89678 | JGI IMG/M metagenome (GOLD analysis project Ga0105259, IMG submission 89678) | Soil microbial communities from meander-bound floodplain in the East River, Colorado, USA - East River MetaG ERMZT299 | ecosystem: Environmental > Terrestrial > Soil > Floodplain | place... | reverse complement strand
CGCGATTCGGCCGCGCCGCAAACCCGCCGAACATCCTGTTCATTCTGGCCGACGACCTCCGCTATGGCGACCTGAGCGCCTTCGGCCGCCCGGACCACAAAACCCCGCACCTCGATCGGTTCGCCCGCGACGGGATCCGGCTCACCAGCGCCTATACTGCCGGCGCAGTCTGCACGCCGACGCGATGCGCGCTGATCACGGGGCGCTACCCGCAACGACTACCGATCGGTCTGGTCGAGCCGCTTGGCTACACGGACACGTCGGTCGGCCTACCGCCGGGCCATCCCACGGTGGCGTCGTTGATCAAAGCAGCCGGCTACGACACCGCGCTCATCGGGAAATGGCACCTCGGCTACTTGCCCGAGCACAGCCCGACGACGCACGGATTCGACGAGTTCTACGGAATACTCAGCGGCGGCGTGGACTACTTCACGCACCAGGACCCGAACGGCAAGCTCGACTTGCACGAGGGCATGGTGACCGTCGAGCAGGCCGGCTACATGACCGACCTGCTCACCGATCGCGCCGTCGGGTATTTGAAAAAGAAGCGCGACCGTCCGTTCTATCTGGCGCTGCACTACACGGCGCCGCATTGGCCCTGGGAGGGGCCGTCGGACAAGCCGGTGAGCGACTCGATTGCCGCGAGGATGCACACCTTCGCGGGCGGCGGGTCGCACGCGACGTATGCGTCGATGATGCAGCGGCTCGACTCCGGCGTCGCGCGTGTGTTGCGCGCGCTGCGCGACAGCGGCCGTCAGGGCGACACGCTGGTCGTATTCACCAGCGACAACGGGGGTGAGCGCTGGTCCTACAACTGGCCACTTCGCGAGCGCAAAGGGACGCTCCGCGAGGGTGGAATCCGTGTTCCGGCGGCCGTGCAGTGGCCGGGTGTGATTCCGCCGGGGCGTGGGAGCGAAGTCCCCATCATCACGATGGACTGGACGGCGACACTGCTCGCGGCCGCTGGCGCGTCGCCCGATCCCGCGTACCCGCTCGACGGCATCGACCTGATGCCGATCCTTCGCGGCGGAACGGTCACCGTGAATCGCGCGCTTTTCTGGCGGACGGCGACGCAAGACGCCGTGCGCCGCGGCCGGTGGAAGCTCTGGCGTGCCGGCGATCAGGAAGCGCTGCACGAGATTGCCATCGATCCGAGCGAGAACGTGAACCTCGCTACGACGCGCGCCGACCTGGTGAGCGGGCTCAGACGCGAGTTCGCCGAGTGGAACGCCGCGATGCTGCCTCGGCCTACGGCACGACCCGCTGGGGCGGGGCCGCCGGCGGACGGTAGTTCACATCCAGCGCGTTGAGCCGCTCGAGGTGCGTCGTGAGACGCGCTCTGAAGTCGGCGAAGTCCTTTCGCTCGCGCGGCGTCCACGTCGTTTCGGCGAGCGCCGGGATGCGCGGGTATGCCATGTACTCGACGTTCTTCGGCCCTTCGATGTATTCCGTCCACACCTGCCCCTGCGCGCCGAGAATGTGCTTGGCGAATTCGGGCTCGAGGGTGGGCGGTATCGGCTCGTAGGCGTACACCGAGTCGACCGGCGTAAAGCCGCCGATGGCCAGCGGCTCGCGTTGCGTGTCCCGCGACTGGTAGTGATCGAGGTACGTGTGGCTGCCCGGCGTCATCACCACGTCATGCCGTGCCCGCGCGGCCGCGATTCCCCCTTCGGTGCCGCGCCATGACATGACGACGGCGTTCGGAGCGAGCCCGCCCTCGAGAATCTCGTCCCATCCAACGAGCCGCCGGCCATGGCTCGCGAGGAACTTGTCCATCTGCGTGATGAACCAGCTCTGGAGCTCGTTCTCGGCGCGAACGTCGCGCGGATCGGCCGGATTGCTCGGTGTGATTCCAAGCTCTTTGATTTTCGCCTGCGCGCGCGCGCTCGCCTTCCACTCCGGCTTGATTGCTTCGTCGCCTCCCACGTGAATGAAGGGCCCGGGGAACAGTGCTAGCACCTCGGTGAGCACGTCCTGCATGAACCTGATCGTCGTGTCGGAAGGATTCAGGATGTGCGGGGTGACGCCCCAGCGGTCCCACACGCTCATCGTGTCGCCGAAGTTGCCAAGCATCGGATAGGCCGCGATCGCCGCCTGCGAGTGGCCGGGCATCTCGATCTCGGGGACGATCGTGACGTAGCGCGCCTTAGCGTAGGCGACGATCTCGCGGACATCGTCCTGCGTGTAGAAGCCGCCGTGTCGCTTTTTGTCGAACACCACGTTCACCGTGTCTCGCGTCGCGCGCCCGACGAGCGTCTGGTTTCGCCAGGCGCCTACCTCGGTGAGGAGCGGGTACTTCTTGATCTCTATGCGCCATCCCTGGTCGTCGGTGAGATGCCAGTGGAAGGTGTTCATTTTGTGCATGGCCAGGAGATCGATGTACTTCTTCACGAACTCCTTGGGCATGAAGTGGCGCGACACGTCGAGGTGCGCGCCGCGCCAGGCGAAGCGCGGGCGGTCCTCGATCGTCACCGCGGGCATCGTCCACGAAACGCTGTCGACCTTGGCCTCGCGATAGATCGCCGGCGGAAGGAGCTGCCGGAGCGACTGGACCGCGTAGTAGGCGCCCGCCGGTCCGGCGGCGACGACGCTCACGCGTCCGGGGCGCACCTCCAGCCGGTACCCCTCGGCGCCGAGCTTCCCGGCGAGGGAGCGGTCGCGGCGGAACACGATCCGGCTGCCGGCGCTGGCGGTTCCCGTGCGAACGGCGAGGTCGAATCCCGTCGCCGGCTGAATGAGGCGCGCCAGGGTCCGCGCGACGTCCGCGCTGGCTGCGTCCGTCCAGATCACGGTCGCTGCGGTGAGCGTGAACCTGCCGGTCGCCTCCGTCATGGAAACGGGTCGCGGTATGACGCTGACCTGGCCTTCCGCCACGGACGCGGCGAAAGCGAGGGAGAGGAGAACGGCGCGCATGATCACGGCTCGAAGGATGAGTGGGATTGAGGAACGTACTGCCCTTCTGAAATACAGCCTATCGCCCCCGGAGAGCTAGTTGTCGTGCTCCGCCGGACGCCGACGGTTCCGTGCTCGACCGGAAGACCCGCGCGCACGGGCCGGCCTCGCGGCGCGGCGGCCGACGTCGAGTCATCGTCGCTGTCAAGGGATTCTTTCTTCAATGAATTGGTGACGGCGACGCGGGCTGGTCCGTCTCGTGTGTAGGAGATTGGTGCGCGGTTCGGTGACCGGCATGGAGCCGCGCGAACGAGGGTGAGGGCCGGCGGCTTGCCTTTGACCGGGCTCGGAGTACAATGTCCTTCTGATCTGGGCGACGCATTGATTCTCTCGCGACGACGCGACGGCTTGAACCGGAAGTTGCCTCGCGATAGACACCGCTCGTGACCGATTACAAGATCGCCAAACTGCGCTGCCCGGTGGTCGTGATGCTCGCCGACGGCGTAGAAATGCGCGGCGACATCTTCGTCCAGCCCGTGTCGCGCTTTCGCCCGGAACCCCAGGGCGCGGCCGACTTTCTCAACGAAGACGATCCGTATTTCGCGCTGGTGCAGGGCCCCGGCGCGGCCAGCCTCATCGCCAAGGACAACGTGCGGCGCGCGGAAGCGCCCCTGCCCGAGGGCGATGACACGCTCGAATTCCCACGCATCGGCATGAACGTCGAGATCACCCTCCTGGGCGGCGAGATCTGCGCCGGCTCGCTGTTTCCCGACATGCGCGCCGAGCGCGCTCGGCTGCTGGATTTTCTCAACAGCTATACGCCGCGGTTCCTCGCCATCTTCGACTCGCACAAGGTGATGCTCGTGAACCGGCAAGCGATCGCCCACGTCCGCGAGATCGACTGATGGCCGAACTCGATCGGTTACTGGCGGCGCTGGTCGGAAACCGCGCCGATGCGCTCGTGCTCGACGACGACGCCGTGGTGAGGCTCGAGCTGGGCGGCACCCAGAAGCCGCTCACGCGCACTCCGCTCTCCGGGCCTCAGATCGCGCGCCTGCTCAAGGAGGCCGCGGACCCGCCCGTGCGCGCGCAACTCGACGCCGGCACGCCGACAACGTTCAAGCGGGTCACCGACGACGGCACGTTCGTCATCGCGGCCACGCCTTCGGGGGGACGGTGGAGCGTGAGCATTCGTGTGGACCCGACGGCCCCGCGACCGACCAAGCCGCCGCCGCGCAACATGGCCGGGACGCCGTCGGCGTCCGCGGTCCCGGTGCCGGGGCCGCGACTGTCCCGTCCCATCGGGCCGGTCACCGCCGAGAACGGCGGCCTTGTCGCCGCGTCGCTCGACGAAGTGCGCGGCTTCGAGGGGAGCGGACAGGCGCGCGCGGCGCTCGACATTCTCCTGCGCAAAATGGTGGAGGTTGGCGCGTCCGATCTTCATCTGCGCGTCGGCGAGCCACCCATCCTGCGCCACCACGGCGAGATGACGCGCTTGTCCGGGCAGCCGCCGCTGGACAACGACACGCTGGCAGCGATGGTCCGCTCGATCATGCCCGAGCGGAATCGGCTGGAGTATCTCGAGACCAACGACGCCGATTTTGCCTACGAGATCTCGGGCGTCGCCCGGTTTCGCGCCAACGCCGCGCGCGATCGCAACGGCGCGCTGGCCGTCTTCCGGCAGATCCCGGCCACCGTCGTCACCGTCGAACAGATGGGTATTTCCGAGGAGGTGCAGCGGCTCTGCTTCCTCACGAAGGGACTCGTGCTCGTCACCGGGCCGACGGGCTCCGGAAAATCGACGACGCTTTGCGCTTTGATCGACCTCGTCAACCGCGCCCGATCGGACCATGTCCTCACCATCGAGGATCCGATCGAGTTCGTCCACGCGAACAAACGGTGCGTCATCACGCAGCGGCAAGTGGGCGTCCACACCAAGTCGTTCAAGTCGGCCCTGCGCGCGGCGCTGCGCGAGGACCCCGACATCATTCTCGTGGGTGAGATGCGCGACCTGGAAACGGTTTCCATCGCCATCGAGACGGCGGAGACCGGTCACCTCGTGTTCGGCACGCTGCACACGACGACGGCCGCCGGCACGGTCGATCGAATCATCGATCAGTTCCCAAGCGACCGGCAGGAACAGATCCGTGTCATGCTCGCCGAGTCGCTCAAAGGGGTGATCTCGCAGACGCTATGCAAAAAGGTCGGCGGCGGGCGGGTGGCGGCGCGCGAAATTCTGTTGTCGATGCCGTCGATCACGAACCTCATTCGTGAGGGAAAGACCTTCCAGATTCCCTCGGTGATTCAAACGTCCAAGCGTCTCGGGATGATCCCGCTGAACGATGCGCTCATCGCCCACGTGGACGCGGGCGTCGTCGAGCCGCGCGAGGCGTATATGAAGGCGGTGGACAAATCGGGCTTCGTGCTGATGCTCAAGAATCGCGGTGTCGATGTGGGCTTCGCCGAAACCGACGCCGCGCCGGCAAAATCCGAAGGGTCGGGGTCCGCCGGCGCGCCGCGGCCGTCGGCCGCGATCAAGAAGTAGTCGTCGCGGAACGCACCCCGCGAATCGACGCGATGAGGTCGCCCGGGTCGAACGGCTTGGTGAGATAGGCGCTGCAGCCTGCGGCGATGGAGGCCGTCCGGCTCTCCGTCGTCGAGTCGGCGCTGAGCGCCACGATGGGGAGTTGGTACCCGGCGGCCCGCAAAGCCCTCGTTGCGTCGAGGCCACTCATCAACGGCATCTTGACGTCCATCAGCACCACTTCGTGCTCGCCCGACTGCGCCATTTCCAGGGCTTCGCGGCCGTTGCTCGCGTAGGACATCACGGCTCCTTCCAGCCGCAGCGCTCGTCCAATGGCCATGCGGAGGTCCGAATTGTCGTCCGCCAGCAGGACGCGAACGCCATCGAGCATCGGCTTCGGCGGACGCTTGCTCACGGCGCGGCGACCGGTGCTGGAAACCGTGGCGGTTCGCTCGACGCAACGAATCTCTAACATGAGCCGAAACGTGCTTCCTTTGCCCGGCTCGCTGTGCAGGAGGGACAACGTGCCACCGAGCTGCTCGGCGAGGCGCTGGGAGAGCGCCAGCCCGAGCCCCGTGCCACCGGTGAGTCCCGCGATCGAAGAATCGAGCTGCCCGAAGGGCTCGAACAGATTCGGGATCTGATGCGTGGCGATGCCGATCCCGGTATCCGTGACGTCGATCGTCAGCTGCTTGCCATCCACCGAGGTTCGCGCATCGATGTCCACCCGCCCGCTCGGCGTGAACTTCAGCGCGTTGGCGATCACGTTCATGAGAATCTGTCGCAGGCGCAGCCGGTCGGTCTCGATGACGAGCGACGACAGCCCTTCGAAGTCGACGCCGACGTGGAGCCCTCTCTTTCTTGCGTCCGTGCCCAGGCCGTCGACGATCTCGCGCACCAGCTCGAGCGGCGACACCGCTTCGAGATTGAGTGCGAACTTGTCGGCGTCGAGCCGGGACAGATCCAACACGTTACCGACGAGCGAGAGCAGCATGCGGCTGTTGGCGCGCAGCCGGTCGACGAGATCCGATTGATCCTCAGGGGACAGCCCGCCGATGGCGAGGAGGTCGGCGATGCCGAGGATCGCCGCGATAGGCGTGCGGATCTCGTGGCTCGCGGTGCGGAGGAAAATCGTCTTGGACTCGTTCGCGCGTTCGGCGCGGTCTCTCGAAATGCGGAGATCGGCCGCCAACCGGCGCTCGGCGTCGGTAACACGCGCGTTGGCCCAACGCAGCTCGTCGGCCAGCGCGTTGATGCCGAAGGCGATCGCATCGAGCTCGTCGTTGAGCGACGAGAGTGACACTTGCTGCTGCTCGTCCCCGGCTACCATCGCCTCGAGTCGTTCGAGGACGGTGTTCACCCGGTCCTTCGCGAACCCCAGCGTCGGGGCGTCGTCGGTCACGATACGTGGTCCTTGAGCCACTTCATCGCTTGTCCTTCGTCGGTGAAGAGCCGGGCGGGGATGCCGGGGCGGGCGACGCGGAAATACACGTTTCCCATCATGCGACCGAGCGGACTGGCGTCCACCAGGAGGCCCAGCGCGCTGAACCCGTCGACGAGCACCTGCCCTGAGTAGTAGTGGCGCGCTTCGGCGTCGAGAGGCTTGGACACGCGTATGTCCACGAGCAGTGGACGACGCACGCCGCCGCCTTCGAGGAGAGCCGTTCCGAGATTCTCACGAGCGTCGGCGAGTGACTGCGCGGCCCCCGTGCGAATCCGCACGCTCACGATGCCCTCGGCGCCGAGCGCTATGCTGGCCGTTGCCGTTTCGCGCATGCCGTCGGGGAACGAAGGGTGTGTCCGCGGATCAGCGCGGACGGATGAACGGTCTCACTGGGGCCGCCGTGCCGAAGGGAGGCGGGCGGACGCGGAACGACTGAGCTCGGAGTGCGGCCCGGCGTCGGGAAGCGCATCGAGTGTGTGGGACCGTCGAATCGGTGAGGTCCTGCAATGGCCCACGATAGGCTCCACGGCGGCGGGCGGCAAGATGGCAACCGTCGAACGGGTGTCCTGCGCTCTTCAGATGAGCCGCCGCGCCGTGGCAGCGGCCTCGGAATTCAGCTCATCTGAAGAGCATCGAGCGTCACGTCAGAACGTCTTCGTCCAGGTGGCAAAGGGCTTGAACGGGTTTCCATCGACTGCGCGGTCAACCGTCACGTCGATCGTCGATCGTGGTCCGGCGCCGGTAGTCTCGCTCAATACGAAGCCGTAGGTGAGGTAGTACCGGGAGGCGACTCCGCCGACGGTAAGATCGACGGCGCTGTTCGCCACCGCATCCCCATACCACAGGCGTGCCGTGCCACTGCGGTGTCCGGCAACGTCCTCGGCGATGCGCACGGAAAGACGCACACCGAGCTGCTCGCCTGGAGCGAGGGTCGTGACGTCGAACTCCGACGAGAGGGCGCGCAGAATCGCGTTGCCCAATCCGCTGCTGCCCGATGCCTGATTGTCGAGCTGCGTGGCGCCTACGACGTCGGCGCCCTTCAGCACCTCAACAAGAAAATCGAATCTCGTGCCGACGTCGTCGCTGTTCTTCAGGCCGATCCAGGCACCGGTGGGTTGGGGCGGGGGATTGTAGTAGGTGATCGTGATGTTGGTCGACCCATCGACGGTCACGGAGACCTGCGTTCTCGCTCTGTACCGCGTCGTATCGTCGAGCTCCGGGTGAGAGGGAACGCTGGCGACGACGATGATCGAGTCGGGGCGGATTCCGTTTGTCACCAGCTCGTTGACGACAACGCGGTTGCTGGTGGGATCCTTCGTCGCTTTCTTGCCCCCGAAGACCTTCGCGCACGCGCCGTCCGGAAAGAACCGCGGGATCGCCGCCGCCGGGGGATTGGTGACGGTAAAGTTGGCGTCCGAGCCGACCTTACAGAGCGTTACGAAGCCCCCGTTGCCGGCTGGTTCGGCGGGTTGGGCCGGTTCAGCAGGTGCCGCCTCGTCGGCCGATAGCAAGGGCCGAGGCGACCTCGATTCGGGGGACTGCGGGTTGTCGCATGAGATGGCGGCGAAGGCGAGCATTGCCACCGCACCCAGCCTGCCTGCATCGGCAAAACGCATTGGGTAATCCTTTGTTTGGGGTTGGCAAACATATGAGGTTTAATTGGTCGGTCTGCAAGAGCCAGGAATGACGCGCGTTCAGTCGGTGTGCTGGTGTTTATATGGCTGTCCTTAACGAGCCGCCGTGAATATCAGGATCCTTGTGCGATCCGAGTCGGTGCCGGTGCCGAGCGGCTACCACGAAAAGCCCTCCCATCTTGACAGCCAAGATGAACCCGCACATCTTGGTGGACAAGAGGACGAGACCCGCCGGGAGAACGCGATGGCCGAGGACCCCAGATCCACCGACGTCGTTCAGGGCACGCTCGACATGCTCATTCTGAAGAGCCTGAGCCTTCAGCCCATGCACGGGTTCGGGATCACCCAGCGGATCGAGCAAATCAGCAAGGGCGTGTTCCGCGTAAATCCCGGTTCGCTGATGCTCGCGTTTCAGCGGCTCGAGCGCGGCGGCTTCATTGATGCCGAGTGGCGCGCGACCGAGAACAATCGCCGCGCCAAGTACTACTCGCTTACGAAGTCGGGGCGCAGCCAGTTGGCACAGGAAACGCGCGAATGGGAGCGACGCAGCGCCGCGATCGCGCGACTGCTCGAGGCCTGATAGCACGAAGGGGGCGACATGTCGCTTCATCGGCAGCTGACACGCGGATTGCGCGCGCTGTTCCGCAAGGAGACGGCGTCGCGCGAGTTGGACGACGAAGTGCGCCACTACCTCGACATGGCGACGCAGCAGCACATGCGTACCGGGATGTCGCGTGCCGACGCCGAGCGTGCGGCGCGTGTGGAGTTCGGCAGCGTGGAGGCGGCCAAGGAAGAAGTCCGCGAAAGTGGTTGGGAGTCCTCCCTGGACATGCTTGGTCGCGACGTGCGATACGCGTTGCGAGGCTTGCGTCGCAACCCCGCGTTCACGGCGGTCGTCGTCGCGACACTCGCGCTGGGGATCGGGGCGACTACAGCGATGTTCAGCGTCGTCAACGCCGTGATGCTGCGGCCGCTACCGTATCGCGACGCGTCCCGCCTCGTGCTCATTCGCACGGACGACATCAGGCGCGGCCTCCACGACGAAGGAACGGCGTTCCGCACGATCGACGACTGGCGCCGCCAGAGCCGCTCGTTCGAGGATGTCGCGTTCTACCGTACCGAGCGCACGACACTCGGCAGCACCGACACGCGCGAGCGGAGTCGGCGTGCCTACGTCTCCGCGAACTTCCTTGGATTCCTCGGCGCGGCCCCGATTCTCGGTCGCGGAATCACCGCCGCGGACGAAGAGGCCCGTGCTCCCGTCGCCGTGATCAGTCACTCCCTCTGGCAGCGTCGCTTCGCCGCGGACAGCCACGTCGTCGGGAAAACACTGTTGCTCGAGGAGGGCGGCAAGGACGGTCCCACGCCGGTCACGGTGGTGGGGGTGATGGATCCCCGATTCTATTTTCCCGACAAGCAGACGGAGCTCTGGACACCGGCGACGATCTACTGGCGCTGGCAGCGCGAAAGCATCGAGCGCGCGCCCGAGTGGGCGCGGCGATGGACGGCGATCGGTCGGCTTCGCCCGGGCGTTTCGGTCGACGCGGCGCGCGACGAGCTCGGTGTCATCGGAAGGCGGCTCGAGGCCGAGTATCCGAGCAACCTGCCCGACTTCTCCGGATACGTCGCGAGTGTGGTTCCGGTGCTGGACCATGTGGCAGGCAAGCGGCTCCAGCTCGCCCTTCTCTTGCTGCTCGGCGCCGTTGGGCTCGTGCTGCTGGTCGCCTGCGCCAACGTCGCCAGCCTGTCGCTGGCGCGTGGTGCGGCGCGGCACCAGGAGTTCGCGATCCGGCGCGCGCTCGGTGCCGACCGGTGGCGGCTCGTCCGCCAGCTGCTGATCGAGAGCTTTGTGCTCTCGGGCGTCGGCGGTGCTGTCGGTGTCATGTTCGCTACGCTGGGAACGCGATTGCTCGGTGCTGTCGCCGCGGCGCGCCT
>Ga0105259_1000146_pt1 | contig 10498 bp, 8 predicted proteins | sample EasRivMeERMZT299_FD_89678 | JGI IMG/M metagenome (GOLD analysis project Ga0105259, IMG submission 89678) | Soil microbial communities from meander-bound floodplain in the East River, Colorado, USA - East River MetaG ERMZT299 | ecosystem: Environmental > Terrestrial > Soil > Floodplain | place... | reverse complement strand
GGACTCTGGATCGTGGTCACCCCGGCCATCAGCGTCGCATACGCGTTCGCCGCCGTCGCCAACATGCTCTGCACGGGCGTGTCGCCGTCGGCCGACGTGTGGTAGCGGTTCTGGCGATTGAAGTACCACGTCGGATGCGAGTGCGCGTCGATGAGACCCGGAAGCAGCGTGAGCCCGCGCAGATCGTACGTCACCGTGGCGGGAGCCGTCCGGTCGACACGCGAAATCTTGTCGCCGTCCACAACCACGCTGCCCCCCTCGATGACGCCCCCTTTGCCGTCGAGCACGCGCGACGCGCGAATGACGATCGGGCTCGCGATGGTCGCCGGCCGCGCGGGCGGCGGCGGGGAGCGAAACGGAGCGAACGACAGCGTGGCGAGCAGCGTAAGGTGCCGGGGACGCATGGCCGATCCAGGTGAGGGACGCGCGAGACGTTATCGAGCGCGCCCCTCACTCGCAACGATTCACGCCGATCGCCGGTCCGCCACGTCGAACAGACCCGCCGCGCCCATGCCGCCGCCGATGCACATCGTGACGAGCCCGATCCCGCCGCCGCGCCTCCCCAGCTCGTGAATGAGCTGCGTCGTGAGCTTGGCCCCAGTGGCGCCGAGCGGATGCCCAAGGGCAATGGCGCCCCCATTCACGTTCACGCGATCCTCCGGCATTTCGAGATCGCGAACGACGGCCACGACCTGCGCGGCGAACGCTTCGTTGAACTCGATCAGATCGACGTCGTTGATCGACATGCCGGCGCGCTTCAACGCTTTCGGCACGGCCTTGATCGGTCCCACGCCCATCACATCCGGCTCCACGCCCGCCGCGGCAAAGGTGATGAATCGCGCCAGCGGCTCAAGCCCCAACGCCTTCGCGCGCTCGGCGGTCATGAGCAGCAGCGCCGCGGAGCCGTCGGAATAGGGGCTCGCGTTCCCGGCCGTCACGGTGCCGTTCGTTTTGAACGCGGGCTTGAGCTTGGTCAGTCCCTCGATGGTGGTGTCGGCGCGCGGCAGCTCGTCGCGCGTGAACGTGCCGGTGGACGTCTCCTTGTGCGCCCCCGTCCACTGCACGCGCTCCACGGGAATGGGCACGATCTGGCCGTCGAAGCGGTTTTCGGCGAGCGCGCGCGCCGCCTTCTGCTGGCTCCCCAGCGCCCACCGGTCCTGATCGTCGCGCGAGACCTTCCAGCGCTCGGCTACGCGCTCGGCCGTGAAGCCCATGCCGATATATGAATCGGTCAACTCCGGATCGAGCCGCGTGTGATAGCCCGACATCGGCACCTGGCTCATCATCTCCACGCCACCTGCGAGAACGACGTCGGCCATACCGCTCATGATTTCCTGCGCGCCGAGGGCAACGGTCTGCAGCCCCGACGAGCAGAAGCGGTTGATCGTCGCCGCGGGCACCTCCACGGGCAGGCCCGCGCGCAGCCAGGCCAGCCGCGCGACGTTCAGCCCCTGCGATGCCTCGGGCATGGCGCAGCCCCAGAACACGTCGTCGATGGTCGCCGGATCGACGCCGACTTCCTCGATCGCCGCGCGCATCATGGTTGCCGACAGATCGACGGCGTGCACGTTGGCCAGCGCGCCGTCCTTCTTCCCCTTCGCCACGGCGCTCCGCACCGCGGAAACGATCACGACTTCTTTCATACGCTCCTCCGGTGGTCATCCTCCGCCGCGCAGCGGCGGGGGATCTGTGCTACGTGCGGACCATGACGGTCAATTCCGCAGCGGCTTGCCCGTCTTCAGTGTGTACTGCATGCGCTCCTGCGTTTCCTTCGTACCCAGCAGGCGCAGGAATGCCTCGCGTTCCAGATCCAGAATGTCCTGCTCCGTCACCCGTCGCGGTGGGCCGTCGCCGCCGGTGAGGACGTAAGCCAATTCATGCGCAATCCTGACCTCGTGTGCCGTGATCTGCCCCGCCTCACGCATCGCCCACACGGCGTAGTGCAAGTTTCCTAATGCTTCCCGGCCCAGCGCGGTGATCGTGCGCGGAAGCGGCGCTACATAGTCGGCGGCGAGATCGGCCACGCGCGCTGCCGCGTCGTCGAGCAGATGACGCCGGTTCATCGTGATGCGGTCCGCATCGCGCAGGAAACCGAGCTTGCGTGCTTCGAGCGCGCTGGTGCTCATCGTCGCCAGCGCCATCACCTGGAAGGCGCGCTTCACTCCTTCGAACGGATCCGCTTCAGCGTACGGCGACAGCTCGCCGGCGAAGCGGAACAACAGCTCGGTCGTTCCTCCTCCCGCTGGAATCAACCCGACTCCGACCTCGACGAGCCCCATGTACAGCTCGGCGTGCGCCTGAACGCGGTCCGCGTACAGCGAGAACTCGCACCCCCCGCCGAGCGTGAGGCCGAAGGGCGCCGCGACGACCGGAAAGGGCGACCGGCGCAGCCCGAGCGAAATCCCCTGGAAGAGGCGGACCGCCTCTTCCAACCGCTTCCAGTCCCCCGCCGCAACGAGCCGCAGCACCATCGCCAGGTCGGCTCCGGCCGTGAAGGTGCGCGGATCCTCGTTCCCGATCACGAGACCCGCCAGCCCGTCGCGCGCGACCCGTTCGAGCGCTGTCTGCGTCATGCGCAGCACACCTTCGCCGAGCGTGTTCATCTTGCTGTGGAACTCGAGCACCGCGACGCCGTCGCGGTAGTGCCAGAGTGTGGCGTCGTCCGATCGGTCGAGCACGCGTCGCCCCGACTTTTCGTCGGCGGACAGCGCGCGATCCGTGGGCGCCGCGGCGTAGAATCCGGTTGGTGACTCCTTCAGCAGCTTGGGCTCGTCGAGCCCGAGCTCGGCGAAGCCGCGGCGGAGCCATTCGGCGCCAAGGAGATCCATTTGCTTGAATGGACCGGCTTCCCACGCGTAGCCCCACTCGATCGCTTGATCCACACTCAGAACGTCGTACGCGATCTGCGGTGTGGTCGCGAGCACGTAGTGTGAAAAGCGCAGCAGATACTCGCGCGCGAACTTCGCGTCGCTGCTCGGCGCGCCCGGGCCGGCCCACTCACGAATCGCCGCGAATCGCTCGGGCGTCGCGAGCGCGCCCAAACGCGCGAGCTCAGGGGACTGCGGCTTGGCCTGCGGACGATATTCGCCGGTGCGCCAATCGAGCGTGTGAATCTCCTTCCCCACCCGCTTGTAGAAACCGGCGCCGCTCTTCTCGCCGACTTGTCCCGCCTTGATCAGGGCGCGTATCCACTCGGGAAGCGCGAAGTCTTCGCCGGTCGTTTGCGCCAGCTCCGCCGTCACATGACCGATGACGTCGATCCCCGACAGATCCGCCGTTCGATAGGTCGCGGACTTCGAACGGCCGAAGGCCGTCCCGGTGAGCACGTCGACGTCGTCGATCGTGAGGCCGTGCTTCTCCATCTGGCGGATCGCCAATACCATCCCGAACACGCCGAGCCGGTTGGCGACGAACCCGGGTACGTCCTTGGCGACGACGATTCCCTTGCCGAGCACCCGGTCGCTGAACTGACGCGCAGCCGCGAGCGTCTCTTTCGAGGTCTCGGGCGTAGGGATGATCTCGAGAAGGTGCAGGTAACGCGGCGGATTGAAGAAGTGCATCCCGAGAAATCGCTCGCGAAACGGCGCCGACCGGCCCTCGGTGAGCACTTTCATCGGAATGCCCGACGTGTTCGACGCGACGATGGCGTGAGCGGGGAGCAGCGCCTCGAGTCGCTGGTATAGGTCGCGCTTGGGTGCGATCTGCTCGACGATCGCCTCGATCACGAGGTCGCAGCCGGAAAGCCGGCCCAGGTCGTCCTCGGTGTTCCCGATTTCGATCGCCGCGGCGCGGTCGATGTCCATGAAGGCGGCGGGGCGCGCCTTCCTCGCCCGCTCCAGCCCCCCTCGCGCCGGAGCGCTCCGATCGGGACCGCTGCCGGGGATGTCGAGCAGCACCACGGGGATACCCGCCGATGCCGCCAGCGCCGCGATGCCCCCGCCCATCGTCCCCGCCCCCACGATCCCCAGCTTGGCTATCCGCATTCCGGCGTCTCCGGTCATCCGGTCCAGGTTGGTGGTGCCCTTGGAGAATAGCGGTTGCCGGAAGAGGCGCGGCCTGTCACCGAGACGGCAAGCGGCCGGTGAGCCCGGGTCTGCAAAAAGTTGCAGAATGCCAGACTCCGTCGCACTTCCTTGCGTAGCCCGAGCCGAAATGACCGACCGTGTTTATTGCGTAAGTGACGTAATGTCAACGATTAGCGTCTTTCTGACAGCCTGGTTCGCTTCCTGCCCTTTCCCGGCTTCGGGTTACCCGAATCCGTCATCCGTGAGGCGTCATCTGTCACATTCGCGTTTTCGCGCCGGCCGTTTTCGCGCCCGCGCCGGGTTCACGATCCTCGAGCTGGTGACTGTGCTCGTGGTCGGCGGCGTCCTCACGTCGCTCGCCATGGCCAAGGTCACCCAGATCATGGTGTCGCAGCGGCTCAAGGCGTCGATGATCGCGGTTCAAAACGACATCGAGGGCGCGTTCATGATCGCCCAGCGCAACCGTCGCCCCGTCCGCATTTCGTGGGACGCGAGCAAACTGCAGCTCAACGTCACCGACCGCGCCGGCACGACGACCTACCGTCGCACGACGCTCGGGTCGGCCTACGGACTGAAGGCGTCCAACGTCACGTTCTCGGTCTCCCCGCTGGAGATCTTCCCCAACGGCCTCGCGGCGAGCTCGCTCGTCATCGCGCTTTCAGCCAACGGTTTCGTCGACACCGTCTTCGTGTCTCGCGCCGGACTGGTGAGGACCAAATGATCATGAGATTTCGCTCACATCGCTTCGCGACGGTGAAGCCCGTTCGCCCGCGTAGAGGCTTCACGCTGCTCGAAGTGATCGTCGCCATGACGATGCTCAGCGTCGTCCTCATGTCGCTGGCCAAGCTGTCCACGGTCATATCTGTCCGCGGCCGCAACGCCGACATCGTAGCCAAGCGTTCCGCGGTCCTGCAGCTCGAGACGAACAAGTTCGGCGCCATGGCCTTCGACAGCCTGCGCGTCTTCTCGACGGCCGCGGTCACGCGCACGTTCGGCGACTTCACGTTCACGCGAACGCTCACGATCACCAACGTCAACTCCACGCGCTCCACGGTGAAGATCGTCATCACCCCGGCCGTGAGCTCCAGCCTGAAAGACTCGGCTACGTTCGACCGCACCAGACCGGCTTCGTCGACTCCCCTCTGCACAAACTGCTGATGCGCCTGCCCTCACTCCGTCGCGACCGCCGCGGCTTCACGATGAACGAAATGCTGATTGCCATGGTCATTCTCGGCGTCATCGGCATCGCGTTCACCAAGATGCTCACGGTGCAGACGCGTTTCATGAAAGACACCGCCAACCGGCGCGCCGCGACCAGTGTCTCGCGCACCGCGATGAACGTGCTGCTCGCCGACCTGCGGATGGTGCAGGATTCCGGCGGCATCGACTCGGCCGCCAGCAACGGTCGCTTTATCAGGCTGCGGGTGCCCTATCGTTTCGGCCTGGTCTGCGGATCGACGGGAACGGTCACCACGGTCAGCATGCTCCCGATCGACTCGGGATCCATCAGCATGGCGACGTACGGCGGCTATGCCTATCGCGTGGCGTCGTCCAAGCGCTACGTCGTCGTCACGCCGGCGGATCCCACAGGCGCGGATATTTTCGTGAACTCGGCGTCAACGCCGAAGTGCACAGGCAACGGCGCCGGCCAGGCGCGCATCAGTACCGTTTCGCTCAATGGTCGTACTGGCGCGGTCATCGATGTGAAGCCGCCCTCTGCGGCGGCGGCGCAGGGCACGGCGGTCTTCTTCTGGCAGCGCGTGAGCTACTCGTTCGCCACGTCGACCGCGTACCCGGGCAAGATGGGCCTCTGGCGACAAGTTGAGGGCCAGTCCCGCGAGGAGATCATGGGCCCGTTCGGGTCTGGCACGCGCTTCCGTTTCTATACCGACACCGTAACCCCGGACACCTCGCGCCGCACGGTTCCCAACCTCGCGAACATCCGCGGCATCGAGCTGGTGCTCCCGGGACAAAGTCCAACCGCGGCGGCCGGCGCGTCGCTCCGCACGTCTCGGCTCCAGACCGCAATCTTCTTCAAGAACACTCGGTCTCCCTGAACCGCAGCCCGGCCGTTCCCGTCTTTTCGATTCAATCCCGATCCGTCCGTTACGCTCCTTTGACCTCCGTCATATGCCGAACCTGACCAACCGCAAAGGCTTCGCACTGCCGATGGCGATTCTCATCATCGCGGTGCTCAGCGCGTCCCTCGCCGCCGGCTTCGCGTCGGGCGCTTCGGAAATCACCACCAACTCCGCCGAGCGCGGGCAGAATCGCGCTTATGTCTTCGCGCAGGACGGCCTCGAGTCGTTCCTCGCGAGGCGCAACGAAACCGGATTCTGCACCAACTGCAGCCCCGACCCGGTTCAGGCCGACTCGGAGTGGAGTCGCGTCACCTTCCCCGGCGGGTACGCGGACGTCGTATCGGTGAAGGTCCGCCCCGCACTCGATTCCCTCACACCCGCGATCTTCTTTATCCGCTCGAAGGGCGTCGACACGTCGCTCAAGCTGAACGCCGCGGGTTCGGCCGTGTTCGCCGAGAGAACGGTTGGCGTGTACGCGCAGTGGAATATGGTGACCATGAACGTGCTCGCCGCCTGGTTGAGTCTCTCTGGACTCAATAAGAACGGGACGGGCGTGATCAGCGGCATCGATCAATGCGGAGTGATGCCGGACGTGGCCGGCGTGGAAGTGCCCAAGGGCGATCTGCACGTCCAGGGCGGCTCGTTCAACCCAACGGGGAATCCGCCCGTCGATACCTCGAACGTGTTCACCACGCTCAAGGACAAGGTCAAGATCGACTGGGACGGCATCGCGAATCACAATGCGATCGCCGCGGACTATACCATTCCCGACGGCACGTTCCCGAGTTCGTCGTGGTTCGACTCGAACCCGGGCGCGTGGCCGGTCATTCACATCAAGACGAACAACTTCTCGCTCCCCAACCGCGGGCGCGGAACGATCATCGCCGACAGCAACTTCACGATCAGCGGCAGCAACATGTGGGACGGCATCGTGCTCGTCGGCGGCAAGCTGACCTCGAACGGAAACAACACGACGGCCGGAGCCACGCTGAGCGGCCTGAACTTCCTGCTCGGCGGCACGCCGTCCTCGAGCACCGTGGACGATTCGGACGCCAATGGACAAAAGACCTACGTCTACGATTCCTGCAAGGTCTCCAAGGCGAGCTCCGGGATGCGCCGCTACACCGCGCTCACCAATACGTGGATGGACAACGTAGCGAGCTGGTAGTCCCGCGGCTGAACTCACGAGCACGCCCGACGTGTCCCCGACACGCCGGGCGTGCTCTTTGGTAACCTGTTTGCGTTCGGCGTGTATGTGTACCTTCCAGCGGATCCCTAGACCCACCCAGAGGTGTTCGTGCGTCGCTTCGTGACCGTGCCCGCGTTGCTTCTCGTCTCGATAGTTGGCTGTTCCAAGGCCGCGGCACGCCAGTACGGCCAATACACCGCCCTGGCACCGCGCATCTCGCCCACGCCGAATGAGCGCGTGCCGCTGCATGTGAACGTCGACCTTGCGCGGGCGGCGAACGTGGCGGTCTTTCTCGTCACGCCGGGACGCGGCACCGTACTTCTTTTCCCCGAAGACTCCACGGCGTCGGCGCGCGTCGAAGCCGGCCCACACGTCCTCAACACCTCGTATGCCCGACGGGTGGCGCGTGGAGACACGCTCGCGCGACGGCAGGGGGACCTCCCCGGGGCCAGCACGCGGGGCCCGCGCACGGGACGCGGCGGGTTCCCGGGCGACACATCCTTCGTCGGCGGGCGCAGCATGCTGACCGCCCGCAGCTTCTTGCTCGTCTTCGCGACCGATCAGCCGATCTCGTACACGGCCCTCAACAATCGCGTGGTGGCCCTCACCATCCCGATCGAGGATGACGCAGCGTTGAACACGGTCACCAAGCTGATTCGCGACACCACCCCGGGGCGCGGGGCGTGGGCCGCCTACGCGACCGAGTTCACGCCGTAGCGCCGATCAGCGGTCCACGGTCCCGCGCAGCAGCCCCTCGCGAATGCGCACCGCCTTCGCCGACGCGCGGGGGTCCGAATCGAGGATCACGTCCCCCGCGGCGAATTGCAGTCGCCCGGCGAGGGTCAGCGTTTCCGCGCCGCGCTTCACTTTGATCGGCAACGCCGTGCCTTCCGCCGCCGTGCTGTACTTGGCGCGCAGCTTGGCGCCGAACGTCTGGTCCTCGACGGCAATGTCGCCCACCGCGACGAGGTAGTCGCCGGGCTTCAAACCCGCCGCCGCCGCCGCGCTCCCCTCGTCGACGCCAACGACGACGATCCCCTGCGGGTCCTGTTGCGTCACTACGCCGAGCCGCGGCACCCGGTCAGTCGTTGTTCGAATCCCCGCGAGAACCAGGACGCTGTCCCATGGAAGCGGCTCGCGTCCGTCGATGTACCGCGCGTTGAAGCTTGCGAACGAGCGCCCGCCCGCGGCCTGGCTCACGGCGTTCCACCACTCCGCGCTGGTGAAGCCCCGTCCGCGTTTGTACGTCGTCTCGTACAACGAGCGCATCACGCCGTCGAGCGACCGCTTGTTGTCGCTCGCGTCGCGGATGAGGACGTCGAGCAGCAGGCCGGCGAGTGAGCCCTTGGGATAATAGATGTATCCGGTGCCGTCGACGGGATGCGCCCACGTGTTCAGCGAAGCGTCCTCGAGCGCGACCGCCGGCGAGGCGCGTACCTCGTTGATCTTTCCCGCCGTTAGCGCGTAAAAGCCGCGCGTGTCGACCAATCCGCCGCGCACTTCGGCGAGGTCGGCGTAGTAGTCGGTGATGCCCTCCGACACCCACAGCCACGTCGTCGGCTGGGCGTGAGCGTAGTCATATGGCCAGAGATCCGACGGGCGAAGCCGTTTGACGTTCCACGAATGGAAGATCTCGTGCGCGTACAACGACGGCTGGAATTCGCTCCCCACATACTGCGGCGCGACGATGTCCACGTGGGAGTTCTGGTGCTCCAACCCGCTGGCGCCGCCGAACGTCGAGTCGACGATCTGCATCAGCGTGTAGCGCTCCCACGGCGCCTCACCGAACACGGCGACCTGGGGAGGGATCACCCGCTTCAGTTGATCCCATGCCGTCTGTCGCGTTTGCCCGGCCACGCTTCCCGTGGGATACGTCGCGAGCCGCACCCATCGCCCCGCGATCTGCGCGCTGTCGATGTCGAACCGCCCGACGAAAAAGGGCATGTCGACCAGATCGTGGTAGTTCGACGCGGTGAAAGTGTTTGCCTGTCCGACGACCGACGACATACCCGTCGCCACACGCCACGAGGGATCGGCGTGCACGATCACCGTTGCCGGCGCATTCAACGGGCGTCCCTCGGCGTACAGGAACAGATTCGTGCCGTTGAAAAACAGGAAATCGGGGCGGGCCCAGCTCATGGCGTTGTCGAGCGTGTCGGCGACGTACGTGAACTCGACGCGTACCGTCTTCGCGCCATTCGTCCGGATCCGCCAGGTATCGAAGTCCACTTTGTCCCAGGGCAGCGGCTTACCATCCGCCGTCGGGGCGAAATCCACCACCCAGCGCGCGAAGTTGCTCAACTCGTAGGCTCCGGGCGTCCACGCCGGAAGCGACACGATCACCGGTCCGTTGCCGGCGACCGTGAAGGACATCGCCACCGCCACGCGCCGCTGTTCGCCCAGCGCCGGTGAGAACGTCACGTCGTATCGCACGTCGGTGATCGCGGCCGAAACGGAGTCCGCTCCGCGCGCCTGGGCAATCGCCGAGGCACCCGGCAGCGCGACGGCCACGGTCCAGACCACGATGTGAGCCAGCGTGCGACTCATCGTCCACCTCGCGTGAGCACGCCGGAAGCTATGTGCAAGAAACGGCGTCCGCGACGTCTCCCGGTGTGCATTCCGTACGGACTTCGTCAACCTGCGCGCTGAGGCCAATACAATGAGCAACCGCTCCGTGATCCTCGCTTTCGCAATCCTTACTGTCGCCTGCTCGGACGACCGGGCGACCGAGTCGCCGGTCGCTCGCGTCGGCTACCCGACGCGAGCGGTCTCGTCGACGCAGGCGCGCGACCGCGCGGCACCTGCGGAGCTCTCGCCGCGTGTTGATGAGGGCTCCGCCACGCCGCCGGCGGTCGCTGCGGCGCCCCGGGCTCCCCTCCCGCAGACAATGGGCGGCCCCATGCTCGTTCGCTCCGGACGCGCGAGTCTCCAGGTCGACTCGCTGGACGCCGGAATGGGCCGGGTCCGAGAGCTGGCGCGGAGCGTCGACGCGACGATGGGGAACACCAGCGTGCAGAGCGGGCGAGAGCGGCTCAAGTCGGCGACCTTGGAGCTGCGGGTCCCGGCCGACCGGTTCGACGACCTCACGGCCGGGCTGCGCCGGCTCGGGACAGTGGATGCACTCGACGTGACCGTCGCCGACGTCGGTGAGGAGTTCGTCGACGTTTCTGCGCGCGTCGCCACCTCGCGCCAGCTGGAGCGGC
>Ga0105259_1000143_pt1 | contig 10575 bp, 8 predicted proteins | sample EasRivMeERMZT299_FD_89678 | JGI IMG/M metagenome (GOLD analysis project Ga0105259, IMG submission 89678) | Soil microbial communities from meander-bound floodplain in the East River, Colorado, USA - East River MetaG ERMZT299 | ecosystem: Environmental > Terrestrial > Soil > Floodplain | place... | reverse complement strand
GGATGACGCTGTTGGAGCGGGCGGCGGGGCTCCATCCGGACGTTCGGCTCGCGATGAGGCTACCACCACCGACAGGCATGCGATGAGGCCGCTCGCGCGGTGACGGAAACCAATGTTCTAACGTCGTTTACATATAGGGCGGGCAACCGGTAGCCCGAACCGCACACTCTACCGATCGACATGTCGTACCCAGCCACGTACGAGCAGGACCACCCCCGGATCACCCCCGCCGTGCAGGCGCTGATCGCGATCAACGTCGCGGTTCTTTTCCTGCAGATGACGGTGGTGAAGTACGCGGATACCTCGGGGTGGTTTGGGTTCGACTCGGGGGCGTTGCCGCGCCAGTGGTGGACGGCCGTCACGTACATGTTTGTTCACAGCGGCTTGCTTCATCTGGCCGGAAACATGTACGCGCTGTTCGTCTTCGGACCGCGGCTCGAGCATGCGTGGAGCATGCGGCGGTTCGTTTGGTTCTACGTGGTGTGCGGCCTGGGCGGCGTTGCGTGTCACGTATTGTTCGTGCGCGACGGCAGCCTCGTGGGTGCCTCCGCCGGCGTGTTCGGCGTGATGACGGCGTACGCGATGCAGTGGCCGAACGACGAAGTCTATCTGTTCGCGCTGGTCCCGATGCGCGTGCGCACGCTCGTGATCGGGCTGATCGTGTTCAACTTGTCGATGGGGCTTCTGTCGACGACGGTTGGGCTGGGCACGAACATCGGCTACTTCGCGCACGTGGGTGGTGTGCTGGCGGCGTACGTGTACATGCGCATGGCGGCGAGCGGCGGCATCGAGCAGGTACGCCAACGCGTCGCGAACCTACCCGACGCGGACGAACCGCCGCGTGCGATCCCGCGGACGTTGCCGCGCTCGCGGGACCGTGGCGACGAGGTGGACGACATCGTGGCGAAGAGCAAAGCGATTGCTGCGAAGCGGACGACCACGCTTTCGCCCTCAACGCGTCGTCGCGACGCCAAGGCCGACGAGTTGAACCGCGTTCTGGACAAGATCTCCGAGCACGGCATCGACAGCCTGACGATGGACGAGCGGAAGGTGCTCGAGGAGATGTCGCGGAAGCTGCGCGACCCCTAAGAGGTGTGAGGCGAGAAGGGAGAAGGCTGCGGGGGGAACGGAAGTGCGGCGGGGGGAACGGAAGAGCCCCCCGGGAACCCCCGGGGGGCAGTGCCGCCACGCCGTTCTCGCCGCGGCGATGACCGACGCAAAGCACCGGCCCAATCGCAATATGAATTGCGGACCACGGTGCCGCCAGTAAAATTCGCCGCCTGGTAGAGCTCGCGATTGATCGAGCGCGACGGTGCATGCATTCTTCGGCATGCCGAAGCCCGAGCTGTTGGAGACTTTTCCGAATCCGTACCCTGGTCGCGACTACGAAGTCGCGATGGAATGTCCGGAGTTCACGTCGCTGTGCCCGCTGGGCGGGATCGAAGGGGACGCGACCGATCTGCGCGCGCTCAGTGGCGGCGCGCCAGATTTCGGGACGATCCACATCACGTACGTTCCCGACGCGCTCTGCCTCGAGCTCAAGAGCCTCAAGTTTTATCTGTGGAGCTTTCGCGACGAGGGCATTTTCTACGAGCGGGCGGTGAACCGTATCCTCGACGATCTTGCCGCGGCCGCGAAGCCGCGCTGGATGGAAGTCGTGGGGGACTTCAACATTCGAGGCGGCATCAAATCGGTGATCACGGCGCGCGCCGGAACGAAAGCGATGCGGTGACTGGAGGGGAAAGAAGCGGGGGGCGCTTTTGGCGCCCCCCGCCTTTGCATCGTCCCGCTGGAAAAACTAGAAGCTGTACTTGAGCGTGAGCTGCATGCGGTAGTTCGACGCAGCGACCTGGTAGCTGTCGCGCTGCGTGTTCGTGTCGAACGTGTAGATGCCCTGCGTCTTGCCAGCCGCGTCGGTGGTCGTGGCCGTGCGGGTGAGCAGGAATGCGCCAGGGAGGCCGGTGGACAGCGACGTGCGCTGCCAGCCCCAGTTCTTGTTGAGCAGGTTGCCAAAGTTGAACACGTCCCACTGGAGCGCTATGCGGTTGCCCATCACGACGGGCAGGCCCTGGCGGATCGAGAGGTCGATGCCGTTCTGCCACGGGGAGCGGCAGCTCGAGCGGGTCATGATCTGACCGCGCTGGTTGCGCAGGCACTTCACGGAATTGATGAACGAGTCGAACGCAGCCTGCTGATTGGCAACGGATGCCGCGGAGGCGGCGACGTTATAGCCCGTGAACTTGATCTCGTTCAGGTCACGGACGTTCCTCGGCACGTAGATCAGATCGTTCGTGGCGCCGTCGGCATTTTCGTCAGCGTTGTAGGTGTAGTCGAAGGTCATGCCCGACTCACCGGTGTAGACGAACGTGACGTCCGTGTTCGTGCGCTGGAACGCGTACGTGCCGTTGGCGATCACGCGGTGCGGCTGCTCCCAGCGGGACCGGCTGAGGATCTGATCGTACTGGCTCGTGGAGCGGTTGCTTCCCTGGCGCCAGCTTGAGTTCGGCGTCGTGTTGAGGATGGACTGGACGTCGCGCGCCTGCTGGTAGGTGTACGAGAGTCCGCCTTCCCAGTTGTCGTAGAAGCGCTTGTTGAGCGAGCCCGTGATGCTGTAGTTGTAGTCCTTGTTGCTGTTGATGATGTCGTAGACCTCGGTGCGTCCCTTGATCGTCTTCGTCGAGAAGCCGGTGCCGCTGATCGTGCCGTACATCAGACGGCCATTCCGATCGAAGGCCGTCGGATCGGTCTTCACCGGCTCGGCGTTGGCGAGGTTCAGGTAGTACGGGTGATACACGGCGTGCCCGTACAGCGCTTCGACGGTGCCGATGACGTTCTCGAGGAAGCCCCACGAGAAACGGTGATCGTAGCCGATCGATGCCTTGAGGTCCTGCGGGAAGCGCAGGTCTTCGTTGAGAAGCGCGATGCGTCCGCCGAGCGCGGCGGATGCCGGATTGGCATTCGTGCCGCCGCACTTCGTGGGCGGCGTGGCGCTGAACGCGGGCGGATAGTTCGCATTGGTCACCACGTTGCTGCCGCAGGTAAGCGTGGCGTAGCCGCTGAGGCCGGAGTTCTGGAAGGCGTTGCCGAGCCAGACATAAGGCGGCATGCCGGTGAACAGCCCGGCGCCGAAGCGCAGCTGGTTCACGCCGTTCCCTTGCATATCCCAGTTCACGCCGAGTCGCGGCGACCACTGAATCGTGCCGCTCGGGAGCTGGTCGGTGCGACGCCCGAACGAGTCGGCGACCGCCGGGTTGAACGGGGGCTTGCTGTTGAACACGGGGATATCGGCGCGAATGCCGTAGGTCACGTTCACGTTCGGCGTCACGGCCCAGAGGTCCTGCGCGTACACGCCGTAGAGTGCCGTCTTGAACTTGGCGAGACCTTCGTCGACCACGGCGGGCACGGCGACCGAGTAGCTCGCGGCGCGCGACTGGCCGCCGCAGGTGGCGCACGTTCCCTTGAGCGAGTCGATCGAGTTGAACGCCCAGGTGCCGTAACGGTCCTGACCGAACAGATTCCGGACCTTATAGAACAAATTCTTCGTTCCGATGTTGAACGTGTGCGAACGAATCGGGAACGAGAAGTTGTCCGAGATCTCGAGCACATCCTGATCGAGCTCGTTGCCCTGCGAGGAGCGTTCGGTTCCGGCGACGACGTTCACCGTTCCCGTGCCGACGGTGCGCGGCACGCGAATGCTGATCTGCGGCGCGGCCACCGGCACGGTGCGGAAATCGCGGATCGTCGTGAGGCCGACGCTGAACTCGTTGCTCAAGCCGGCGTCCGTGCTGGAAAACAGCTGGAGGACGCTGGCGTTCTTCTTCGACGTGAACGCGTAGAGGTTCGACGTGAGGTTGAAGGTCGGCGACCCGACGGAGACGTCGCTGCGGAAGAAGTTGTCCTGCTTGGCCAGGCCGTAGTTATGGCGAACGACCAGGCGGCTGCTCCAGGGGAGGTTGACGTCAACGCGGGCGAAGAGGTTGGTCAGCGGGTTCGCGACCTGCACGAGATTACCGCCACCGCCCTCGAAATTGCTGGCCGTCCTGATGGCGGCGTTGACGGCGTCGATCGAGGGCTGATCGATCGGCACGCCGGTCTGGCCGAGGAACGTTCCCGACGCCGGACGGTTCTGGGTTCCCCACGCCGGCGCGATGAAGAAGAAGGCCTTGTCTTTGACGATCGGGCCGCCGAAGCTGAAGTTGTACTGGCGCTGCTTGAAGTCGGTGAGGTACGACTGCGTCCGTGTGATTTTCTGATCACGAGCGACGAAGAGCGCGGAGCCGGTGAATTCGTTGGTCCCGCCCTTGGTCACGGCGTTGATCAGCACGCCGGAGAAATTCCCCTGACGGACGTCGAACGGGGAGAGGAGCACCTGGTACTCTTTCACCGCGGCGAGCGGAATCGACTTGGCGTTGGCTTGCGAGCCGGGTACGCCGGTGGTGCCGAGACCGAAGAGGTCGGACTCCTGGGCGCCGTCGATCTGGACGCTGTTCTCGCGCAGGTTGGCGCCGCCGCCGGAGACGCCGCCGCCCGACGTGGTGACCTGCGGCGTGAGGCGCGCGAAGTCCGTGAAGTTGCCGGTGAGCGTTGGGAGGCGGGCGACGGCGGAGTCGCTGATGTTTTTGCCGACGCCCGTCTTGGTGGGCGAGATGATGGAGGCAACGCCGGTGCTGGAGATCGTGACGCGTGCGAGCGCGGCGGCCTGCGTCGTGAGAGTAAAGTTGACGCGCGTCGTCTGGCTGAGGGTGACGCGGACGTCTTTCTCCTCTTGCGGCGCGAAACCGATGCGACGCGCCGACACGACGTACCGCCCGCCGACCTCGAGCCCTTGGATGATGTACAGGCCGTTGCGCCGCGTCAGCGCGCCAGCGCGATAGCCGGTGGTGGGATCGACGACCTGGATCTGCGCACCTTCGACCGGTTGTCCCTGGTCGTTAGTGACGGTTCCGCCGATGGCGCCAGTGGTGACGCCTTGCGCGGCGAGACTCGTCGCTGCGCCCATGACCGCCGCGAAGAGAGCGACGGTGCGGAGCGTCCAACGTGGAATCTTCATACCGTGGGTCTACCTCAGTGGAGTGTGATGCCGACGGGGGATCGGCATCGATCGGTGCTCGCGAGCCCCGGAAGTGAAGCGGGCGAGCAAAGAGAAAGTTCGGGAAGAAACCGCGGACTCGTTACACGACTCCGTAACAACACCGTCGCGAACAGCGACGTCCCACGTGCCGAATGGGGGGATGAAAAAGGCGGAGCTAATGTAGGAGCCAGAGGGGGAGTTGGCGAGCCGTCGACCCGACCGGAGGGACCGCGCTCCCATGGACACAATCCCACGGAGCAGCGGATGCGTCACGTCGCGCCGCCGTGCGAGCAAATATAGACGTGTGCACGGATCAAGGACGTTTGTGTACAACCGCCAGCGTGCAGCGCGACAAACAGATAAGGCGACTTTGTTCGTCGACCATTCGAATCTCCCAAACCTGCGTCGAACGGCCGACGTGGACCGGCGTGCCGGTGCCGGTCACGACGCCCTCGGACTTGGCGCGAATGTGGTTGGCGTTGATCTCCACGCCGACGACGTTGCTCACCGCCCGGTCCACGTTCGCGATGGCGCCGAGCGAGGCGATGGTCTCGGCGAGCGCGACCGAGGCGCCCCCGTGTAGAATGCCAAAGGGCTGCCGCGTCCGGTGGTCCACGGGCATGGTGGCGACGACGCGTTCTGCCGTGAGCTCGAGGATGCGGATGCCGAGGGAGTCGGCGAGTCCTCCGGTATACGAAACGTCGGAAGAGGCGTGCGGGGGAGCGGGGGCGGTTGGGTCGGACACGACGGACTCCTATGGATGGTCCAAGGGGTACCGCGCATTTCGCGCTGGTCTTAGGTTTGGAGGGCTAATCGCCGCCGTGGTCGGGCGGAGAAAGCACGCTCCTCGCAGGATAAGCGAGGTGGCTGTTGGCTAGGTAGCTCAGTTGGTAGAGCAGCGGACTGAAAATCCGCGTGTCGGCGGTTCGATTCCGTCCCTAGCCACTCGTCATTTATGTATGCCCCCATTCGTCCTACGGCCGCCCACGTGGCGGCCGTTCGACTATGGCGACCGCCGTTACGGGGTGTGGCGCTTCGCCGGTGACGCCGTGAGTCTCGCCTCCGTCAGGATTGGGGGGAACGCTCTCATGCGAATCGTCCACGAATCACCCGAGCTTCTAATCGTCGCCGAGCCCGCGGTTGGCGTTCGGATCAGCGGCAGCGGGTTCGCGGCCCTGGGCGCGGCCCTGCTCTGGGTCGGATTTCGCACCAACAGCGTGGCGTCGTCGATTGCCGGAACAGTGTCCCTGGGAATCGGCCTGATGCTCGTCCTGGTCCCGGCGATAACCACGCTCCACTTCAATCGAGGCGAGAAACGGCTCGTCGTCTCGCGCCGCCGACTCTGGAACGGGCGGTTGAGCGGTCGCTATGACGAGTACCCGCTGCGGGACGTGGTCGCGGCACAGGTCGACGAATCCAAGTCGTCGGACGATGGGAGCACGTGGCGTGTCGTGGTGCGACTCACCGATGGTCGCGTCCTCCCGCTTTCGTCGTACTACACGTCGGGGTTCGAGTCGAAACGAGCGTTCGCCAATCGGATCAGCGGTTTTCTCGACCTGCCCGAGGACACTCAGAGCACTGGCGGAGCGTCCTCTCCACACGCGATCGTCCGGCAGGGACGAAAGGCGATCATTGCCATAGCGCTGATGTTCGGCGTCTTCGGCGCCGTGTTCGCCGGAATCGGTGGACGGATGGTCGTGACGGAGTATCGTCGGATGTCGGAGTGGCAACCGGTACAGGCGACCGTGCTACGGACGCTTGTCGAGACGAACTTCGACTCCGACGGCAATACGTACCGCCCGGTCGTTGTCTACCGCTATGCGGTGGATGATCACTGGTACACGTCGAGCCGCACGTTGCCGGTGAACGAAAGCCGCAGCGGCCGTTGGGCCTATCGTGTGACGGCGCGCTTCTCGGTCGGCGGGCAGTACACGGCGTGGTACGACCCGAGGCATCCGTCGGAGGCCTTCATCGTGCGCTCACACAGTGTGATCGCGCCGGTGTTCACACTGATCGGTCTATTCGCCGTGATCGGTGGATGTGCCGCGGGTCTTTCCGCCTACCGCGGCGAGCAAACACTGTAGCGACAATCTGTCGTCAGTTTTGCCGCGACGAGCGGTCCGTTTGCCGTCGTCGACGGACAAATCACAGCGTCGGAACGTCTTTGTAATGTCGGCGGGAGAAACGCCGCGCGGGCCGAGAGGTTTTGCCGCCACGACCGGACGGGTTGCCGTCGCGAGCGGGACGAACGAGCACAATTTGCATCGATCTCTTACACAAACCGACCTCCGCCAGGGAACACATCCCCTTCCACGTGCCATGAAACGGATTCATGCTAACGAGAACGACATTTCGTTGGTTTCACGGCATGTCGCGCACTATCCATTGGTCAGGCGACGTCTATAGGCCGAAACAGCAGGACGCTGAATACGCTGATGACGCAGAGCGGCGCTGCAACGGCGGCACCAAGGAAACTTTCGTTGACTGTTGAAGGCCGTCTCTGCTATACCGCGATCCCACTGACCGGAGTCACGTCGGTGCTGCGACGCCCTGCGGATTCTGCGCAATCTGCGTCCAGCGGTTGGTCGGAAGTCACAGCCCGTTTCCCGGCATTCCCTGACGCACCCCGTTTGACATCTGGGGCTCGGTGCCGGTCGTACATTTCGACGAGGTGACGTGGGAGGATTACCGTGATTCTCGAAGTGAAGCATCTGCGACTCGTCGAGGCCGTGGCGTCGTACGGCACGCTCACCAACGCCGGCAAACACCTCAACCTCACGCAGTCCGCGCTCAGCCATCAGTTGAACGAGCTGGAGCGGCGATTGGGCACGCCGCTTTTTCATCGCGTCGGTCGCCGGCTCGTTCCGACTGTGGCTGGCGAGCGGCTGCTCGAAGCGGCGAAGCGTACGCTCACGATCCTTCGTCGCACCGAGGGAACGCTCAAGCGCATCGCCGCGGGACAGGAAGCCGTGCTGCGTCTCACGACGGAGTGCTACACGGCGTACCACTGGCTGCCGGCGATCCTCGAGGAGTTCGGCCGACGGTGCCCCAAGGTCGAGGTGCAAGTGGTCGCCGAAGCGACCCGGCGTCCGATCGAGGCGTTGCTCGCGGGAAAGATCGACGTCGCGATCATGCATAACCCGGTGCGCGACGACCGCATCGAGTCGACACCGCTGTTCGAGGACGAAATGGTCGTCGTCGCGGCGCCGTCACACCCGCTCGCGAAGGCGGCATTTGTGCGACCCGAGGACTTCGCCGACGAGCATTTGCTCGTGTACACTCCGCTTCAGGCGGAGGATTTGATCGTGCGGCGCGTGCTCGGGCCGGCGGGAGTGATGCCGCGGCGCGTGACGGCGATCCAGCTCACGGAGGCGATGCTCGAGATGGTGCGGGCCGGGCTTGGGATCAGCGTGCTGGCGCGATGGGCGGCGGAGCCGCAGGTGGCCAGCGGCGCGGTGCGCGCGATCCGCCTCACGCAGCACGGTCTCATGCGCGAGTGGAGCGCGGGGGTGTTGAGGCAACAGACGACGCCGCTCTATATCAGAGAGTTCTGTCGGCTGTTGTCGGCGGGGCCGACGTCGCTTTCGATGGAGAAACGGGAGAAGGGGCAAATGGGAAAACGGGCGAACGGGTGACCCGGGGACGATGCACACGCATCGATACGCGGGGCGATTGACCTGGACCGGAGCCCGGCATGGGGCGACGACGTCGTACAACAGCTACTCGCGCGAGTACGAGTTTCGGTCGGCCGACAAGCCGCCGATCACCTGTTCCGCCGATCCGCACTTCCGGGGGGATCCGGCGCTCTACAACCCAGAAGAGCTGCTCGTGCTGTCGCTGTCGAGCTGCCACCTGCTGAGCTATCTGGCGGAGTGTGCGCGGGCGGGGATCGCGGTCGTGAGCTACGAGGACGACGCGACGGGGACGATGACCATCAAGGACCGGCGCATGCGGTTCACGGAGGTCACGCTGCATCCCCGCGTCGTGATAGCCCAGGCGAACGCGGCCAATGTGGACCGAGCGGTGGCGCTGCACCATGAGGCGCACGACCAATGCTTCATCGCCAACTCGGTGAACTTTGAGGTGCGGAACGAACCGGTCGTGACGGTCGCCGGCTAGGCGATCACTGGTACTGGATGTAGACCGGTCTCGGGTGCAATGCGAGCACGTCGGCGGGGGACATGAGCTTGTGCCCTTTCTTCGTGTCGTTCTTATAAAAGAGCTTGAATCCGGTGAACTGCACCGGATAGCGATACACGTACGCGCGATACGAGTCCCGCTTGAGGAAGGGTGGGCCCCAGCCATCCATGTCGATGACGATCTGCACCTGCGGATCGAGCGTGATGCGCTTGTAGCCGGTGAGCATGTCGCGCGTGAAGCGGTGGATGACGAGCACCTTGGGGGGGAGCTGTTTGCGCGTCACCAGCTCGGAGAGAAACGACGTGGCGTAGTTGACGTCGACGGCGTCGAAGGTGCCGATGCGCTTGCCCGGCGGGTCGCCGCGCTTCATCGAGAACTCGGGATCGATGCCGAGGTGGACGTCGGGGCGCTCGAGGAAGCGCGCCAGCGCGGGGAGCTCCTGCTGGAGCGTGCTCTTGCCGACCTGCACGTCGAGAAAGAGCAGGGCGTTCCGCTGTCGCGCCCATCCGTAAACGCGCTCGATAAGGGCGCTGTCCATTCGCAGGCGGTACTTGCCGTCGCGGCCGGGTGAACCCTGGGCGACGACCGCGATCAGGTGGAGCGCCGGCTGCGCGGGCGTCTCCGGATCGGCGGCGGTCCACGCGGCGACTTCACGATCGAGCTTGGCGAGCATCGAGTCGGGTTTCAGCTCGCCGAGTATCCCCATCCGCTTGGAGAGCGGGTTTCCGTAGAACGCGATGATGCGCTTGGCGGGAAGGATGGATCCGTCGAGCGGTGGCGGCGTGGGGACGGGCCACTCGGGCGGGGGCGTCTTCGGTGCGGGAGCGGCGGCGGTGCGGGTCGGGGCTTTCTTCTTTGGTTTGGCGGACGTGGTGTCCTGGGCGTCGACGGGTGCGGTCCACAACGCCGCGACGAGGACGACGGCAATGGTCCGCGGGAGCGTTGCGCGGGCGCGGTGAGCGGGGGCGGGAAGCGAGAGTCGGCGCGGGAGCGGCGGCATGACCTCAGGACGAGCGAAGCGCGAGAAGATCATCGTGAACGGTAGCGGGCGCGGGGCAGGGAGACAGGTAGAACAGGTAGACAGGTAGACAGGTGGGCGGTGCGAGCGCCCCGTTCTCCTGTTTTACCGCTTTCCCGTTTTCCCGTTCTCCCTTCTATCGCCACCCAGGCAGCGGGCTCTAGAATTACGCCGCCCATGCCTTGGCAACAGAACTACGATCCCCTCAACGGACCGCTGTCGACCATCGTCGCGGCGCTTCCGCTCGTCGTGCTCCTCGGGCTGCTCGCGTGGCGCCGAATTCCGGCGCACGTCGCGGCGGTGGCGGGGTTGGCAGCGGCGTTGGCGGTCGCGATCTGGGTAATTG
>Ga0105259_1000137_pt1 | contig 10740 bp, 8 predicted proteins | sample EasRivMeERMZT299_FD_89678 | JGI IMG/M metagenome (GOLD analysis project Ga0105259, IMG submission 89678) | Soil microbial communities from meander-bound floodplain in the East River, Colorado, USA - East River MetaG ERMZT299 | ecosystem: Environmental > Terrestrial > Soil > Floodplain | place... | reverse complement strand
TCGTGATTTCCAATACCTGGACCCGTTCTAAATTGGAGTATAATGCAGTGCAGCATTCACTTCGATGTGCGTTTTTACCATGTGAAATGGACGAGCCTGTCCGCAGGAAACTGACCGAGGAAGACAGTGCCCATGAAAAGCCCCAAGCCCCTGTCCGCGGGAGTCGAGATCCGCGCCGCAGTCACGCCCGAATTCTCGGCCATCCTGACGCCACAGGCGCTCGCATTCGTCGCCAAACTCGCGCGCAAGTTCGAGCCACGGCGGCGCGAGCTGATGGCGGCGCGCGCGCTGCGGCAGGCGGAGTTCGACGCCGGCAAGCTGCCCGATTTTCTCGCGGAAACGAAGGCGATCCGCGACGCCGGGTGGACCGTGGCGCCGGCACCGCGCGACCTGCAGGACCGGCGTGTCGAGATCACCGGGCCGACCGACCGCAAGATGGTGATCAACGCCCTCAACTGCGGCGCTAATGTGTTTATGGCCGATTTCGAGGACTCCAACACGCCAACGTGGAACAACATGATCGTGGGGCAGATCAACTTGCGCGACGCGGTGCACCGCACCATCAGCCTCGTCAGCCCCGAGGGCAAGCGCTACGAACTCAACGAGAGGACCGCCACCCTGCTGGTGCGCCCACGCGGTTGGCATCTCCTGGAAAACCACGTGCATATCGACGGCGCGCCGGTGTCAGGCGCTATCTTCGATTTCGCCCTCTATTTCTTCCATAACGCCAAGGCGCTGCTGGCGCGCAATACCGGGCCCTATTTCTACCTGCCGAAGATGGAAAGCCATCTCGAGGCGCGCCTGTGGAACGAGATCTTCGTCACCGCCCAGCGCGAGCTGGGCGTGCCGCAGGGAACGATCAAGACCACGGCGCTGATCGAGACCGTGCTCGCGGCGTTCGAGATGGACGAGATCCTCTACGAGCTGCGCGAGCACTGCGTCGGTCTCAACATCGGACGCTGGGACTACATTTTCAGCTGCATCAAGAAATTCCGTTCCAACAGGAATTTCTGTCTGGCGGACCGCTCACAGGTGACGATGACCGCGCCCTTCATGCGCGCCTACGCCCTGTTGCTGATCAAGACCTGCCACCGCCGCAACGCCTTCGCCATGGGCGGCATGGCGGCACAGATCCCGATCAAGAACGACCGCGCGGCCAACGACGCCGCACTGGAGAAAGTGCGCGCCGACAAGATCCGCGAGGCCACCGATGGCTGTGACGGCACGTGGGTCGCGCACCCGGGCCTGGTGGACATCGCCAAAGAGGTGTTCGACCAGCACATGCCGGCGCCCAACCAGGTGCACCGGCAGCGCGACGACGTGCAGGTCACGGCCGGGGAACTGCTTGATTTCCAGCCGGAGAAGCCAATTACCGAAGCCGGGCTGCGCAACAGCATCAGCGTCGGCATTCAGTACATCGGAGCCTGGTTTGCCGGCAACGGCTGCGTGCCGGTCCATAACCTGATGGAGGACGCCGCCACTGCCGAGATCTCGCGTTCCCAGATCTGGCAGTGGATACGCAGCCCCAAGGGCGTGCTCGAGGATGGGCGCAAGGTGACCCGGGAGTTGATCCGCAAGCTGCTGCCGGAAGAACTGGCCAAGGTCAGGACGCTGCTCGGCGAAACCGGCTGGGCAGCCGGCCGCTACGAGGATGCCGCCAGACTGTTCGAGCAGATTACCCTCAGCGACGATTACGTCGAGTTCCTCACCCTGCCCGGTTACGCCTGGCTCACGCGCGACCTGCGCGAGCCGGTGCCGGCCTGATCGCAGACTCGATTTCCTCCTTCCAGGGTCTCTTTACGTCGTCCGTGCCGGTTTGTCGTGGGCGGGAGACTATTAACGTATCATATTGTTTTTAAGCTATTTCCCATAATTTTTCCACCTCCGGCTTCTGCACCGCGCAAGCACCTGTCAACCGCCCACCGCGTTGAATCGTTAGAAGCGCTGACCGACAATCGGTCGTTTGCAGTAATTCATAAACTTACCAAGAGGAAAATATCATGACCAAGCTCCTAACCGCTCTGCTGGCCGCCACGTTCGCCACGATGACCCTGGCCCCAGTTGCGTTTGCGCAAGAAAAGAAGGCAAGCCCCGTCGCCGCTGCCTGCAAGGGCAAGAAGCCGGGCGATGTCGTCAAGGTCGACGGCAAAGACGTGAAGTGCCCGGCGCCGAAGGCCGCACCGGCGAAGTAATACCGCTTCCAAGCACGACAAGGCAGGGTTCGCGCCCTGCCTTTTTTTATTGGCCGTTCGCCACCGCAGGGTCATGGTGGGAGGGGAAAATCCGTCGGAAAACGACCCCCCGAGAACACCCGCGAGTGGCCCCTCACTCCCTCGCTATGACATTGCCATTAAACGGCTTTTTGGGCTACCCTAGCCGGGCTCGATGAGCTCTCAGTTACAGCTAACTGGGAAGGCCGAAACGAATAAGTAAGCGCGTTGGGCAGGTCAGGAACACCGAAGGGCAGGGCAGGTACCCTGCCCTTTAATTTGTACTTTGGTCGTACTGTCGGCTGCCCTGCGCGTCTCCGCGGTCGCATCCCCGCAAGCGGGGCCCCTGCTCAACGCTCCGACGCGCCCTCCTTGGTCGCGTCCCGTAAGCGGGTTCCTGCTCCGCGCTTCGGTCTGCTGCAGCGCAGCGATACAATACGCGCTGTGGCGGACAACTCGCTCGTCTGGAAGCCCAATGTAACGGTCGCCGCCGTCGTCGAGCGGGCCGGCCGTTTCCTGCTGGTCGAAGAGCACACCACACTCGGGCGCCTTTTCAACCAGCCGGCCGGGCACCTGGACCCGGGCGAATCCCTGACCGAGGCCGTCGCGCGCGAAACGCTTGAGGAGACGGCCTATGCTTTCAAACCAACCGCGCTGCTGGGTGTCTACCAGTACCGCCATTCGGGCGACGAAGTGACCTACCTGAGATTCGCTTTCACCGGAGAAATCACCGGCCACGAAGCCGGCCGCGCGCTGGACGAGGGCATCATCCATGCAGTGTGGAAGGCGCCCGACGAGGTCCGGCGGGAAGCTTCACGCCATCGCTCGCCGCTGGTGATGCGCTGCATAGATGACTACCTCGCCGGCCAGCGCTACCCGCTCACCGTCCTGTACCATCTCTCACCCTAGGAAGATGGGCAAGAAACGCGTCGTCGTCGGTATGTCGGGCGGAGTGGACTCCTCCGTCGCCGCCCTGCTGCTCAAGCAGCAGGGCTACGCGGTTTCGGGCCTGTTCATGAAGAACTGGGAGGACGACGATACCGCGGAATACTGCTCATCGCGCGAGGACCTTATCGACGCGGTGGCGGTTGCCGAGAAGCTCGGCATCGACATCGACGTCGTCAATTTTTCCGCGGAGTACAAGGACCGGGTATTCGGCGATTTTCTGCGTGAATACCAGGCCGGCCGCACGCCCAACCCCGACGTGCTGTGCAACGCCGAGATCAAGTTCAAGGCGTTTCTCGACCACGCCCTTGCGCAGGGTGCGGATTGCATCGCTACCGGGCACTACGCGCAGGTGCGCGAGGTGGACGGCCTCCACCAGCTGCTCAAGGCGGAAGACGGCACCAAGGACCAGAGCTACTTCCTCTACCGCTTGAACCAGGCCCAGCTCGCAAAGACCCTGTTCCCGCTCGGCAAGCTCTACAAGCGGGAGGTACGGGACATCGCGCGGCGCGAAGGACTGCCCAACCACGACAAGAAGGATTCGACCGGAATCTGCTTCATCGGGGAGCGGCCGTTCCGGGAATTCCTCAACCGCTACCTGCCCGCCAACCCGGGCGAGATCCGCACCCTGGACGGCAAGCTGCTGGGCCGCCATCAAGGACTCATCTTCCATACCATCGGCCAGCGCCAGGGGCTCGGTATCGGCGGCAGCCGCGATGGCGACGGCGATCCGTGGTACGTGGCCGCCAAGGACCTGCAGCACAACCGCCTGATCGTCGTGCAGGGCCACGACCATCCCGCGCTTCTGACGGATCGGCTGACGGCGCTGGATCTCACCTGGATCAGCGGCGCAGCGCCCCACTGCAACTGGGTCTATACCGCGAAGACGCGCTACCGGCAGAAAGACGCGCCGTGCACGCTTGCGTCGACGAGCAACGGGCGCTGCGTGATTGAATTCGCCGAACTGCAATGGGCAGTAACGCCGGGTCAATCGGCTGTGATTTACGAAAGTCAGGCGTGCCTGGGCGGCGGCATCATCGAATCCGGAGAACGGATGCGGAACGACGACTCCCGCGCGATGGAATGCCCGCCGGGAACGCTGGGCGCCCCGGATGAGGGCGAAGGGATGAGAGATGAGGGATGAAGGGAAAAGCCCAAAGCAAGGCGCCATTTCCGCGCCAGCGGTTGACGCTGGTAGAACGCGGGTAGTAGGCTTCGGAACCAACCTATGTGGATCCTGACGACATGAATGCTCCTTCCGAAAAATTCATCCTGTTCCTGCAGCCTGGGTGAAGCAGCTGTCTCCGGGCGAAAGAGTTTCTTTCGCGCAAGAAAGTTGACCACCTCGTCATCGACGTCCTGAACGATCCCGGCGGCCGGGACAAGCTCCTCGCCCTGGGCGTGCGCAACGTGCCGGTCGTCTCGAAGGGCGAGAACTACGTTTTCGGCCAGAACCTCGAGGACGTCGCGGAGTTCGTGGGGCTGCAGGGCACCGGCCACATACCTCTTCCGCCCGACCAGCTCATCAAGAAATGGGTCCTCGTGCTGCGCGCCCTGCAACGGTACGTGCGCCAGATGCCGACCGGGCGCATCAACGAGAACGTTATCGAAAACCGCCAGCGCTCGATCCGACTGCTCGCCCACCACGCATTCCGCATCGCCGAGGCGTACCTCGAGTCCGTGATCGACGGCAAGGAATACGCGGTCCAACACGCCAATGTGCCGCCGAAAGACGGCACTCACCTGACCGGCGAGGAGATCGCCGCCTATGGCGAGGGCATAATCGGGCGCCTCCAGAAATGGTGGGATCAGGTCCCGGACAAGTCTCTCGCCACCAAGATAAAGACCTACTACGGCATGCAGCCGATGGCCATGGTCTTCGAACGCTCCACCTGGCACTCGGCGCAGCACGCGCGGCAGCTGATCCACGTGCTGGAGCGCATGGGCATCAATCCCGACGGCAAGCTCACGCCGCAGGACCTGGCCGGGCTGCCGCTTCCGGAGCGGCTGTTCGAGTAAACCGGACCACGTCCGCATCAACTGGCGTCGGTCAGCACGGGCGCGCGGCGCACGGCCCGCTCCACGAGGGGCTCCGCCAGGCTCCAGCCGAGCGCCGTGCTGAACGATCCCGCCTCCTCGCGGCGGCCGATCCCCAGCGGGATGCCGGCGCCCACGACGACGACGTCGGCGGTCACGGCCCCCCTCTCACGTCCCCCGGGGTCGCCCGGCGGACGACAGGCTCGCGCCGCTGAACAGAAACCATCCGGCGGTGGGCCGTCAAATCACGGTCGGGGAGAGGAGCCTCGCCTCGGTGCCGGCGACGGCGCTAGGCGGACGGGAGGCCCCGTCAGCAGTTGCCGCAGGTCACCACGATGCTGGTGGCGTTGTCATGGCGGATCCACAAGACCCGCGTCGTCTCGTCGAACATCCAGCCCTCGCCGTTGCGATCCGCGCGCTGCACCAGCGTGACGCCATTGGCGGTCACCGAGCCGGGTGTGAACGCGGGGTCTAGCCGCAGCACGTCCGTCGCCTGACCATCGAAGGTCGTGTAGCTGATGCTCGCGGGGAGGTAGGTGATGGAGCGCACCACCGAACTGGAGCGGACGAGATAGCTGCCATCCGGCGGTGACCATTCGGGCACGGCGCCGATACCGGCCATGAAGTGCTTGATGTAGTCGCCGTAGCCGTCCGTGTACCAGGGAGCGGCGCTGCCGAACTTGTCGTAGACCACGCCGTCGCCGCGCGAGAAATAGGTGGCGTAGTTGAACGATCTGAACGCCTCCTCCCGGTACGCCGGGTTCCCCGTCCGCTCGAACATCATCGCGTTGATCGACGCCCAGCGCGCGGTGTGGCTGCCAAGCCCGTTGGAGCTGCAGCAGACCGACTGCTCGTCGATCGCCCAGGCCCCGTGGTACGGACCGCGGCCGAACGTCGACCTCACCCAGTTCAGGAGCTGCGGCACGCGCGACTGCCACGCCGGATCCACCGACGCCGGGTCGGCCTGGCTCAGGATGTAGCGAGCAGTCTCCATCGGGACGAGCTGGTTGAGGTTGCTCAGCCCTGGATCCCGCCCGACGTCCTCGAAGTACGCGTTCCACCGGTTGTTCTGCAAGGGGAAGCTGAGCACCCAGCTCCACGCGCGATCCCGGGCGCTCCGGTACGCGGCCACGTCGCCGAGGTTCAGCCGGATCAGCTCGTCGAACAGCTTGACGGGCGCCACCGCGTTGGCGCTGTATTCCTCCCGCACCGCCCCCGTCTGCCCGTCGACGCGGAACGGCCAGGGCGATTGGGTCGCGTTGCCCGTGCGCACGTGCGCGGCCAGGGCGTTGGCGGCATCAAGGGCCGCGTCCCGATACTGGGTGTCACCGGTCAGCTCCCAGAACATCAAGTACGCGTGGCCGAGTTCGCCCACCTTGTCCGGCTCGATGCCGTTCACGCCGTCGAGGTTCCCGTCGCCGTCGCCCCGGTAGACCGCGTCGCCGTTGCGCGACGAGGCGAACGGAACCCGGGGCCAGGTCCACGTGCCGGGTGTCGTCCCGTTCGCCAGGTGATAGTCGAGCATCTCCTTGACGATCGGGATCAGGCTGGCGTCGCCGGAATAGGGATAGTAGGCGATGAGAGAATCCACGAACATGGCGTACAGGCCCGCAGGGTTGTGGAACCATGCGAAGTTGCCGCCCGAGGGATCGCTCGGGATGAAGCAGCAGTAGCGCAGGTAGTGCGGCGGGTTCGAGCGGCTGCGCTTGTCCCGGATGAACTCCCAGGCCAGCCGCATCATTTCGCTGTAGGCGTCCGCCTGCGGGTGCCAGGAAAGCAGCGTGCTGCTGGCGTCCACGACTACCCGATGGGCGTTCAGGAATGCGTTGTTGCTCGCGGTTACCTGGACCAGACTGGATACCATCTGGGTGCCGGCGGTGGTCCGGGCGCGCGCGGACAGGGTATGGGGGCCGTTCGACGCGCCGCCGGTGTTCCAGGATATCTGGTAGGGAGCGGTCGTGTCTTCGCTACCCAGGGCGACACCGTTGAGCAGGAACTGGACGCCGGCGATTGGGGAGCCGCCTCCGGCGGCCGCCGAGACCGTGATGGTTCCAGAGACCACGACGCCGGCGGTGGGGTTGGTGATCGACACGGTGGGCGAGGTGGGCGGGGTGGGAGGAGTGCCGGGCCCCGGAGCCGGAGCTGGCCCCGAAGATCCACCGGTCGGGGCCAAACCACCCCCGCCGCAGCCGGCGAACGTAAAAGCGAGCACGGGAACGAGTAGCAACCTCTTGATGCGCAACATGGGGGCCCTCATTGCTCAGGACGAATAGTGAGGCATATTGCAGCACGTGGCATCGTCAAGTGTTATGCCAAAAATCCTCGAATTCGCCGGAATTTCTTGTCGCCTATCGGCGACGGGGCGTAGAAAATCCTCGGAAGGGATGGTACTTGGCATCGGCGTGCAAAGACCTCGTTGAGAAATCAGGCTGATTGCGCTCACGAGTCATGACCTCTACTTGAACTTGAACAGCCGGGGCGATGCGGGGTCGGACCACGGCAACGCATGACTACTGACGAGTATGCCTTAGAGCGCGCTTTCTGCCTCGGAAAGTGCGCCTCTAAGCACCAAAACCGCCCCTAAATTGGTTCGTATTCCTTCCGCGTCAAAGTCTTGCGCTGGTCCGACCCCAATTAGAAGCGTGCACCGCCGCCTGTGGCGCCCGGCGGAATTTGGCGCGATACTGCTCCGGAAGTCGAGTCTGACCCTACTTCTTGAATTTCGAATCTTTTTAATGAACATGCTGAAGGTCGTCCGCAACCTGACTCCCAAGCGCCTCAGGATCGAGGGGGAGGACGGCCAATGGCTGGTCCTGGCGCCGCTGGGGACGAGCGGCCCGGTGGACGACAAGGCCGGGCTCGCGCCGTTTAGGCTAGAGCGCCTGATGCTCCAGAACCTCGTCAGCGTCGAGGACGTGCCGGCCACGGAGAAGTTCGAGTGGGTCTTTCAGCTCGCCCTCACAGTGGGCTTTGTTTACCTCGTCTTCGGCACGCAGCTCATCGGGGAGGTCGCCAAGAGTCATCCCACAGTGGCGGAATACAGTGTCCACCTATGGATCGGCGGGGCCCTCGTGATCGTCCTCTGCTTGGCTCTCGTTGTCGCAATCACGTGGAAGGGGCGGGAGGTGGTCCAAAGGGTCGCGGCCCAGTTCTTCAGTCTCTTCCTCATCCTCGCCACCGGGATCGGCCTCCCGGCGCTAGCCATCTTTTACTTCGGTGGCGTGCGGGGCCTGATCCATGGCGCTCTCTCGCTCGAGCTCTTGGGGCGCCTCCTCCAGCTCGTCTTCATCGCCACCGCCTCTCTGTTGCCAGCGCTCCTCTACTTCCTCTTCGACCGCCAGCAGCTCGGCACCCTGCGGCAGCGCTTCGAGCAGCAGATCTTCCGACTCGACCCCAGTGTCAAGACCCTGACGGACGTGCGGGCCCGGTACGGCCAGCAGATCGAGGAGGCTTACGGGGCAGTCAGGGAAGTGCGGCTAATCCGGGGCACGCGCTGGCCCATCCTGGTGGCCACGCTCGTTCTCGCCATCGGATGGATCCTCACCCTGCTGCCGGTCGGCGACGCTTCCAAGGTAAGCGACCCGGCCCAGCTCTGGCGGTTCTTCGAGCCGCAACCCACGCTCGTCGCCTTCGGCTTCCTCGGGTCGTACTTCTTCGCCCTCAACATGGTCCTCCGCCGCTACGTGCGCGGCGACCTCAAGCCCAAGGCCTACAGCGGCATCGTGGTCCGCATCTTTGTCGTGGTCGTCCTGGCTTGGGTGGTGGGGTTGCTGTTTCCCGACAACACCCCACGCCACACCATGGGGTTGATCCTCGTGTTCTTCATCGGCATCGTGCCGGAGACCGGGCTTACGTTCCTACGAGAGTCACTGAGCAGCCATCGTGGGCTGGGGTGGACGGTTCCCTCGCTGGAAGAGCGGCAGCCGCTCACCGCGCTGGAGGGCATCGACCTCTACGAACGGTCGCGGCTGATGGACGAAGGGGTCACGAACGTCCAGGGGCTCGCGCACCACGACCTGATCGACCTCATGCTGGAGACCCGGATCCCCGCCCCGCGGCTCGTGGACTGGATCGACCAAGCAATCCTCTACCTGCACCTCGGCGTCGGGGCCAGCGAGGACGCCAAGGCGGTAGCCGCACGCCAGCGCTTGCGCTCCTACGGCATCCGGACAGCCACAAACCTGGAGCAGGCGGTGGAGGCGTCGGAGCAGCGCGGCAGACCAGGACAGGGCGGCAAGCAGGACCAGCCTGACGCGGCGGAAGCCGGTCGGCTCCTCGGCTTGCTCAACGAACCCACACGAGGCGACGAGCCCTTGCGGATTCGCGTCATCCTAGATTCGCTGAAGGACGACGAGTGGCTAGCCGCCGTGCGATACTGGCGGAAGAAGGGCGAGGTAGAGGAGGAGGTCGTCACGCTCACGCCCAGCGCGGCCGCTTGATCAACCGCGCCTGCACCAGGGCTAAGAAATCCTGCCGAAACGACTCCATGTGCTCCCATCGTTCACGCAGTGACGGGGTCAGTTGCAATCCTACAATGTAGTAATGCAAGACCTGACCCTATCGCTCACTCTTGACCCTATCGCTCACTCTATACGTTGAGGATCAAAGAGGCCAGGCTCGAATTGCGAATAATCGAGCCTGGCCCATTAGCTCCGATCGGATAGGGGTTTACGCAGCCATTCGTAATACCCGCTGCGGGACACCCCCAGGACGCGGCACATCACCGCCGTATCGAATTCGCTACGATGTGCCTTGATGAAGGCATACGTGGATCGAGCATCCTGCGACCTGCGCCGATTACCCATTGGCTCACCTTTTGTTGCACTAATGGCAACCTAAAAGGTGTACGTTAAAGTCTGGGAAGTCCAGCCTGGCCCCTTTAAACATTGTGTTCTCAAGCTCGTTCCGGGGAACGCCAAGCTTGGCTACACGCGCCATAGCAACTCGATGAGGTCGAATACCAACCTCTATTCGGCGCTGACGACCGGATGCGCCGCCATGCTGCTGACTATGGCGTGCGCGCACGCGCAGACCTGGCCCGCCAAGCCGATACGCGTGATCGTGCCGTATCCCGCCGGTGGCACCTCCGACATACTCACGCGCATGGTCGGCGCGAAATTCACCGAGTCGTGGGGCCAGCAAGTCATTGCCGACGTGCGTCCCGGCGCCAACGGCAATATCGGCGTCGAAATCGTTACGCGTTCGGCGCCCGACGGCTACACGCTGGTGCTGATGGACATCGGCAATCTGTCGATCAGCCCCAGCATGTACACCAAAATGCCGTTCGATATCATCCGCGATCTCGCGCCGATCACCACGGTGACGTTTTCGCCGTATCTGCTGACCACGCATCCCAGTGTGCCGGTGAAAAGCGTCGCCGAACTGATCGCGCTCGCCAGGGCCAACCCCGACAAACTCAACGCGCCAGTCGGGCTCGGCAGCAACATTCACCTCTCCACCCTCGCGCTGCAACAACGGGTGGGCACAAAGTGGATCTACATCCCGACCAAGGGCGGTCAATCCTCCGTGCTGTCGGTGATGACGGGCG
>Ga0105259_1000119_pt1 | contig 11186 bp, 18 predicted proteins | sample EasRivMeERMZT299_FD_89678 | JGI IMG/M metagenome (GOLD analysis project Ga0105259, IMG submission 89678) | Soil microbial communities from meander-bound floodplain in the East River, Colorado, USA - East River MetaG ERMZT299 | ecosystem: Environmental > Terrestrial > Soil > Floodplain | place... | reverse complement strand
GTCACGTCGTCACCTTCCGTTCGTCGAGTAGTTCCTGGCACCGGTAGCAGAGGTCGACGCTGGGTGGCGAGTCGGGGACACGCCAGCCGCCGAAGCCACCCCACGCACCGCAGATCGACCGGCGGGTGCCGGCCTCGAAGTAGTGGGCGCTGAGGGCGTAGGTGGGCCATCCCCAGCCGGCCACGAACACGTCGTCAGCGGTCATCGCTGCGCCACCGCCTCTTCGTGGGCGGCGAGGGCCATCACGACGCCAGGGTCTCGGTAGCCGGGGCGGGTGAACCGATCGTCGCCGTAACCGTGACGGTTCAACTCGGCGGCCAGTCGGTCGGCGTCTGCCTCGGCGTCCGCCAGCCGACGAGTCAGATCCTCCACGGCGTTGGCAAGGGTGAACACCCACCGGTCGGTGTAGTAGCGAAACCAGAATTCTTCGGTGCACGTCCAGCCATAGGGTTCGAGGGCGGCGGCGAGTTGTGCTTCCCCTGCGTTCTTAATGGCGTGCATCAGTCGGGGGTCAGTTTCACGATGAACCACACGACAATGACGAGTATCGCAGTGATGAGCATGATCTGGCCGTACTCCAGTGCGGTAAGGGTGGCGGTCATCATCCCTCCCGTAGCGCAGCCAGTGCGGCGGCGATCTCAGTGAGCAGTTGAATGATCTTATCCAGCTTCTCGTGCAACTCGGCCTCGGCGCTCATCGTTGGCCTTTCTCTGCGAAGACAGGAAGCCGCTGAACGACTCCGTTCTCAGGAGTGATGAAGAACATGGCCTGCTGTGGGCGCTCGAAGCCGAATCCGCCGTCCTTGGCGTACTCGTCGTAACCCTTCAGCGAGCCGTTCACCACGAAGTCCTGGCCCCAAAGCAGTTGGTGCCAGTGTCCGATGAGCGCCAGATCGAAAGGCTTACCGACCGCCCCGTAGAAGGCGTGCCGGCGTAGGAGCCACTTCAAGAGGCTCGGATAGAGCCCGCCGACCCCGCCGGCTGAGCGGAACGAGTCGCCGTGCGAAAGCAACAAGGTGGTGTCATACACCTTCATCTGTTGCTCGGCCGAGGTGCTGATCTGGAAGGTGATGCGAGGATCGTCCCGCACCGTGTCGGCGAGCCAGTTGTAAATGATCCAAGCGTTCGAGGACTCAGCCCGCTTCTTCTTCGGCGTTTGCTTGTAGGTACGGTCGTGGTTGCCGTCCACGGTCGGTACATGGACCGCCCCGAACTCGTCAGCCAAGTACCTTAGCGCCGAGGCCAGGGCGGGCATCCAGTGGACGATGGTTGCTGGCACCGGCGCAGCATTGGTCCGGGCCAACTCGTCGTGGATGTCGCCTGTGATGATGTCGCCGAGCAGGGGCACGATGATCCCCTGAAGTGACACCCCGTTCACGTAGTTCTTCGCCAAGTCCGCCGCCCCGTTGACGATGCGCTCCAGCCTGCCGTGGGCTATGTCCCGGTCGTAGGCGTTTACACCGTCCATCTCGTCCAGGTCGACCACCTCGTCGAGGTGAAGGTCGCTTAGCATGAGCACTGGCGTGGCGACGTGAACTTGCTTCGACTTGGGTTTGGCGATCCAGGCCACTGGCCGAAGGTCGGCCGCACGCACGTAGGCGTATCGTTCAAGCCTGGCGTTGAGCCGCTCGACTTCCTGCTCAGAATGGCCTAGCTCACGACGAAGACGCTTGATCTCGTTCCAGCGCTCGTCAGCGGTGGCCGTGGCCGTGGCGAGAGACCGAACGGTCTTCGCCATAATGTCGTCAGTCATCTCCCCGCACCTTACTGCGGTCGTCGGTGCCCAGCCCACGGATGCTGAACGTGGCGAGGGCAAGGGCGTGCCAGGTGACGGCGATGATATGCCGGCTATCGGTCTCCCCGTCCCAGTCCTCTCGGTCCATGAACTGCGCCAGGTGGCGCCCGAGGGCGGCGATGGACAGGCTCCAGGGGTAGCCCTTCTCCCAGTTCCGGTCCTCGTATTTCTCGGAGCCGGCACCGTACAACTCGGCCAACTCCCAAAGAGCGTCCGGCGGAATGAGATCGAAGCGGGCCAGCTTGGAGCCTTTCTCACCGCCGGTGTCTGGATCCGTGAACCGCACCTCGCCCGGGGCGTAGCCATCGGTCCACGTGCTGGACCAGAGGATATCTTCCTCTTGACCGGGCGGCAACGAGTTCTGCATAACCCTTAGCGCCCGAGCCTCGTACTCAGGCTGGCCGTAGAGATAAGGTGCGAGCAGGCGATCGCCTGGGCAGTAGTAGAGGACCTCCAGCCCGCACGCCTTGGCCGCAGCCAACTCGGTCGCCACGCCCGAGGACTGCTCCCAACCGGGCAAGAGCACGACGGCATCCGACTCAGTGATCCGGGCCAGGTCCCAGCGCAGCGCCTTCTCCAGGTTGAAACGAGGCAAGCCCTCAATATCGCCCTCGTCGTAACCGGGATCATCCACCGAGACAGTGCCCGTATTGAGGTCATGCGCCGCCGGGTTATGCACGTGCCAGCCTTCGCCAACGAGGTAGTGCTGGGCCTGGAAGAACAGCGGAAAGTTGAACTCCGGGATTCCCCGCATCGGACCGGCGATGTAGCACGAGCGGCCTACCGTAGAGCAAGACGGCTCAGGTTGGTATAGGCCGGTGTAGTACTTCACCCTGGTGCCGGAATGGGTCTCGGTACCGATCATGATGTCTCCTTGTGGAGTAGCCCGGCAGCGCCGGGGGAGTCGGGCGTGTAAACGGGCCGGCCGACGACGCCTCGAACGACGAAGGCGCCGACCTTGATGTGATCGGCTGCCTTACGCAGCCAAGCGACGTCTTCGTGCAGCAGGCCGATCGTGGTGTTGCAGTAGGCGCACAGCAGCCCCCTGACGGCGCCGGTCTTATGGTGGTGGTCGACCTGCGGGGGCCGGCCAGGGCGGAAGCGCTTGCCGCAAATCCGGCAGCGGCCGTTCTGCTTCAGGAAGATGAGATCGGCCTCCAACTCGGTGAGTCCGTAGGCGGCGTGCTGGGTGACCTTCATGCGGACCTCCATTGCTTGCCCTCGAACCGGAGGGGAAGGCTGAACGGGTTGACATCGACCAGGATAGCGTTGAGCAGGTCGAGGACCACCGTGCCGAGACCGGGCTCCAATTCCATGACGAACGAGTCGTGAACCTCCAGCAGCAACTCGCCCGGCCTAGCCCGCTCGTACTCGACCAGCACGTCGCCCATCACCGTGCCGACCCCGCCCTGGACGAGCGAGTTGAGCACGGCGTAGTCAGGCACCTGGCCGAAGCGGGAGTTGACGTGCCGATATCGGCCTGGCGTGGTAAGCGGCACCTTGCCTACTCGCTTGGCTGTACGGCCAACGATCTTGGTCGCCCGGTGGTAGCCGGCGAACATCTCCTTATGGGCGGTCAGGATCTCCTCGGCGACCTTGGCCGCCTCCTTGGGACCGAGGCCGGCCTTGGCGCAGAAACGGGCGATCTGCTCGATGCCTGCGCCGTAGGGGATGCCGTAGTTCACGTTCTTCGAGAGGGTGTAGAAGCGGCTGGCATGGTCCTTCGTGCCGAACAACTTGAAGGCCATCTCCTCGTGCATGTTCCGGCCTTCCACAAGAATCGCAGTCAGGGCCGGATCCTTGGTGATTGCTGCGCCTACCCACAGTTCCGCCGAGGCCAGGTCGTACTCCCACAGTTCCAGCCCGTGCGCCGGCCGGAATGACTCCCGGACGCCGGGCAACGTGGACTCCTTCGGGATCTGTTGGAGGTTGGGCAGCGAACACGCCCGCCGGCCGGTGACGGTGCCCACTGGATTGAACTCCGGGTGGATTCGCCCGTCCATTGAGGTGCGGTCGTATTCAAACAGCGGCTTCACGTAGGAGTTGAGCGCTTTCAGCATCCGCCGGTGCTCCAGCACGTCCTCGATCACCGGGTGGGCAGGCAACAGTTCGAGAGCGTTGCGGGCGGTCGAAGGCACGCCGGTCTTGGGCGAAGATTCCAGCACCGGTAGGCCCAGGTCCGTGTAAACGAGGCGGATGATCTCGGAGGTTCGACCCAGTTCGTAGTCGGGGTACTTGGCCTGGATTCGATCGGCGGCGATCCGGTACTCCCGGCCGGCCCGCTCCAGACGCTCCGGGTCGAGGGTGATCCCCCGTTGGCGCATCCGGTACAACACCTCCTGAATCCGCATCTCCCGAGCCATCGTGGTCGTCCACGTCGTGCCGAAATATTCGGCCAGAGCGTACGTATCGGTCGCATCGGTGCCGGCGTAGGGCGCCATTTCCTCCGGATACAGGTCACCCCAGGAGAGATCCCTTGCAGCACTCCTAGCTTTCGGCTGGACCCACTTCATAACGGGCATCTCAGGATACTCGGCCTTGATCCGGTCCTTCATCTCCGTGACAGTCGGCCGTCCCATGATCTCGGCCAGGGCCTTCTTCTCGGCCCGGCTGTTGCCGCCGAGGTACAGGTCGGACAGATCCTTCAGCCCCTTGGGCCGATTCTCGTCGTCCAGCCACGCCCGAGTGATGGTGTCGTTCGTGTTCCACCGGTGCTTGAAGCCCGTGTCGTGCTCCAGAATCGCCCAGTCGTACTGGGCATGGTGCATATCGTGTCGAGACCGGGTGCCGTTGAGCGCCTCGATCACCCACCGCACGCCAGAGGGGTCGGCTTGTCGGCCCAGCCGATGGTTAACGGGGATGTAGTAGCCGTCAACGCCGAAGGAGATAGAGAGCCCGGACATCTCCGCCCCGTTCCAGGGCATGAACGTCCGGGGCTTGTCTCCGATCTTGCCGTCGCCTCGGTGGAAGGTCTCCGTGTCGATGGCGACGTGATCCGCTGGCCCTAGGCGAGAGATTTCCTGGGCGAGTGTTCCAAGTTCCTCGCTGTCTCGGAGAAGGTGAATCACGTCAGCACGATCTCCACGTCGGGCCTCGGGTCGTACCGGGCGATGGAAGCGGCAGTCTGGAGGACTTCCTCCCGAGGGAGCGGCTCCTCCAGGAGGATTTCGTTCAGGACGACGAGCGCACGAGCGATGGCCGTCGCCGAGGCGCCTTGCTTGCGCAACGCCCCGCCCACGGCGGCCAGGGTGTTGTTGCGCCGGCCCTCGCCGACACGATCCCACTCCTGGCTGACTCCGCTCGGGCCAGAACGAGCGGCAGGCAGCCAGGAGGGGTTGAAGGGTGCAGGCAGAATGGAGTGGAGTATTATCCGGTCGGGGGCGTCGGGCGCCACTATGTAGGAGCCTCGGCCGGCTCGAATGTCCACGCCAGGGAAGACGCCGACCGCCGGCCCCTCGGGGGAGCCGGGCGTATGCCGGTAGATCAGGTGCAGCCCCCTGGGTGTCCGCACCGTCAAGGTGCGATCCATCTCGGAGCCATAGGCGAGAGCCTCGTCACTGTCGAAGTCGACCACCACCAGGCCGTCGCAGCGCATGCCGTGCCAGTCGCCCGGCTTGTGCTCGACGCCCTGGTATTCCGGGGAGGACCAGCCGTTGACGGACGGGGTCTTCTCACCCGGTCGAAGTGGAATGTAAACAGGCACTACTCCTCCTCGGAGCCCTCCTAGACGGCGCCGCCGGCCGGGGGGAGGAGGGAACCCCCGGCCGGCGCTTCGCTCAGCCTAGCGGCCGAGGATTGACGACCTCGTTGAAGCCGTTCTTGATGTCGAGGTCGGCTGTGATGACCGTACCCCGCTGCTTGTTCAGCGCCTCGGCGGACAGACCGACCGGCTGGCCGGTCTCCGTGTCGATCCCGATGCCGATGGCCTCCAGGATCGCCACGGTGAAGCCCGTGCCCTTCCCGGAGCGCATGTAGCGCTTGACCACCTTCCGGCCCATGATGCCTTCGACGGGGGAGACCACCTCGAAGGTGAACTTCAGCATGGGCTTCCCCTCCTTCGACACGTCAGGCTCCCACGCCAGGAAACGCAGGTCGTAGACGCCCTTCGGCACGGGCTTGATCATCTCGGACAGGTCGAGGGTCATATCCTCGACGCTGGCCTGAGCGGCGGCGATGAGCGCCTCGTAGTCGTCACCCTCGGCGATGCCGAGATCCTCCTCGACCTCCTCGGGGGCAACGCCCTCGTCGTCGGTCATATCCTCGGGCTTGGGATTCCGAGCGGTCATTGGTCTGCCTTTCTGGCCGTGGCGGCCGGTTGGGTGGGCTTGGTGTAAGCCCGGGAGATGGCCTTCTTGATGTTGGGGATGGTCGGGTTGACCATGGATGACTTCAGCACCGAGCGCCAGCGGTTGGCCGTGCGCCGAGTTGGGTCGTCAGGCAACCAAGAAAGCACACGCTGCTCGGGCTTGCCTTCTACACGAACGATCTGATACTCGCCGTAAATGTTGGCCCAGTCTTCGACCTCCTTGCGGCTGGCTGCGTTCATGGCCGGGCCTCGCTTGTACTCGCCCTTCTGGGGGTCAGGCTGAAGCGTGTGGGCGAGGAGGATGATGTCCTTGCCCGAGCGAGCGAGGAGCAGGAGGAAGTCGTGCAGGGCCGTGGCCGCAGCCAGGTAGTCCCGCTGCTCGGCGACGCCCTGGCCGATGTTGACCATGCCGGCGCCGGGCTCCCGAGACTTCGAGGCCCAGGTCATGACCGACTGGCGAATCAGCCAGGCGTTGAGCGAGTCGACCTGGTCGATGACCCAGGTGTCACGGTCCCGGTCGTTGGACTTCATGGCGAAGTACAGCGAAGCCAGGTCGGGGTACTCGTCCGGCGTCCACTGGAGGGCGTCAAGATCCTCCGGGACCGCCTCGCCTTCAAGGCCGAAGTTGGTGTCAACGACGAGCGGGCGACTGGCCGTCAAGGCCAGGGCTGTCTTGCCTACACCCTTCTCGGCGTAGATGCACGCTCGGATAGGAGGCCGCTTGCGGACCACAGGGGTGGGTTCGTCCCGAAGGACAGGTACTCCAGTCATGGATCTCCATTCGACTGACGTAGGTGGGTCGGTACCCACGATGCTACCGCCCCCGGCAGGCGCCTCCGCACGTAGTATCGAGTGTGGCCGTTGTCCCCCACCTTGCGCTCAGGCGGCCCGTGAAGATCGAGCGTGCCGTCCGCCACGAATGCGTCGAGGACAATCCGGAGCGGCCCCGGCATGCAGGGGATGGCTTCACAAACCGCTGTCTGCGACGGTACTCGACCACCCTCTGGAACGTTGACGGCGAGCCAGCGCAAGACCTTGTGAGCGAGGGTGGTGTGATGTCGGCTCCAGCGGTCGCCCTCGTCAGGGATGGGCGGTACGGAGCGGCCGTTCTGTGTGCCGGCGATGAGGTCGAGCGGGTCTGCACCTTTCAGCCCGCCACGCTTCTCAATACTCCAGCGCTGCGCAGGCGTGAGACCGCCCCGGATACCCACCCTTTCGAGAGAATCCACGGCTAGTCCTTTCTCCTCGTGAAGTGCATGATCAGCACACTCGTAACGGACAGGACAAAGAGCGCAAACCGCTCGGGCAACAGCAACGCCGGCCGAGTTGGGGTTCCCATCGTCGTCCTCCGTGTCCTCGTAGAAGATGGCCGGCGGGGCGCCTCGACACGCTGCCCACTCCAGCCAGTCGAAGTCGTTTCGCCAGGCGTACGACCTCACAGCCTTTCCTGGCGTAGGCCGTACCAGCCGTCGCCCACAACGAACAGAATGGCGTCCGGGCCAAACTGGCCAAGAAGTTCTTCGTCACTCGGCGGCGAGTTCAGCGGCCAGTAACGGCACTCAACCGTGTCGGGAATCTGGTGGCCCTTCATTACTCCTCCTCGTCTTCGTCCATGGCGATGAAGCCGTAGTCCTCGCCGTCCGTGCCGAGCAGCTTGCCCCAGCACTCCGCCCGAGCGCCACACCAGCCGCAGTGCTGGCCGATGTTCGGGATGGGGATGCGATCACCGTGAGAAAGATTGGCTCGGCGCATGATGACTTCACGCACCACCTTAAGCGCCTGTTCGATCTGCTCGGGCGAACGATCCACCCAACGGCGGTCGAAGGACTCGGCCGGCGGACGCTCGATGCCCTCGCCAGCGGCCTTCATGACCTCGATGCTGTCCTTGGCGACAAGGCGCAGGTCCTTCTTCGTGATGGCCCGCTTGCCCTCCAACTCGACGGCGATTCGTTCCATCATCTCGGCTTGCGTCGGATAGGTCGGCTTCCAGCGCTGCGTGTAAACGCCCTCGAACATGACGCCGTGGACCGGCCGTTCGAGCAGCATCGAGGCGCCGTAGACATACAGCGTCTCCTGGAGCGAGACCTGAAGCAGCTTCAGCCGTTGCCTGCTACCGTAGGTCTTGTCTTCAACGACCCACAGCCGCCCCTGATCGTCCTCGCCGACGTGGTCGATGTGGAAGGTGAAGTCGACGCCGGGCACCGGGCTGGGGATGCGCCCCTCCAACTCGGTCGCCACGAGGTTGAGGCCAGTGCTGGCCTTCGGGTCGGTGCCGTAATGCGCCAGAAACCGTGATGCCAACCACTGGACGTGCTCGATCTCCTCGACGGTCATTCGCCGGCTGAGATCCACGCTCGGGGTCCATACCGTCCATGCCGGCCCGCCGGGCTGCCAAATGAAAGCACCGTCCCACCAGTAGCCGAGGAACTCGTGGAAAGCGGTACCCCGACGCAAGCCTTCACCGTCGTCGCCCTCCTCAACCCGGCCGTAGAAGGCGCCCCACTTCTCCTCGCACTGGGCGAGGGTGGACACTTCAGAGAATCCGATTGTGTCGTTCATGATGTCAGCCTCCAAACGAGAACTTGGCCGTCAGCCCGCTCAGGCCAGGCCGACCCGAAGGGTGGGTAGGTCCAGTCAATCTCAGCGCCGGTCGCCTCCTCCTGCTCGCACTCGTACCCCCAGTTGCCGACGACAGGGACGTCGTCGAACTCCTCGGGGATGGAAGCCAGGGCCTTCTTCAACTGTCCAACGTTCATGCGTTGCCCTTCACTAGGTCCTGCCAGGGCTTCCCGGTCAGGAGTTCCTTGACGTCACGCTGCTCGGCGTTGGCCTTGGCGATCACCTGATCGTAGGTGTCCGCAGCGGCAATCACCCAGACATTCACGGCGCCGGTCTGCCCCGAGCGGTACAGCCTACCGATGGCCTGGCGGTTGACGTCGTAGACGTCGTCCAGGTCGACGAAGATCATGTCCCGGCTGGTGCCCTGGAGTCCATCAACGCCGGTGCCGAGAGCGGCGATCGTGCCGACGAGAGCCGGCGAGCGGCCGGCGACGAAGTCAAGTCGGGCGTCTTCCCGAGCCTCCGGCCGCATGCCGCCCGTGTAAACACGAGAGTCGTCGATGGCCTCGGCGATGCGGTGAGCGGTCGCCCGGTACTTGGTCAGAATGACTACCGGCCGGCCGATGTCCTCGGCCAGGTCGACGGCCGCCTTGGCCTTAGAACCCAGGCCCTTGTCGGGCAGCAGGCCGCCCCAGTCCGAGCCGAGTTGCAGGAGCCGGGTACGCTTGGCGATCTCCAGGTCGGCCACCTCGATGCCCTCGGCGAAGGTCTCCTCGGTCCAGCCGTGCTTCGCCATCTGGTCGTACTGCCGACGCTCGGCCGGCGTCAACTCGATGCGCAAGGTTGACACGATCGGCTCGTCACCTAGCTCGGGCAGGAGGTAGGCCAGCGGCCGAATGAGTAGGCGCCCGAGCAGTTGCGCACGGACGGTTTCCTCGGCCCCCGGCCGCAGCTTGCCGACGACCCGCACTGGCCGAGGACTCGTGCCGAAATGCCGCAGGGCGACGTAGAAGTGCTCCTCAGCCCAACGCCAGTACGAGGGGTATGCCCGGTGGTCGATCATGTTGAGCATCGACCAGAGTTCCTCGGCCCGATTCATCACGGGTGTGCCGGTGATGTGAGTCAGGTATCGGGCTTTGCGGGCGAGTCCTGCTACGGCCAGGGTGGTCTGCGTGCGCCGACCCTTGATTCGGTGTGCCTCGTCGAGAATCAACTGGGCGAACGCAGCGTGCTTCAGAATGTCGGCGTCTCTGCGCACGGCCTCGTAGTTAGTCACCAGGGCGCCGCCGTTGTCCAGCCACGACTCGATGGCGACTCGGCGCTGCTTCAGCGTGTGCGAGCCCCGGTACATGGCGACGGGGTAGCCGGGTGTAAACGCCTCAGCTTCACTGGTCCAGTGAAGTAGGACGTTCGCCGGCACAACGATGAGCGTACGGTCGCCGGTGCGTGCCGCCAGGCTGAGCCCTACGGCCGTCTTGCCGGTGCCCGGCGGATCACCGTAGATGCAACGGCCCCCCTCGATGAGGAAGTGCAGAGCCTCCAATTGGGTAGGCCGAAGTGCGGTCACCGGGCGCCTCCTTCAAGTTGGTGGCGGGAGGGGGACTCGAACCCACCGGCTCCGGGGATATGAACCCCAGGCCATCTGACCTGATTCCCGCACGACTGCGTATCAGTGTACCCCCCGTGGGACTCGAACCCACATCCCCGGTTGTTGAGACCGGTGGCTCTGCCGTTGGCCTAGGGGGGCAAGTGCAGAACCGGGCGCTGTGTGGCCCTCTACGGAATCTGCGTCCGGTTGTACCGGCCGGGCGTCTGCGCCAGCGGGCGGTACCTTCCTACAGGACTGAGGGCTCGTTGGCCGCTAGGAGGTCAAGGACTTCCTGGGCCGTGGCGTCGCCCTCGCCGGCCAACTGCTTCAGGGCCACGACTTCGGCCCTAGCGGCGACCTCGACGGCCTTCTGCGCCCCCTCGGGGAAGGCGGGGGACACAAACTGGCGCACGAGCGCCAGAAGCACGGTACCTACAGCGCCGACCACGGTTGCCTCGGGAGGCAGCGTCTCTAGGACGGTCAGGACGGCGGTGATAGCACCGAGGGCCACAGCCGTGGCCGCAGGCACCTCGTTCTTGACCCGCTTCAGGAAGGTGATGATCTGAGCAACACTCATGCTGACAGCCTACACACCGATGAGCCGGATGAGCAGACCCACCACCGTGCCGCCGATCAGGGCGCCGAAACCGGCCAGGGCGAGCGCCCGACCCTGAAGGCTGGCGACGAGCGACTCTTGCCGGGCCAGGCGCTTCTCCATGTCGCCAAACTGCTGATTGGTGGCCAACAGGGAAGTGAGTCCGTTCTCGTTGCGGCTCAGTCGTTCCTCGATGGCGGACACTTGCTGAGCAACGACGGTTCGCTCGGCGTACTTGCGAGCCTCGTCGGCCTGCTGCGCCCGGAACTCGTTGAGCAGGGCCAGACGCTTCTCGGTCGCCTCCCGCTCGGCCCCGGCCGCCATCGTCCCTGCCCGCTCGGCCT
>Ga0105259_1000116_pt1 | contig 11428 bp, 11 predicted proteins | sample EasRivMeERMZT299_FD_89678 | JGI IMG/M metagenome (GOLD analysis project Ga0105259, IMG submission 89678) | Soil microbial communities from meander-bound floodplain in the East River, Colorado, USA - East River MetaG ERMZT299 | ecosystem: Environmental > Terrestrial > Soil > Floodplain | place... | reverse complement strand
GAACACGCACTCGGAGCCGGACTGGGACTCTACCGCACGACAGGCGCAAAATCGGGCACGCCGCGACTCGTCCCGGGCCTTCAGCTCCTCGCCGAGGTGCCGATTATCGCACCGGCGCGAGTGGGGGTGATGTTCGGCGTTCGCGGAATCGCGCTCGTTGGACTCCATGGACAGATCGCCGCGCTCGGCCTGGTGAGCGCGGGGATCAACATGCGCTGATGGCTCGATCCGATCCCGTCGATGATGCCCTGCGTTGGTTGAAGCGACGCGGCACGAAGCGCGAGCGCGATGCGCAGGCGCGCTTCGGAATTGCCGCCTCCAAGTCGTTCGGCGTGTCGGTGGGGACGATTCAGCAACTCGGCAAGCGCCTCGGTCGCGACCACGATCTCGCGCTCGCCCTCTGGGAGACCGGTTGGTATGAGGCGCGCCTGTTGACCGCGTTCGTCGACGACCCGGCGCTCGTGACCGCCGCGCAGATGGATCGCTGGACCGCGGATTTCGACAACTGGGGTGTGTGCGACACGCTTTGCTTCCACCTGTTCGATCGGACACCGCACGCCTGGCGCAAAGTCGATCAGTGGACGAAGCGGCGCGACGAATTCGTCAGGCGCGCCGGCTTCGCGCTCATGGCCTGCCTGGCGCTGCACGACAAGGAGGCGGCGGACGCGCGCTTCGTGCGCTCGTTGAAGCAGATCGAGCGGGGCGCGACAGACGACCGCAACTTTGTAAAGAAGGGCGTGAGCTGGGCGCTTCGCCTCATCGGACGGCGCAACCCCGCGCTCAACGTGGCCGCCTTGGACGTCGCCCGCCGCCTTGCCGATTCAACCGACGCCACCGCTCGGTGGATGGGGAAGGATGCCGTGCGCGAGCTCACCGGTCCCGTGGTCAAACGGCAGTTGGCGGCGCGGAAAACCGCCAAATAGGGCTACAGCCGGCTCGAGCACACACGGATTTTACTTGCTGGGTCCGGTGCCGGCGGTAGGTTTGACGGTACGAGCTGCTGCTGATGTATCCAATTCGGGGGCAATCATATGACATGGAGTGAGCGGCCGGATCGCGTCAATCGCGCACGTGTTGGGAGAACGCGCGTGCTGCAGGTCATCGGCGTCAGCGCCGTGGCGTTGATCGCCGTCGCGATCGCGCGCCAGCCGGAGACGCTCGTCGCGCGGAGCGCCGAGCCGACCTTCGCGCGCGACGTAGCACCCATCGTCTACAAGAACTGCGTGACCTGCCACCGCCCGGGGGGCATCGGTCCCTTCTCGCTGCTCGACTACGACAGCGCGAAAGTGAAAGTGGACGACATCAAGGATGCCGTGTCGTCCGGGTTTATGCCGCCGTGGCACGCGGACGGACCGCGCGGCGTGTTCCGCAACGACCGGCGTCTCGCCGATGGCGACAGGGAGACCATTCTCCGGTGGATCGCGGGCGGCGCAAAGGCGGGCGACGCGAAAGAGCTTCCGCCCAAGCCGGTGTTCCCGTCGAGCTGGTCCATCGGGACGCCCGACGCGATCGTCGCCATGCCGGATGAGTACACGGTGCCGGCGGTGGGGACGATCGAATATCAGTACTTCGAGGTTCCGACCAACTTCACCGAAGACAAGTGGGTCGAGGCGCTGGAGATCCTGCCGGGTGCGCGCGAAGTCGTACACCACGTGCTCGTCTACGCCAAAGTGCCGCCGACGCCCGGCGCGATGCCGGCGCCCGCGCCACAGCCGGCACCCGCCGGCGCGCCCGCACCTCAGCCGCTCTTCGTTCGTAACCGCGCGCATGCCATTCCCGCCGAACCACCGCGCAAGGACAGCGCGCACGCGCCGCCGCGCCAGCTCGGTGTCCTGATCGGCACAGAGGTGCCGAGCACGAACATCATGGAGTTCCCGAAAGGCACGGCGCTGCGGCTTCGCAAGGGCACGGTGCTCACGTTCCAGATGCACTACACGGCGCACGGCCACGAGATGAAGGACCGCACCAAAGTGGGGTTCCGCTTCGCGAAGGAGATGCCCGACGAGGAGATCTTCGCGTCACAATTCTTGAACGGCTCGCTCAAGATTCCCGCGGGCGTGAAGGACGTGGCGATCCCCGCGGAGATCACAGCCGGCCAGCCGGTGCGCATCTGGGGGCTGTTGCCGCACACGCATCTGCGCGGCACGCGCTGGCTGTACAAGATGGAGAAGCCCGACGGCACCTCCGAGGTGATCCTCGACGTGCCGCGCTACGATTTCAATTGGCAGACGTACTACATGTTCGACAAGCCGCTGGACGTCCCCGCCGGCGCCAAGATCACGTCGATGGCGTGGTACGACAACTCGTCGACGAACAAGCACAATCCCGATGCCACCAGGGACATCTGGTGGGGGGATCAGACCTGGGAAGAGATGCAGTACACGGGATTCTTATATACCGTCCCGAGTCGGCGACTCAGACCGGCCAGCGGCCAGCACTAGTTCAGCGTCGGTCGCGCTCGCGCGCATTCAGGCGCGCGAGCGCGTCGACGAGCACCTTGCGCTTGAGAGAGCGCTCGGTCGCGTCGAAGAATTCAAGCCGCTCGAGCGCCCTCACGGCATCGTCGAGCACGCGGCGCGCTCCGTCGATATCACGCTTGGCGACGAGCAGATCGGCCAGACGCGCGTAACCCCCAAGAAACTCGGGATAGTCCGCGACGAGCCGGCGCGCGGTGCGCTCGGCCGCCGCCGCGTCGCCGCGTCTCTGGTGCGCTGCCGCTGCCAGGTCGAGCCACTTGGGCGACGGCGGGATCGCGACACCGGTCCGCGCGGACAGCTCGGCGTACCATGCTCGCAGCACCTCGTCGGGATCGCCCTTCGCATCGACGAGACTGTCGGCCCGTGCGCCGGGCATTTCCCAGACCGATCGGTCCCACGCGAACTTGATCCCGGCCGGGATGCCGAGGTACGGCGTTTCGGTGTGCGCGAGGCCGGGGCCGTCCAAATATTGCCACCGCACCGTCGGCGGGGCCGAGTCGCGGAGGAACGCGCGGAGCCGTTTCGCGCCTTCGTCGATGCGTGCCTCTCGTTCTCCCGAGCTGACGAACAGCTGTCGCAGCGTCCCGCGATTCGTGCTCCAGTCCGAACGCAGGCAGTCGGTGATCGTGCGATACGCCGTCGAATCGCCACCACCGGGGCTCACCGCGACGACCGACTGGAAAAATCCCGGCGCGCGACACGATGCCATGAGCGCGAAGCGGCCGCCGAGGGAGTGCCCGATGAGCAGGCGATACGGAAGCGCGCGAAAATTCTTCTCGACGTACGGCGCCACTTCGTCCGTGAGGTACTTCATGAACGCATCGGCGTTGCGTCCGAGGTCCGCGCCCCGATCCGGATGCTCGACCGCAACGACGATCTGCGGTGGGATCGCGAAGTCGCGCACGTTCCCGAGCAGGTCGTATCCGGTAGACGCGACGGCCAACTCGAAGAACGCTCTCACGTGTCCGTCGAGGAGGTACACGACGGGGTAGCGCTGTCTGGCAGTGGCATAGTTGGCGGGGAGCGCGACGCGAATGTGACGTTCCTCACCAAGGATCTTCGACTGGATGGTGGCCCGGCGCGTCGCCGCCGGCTGGGCGGCGGCGGCCGATGCGAACAGGGCGATCGTGGTCGCAAGCAGCGCGACGGGGCGATGGAAGCGGCGCGACATGCGCTAAGTCTACGCCGCGGTGCAGCCAAGAGCGACAGTGCAGCGCGTCACCGGGTCCTTTTCGTCGGCACCTCGCTAGGTTTCAGCGCGAGCGAAAACGACAGCACTCGCCACCCTCTCCCCGACCCCTGTCATGAGACATGACGTTGACGTCGTGCGTCCTGCGGTGCAGCCGGACGAAAGTGTCAATTCTGCGCGGTCCACGGCGAAGTCCGTTTGGGAATACCAGTGCGTTGCCCACGATTTGCTGGGCACCGAGACTCGCGACCACACGCTGAAGCCGTGGCGTGCCGACGGGTGGGAGCCGGTTCAGGTCGTAACGAAAGGCACGCACGAGTTCCACTACGTGCGCCGGCTTCACCAAAAGCCGGACGACGTCGCCGACTAGCAGTCGCTACTTCATTCCCGCCTGACGCTTCACGTATTCGGCCGCGGCCTGATGCGTCGCGAACCACGCGCCGCCCTTGGCTTTGATGTGTTGGATGAGCAGTTCGAGGGCGACGACGCGCGAGCGATGACCCGAGATGTGCGGGTGATTCGTGAGCACGAACATCGTGCGCTCCTCCCAGGCCTTGTCGTACTCGTCCATCCACACCCGCGCGACGTCCCGCGGTGACGCGTAGGCGTTGCCCTGCGGATTGTAGAGCGGCGCGTCGTCCATGATCCACTCGACCGGCAGCTCGACGAGGCCGGTGGGCTTCCCGTTCTCGAGGAGCTCGTACGGACTCTCGTCGGACATCATCGAGCTCTCGTAGACGAATCCGATCTCGCGCAGGATGCGCAGAGTATTCGGCGAGAAATTCCAGCTGGGCGCGCGATAGCCGACGGGCTTCTTCCCGAGCGTCGTGGTCCAGAAGTCGACCGCACGCTGCAGCAGCGCCTTCTCCGTCTCGTAGGGCAGCTGTGAGTTCATCTCGTGAATCCATCCATGCACGGCAATCTCGTTGCGCCCGGATTTACGGATGAGGTCCACTTGCCCGGGATTGATCCTGGCGCTCATCGCCGGAATGAAATACGAGACGGGGATCTGATGCTTGTCGAACAGCGCGACGATGCGCGGCAGGCCGACGCGCGCGCCGTACTCGTTCTGCGACAGCGCGCCGACGGTCGGCTCGCCGAAGCGGATCGACACGGTCTCGTTGTCGACGTCGAAGGAGAAAAGCACGGCTACGCGCGCGCCGTTCGGCCAGGTTTGCGGCTTGAGACTGCGTCCGGCCCGCACTGCGTTCACCACGGCGAAGACGGAGTCGTCGGACCACTCCCACCCCGGCTTCACGCCGGGACGGACCTGAGAATGCACGGGGAGAGCGGTGAGCAGCAAAACGCCGGCGAGGAGAGAGAGGCGACGCATTTGACGTCCTCCAGGGTGTGCGTGGTTAATAGCGATCGCTGCGTAGGCCGAGACTCCAGGCAGGAGCCGGGAGATGGGAGGCGTTAGGGCGAGGGAGGTTGAGGCAGAGGGCATGGTGAGTCATACAGATCAGACCACAAGTCGCCGACTGCGGCAAGGCGGGCAGGCATGGTGCGCAGTGTGAAACTCTGCGGCCGGGCTTCCCCGCGCTCGACCTCCTCCCAGGTGCACGGCGCCGAGACTGGCGCGGTGGGCTTTGGACGAACGGCGTACGCGGCGGCGAAGGTCGCGCCGAACTCGTTGCGCCCCGTGTCGATGAGAATGCGGCCGCCACGATCCACCTTGTAGAACTCCTGCGTGAGATGGGCCGGGTCGCGCTGCACGAGTGCGCGCCCGACGGCATGGGCGAAGCGCGCCGCCTGACCGGAGTCGGCGCGGCCGTCGAGTGGAAAGACGACGTGAAAGCCCTTCGATCCCGACGTCTTCACCCAGCTCTTGCATCCGAGCTCGGTGAGCATGTCGCGCAAAAGAAGCGTCGCGTCGCGCAGTACGTCCAGGTCCTCGTCGAGCGGGTCCAGGTCGAAGACGCACAGGTCCGGATAGAAAAGCCTCGGCACGCGCGAGGTCCACACGTGCGGCGTGATGCAGTTCTGGTTCGCCAGCCACATGATGCCGCGCGTGTCGGTGACGACGGGGTAGTTCACGACGCCGTCTTTCTTCGGGACGGCCACGGTCTCGAGCCAGCCGGGCGCCCCCTTCGACACGTTTTTCTGAAAGAACCCTTTCTCTCCAATGCCGCGATGAAACCGCTCCATCGTCACCGGACGCCCGCTCAGGTGCGGGAGCATGATCGGCGCGACGAGCTCGTAGTACGCGGCGAGCTCACCCTTGGTGATGCCGTCGTCCGGGAACATCACCTTTTCCGGATGGGTAATCACGGCGGCGAATCCGACGCTTCCCGAACGACGTCGCGCGCGTTCTTGTCGGTGCGCAGCCCGAGGAGGCGCGAGTGCCGCAGCTTTCCATACCCGGTCCATTCCAGGAACGCGACGTGAACGACGATCTCCGGCCGAACCCAGTGCGCGCGGACGCGGGGGAGCCCGGTGCCGCGTGTGAACGGCGGCTTCTCTATCTCCATCTCGCCGAGCCGGCCCCGAAGCTCCGTCAAAAGCGCGGCGTCGAACCCCGTCCCGACCTTGCCGGCGAAAACGAAATCGTCTCCCTCGAAGTATCCGACCAGGAGCGCGCCGAGTCCGACACGCGCGCCCTGCGGATCGGTGAAGCCGCCGACGACGAGCTCCTGCGACGACTCGCATTTGAGCTTGAGCCACTGCTTCGAACGCCGATGCTCATAGGGCGAATCGCGTCGCTTGGCGATCACCCCTTCCCATCCTTCGGCGCGAGCGCGCTCCAGCGGCTCGGCGTCGTCGACCTCGGCGACGCGCTGGAGCGGCGGGACGAAGGGGAGTGCGTCGAGCAGCGCGCGTCGTTGTTCGAGGGGGAGTGCCGTGACCGGGCGACCGTCGAGCCAGAGGACGTCGAAGACGTGGTACGCGATGCCTTCCCGTCCCCACGTCAGCTCGCCGTCGAGCACGGCGTCGCTTGCGGGAAGCGCGGCGATCGCCGCGGCGATGTCGGGGAGGTGCTGGGGCAGGCGGTTGCGCGAAAAGAGCTGCACGTCGGACCCGCGCTTGAACGCTATGAGGCGAATCCCGTCGAGCTTCCGCTCGAACAACCACTCGGGGCCGCGCACGACCGGGTCGTGCGTGAGCGTCGCCGCCATGGGTTCGAGCCATTCGGGGAAGTCCGAATGTGGGTGCATCGCGCGCCTGGTACGATAGGTTCGCTCTAAGCTACTATGTAACTAAGATGGTCGACTATGAGCTGCGCGCCCCGCTGATGCCGAAAGACGTTCCCTCCGCGCCCGCCGAGATACGCAAGCTGGGGCCCGGGGACGGAGCAGTGCTCGAACGCGTGGTGGAGGGAGTGTTCGACCTCCCGGTGAGCCCGCGTTTGACGGCCGAATTCCTCGGCGATCCTCGACACCACCTGATCGTGGCTGTCGAAGCTGGGTGGGTCGTCGGAATGATCACGGCGATCGACTACGTGCACCCGGACAAGGCGCCGCAGCTGTGGATCAACGAAGTTGGCGTCGCGCCGTCACATCAGCGGCGCGGCATCGGCCGGCAGCTTCTCGCCGCGATGCTCGACCACGGCCGCGCGCTGGGATGCACCGAGGCATGGCTCGGCACCGAACACGACAACGCCGCGGCCCGCCGGCTGTACGAGCGCGCTGGCGCCGACGGTGAGCCGTTCATACTCTACTCCTGGAACTTCAAACGCTGAGACTCAGACCTGACATGAGATCATTGCTTCTTGCCGCCGTCGCCGTCGCCGCCTTTGCCGCCGAGGGCCGCGGCCAGCAATCGGGGTGCGCCCAGCGACCCATCGTCGTCAACAGCGCGGCTGGTGCGTTCTCGCTCGATACCGTGCCGGGATGGTTGGTCACTTGTAGCCCGAGCCGGGACGACAGCGTGCTCGTCGTCTATAGAAGGTTCCGGGATGCGGCACGTCTGGGAGTCGCGTTCATGTACGTGGGAGTGCTGTCGCCCAGCGCGGCGAAGCCCGCGACGTTCGCGCAGCGCCTGGACGACGACGCCGCCAACCGGAAGCGCGGCGTGCCCGATTTTGCCGTGACGGAGCAGAAGAAGGTTCAAACGAAAAAGGGGGAGTCGGCCACCGTGCGTCAGTACTGGGGTCGCTCGAGGGACCTCTACGAGATGGTCGCGTACATTCCGCGGGGGCCGCACATCGTCGTCATCGGCATCAAGACGCAGGCGGAAATGCCGTTCCTCAACGCACTGCGTGAATTCAACCTGCTCGTGCGGTCGTACGCGCCCGCGCCCCAGACCAAGGCGAAGTAGCGGCGAAGGTACTGGAACGACTACCGCACGTAGACGAACGCGCTCGCCGTGAAGGTCCACGGCTCCTGCGCGGTGCAGGTCGTGTATCCGGAACGCCCCTCGACCCTGAGCGACGTCGCGCTTTCCAGCCGTAGCAGGAGCACGCCAGGCCAGGGAGCAAACTCGAAGCAGTAGATGTTGCCGTCGGCGGTGACGCTCGAGGGGTCGCGGTTCACTCGTCCGTCCGCGCGCGCCATGTACGGATACAGACCGGACGGATACCCCGGCTGCGAGATGCCCATCGAAATGATGAGGCGCGCCGGATCGACCGCATCGGGCACGAACGCCACGTGCGGCGCCTCGGGGAACATGGGGCTCGCCGGGTTGAACCACACGCCGCGGAGCGCGCCCGGTACGTCGTACGCGATCGTGCCGCCCACCGGTTCGGCCGTGCGCTTCGACGATCCGTTGAACGCGCCGAGTCGCGCGCGGATCTCGCTCCGAGCCGGTTCGGCGAAGTAGTCGCTGGCGGGAGCCGTGTAGACGATCTGCGCCTGGCCGCTCTGCCATCGCGCCTGGTTGGCGTACGCGAGCGGTGGTCGTCGCGAGTCACGCAGCGTGAAGTCGAGCGCGAAGGAAGTGCCCTGCCCTCCGCTGGTGCCGATTGGCTGTCCAGCAGCCCGCGTCACGGCGATCGGCTTGGTGTAGCAGTTCGTGAACACGGCGTCGCCGACGCCCAGGCCGTACGACGAGCATTGCTGGTCGAACGCGCCGACTTCGGCGAGCAGATCGACTGCGAGCGTCGTCACATGACCGAACTCGCCGCGAACCTCGTCGCAGAGGGCAAACTCGATCGCGTAGTCGTAGGTGTTCGTCGGCGAGTAGTGCGTCCGGTGAACCCTCGAGACGGTGATGTTGCCGGGGGAAACGACGGGCACGGGCCGGACGGTGGACTGGTTCTCCGGATTGTTGATGTAGAGATACTGATGATCGGTCGGAAACAGATGACCCGGCGGGTTCAGGTTGCCCAGCGGCACCCAACCCAGCAGATCGGAGTACGAGACCGGAGACACGGTCATGAGAGCGGTCGAGGCGCCGCACGACGGCAGGTTCAGCGGCGAAAAGGGTCCGTTGGCCTGGATGCCGGTCGAGCGATCGCCGCCGCCACCGCAGGCGATGCCGAGCGCGGCACCAATCGCCGATGCGACGACCAAAGCGATTCGGGTTGTACGCATGATCAGGTCGTTCTGAAGACGAAGGTGTAACAAAACGACGCTCCAGCCCCGTCGTCGTTTCCCCGTCGTCATTCCCATTGACTTGGGTGTCCGTCGCGACCCAACATCAGCCATGTATTCGACGTGTCTCTTCTGCGCCCAACGCCTCGGCGGGAACGAGGTGCTCGAGCATTTTCCGGTGGGCCGGCGGCTGGCGTTCGACCCCGCCAAGGGGCGACTGTGGGTGGTGTGCCGGTCGTGCGAGCGCTGGAACCTGTCGCCGCTGGAAACGCGCTGGGAGGCCATCGAGGAAGCGGACCGTGCCTACCGGAGCGCGCGGCTTCGCGTGTCGACGGACAACATCGGGCTCGCTCAATTGTCCGAGGGCCTCGAGCTCGTGCGAGTCGGGACACCGCCGCAAGCGGAGCTTGTCGCGTGGCGGTACGGTGATCAGTTCGGACGACGCCACCGACGGTACGTCGCCCTGGCGTCGCTTGCCGGAGTTGGAATGTTCGGGCCGCTCATCATGGAGTTCCTCACGCTGCAGGGATTGAGCGTCGGACTCTCACTCACCGGAAGCACCGTCGGAACTGCCTTTTCGGTGATGTTCATACGAAAGCAGAGGTCGGACGCGAAGCGCGTCGCGATGGTGGTGCGGGATCACAACGGCGACCCGCTCATGCTCACGAGGTTGAACGTTCGAGGCACTGCCTCGTCCCCGGCGACGGCGACGAGTGGCACCTCAAGCTGCCCTACCGGTATCGCGGGGCCACGCGCCCCGACGCCATTCTGCGCGGCGAGGTGGCCACGCGGGCGCTCGCCACCGTGCTCCCCTATCTCAACCGCGACGGCGGGAGCGGTCGCCGCGTGCGCGATGCCATGAGTTTTCTCGAAACGGAGTCCAGCATACATGGCCTGCTGCGGACCGCCTCGGTCAATACTGAGGCGAAGCGGACGCACTACAAGATCAAGGACGGCGAGTCCTACGTCGGCGCCCTCCCGGGGCGCATCCGTCTCGCCCTCGAAATGGCCCTGCACGCGGACGACGAGCGCCGGGCCATGGACGGCGAGCTGCGCGAGCTCGAACAGCGGTGGCGCGACGCCGAGGAGATCGCGGCGATCGCCGATTCGCTCACCATGCCGTCCACGATCGACGAACAGGTGGCGGCGCTCAACCGCCGCCTCGAGCAATGATTGACGGATGCGCTCCCGTGCCACAATCTGTTGGGCCATCGCAAACGCGCTTGCCGGCGGGAACGTTCGCCGGCGAGCACGGATATCGCGGGGGATCCCCAGTCGGTAGGCAGCCGTACCACCAGCCGCCTAAGCACCGATGACACGACACGCGGCACACCTGCTTGCATCCCTCGGTCTGCTCGCCGCCGGCATCCTGCCGACGTCGCTCGGCGCGCAATCGATTCGCGGCACCGTGCTGGACGATGCCTCCAAACTGCCAATCTCGTCGGTGATGGTCACGCTGCTCGACGACGCGGGCGTCGAAGTGCCACGCGGCGTTCGGACGGACAGCCTTGGCGCCTTCATGGTGCACGCGGCTCGGGCGGGGACGTGGCGAGTGAAGGCGATGCGTATCGGCTACAGTCCGGTGACGAGCGAGCGGGTCGTGCTCACCATCGGCGGACTCGCCGTCGTCCGCCTGAGAATGACCACAGTCGCGCAGCAGCTCGTACCCGTCCAGATCCTCGAGCAGCGGATGCTGAGCGCGAACGAGCTGATGTCCACAGCGGGCTTCGATCTGCGCCGGAGTCGCGGACTGGGACGATTCCTGAGCGCCGAGCAGCTGGCGGACATGGGGCAGGACGGCGTGCGCGAGGTCCTCGCCAATTTCTTCCAGCCGACATTGTTCGTCGACGCCGATTCCGTGCTCGGGGACGTGCTTCGGATGCGCCAGGGAATGGCGAGGTGTCCACCCGAGGTGTTTCTCGACGGCCGGCTCCTGGCGACCACGCCGAGGCAGGCGGCGATCACCGACGGGCCGCAGCCGATCACGGCGATGGATTCCATGCGCGCGCAGATGCGGCGCGAATCAGATCAGATGCGCGTGGGATTCGATCAGATCGCCGCGATGACGTTGCTCACCTCGCTCTCCGCCGAGCAACTGCACGGCATCGAGGTGTACCGCAACAACGAGGTTCCCCCCGCCAGCCTCGGCGCCTGGTTTGGATTGCCGCGCGCGGCGATCAGATCGTGCGGCACCGTGGCAGTCTGGACGAAGGCGGGGGCGCTCAGCATCGTTACGGCGCGCAACGCGAACGTTCCGGGGCGCGCGGTCCAGGTGGTGATGGGCACGCTGG
>Ga0105259_1000108_pt1 | contig 11714 bp, 28 predicted proteins | sample EasRivMeERMZT299_FD_89678 | JGI IMG/M metagenome (GOLD analysis project Ga0105259, IMG submission 89678) | Soil microbial communities from meander-bound floodplain in the East River, Colorado, USA - East River MetaG ERMZT299 | ecosystem: Environmental > Terrestrial > Soil > Floodplain | place... | reverse complement strand
CATGTCCGGTCGCATGCGGATCTCAGAGTACGAATCCGGGCGAAAGCGCATGCCGCAACCGAAATGGGAACTAATGCAATACAAGTTGAGAATCAGGACTAAACAACGGGAGAATTGAAATGAGCAAAGAAATGACAACATCCGAACTAGAAAATGCGATAGACAAGCGCCGCATTGCTAAATGCTGCGGCCGAGTATGGTCAGACTATCGTTATTACGATTGCGGCAAAAACGCAAAGATCGAGCGTGACGGCAAGTGGTATTGCAAGACGCACGATCCTGTGTCAGCCGCAGAAAAGCAGGCCGCCCGAAATATAGTCTTCGCCATCAAATTTGGAGAGCAAGAAAAGGCGCGAGACAGAAAGAAGGCGGAGCGGGAATGCTGCGATGCAGTCCTTGCCGACAATTTCCAACTCGCTATTGATCTGGCTCGATACGCTCTAGGCAAGAGCGATTCGCGCTAATCACCCTAGCATGCAGTACAAACTGAGAATCAGGACTAAACGGGTGCGAGGTTTCGCCTACGCCATAGCCATGAATAAGTTGAATTTGCCTGAGTAGCAAAAGCGATGGCCCGAATCTGCGCAAACAGACCGGGCCATCTAAACCGATCCAACTGATAGGAGTTAGACCGATGTTAAGCAAGCATACTAACGGCGGATGTGGGTGCGCAAGCTGTCGCTTCACTAATGGTCGGACGTTAAGCTGGGGATTTACTACCCCGTCAGATGCCGATATTGCGCGGTATCAGAACGCCAAACAGTTTAGCAAGACGCCGAAAGATCCGCTGTATACAGTCCATTTCAACGCCTGCCATCCGATACCACAAAAGCCGGTAGCGCGTCCGAAACGGGGCCAGCCGATGTTCTTTCGGGATCACGGCACGACGATCTACAAGGAAAGGCGTGAATATCCGCCGCACTGGGAGCGCGTGACCACGAAGGAATACATCAGAATGTTTAGTGTGGCAAATACCAATGCCGCCAACGTCCTAGACTTCACGCTTCAGCCTCAGCAACAGATGGCAGCGTAGTAACCCTAGCATGCAGTATCAGGAGCCGCAGCCCGAGCCGGGTTCGCGGCTCCTTGTTTTTGCCTGACGATAAATCGGCAATGGCAGACTCGGAGCATGGCAGCCCCAGCTCCTCGACCTCATCGGCAATATCACAGTTTCGCATCCGGCCCTGTTTGCGTAGCTCCAGGATTAGCCTCTGCCAGTCACTACAGCGCGCCAGGAGCGCATGCAAAAGCTCGGGTGGTAGATTGGCCATATCCAGCCCGGTCATGCGTCCAGAGGCTCCCATAGTAGCCCGTGGTATTTGCAGCTGCCATCACTGGATCGCTCTAGGTCGCAATGCCAGTATTCGTGTGGTCGGTCTAACCCCGTCAAGGGGCACGGGTATGGATTATTAAACCCTGCTTTTGGGTGCCGGCATATCCATTCTTGGGGGTGCCGCCCATCGCGCTCTGTGTGGCGGCAGGTAACGCAGGGGCGTTTTCTCGCGCCGTCGGCATCTAGACTCATCACCGGCTGTCGGTCGGGGGGGCTGGGGTGAACAAAGCTGCGCTGGATAGGTTTAGCATCTGCGTTACGCCAGCAATGAAAGCCTTGCCGTTCTCAATCTGTTCTGCGAACTCGTTCTCAAGTTGCGCGTTCACCAGTTCAAGGCACGCGATACGCTGGTCACGGTCGGCCAGTTTGGCCTCAAGAGCCGCTATAGTCGCATCCTTGGCGGCGAGTTGCCGCGCTACCTCGATCTCGGGCTGCGGTTGGGCGCACTGACCTGGGCATCGGATATTTAGCCATACCCCACGCTGGAGACACACGCCACACATCATCGAGGCGTCACCACTTTTACCCGTTGGGACTAGCGTATGCCCGTTATTGACCTCACTCATCGTCGCTCCCGATTTCACGTTGATAATGCCCGCATGCCTGCACAGCCGCAGCCATACGCAGGCGACACCATAGCCCGGTTAAGGTTCCGATACTGTGCACGCAGTGGCGACAGGTCATCGTCTATCCTGCCGTTCGGGATTCATACGTTCGCATTGGAATTGACCGCGAATGTATTCCTTCAGTGATTCAAATTTCTCCACCACTCTGGGTGGGTCCGATGGATCGGCCCATCGATAGGCGTAGCAAATTTCGTAGAAGTCTTGCTCGTCAAGCCACTTCATACCTGTACCTCCTCGACTAGATCCGCATAATCATCGACATCAATCGCGGGCCTCGGCAACGGCTTGCGATCACGCTTTGCCAGCCAATCCCGGTGCCAATCATCCCACTGGCGCATATGCTGGGAGCGGGCAGTGACGACGGGATAGTTGCCGCGCCCAGCAGGAACCTCGTGCATCAGCCGCATATCGTGCTCCCGGCAATATCCCTTCCCGCCACGGTTGATAACCCAGCGCGAGCTACATTGCTGCCCACGGTCTGACCATGCGCAAAGTAGGCTGAAGTCGGTTGCTGTTTCACGTGGAGCAGCCTTGACCCCATACCCACACGAGCATGTCCCGTCGGTTTCAAGCAAACCCCTGCATCTAGGGCAGTACATCTAGTTCCTCTCCAGAATCAGCAATCCGCTTTTCGTATGCCCGCATCGTTGCCACCCTGCCTTGAGAAAGCAAAATCCAGGGTTACTTGAGGCGATCCGACTCGCGTTGACGTAGGTGTAATGCCTGCTATCAGGCCAGAGGCAATCAGCAATCGCATCCGCTTCTCGAATGAGGTCACTACTCCGGTACTCGCTTTCGTTTCGGAACACGGCGCAGTTAATTCCATCCTGTCCGCTGTCATCGATGAACTTGCGCCAGACCCATACGGCATCAGCTCGCTCGGTTCGCAGGACAACCTTTTCCCCTGGGCCGACAAACAGTTTTCGCTCGCGTCCGTCGGCGTATCGATAGGCTGAGTAATGGCGTTCATACATTGCGAGGCAGTCAACGTCGCCGTCTTTTGTGAGCCACCACGCGGGTCCATCGATCATTGCTCCCGCGTCACGTAGAAACTCTGCCAGTTATGAAACGCCGCATCGGCCAGCAGCCGGCGCGGGTTATGCCCCTCTGCCTTCAATTGCTCCAGCTTCGACACCGCTAACGACTTCGCCCAATCAGTCGGCGGATGCTTGGCCCGTGTCCTGGCCTCGACCCATGCATCCCACACATCCCGATTCGGTTCCAGCCATTCCGGGAATACAAACTTACCCTCACGCACCGGCTTCGCGGCTGCTTTGGGGCGAATCACGTAGCCCCGCAGTTTTTCGTCTATCACCGTCTCGATCATTTGCCTAAGTTGCTGCATGTTCTCCTCGCTTATCATTTGTCTCCCGCCAATCGGTCATATCCCAATTGCCTTTGCCGTGATTGCACACATCGCAAAGGATCTGAAGATTGTTCACATCTAGCGCGAGTTGCGGAAATAACTTCCGGGGCTTGATGTGATCCACGTTCATTACCGCCCCTGTCTCAGGGCTTGCTCCACAGCATTGGCAGCGAGCGCCGTATTTTTTGAGTGCTTCCATCCGCACTCGACGCCATTCGTAGGTAGACAGGAAAGCTTTCGAGCTACGAGAATCAATAACGTTTTTAAGAACGCGGCTTTCTTTCAATACCGCGTTTATCTTTTTCTGCTCTGTCATCTCGGCGCGAACGCCAGACACAATTTCCTGCCACGGCGTTTTATCCTTCCGCTTTGGATGCGCGGCCGCGTATTCAGCGTCAAGTCTTTCGCGCCCCTCCCCAAACAACAGCTTTGCAATCTCCGCGTCCTTAACTGACCACCAACCAGCCTTCCCGGCTGGGAGCGGAATATCTCTCCATGTGAGTAGGTTGATTGCCCATCGCTTGATGTGGTGTGGGTTAGATGGTCGTTTCTTCTTACTCATATATACCTATGTATTAATCAGACCTGAAAAGGAAAGAGGAGGGAATCAAAGGTAAGCCCCCCCTCCCCCCACGAGTTAGGTGGAGGAAGCAGCCCCATGTTGTCTTGCGACTCAAGGCTGGAAACATAAAAAAGAAAGAAGAAAGGAAAAGGCGAAGAACCCGAAAGGCGCTTGGCCTTTCCCTTTCGTTACTGCTACTGCTCAATAATCGCTATCGCCTCATCTACTGACTTGCAGAATCCACCGACACCGCCAAGCTCGACAGTGCCCTGTATGTATCGATCCTGTTCCTGCTCGCGCAGGTATCGCCCTGTTCCTGTCTTGGCCGGCTTCCAATCGGGCTTTTTCGCCTCGATGGCAAATGGCCGACCGTCCCGCAACAATCCAATGTAGTCAGTAACCACGCCACGACCGCGCAGGAGCCGATGGAAGGCTACGGGCATGCCGTTGTAGCCCTTGGCTGTGCCGGAGTTAATGCGCAGCGCCACAGCGACCCTGGGGTGTGTCTTGAGCACGCTCGCAATGCCGCGCATGACCTCGGATTCGCTCAATCCATCGACTCCCAATGCTTGCGCGGCGGACCAGCCACAACCGGGGGAAACGCTACCGGCATCGGCCATTGCTGGACTAGCTCTGTGCTGTACATCTTGGGCTGTAGCGAACTTGGCAACCGGCCCCGTCTAGTCTCATACCGGCACTCGCGACACATGAGCGCAGTCAGTGTTTTGTCCTTGCCACACCGACATATCGGCCCATACGCCGGATCGTCGCTGTTGATCCATCGATAGGGCTTGCGCGGCTTATGACTGGCCATAATCTAAATCCGCTGATAATCCGTCGCGCATGTTCTCAAGCCGCTGGCGCGCTGCCGTATTGCGCCGGTCCTGCTCCGATACCCGAGCCTCGAAAACCTTGGGAACAACCCTCAATGGCTTAAAGCAGTCATCGCACACGATCCGGTAACTGGCTGTGTTCGGGACAGTCGAGCGGCGGGCTTGTTTGCCGGAGCCGCACGGACAGGGCTGTGTGCTGCGCGATGTCATGCGGCAGCTGCGAATAGGGTGCCCCCAAAGCACCATGCGGCAGTCGCGAGGGAGGGGCGCGGTGCTGTTGAATCCGCATATGGACGCAGAGCGGATGCCTTGGGGGCAGGAAAGAAAAAGCCCAGCCGTCGATTGCTGCGTGACGGCTGGGCGAAACCACTGCCAGACCGGGAGGAGTCGGGCCGCGTTTTGGAAACGCGGGGCAGTGGTAAGGGGTTTTTATGTTCGTTGGCGCACATACAGCGCATAGAGCGCATTGATATAGTGGCGGTAAGAGATGTATAGGACAAAGCCTGATACTCAGCGTGCCTTGGCGCGCTTACGCTTCGGAACCTTGACATACATCTCAGGGGCCAGTTGCTCACGCTTTACCTTGCCCTTGGTCAAACCCTCGATATGAGGAGCCCAACGCATAGGCAGCTGATTACGGGTAATCCATAAAGAAACAGATGGTTGCGCGATCCCGAGGGCTTTAGCCATGCGGGTCACGCCACCAACAATCGAGATTGCTTGCTTCAACGCGGCGATAGGGTTCATTTACATATTGTAAATAGTGCGCTACTATGAAGTCAAGCACAATAACAAATCGAAGCACTATTAGTGGGGATTGCCCACAGAGTGTAAGAATAGGGGCTACGTTAATGGACACCAGGACGATCGTGAGCTGGGCGCTCGTGAGCTTTGGGGTCAGGCTAAGATCCGCTCGGGACCAAGCCGGCTTATCTCAAAATGCTCTCGCGAAAGAATGCGGATGGTTAGGTGACGGCGGGCAGGTTCGCGTCCATCAGTATGAGGCCGAGAAGACTCAGCCCAGCCTGGGTGACATCGAGCGCCTGGCCGAGGCCGTAGGTTTGCCTCCCGGGGAACTGGCTTTCGGTACTAGCGATTTCCGCCCCGAGGAATTGGCTCTCGTGCAGGCATGGCGCACCGGAACGCCCGAGATCCGTACATTGCTCGCGAACGTGGTAAAAATGTGGCGGCGTCCACGCTGGCACAGACCAGAACGCGCCTAACGTGCGCTAGCGCAACGAAACCTCCTTTGATTTCAGTGGTTAGAACTTTGCGCGGCTAGGCATTGCATGTGCTACATGATAGGTTGTAGCATTTGCGTGCGTCTGGAGGACACATGTTTAGCCCCGCAAAAGAACAATTACTGCTCAGCGCCTTGCGCGCACTTCCTGAGAATGAGCAAGAAGCAGTCATAGAACTGATCCTGGGCATGGCGCGGCAAGAGCCGCCGTCAGGATTTCGTCAGGAATGCCCGCATTCCCTCACAATCACCCCGCCAGTGAATTAGTCTCGTTTTGTCCTGCTGGATAGCAATCCACTATTGACATAGATATTGGGTTGCTATACGCTTCCTTATCGCCCTCTGTGTAGGGCTCCGTAACAGGGAGAGGAAGCCATGACCGTCAAACGCCTGTTAGCCGAATGTATCGGGGTTGCGATTGTTGCGGCCTCACTCCACGCCATGCTCGTGCTGCTGTTCTCGCTGACGTATCTGCCATGAGCAACCCGAAATGCAGTGCTCGGGTTTTCCAAGATTTTCGATATTACGGATGCGAGCGGTCGGCCAAGGTTGATCGTGACGGTAAGGGCTACTGCAAGCAACACGATCCCGTCTACATCGCAGAAAAGCAACGTGCCCGAGAACAAGCATGGGATCTGAAATTCGCAGATCAAGCAAAGGCGGCAGACAGAAAGCGGGCCGAACGCGAATGCTGCGAGGCCATGCTTGGGGACAATTTCCAGTTAGCTATTGATCTGGCGCGCTACGCACTAGGCCGGTCGGATGTTAGGCCAGAGCGGAACAAGCCATGAACAACTACCCAGACGGTGCCGAGTTCGATCCGAACGCGCCGTGGAATGAGAAGGAAGAAGGCTGCACCTGTACCCGTGCCGTGAACGAGGATTGCGATATTCATGGCTACCCGTTTGCTGATGAGGCGCGGGACCGGAAGATTGACGACGAGCTAACCGGAGACTGACATGCTGACCATGCGCGAGCGTATGACCCTCGATCCAGAACTCCGCCAGCAGTATGAGCGGATGCCGCGCCCGTTGCCGCGGAGACTTATGGTGCTGCTGTTCGCAATCGGCGTGGCTATCGTTGCCGTACCGCTCGCAAGCCTAGTGGCTCGGATGGTGATGTGATGCGCTTCTGGATCAGTTTCATCATTCTGTCGACCATATTCATGGTGCTGCTTACCGCGCCCAGTTGGGGTGTGCAATGAGCGATGGGGTGTGGCTTGTACCAACGAACCCAATCGCGCTTCCAGAGCGACCCCTAGAGTTTATAGAGAGTCGCATAGAGCGAATTCCAGAATGCGGGTGCTGGATTTGGTTAGGTGATGCCCAGCCAAATGGCTATGGCAGGAATGGCGCGCAATGACAACAGGGACCAAATGGCTACTGGCGTGGGTAGTTGCCACGTTGATGGCGTGGCACTTCGCTCCGCTGATAGATGAACTTGGTAAAGAGGCACGGAAGCGGCTTGAAGTTCCAGCCAAGGAAAAGGTCTGCCCGCCAGAGGAGCAAGCGCCACGGAAGCGGGTGCATGTCTAATGGCGCGGACTACTGGCAGCAGGAACAGTGCGAGCGCCGGCACTACGAAGAACACTACCGCCACGCGACGGTTTCGCGTAAGCCAATCGCAAACAGTCTAGGAGACTACATGCACATCGGCACATTCTCACAATCGAAGTATCTCAAGCAGAGCGACACAGATGAAACCGGGTTCTTGGCAACCATTACCAAGGTCGAGGCAGAGAACGTCGCCAAACAGGGCGAAGAGAAGAAAATCCGCTGCATCGTGTATTTCCGGGAGCATGAGAAGGGAATGGTATTCAACAAGACAAATCTCAATCGTGCTGCCAAGATTTGCGGCTCAGAGGACACCGACCATTGGATTGGCAAGAAGGTCGTCGTCTTCCTGGACCCGGATGTCGAGATGGGCGGGGAAATTGTCGGCGGCTTGCGTGTACGTGCGCCGAAGAAACCAGCAGCGCCAGCAGAGCCGAAGCAGCCAGCGGGCTCGATAGCTGATATGGAAAACGATATCCCGTTCTAATGCGTGAGAAGTCTTCAGAGCATTGGTATGCCCCCCCCGATGGCCGTCCGGTATACACGGTCATCGGGGCCAATGGCAAGGAACGCCCGACAACGATACGGGATGCGCGCAAGCTGGGGTTGGTCCCGTCAGTGAGCGGGATCATTCAGTGTGCGGCATCCCCGGAGTTGGAATACTGGAAGCAGAATCAGGTCATGCTTGCCACGATCACGCTGCCGAAGCATCCAGATGAGACTGAGGAGTTCTGGATCAAGCGTATCTGGATCGACTCCCGCGAGCATGCCCGGAAAGCAGCAGCGCGCGGGACAGCGATACATGCGGCTGTGGAGAGATTCTTCTGTACCGGAGCCGGTGATAATCAATATTGGGAACATGTAGACGGCGCGATCACAACTCTAAACGATGGTCTAGTCGATATTGATACCCTTACTGCCGAACAATCCTTCTGCCACCCGCTGGGCTTCGGCGGTAAGTGTGATCTGCATTCAGCCGATACAGTCATCGACATGAAGACGAAAGAGTTCGATGAGGCAGGTGCGGCATCCCTGAAAATATACGATAACCATGCGATGCAACTGAGCGCGTATAGGGAAGGTTTGAAGCTGCCGCAGGCCCGGTGCGCGATCCTCTATATCAGCGTGACCGTGCCGGGGCTGGCGAAATTGATCTGGATTGACAGCAAGGATCTGTTGCGGGGCTGGAGCATGTTTCAGGCGTTACTGCAATATTGGAAATCCAAGAACAAATTTTTCCCGGAGGATACAAAATGCCTAGTCGACGCCACTTGAGCATTCAACGACAGGTGCGCTATATGTTCATATCCGCAGTCATCGGCGGATTGATCGGGTACGGAATATGGATGATTGCACAATGACCAAGCCAAGCGATACGCCGCGCTTCAAAACAGTGGGCGAAGGTTATGAACAACCAAAGTATCCGGCCGCATGCTCATTCCATCCTACGACGCGAGTTGTTGATGCTGAAGAATACGAACGTGTCTTGCGCGACCTCGCTGCGGCGCGGGCATTAGTCCACGAGCACCGCAGCGAATTCCTGGGCGCGATTCAGCGCAGGGTTATCGAACTTGGCGTCACACCACCGGCATGGCCGGCGCGCAACGACATCGAGGCGCATGATGATGTCGAGTCTGCGGCTCGGATGATTGTGGAGTTGTGCAAAGACCTCGCGGCTGCGCGGGCGGATTGTCAGCGATTGAATTCGCTCATGGACGCTGATGAATTAGAAACAGCGGCTATACTGAAGCATAACGTGCAAGCACTTAGTGCATGTGTCGCTCATACGCTGGAACTTGAGGCCGACCGCGACCGCCTCGCGGCCGAGGTAGAGAAGGCAACAGAAGTCGCTGACGCTTACAGCGAAGGTGTGTATAGCAAGTCCATGCTTGATGCTGCCGCTGCAATCGGCAAAGCCATTTCACAAGACTTTAGGATCAACGAACTCGCAGCCGAGAACGCGGCGCTGCGAGAAGGGTTACATCTGATCGAGATGGAAACCCGCGACGGCGGGCAATGGGACGCGGCAGACGTACACGATGTTGCTATCGCCGCCCTCGCGCAGGTCAAGGAGCCGCGAGGATGACACCGCTCACGTTCAGGGGCTACGGGGTCAATGCTGAAGATCCGACAATCATCGTAGAGCGGATCACGCATTGGCACCACGAGGCGGCGGAGCTGATTCGGACTGATCTTGGAGTGTTCAAGTACATGCGAGAGGAGGAGCAATGAGCGCCAAACCCTACATGCCGCCACTTGAGAACGCGCATGACGTTCGCAACTTGCGCATCTGCCCAATCTGCAAACAGATGGGAAACATTCGCTGCATGCCAGACGGCAAGCACGGCCGATGCATTATCAAGAAAGAGGGAATAGAAGGCTTGCTCAAACTTGGCAAAGCCGAGTACGGCAAGGCAGCGCTCGCCGACATCGGCTGTAAATCTGCGATAGCGCTTTTGAATGCGTGGAGAGCCAAATGAACGACACGCCGCGAACGGATGCATTTATCGGACTAGCGAAAGATTGGTCTGACTTCGCCCGCCAGCTTGAGAGTGAAAACGCAGTATTGCGCGAAGCGTTTCGCAAGCTCGTTGATCGCGAGTTCACCTACCTGAACGGCCATGCTGAAGGCATCACGCTGAGCGATATCACCGATGCCCGCCTCGCTCTCGCCAAGGCCACCACATGACCGACGCCGAACTCCTCGCATCGCACAGCACGCAGCTCGACACGCTGGTGGCGTCCGCATGACCCAACTCTCCCTAGCCCTAGAACAAGGCCACGCCTCTGCCAAGCGTGCGGCCATCGACGCCGCCCTCGCGCAGGTCAAGGAGCCGCGAGGATGAGCGAGAGACTGACGCAGGAGCAGTGGAGTGTCCTGCGCAACATGCCCATATTTGACGCTCTTGAACACGCCTTCGCTCTCGGAATCGCGCAGAACGCGGGGCGGATGAAGGAGTTGCACGACGCTGAATGCGACTATGAAACCATCATGTTGATGGGGCGATTATTGGCAACCATTGCCATCACCCTAAAGGGGCCAGAACTTCCGCTGCACCGACACAGTTACTCTGACCTTCCGCAATTAGTCGAAGAACTGAAAATTGCATCCGACGTTGCTGATGAATTACTGCGTAGAGAACAATCCCGCCTCGCCACGCTGACCGAGAAGGCGCGGGCGTACATGGATGTCATCGAGATGCAGAAGAAACGCGAGACCGGCCAATACCATATCTCAGGCGAAGTGTTCTTCGGCATGTTGAGCAACGCCGAAGCTGCCCTCCGCGCCTGCCTTGAGGAGAAGCCATGACCGATGCTGAGTTGCGGACAGAATACGGCGCATGGGCAACGCTACAGCCCGGAGCAATCCACAACAAAGAGAACGAAACTGTGACCTACGAAAAGGCTGACGAGATGGATAGGCTGACGCAGGAGCAGTTGGCGGAACTACGCAAGATACCAATCTTCGATGCGCTTGAGCGCGCCTATCAATTCGGCCTCGCGCAGAACGCGGAGCAAGTGATTCTTGCTTCTGCATGGAAGTCTGCGGCAGATGATGCGAACGCTGCGCTGAACTCGCTGACCGAGAAGGCGCGGGCGTTGCTGGTGTTGCGTGTTGAGCATGTTGACGATGGCGACTACTGGGAAATAACCGAACCTACGAATCTTTATCATGTTGAACGACTAGCCAAAGCTCTTGATGCCCTCCGCGCCTGCCTTGAGGACGCCGCCATCGCCAAGGAGCGGGCGGATGGATGATGTCGAAATGCGAGCCGCTTTTGAGGCGTGGCATACGCGCAACTTCGGCGAGGTTCACTCGCTTGAGGAATATATATTCGACCGTCGGTTCAAGATTTGGAGAGCCGCCGCCGCGCATTATCACAGGGCGGGGATGGCGCGGGCGGCGAAGGTGTGCGATCAGATAGAACTGGATCTGCACGAGTATGCGGAGCGCAATTACAACGCGGAAGACCTTATCGCCAAGCAATGCGCCGCCGCGATCCGAGCGGAAATGGATCATGGCTAAATTCATGCCACACGCGCACTGGTACACGCGGTTCCCAGGCGAACGATCATATCAAATCGTGAGCACTGGCGATCCGCAACATTTGCGCATTGCGTTCATGCCCGGCAATAAGGCAGACGGTATCTCGGTTTTTATCGACCGACGAGACGCACGCCTACTTGCCCGCAGGATCAT
>Ga0105259_1000107_pt1 | contig 11744 bp, 10 predicted proteins | sample EasRivMeERMZT299_FD_89678 | JGI IMG/M metagenome (GOLD analysis project Ga0105259, IMG submission 89678) | Soil microbial communities from meander-bound floodplain in the East River, Colorado, USA - East River MetaG ERMZT299 | ecosystem: Environmental > Terrestrial > Soil > Floodplain | place... | reverse complement strand
GGCGTGCATTGCGTGCCGAGCACCCACACACCGAGTTCACGACGACCAGCGTCGTGCCCGCTTGCGAAAGCGCCGCATCGACCTCGTCCGGTGTCCTGAGCTCCTCCACACCGAGACGCGTCAATTCCTGCCGCATCGGAGAGACGAGCCGCTCATCGTACATCTGCTGTGGAAGGCGCATATGAATCGATTGAATCCTGGTCGCAATTCGTGGAGGAAGGACGGAGGAAGGACGGAGGAAGGACGGAGGAAGGACGGAGGAAGGACGGAGGAATGGCGGAGGGCGGATGAGCCGTGCCCGGCCCTACCGTCCTGCCTCCCGCTTCCTAGTTCTCGTCCCGGACGAGCGCAAGAATCGCCGCCTGCGGCACCACGTGATAACGGTCGCCCTCGAACGTGATCTCCACCGCCGCCTTGCGGAAAAACAGGGCATAGTCCCCTGCCCGCGCCTGCATCGGTAGAAACCGCGTCTCGCGCGCCGGTATGCGCCATGGCTCATCCACACCGAACGAGTCGGGGCTCGGCATTGGGTGACCCGGGCCTGTGGCCACGATGGTTCCGCCCTGCACTGCCTGGTTGTCGACGGCCGTGGGTGGGAGGTAGAGGCCCACGTTGCTGCGCTCTTCCCCCTCCTCGACCTTCACCAAAACTCGATCACCGACGACGATCAGCTCTTTGTCGCGTTTCCGCATTTTCGGGGCTTGGCTCGGTTGGGCTACTCATTGGAAACATATCCGGGTGCAACGGGGCCTGTTGTCAGGCGACGCCGGGTGAGGATGAAAATCGGATAACTCAGCACGAGGATGCCTAGGGCATAAAGGCTGTTTTTTGTGTCGCTCCGGATGGCGGAGCCGAGAAAGCACAGCGAACCGACGAGCACCAGGCCGGTGGTCCAGGGATGGCCCTTCGCACGGTACGGGCGAGGCCGGTCAGGCTCGCGGCGCCGCAACACGAACACCGCCAGGAACGACAGGGTGTAGTTGGCCACGAAGAAGAAGGCGGCGATGGCGATTACGGTCCCCCACGTCCCCGTCGCAAGGAAGGTCAACGCCACCATCGCGCTTGCAACGAGGGCGACCGTCGGCGTCCCGCCGGCGTTCACGCGGCTCGCCGCGGACGCCCCCAGACCGTCGCGGCTCACCGCAAACAGCACGCGCGACCCCATGAGCAGCAGAGCGTTCAAAGCGCTCGGCATCGCGATGACGACTATGACGCGAACGATGGTCTCCCCACCGCCACCGAAGATGGCTTTCGCCACCGTCGCCGCGGCAAGCGGGGATCCGGTGAGCGACGACGTCGGCACCACACGCACGAACGCGAGGTTGATCAGGATGTAGATCGCCGCGATGCACAGGAGCGAGCCGAACATCGCCTGCGGAATTTGGCGCGCGGGATCGTCCAACTCCTCCGAGAAGTAGATGGGACCGGTCCACCCGTCATACGCGTAGATCACGGCCTGCGCCGACAGAACGAATCCGGCGAAGACTGAGACGGACACGTGGGACGTCGCCGCCGACGGTGGCGGAGCGGTCGCGCCGCCACCGTAGACGAAGCACGCCGCGACGAGAATCAGCAGCGCCAGCGCTTTCGCCAGACTCGTGATCTGCTGCGCGCGATCCCCCATCTTCGTCCCGGCCAGCAGGAGCAGCGTGAACACGACGACCGACGCCATCGCGATGGGTGCGGCGAACGACGCGCTGCGACCGAGCAACGCCGACACCGATTCGCCAAGAACGATGGCAATTGCCGCAATCGACGCATTGGTCGAAATCCAGTCGATCCATCCGACCAGAAAGCCGGCGTAGTCGCCGAAGGTGTGGCGGGCGAAGACGTACTGCGCGCCCGACCGCGGCATCATCGTTCCCAGCTCGGCCAGCGCGTTCGCGCCGAGCAGCGCGTATAGTCCGCCGATCAGCCAGATCCCCACGAATGCCCAGGGATTCGGCAGCCATCCCGCAACGTCCCCCGGTGTGCGCAGAATGCCCGCGCCGACGGTGTTCCCCACCGCGACGGCCAGCCCGAATCCGACGCCGAGGACCTTGAGCAGCGAGCCGCGGCCGCTCACTTCTTTTTCACCAGGTGATACGTCGTCTGGCGAGCCAGCGCCCAACGTGCCACGCCGTCGGCGCCGACGATCGCGTCCTCTTCCTGCGCCGAGCGCACGGGTTGCCCGCCCCATTCCGTCACCGGCGTCGTCGCCTGGAGCTCGATCGAGAACCACATGTTGGGAACCACCTTGTGGTCGCCGCGCCCCGGCACGCCGTCTTGATAGTCCCACAGTCCGATGAGTGGGCCCGCACCGTGGCCGTGCATCCCGATCGGATGCGTGTACACCGTGCCGTTGATCCCATCCGCCTTCATGCGCGCCCGGGCCGCCGCGAGAATCTCATTTCCGGTGCGGCCCGGACGGATCTCCGTCATCACGATATCCTGAAGTTTGTTCGAGTTCGCCAACGCCGTCTTGAGGCCCGCGGGAACTTCGGTCTCGCCGTCGCGCAGCACGTAGCCCATGTGCTGCGTGTCGGTGTTGAGCCGGAGCGCGGTGATCCCGAAATCGCAGTGCAGCACGTCCCCCTGTTCGATCACCGGATTTGCGCCGAGGCGTGCATCGGGGACGCCGCGGCGCTGCACCTCGACCGACGGATGGAACCAGGTACCCAACCCGAGGTCGTTCACCTTCTGGCGCATCCACCACACGACGTCGTCGGTGCGCGTGACACCCGGGGTGATGACTACGTTGGAGAACGCGGTGTCGATGATCCCCCACACCACTTCCTGCATGCGACGGTAGAATTCCCCTTCCTCTGGGAGGCGCGTGGCGATCAACTCGAGCGGCAGGTTGTCCGCGTGTTTGAATCGACTTGCGATCGTCGGGCCGACGCCGGCGCGCATCCCCTCCAGCTCACCGGCCGACAATCCGTCGCTGAACGCGGTGACGGTCGAAACATCAATGCCGATGACTTTAGGATTCTTTTCCTGAAGCAGCGCTTTGAGCGCGCTCCATTGCTCGTCCCCCCACAGCTCAGCCTGCGCTTGCACGTTTCCCCCCGCGGGCCCGGCTGCCGGCTTCGTCGACCGCAGCGCGGTATAGACGCCGCCCTGCGACGCGCCGCCCAGCGCGATGCGCTCAATCGGCTTCGTGCACCCCGCGCTTCCACCGGGGCCGCACGGATCGATGAAGACGTAGATGGTGCGGCGCCGCGCGGCCATCGTCGTCGCCGACACCAGCGACGAGAACACCGGGTCCTCGTTGTACTCGCGCATCGGAACGACCCAAGCATCGAACCCGTGCTTGCGCATGAGCGCCGGGAGCACGGTTTCGATGCGCCGTTCCAGCCAGCGCTGTTGTGCAGCGGCTTGCTCGCGAAGCGAGCCGAATGGGCGATGAGTCTGGAACTGCTGCGCGCCCAGACTGGGCGCGGCGAGCACGAGGGCGAAGAGTGCTGATCGTCGCATCACGGTGGAGGATGGGGTGGGACCTCGCTCGACGGGCCGAATCTAGGTCCCCCACCGCCGCCCGCAAGCAGGTCCGGCGTGCGATCTTCAGCGCGCCGCGGTCTCCGCTGCCGGCGAGGGAATCACTTCCTCCTCGTCTTCACGCACGATCGTCCGTCGCACGACGTGCACGACTCCGGCGAGGATCAGGCCCCAGAGCACGATGGTGAGGCCGCGCCACAGCAGTGCGTGGGCGGCCATGCCGGCCCAGTCGTTCCAGTGAGCGCGGACCGTCCCGACGGGCTCGCGCCCGAGCCAGATGAACAGCGCACTCGCGCTCATCTCCGCGGCTACTTCGACCAGCGCGAACACAGGGGCGCGCCACAGATACTGGTGCAGCGGGTAGTTCGCCAAGTGCAGCGTCGTCATGCCGAGCAGAATGACCAGGCCCAGCGCGACGGTCCCCAGCACGTAGAGCCAACTCGATGACGCATGCGACAGGACGAGCAGCCGGTACAGCCGAACCACCAGCCCGGTGATGATCGCCATCTCGACGAGCGAGAAGGAGAATCGCCGGAATGCGCCCGGATTGGGCAGTTCGATTGTGGTTTTGGGGAAAAAACTCGGCATGCTCACCCCTCCATTAGACAAACGAACGGCCGAAAGGGTGGCAACCAACCCGTGTCACAACGTTACGGCAGGCGGAACGCGATCAGTTTGGCTGTGGTTCCGGCGCCGCTCGCTATGACAACAAACTGTTTACCGGCCGTGGTACGATAGGTCATTGGTACCGAGTACGCGATTTGACCGAGTTCGTGCGACCACAACGCGGCTCCAGTCTGCGAATCGAGGGCGTACAGCGCGGAACCGCCCCCGCTGATCAACACCAGTCCGCCTGCGGTGACGACGGGCCCCGGCGACCCGGACACGCCGAGCGGCGGCAAGGTGAGCTGCCTGAGCAGCGGGTGGTTGCGAATATTCGGCGAATCACCGAGCGGGACCTGCCACCGATGCTCCCCCGTGTTGAGATCGATTGCAGTGAGCGTGCCGTACGGCGGCTTGTTGATCGGCAGCGGCGGTATGCGCTGCCCGCTGTCGTTGGGCGGAAACGTCACGCGCAAGGCCGGGGCCGAACCGTCTCGCGCATAGGCCGCGTCTTTCGTCTCCGTGCGCGTCGGCTGGGCGATGCGCGCGAGCGCGGGATCGTTCGACGCCTTGATGTAGATCGTCCCGGTCGTGGGATCGAAAGCGCCGCCCCCCCATCCCGCGCCACCGATTGCGCCCGGCATCACGATCGTTCCGCTCATCGACGGCGGCGTGAACAACGGACCGGTGCGATACGGCATGATCGCTTCTCTCGCGCGCGCCCGGAGATCCGGCGTGAAGTCGATCAGATCGTTGGGGCCGAAGCCCTGTGTCGCGAATGCTTTTGGCCGCGTGGGAAATGGCTGCGACGCCGCGGCGGTTTCACCCGGCACGTCGCTCGCCGGCACAGCGCGTTCTTCCATCGGCCAGATCGGCTTGCCGCTCACACGATCGAAGACGAACAGAAATCCGGTCTTCGCCGGTACGGCCACGATATCCGTCTGGCGCCCGGCGACGCGCACCGTTCCGAGCACCGGCGCCGCGGGAAGATCGTAATCCCACAGGCCGTGGTGCACCGTCTGAAAATGCCACTGCCTCTTACCAGTTCTTGCATCGAGACAAACGATCGACTCGGCGAACAGGTTGTCCCCCGGCCGCGCGCCCCCGTACCAATCGTTGCTCGGCGTGCTGACCGGCAGATAGACGAGCCCTCGAGCCTCGTCGACGCTGAACGGAGCCCACACATTCGTGTGTCCGGCAATGCGCCACGAGTCGCCGCGCCACGTATCGGCGCCCTCGGCGCGCGGCATGTCGGGAATCGGACTGAAGCTCCAGACCCGTCGGCCCGAGCGCACGTCGAACGCCTGCACGTCGCCCGGCGGATCGTTCGGGTACACCAGCGTGTCGGCGACGCCGTTGCCGAGGATCACCAGATCGCGCCACACCACCGGCGGCGACGTTTGCGTGTAGTGGAGCTTGTTGACGGTTTTGCCGTTGCGTGACAGTCGCGCCGTGAGATCGACGACACCGGTGTCTCCGAACGCGCGCACTGGTTGTCCCGTGGCTGCATCGAGTGCGATCAGCCGCCACCGGCTGTTGACGAAGATCCGGCGTTGGCGTCCGTCGGTCCACGTCGCCACGCCGCGGTGAACGAAGCCCGTCCCGTTGGGGACCTGCCCCGCTTCATACGCCTTCGGATCGTAGTCCCAGAACACACGTCCCGTGTTCGCGTCGAGCGCGACGACACGGTTGAACGGCGTGCTGACGTACAACGTGTCGCCGATCATCAACGGCGTGTTCTGGAAGTTGCCCGGACGCGCCGGCGGGTTGGTTTTGGGGGTTTCACCCGTTTTCCACTCCCAGGCGACGGTGAGCTGCGAGACGTTCGAGCGATTGATGTCCGCGAGCGCCGAATACTTCGTCGATGCGAGGTCTCCGCCGTAGACGGGCCAGTCACTCCGCGCTTGCCCCTCGAGCAAAACAGGCGACAACAGGAGAATTGAACCGCGGATCAACGCCGACGAACGCGGATTCAGAAAAGTCTTGATCGTTGCCGCCATGAAGCCCCTCCGTCACGATAAGATCTTGAACACTCACGGAGCGATCCGCGCACTTCCGCGAGGATCCGCGGTTCGTCGTCGTGCTATCCGCGGAAATCCGCGCCGCGCGCGATCTCCCCCGCCGACCGCAGCGCCAGCGCGCAAAACGTCAGCGTCGCGTTGGCGCAGCTCCCGCTCACGCACGTCGGCGCGCCGACGACGAAGAGGTTCTCATGATCGTGCGTCCGCCCGTGGGAGTCGACGACGCTCGTGTTCGGATCGCCACCCATACGGCATCCGCCGGCGGGATGATCCTGGAAGTTGTCTACGGACGTGCGGGCCACCTCCCCCCCTCCCGCCCTCGCCATATCGGTGAACAGCGCCTTGATCGTGTCCTCCGAGTAACCGCGCAGCGCCGCCGACTCCGGAGCATCGCGCAAGGCGAGTTTGGGCAGCGGGTCGCCCCACGCGTTCTTCCGCGTTGCGTCGAGCGAGAGCTCGCTCGAGCGATCGGGTATGACGTCGTAATACGCGCGCACGCGCGCCACTCCCGTCTGCGTGCGACGGCGCCAGTCCTGCAGGATCTCGTCGCCGAGCATGAGCGCACCGGAATCGTCGCGCAGACGCGCTCCGCGTCCGACCTCCGATTCCCAGAGCCGCAGATCGTGCCGCAGATACTTCCCACTCGGCTTGCGCATGAACTGTTTGCTCAGCAGGCTGTGCTGCCCGTTCATCCCCGGGTAGAGCCGCAGCGGAAGATTCACGTATCCCTGCACGTTGCGGTGCCCGGTGAGGTATTTGCCGACGAGACCCGAGCGATTGGCCAATCCACTCTCCGCGCCCGGTTGCGCGGAGAGCAGAAGCAGATGAGAGCTCCACACGTAGCCCGCGGCGATGACGAATTGTTTGGCGTGGAACTCGACCGGCGTCCCTGGACGATCGCGATCGACCGCGATCGCGTGCGTGACGCGCTTCGTCGATGGATCCAGTACGAGCCGCCGCACGAGCGTTCGCGTGAGGAGCTGGATCCGGTTCGCGCGCCGGAGCGCGCTCCATGTGAAGTCGGGTGAATACTTCGCGCCAATCGGACAGACGGGGGTGCAGGTATCGTTGCGGCAACACGCCGGTCGCCCCGCGTACGGGACGGAGTTCTTCGCCGACGGTTGGCTCCACATCGCAATCCCCGCTTTCGCCGCCCATTCCTTCAGGAGACCCAGATTGTAGGTGAGCGGAAGCGCGGGGAGCGGGAACGGCTTCGCGCGTGGGTCCATCTCAGCCGGCCCTTGTTCGCCGGCCACGCCGAGCAGCGCCTCGGCCTCCTGGTACGCGGGCTCGAGATCGTCGTACGAGATCGGCCAATCGGTGCCGACGCCGGCGACGGAGCGCTGGCGAAAATCTTCCGGGCTGAACCGCGGTGTCACGCCGCCCCAGTGCATCGCCAAGCCGCCCACCTGCATCGAGCGAGACTGGAGCGGGCCCTCGATCTCGTACGCGTCGAGGTGGTCACTCCCCCACGGATTCTCGCCGTAGCGCATGAACCGCTCGCGCAGCGACGGGCGACGCGAGAGCGGTATGGTGTCGTCGCCCGCCTCCACGACGACGATCGTCGCCGTGGTGGTGCGCGACAGCTTATCCGCGACCATCGCCGCGGTGATCCCCGACCCGACGATGCAGATGTCGCTCTCGACGACGCGGCGCATTCAGCGCGTCCTCGCCAGCGGCAACGGGCGGCGGGCCGACGACGCCAGCGGACGACACGTGTTCTTCCCGATCTGCGCTTCGTAGCAGAGATCCACCGCCTCGGCGCTGTCGAAGAAGTGCGCGACGAGCGCCGCGGCGACGTGGCCGGCGTCGGCCACCGCGGGCATGCGATCTATTCTTTCCTTGTCGAGCGCCTCGCGCACCAGCACCACGCGATCGGCGCGCGACGTCGCGTCGAAGCGGCGGCCGTGCTTCTCGAGCGCGCGCACATTCATGGCGTCCAGTTGCGCGGACCATCGCGTCGCCGGGGTGGATCGCGTGAACCGCAGTGCCGACGTGCCGTATCCGTGATTCAGCTCGGCGCCTTCGCGATACTCGTCGATCCACTGGCGGAACGCGTCGGTCGCGCAGCGAATGCCGGCCTCGCCGAGGGACGCCGGGAGCACGGCGTCGGCTAGCGCGCGGAGCAACCGCGGATCAGCCTCGAGGTGTGCGACGGCCGCCGCGTGCGCACGCCGGACAATGGCGGCGGCGGGAACGGTCGCGGCGAGCCATCCGAGAAACGCGCGGCGAGAAAGCGCAGGCATGATCGTGGGCGGGGTTGGCGCTTCACGATGGCGCTTGAGGGGCAATGAGGCAATGGGGCCGTGGGGCGCTGAGGCTGTGGGACAATGAGCATCGCCTCAGCGCCTCAGCGCCCCATCGCGTCAGAGCTTCACCTGATCCGATCGCCGATCCGCCCCCACCGAATGTCGGTGATGAATGGCAGCGGCCGATCGCTCTTCTCGCCATCGCACGGGCCGTCGGCGTCGTTGTGCCCCGGGCGGTACGAGTAGTAGACGAACAGCGGCCGGCCGCGAACGTTCGCGCGAGGCACGATCCCCCAGTAGCGGCTGTCCTTCGAGCAATACCGGTTGTCGCCCATCATGAAATAGTGATCGGCCGGGATGAGCAGCGGGCCCCAGTTGTCGAGAGTCGCTTGCGCCGGCGCCGAGCCGAAGCGCGTGTTCTTGAGCTCGACCCCGTGCTGCCAGGCGAACAGATCGCTCGTCGCCGTGCCGTCCCCCTTGGGATTCACGGTGGCGGGAAAGCCCTGCGGCTGCGCGATGCCGTTCCGGTAGAGCAACCCGTCGCGCATGTGCAGCGTGTCGCCGGCGACGCCGATGAGTCGCTTGACGAGCGTCGGGGTCGCGTCACGCCCCGCGGCGGCTTCGTCCGGTTGGTAGGGCGAAACGAACACGACGACGTCGTTGCGCCGTGGCTGCGTGTAGCCCGGCAGATGCGTGTTCGTGAACGGCACCGTCGGCCCATACGCCAGCTTGTTTACGAACAGCCAGTCGCCGATGAGCAACGTCGGGATCATGCTGCCCGAGGGAATGCGGAACGCCTCGATGAGCAGCGTCTTCACGACGAGGTAGATCAGCACCGCCCCGGCGAGCGACTTGACGTTTTCCCAGATCCACCGCCCGCGCGCCACCTTGGGCTTGGTCTTACCCGCGCGTGCCTGCGCGACGACGTTCGGCTGCTTCGCCGGTTTGGGGGGGGCCTTCTGTGCGCGTTTCGTTGCCATGAGGAGAAGCTACCAACGGGAACGCCGGAAACGCAGCGGGGGGACGTGCAACTGGCACGTCCCCCCGAGCGCTCGCTGGCGGACAGGTTACTTCATGTGCTTGTTGACCAGCTTGGTCATTTCGAACATGGAGACCTTGCCCTTGCCGTTGAACACAGCTTTGAGCTTGTCGTCGGCGTTGATCATGCGGCGCTCTTTCGCGTCCTGAAGGCCGTTCCGCTTGATGTACTGCCAGAGCTTTTTCGTGATCTCCGTGCGCGGGATCGGGCTGGATCCGACCACCGCACCCAGCGCCGCATCAGGCGTCATCGGCCTCATGAACGCCGCATTCGGTGTGCGCTTCTTCTTCGCGGCCTTCTTTTTAGCGGGCTTCCGCGCAGCCGACTTTCCTTTCTTCGCGCCTTTCTTCGCGCTCTTCTTCCCCTTCTTGGCTGCCATTCTCTCTCCCGGTAGATGGAATGGTGTTCGCGAAGACCACCAATTCTCCCTATGAAAACGGTCGGCCTTCGAGTGGGAAAAGTAAGCCGCCTGCTCTAGGAAGCAATAGGGAAGTGGCGTGCGCCGTAGGCGGCGGGCCGAGCGTCGTCGCCTCTGTCACCCCGCTGCTGGCGCCGCGCCCGGCTGCGCCGCGAGCTGCATCAGCAGCGCCATCATCTGCAGATCGTACGGGTCGGGGGTCGCATCGTCCTCGGCGATTTCGGTCATCAACTGCGGCGTTTCGAGAATCAGCGGAATTCCCCTCGTGCGCCGATCGAGCAGCAGGCGACGGAACGGCTCGACGCCGATCTCGCCGTCGCCGATCAACACGTGACGATCGCGATTGGAGCCCAGCGCGCCCTCGCTGTCGTTGACGTGGAAGAAGCCCGGCGGTTCACCCGTCGCCTCCTCGAAAGCGTCGAGAATTCGCGCCGGCGCGTCGTCCGACGCCCGCAAATCATGTCCCGACGAATAGAGGTGACAGGTGTCGAGACCGTACCCCGTACGGGGGCGCAGCCGTGCCGGCACGTGCGCCAGGATCGCCCCGACCTCCGCCGCCGTCTTGCCGAACGTGCGCCCGGCGCCCGCGGTGTTTTCCACGAGAACACGGGTCGCGCCCTGTGGGTTCCGCTCGAGCGCGTGAGTGATCGCGGCGGCGACGCGCGTCGCTGCCGCTTCGCGATCGTCGTCCAGCGCCGCGCCCGGATGAAAACACACGACACCGATCCCGAGGGCCGTCGACCGCTCCAGCTCCTTCGCCAACCCGTCCCGCGCGCGCGTCCACTTCTCGTCCTCGTGCGTCGCCGTGTTCAACACGTACGCCGCGTGGGCGACCACGCGCTCCGGGGCGATCGCCGTGGATGCGAGCGCCGCCTGAAAGCGCGCCACGCGCTCAGGTTTGACCGAGCTCTTGTCGCCGTAGTACTTGGGAATCGTCGTGAAGACCTGCAGCGCGCGCATCTCGGCGGCGCCCGCTCGGCGTACCGCCATGTGGATGCCGCCGTTGTCGCTCGTGTGCGCTCCGAAATAGTGGGTCATCGCTCCCGCCTCATGGTTCAATGGCGCCGACGCGCACCATCGTCGCTTCGCCCCCCCGCTGATCGCGCACGGTCCACGCTACGGCCACACGCCCCACCGCGATTGCCACACGCGGCGACCTCGCGCCGTCGACCGCCCGCGACGCGGGCATATGGACCTCGACGATGTGCCCCTGCGAGCGCGACAACGCCAGTCTCACCGCGTCCGGCGCGCCGCTCGGTTCTTCGTACGCTACCGCGACCACCTGCCCGTCCGCCGCGACCGCGGTCTCCACCAGCCGGTCGCCGTACGACACCGGGATGGGCGCATGAAACATCGCGCCGCGGTCCATCGAGTGGGCCAGGAACACACCCGTTCCTTCCGCCGAACGCATCGCGTACACCACGTGCACGTCGGCGCCGGTCGCCGCAATGCTCGGCGAGGGACGGTCGCACCCGCGGGCGCTCACGTCGGCCGTGTCCACCGCGACGGACGGCGTCCATGTCGTTCCGCCATTGTGCGACACGGCGACGACGACCCGCGCCGTGCTGTCGGGGCGCACCGCCCACCAGACCGCGTACACGTCGGTCCCGGCGCGAGCCAGGCGCATCGATGCGCCACACTCGCCGGGCACCGGAGGCGGGAGCTGCGCCTGTGGCTCCGTGACCCACGCCGCCTCGCCGGCGTCGCTCAACACCAGCCGCGCCAGGCGCGGGGGCGTGGACATCGGGGTCGGATCCGTCCACACGACCGGCGAGCCGTCGCACGCGGCCAGCAGGGTGATCAGCAAGACAATGACGGCCGGCTTCATCTCGCTCAGACTAGCGGCCCGCCCCTTGGCGGAACAGCCGCGTTGGCTCATACGCACGGCGAGGGATAGTTTTCTCCGGACCATTGTCAGCTGGACCGTCACTCCTTGC
>Ga0105259_1000091_pt1 | contig 13325 bp, 20 predicted proteins | sample EasRivMeERMZT299_FD_89678 | JGI IMG/M metagenome (GOLD analysis project Ga0105259, IMG submission 89678) | Soil microbial communities from meander-bound floodplain in the East River, Colorado, USA - East River MetaG ERMZT299 | ecosystem: Environmental > Terrestrial > Soil > Floodplain | place... | reverse complement strand
GTAACCGCAGTTTCCACGCCGGTTAGGGCGCCGGCAGTAAATCTGATTAAATTCCCCACCTGGGCCGCATTAGGGACTGTGGTGATAATTCTAGGGGCACCACCGGGGACATTACCCGATCCTGCCGCTACAATTAGACCGGCAGTTACCTGATAAACACCCCTGTTTACAGTATCAAGGGCAACACGCTTGCCCCCTGTGGGTTGAATGGTGACGTAATCATTTTTTACGCCACCTTGATCTAGGGAAACAATTTTATCTGATGTTGGGAAACCTTTTAAAGCTGACATGGCCTCTGCTCCTTTTGGGCTTCTTAGTGCCTAGTTAATTAACCTGCTACGTCATATCCAAATTCTGATCCTATAACCAATAGGTTAAAATCAAAATCTGCGGCTGCGGTCATATTCCTAACTGTTATTGAGGTGGCAGAAGCCGATGTAATTGTCGGTGCCACTATAGCAGTAGTTGTATTTTGTATGAATACTTGAACATTTCTTCTGAAAGCAGTTTTAAAAACAATCGTATAGATTCCTGGCGACACTTTGGTGATTGTTTTTACATTTAATCTATCAAATCCAAGCGGAGTGATGTTTGCTCCGGCGAATGTTCCTTGAACAAAAATGTTCATCATTCTCATTTGGATTTGTGATGTACCTAGAGATCTTCTTCGTGACATTGTCATTTAATTCTCCTGTTTATCCCTTGGGAGGGTTTGTTTTTTATAGTGTAAATTTGTTGGATAAAAAAAACAAGCCCTACTTTTTTACGGTAGGGCCTGCTCTGAACTTTAAATTTTAAACCTTGGAGCATTCAAATGTGAGTTTCAGAATACATCATAAAGCAAGATTATACAATACTCCATGCGGAGTTGGGGTAATATAGTTTTCGTAATATCCGCCGTAACGGGCATCATAACTATCTTTATTCGCAACTCGAAGGAATACTGTACCATCGTCGTCAAACCATCCAAAATCAGGTCTGTGATGAACTTCAATGAAGTCATCGTTTAAGAAGAATACTCTGTCATCTGGGCAGAATCTATCCACGAAAATCCCAATAGGGCCTCTAGTGGACATAAACTCTACACCTTGGAACGACATTTGCCCCTTAATGTTTCTATTTGGTAGGTTGTAAACTTTCTGATCTTCCATCAATGCCAACATCTTTTGGAATTGGACATATCCGGTCATAATCATTTTTGGGGATTTACCGAACTTTCTTTCGATCGCTAGCATAACCCCATTCATAAGGTCTGCTGTAATCCCTGCGGTAGCAGCATCAGATACAGTCATAGACCATCGACGTTGAACAGGAATATCGTAAAGATTTCCTGTGCCAAGAATCGACGCTTTAACGATGCCGTCTAATCCCATAGGATCTTTATAGAACGATCCTTGCATTGCAAATCCAGCAGTTGCAGGAAGTGGAGCACCTTGCAATGCTGTCAATGCAGCAGATGTTCCAACCAAAGATATAACTTTGGTAGCTGGATTTACTGCCACGATTTCAAGCAAGTTGGTGTCAACAGTACCTACGCCAGGTGCGCCGGTTATACCTGTGACAAGTTGAACGTAGTCTCTTTCTTCCCAATATGCTTGGTTGAAATTGGCCACGGTTACAAGCCACGGGGTTGCGACTGTTCCGGTTCCGGTAATGTTTGCTGTTCCAAGTCCCTGGCCTAAAAGACCAGACCCATCGGAAAACAAAATCCTAGAAGCGTTTCGCATATAGGATTCAACTGCTTTCTTAACAGTTTCTTGGGTTGCCCTAACAAATGCACCTTCGTTGCCGATAGATGCTTTGATTGCTTCCCTTTCAATTTCACAGGTGGCATACACTTTTTTAGAGTAAATATGCGCCCCTTCATATCGACCAGAGTTAGCAACAGGCAGAGTACCGGAACCAACACCACCCGAAAATGACATTGGAGTTGCTACGAATCTTTCTTTACCTGAAAAATCGTATCTCTTGCGAATCCGCCCTTGTAGGACGTTCTCAGAGTTATACATATTTTCAGATTTCTTATAATAATTTATTTTAAATAAATTTGTTTGTTCTGTTAAACTGAACTGTGCCATTTAAGGCCTCCTTTTATGTTCTTCCATAAATACCTAGATCATCGAATGTTTCAAACTCGTCGCTATCCTTCGCCTTAGAGGAAGATGATCCATATTCGCTCTTATCCTCGTAAGCAACTTTTTTATTAAGCTGCTTAACTTGCTTTGGGCTACCCAACTCCGCTTCAATATTCCGTATGATTTCTTCGTCTGGGAGTTGCGGATTATCTCTTAGGTATCCAGCAAGTTGCAGTACGAGTTCATCATCGTCGATTAGCGAAGAATCTACTGATTTCAGCAAACTCTCAGATCTCAAAACGGCAGGAAGGCTTATAGCGTAGGCGATTACTTGATCTGGGGTTAATTCATTTTCCTTATTCCCTAAGGAAACAAGGTCATTGTATGCCCCGACAAATGCATCTTCCGATACTCCGCTTGCTTCTCTTTGCCTTGTTACTTCGTCAATGAACTTTTCCGTTTCCAATTTCTCTTTAAGAGATGTTCGAGAAATTTCCTGTCTCTCTTTGAGATAAGCATTTTCTTTCTCTAGGAAATACTTTGCTCTCTCAACTTCGTCCATTCCTTGTAACATATCGAGTTCATCAAGTTGCTTTTCAAGCACCTTCTTATTAAATTCATAACGGTTTCGACCAGTCAGGTCAAGTAGATAATTTAATGCCTCTAACGGATTGGTGTCAGGATCATCAAGTAGTTTACCTATTTTACCAAAATGATCGGCTATTTCATTTCTTTCTTTTTGATAAGTTTCATATTCAGTCCTAAAGCTGGCTTCCTTCTGTTCGAACTCGGTGGCCTTAGCAATAACTTCCATTGCGGTTCCGTAGTTCTCTTTGATATCCGCCAAAGATACCATGTCGTATTTGTCCCCATTCTTGAGGCGAAGTTGCATATCTGGGTTAAGTTCATAAGAATCCTCCCCATCAACAGCTTTTATAGCTTTTTTAGAATAAATAGGAGCCTTAGGTTCTTCTGTGACTTCTTCTTTTTTTTCTTCTTTTTGTTCTTCTTTTGGTTTATTGGAATCGTCGGTCTGAGTCTCCAAGGAATCCGTATCCGGTTTTTGTTCATTTTTTGCCTGCGGAGTTTCCGTATTAACAGGAACTGGATTATCGAAGGTATCTATATTTCGATCTGTTCCCGTTGAGTCTGCCTGTATAGTTATTGGTTGTGCTTCAAAAATATCGTCTGCCATAAATCTCCTATTGTTGTTGTGGCGCTGGCCCTGCATCTTCCATGTTAGCTTCTGCTTGTCCTGCTGGTTGTCCTGGTTGTGGTGCTGCTCCTGCCCCTTCTGCACCTCCTGGTACCCCTAACTGTTGTTGCATACCTTGATTCATCATCATGGCCTCTGCCGGTTGAGGTTCTTGTGGGATGGTGAAGAATAGTGGGAAGGTATCAACCATCGACATTTTCTGGGCAAAGAATTGATTCCTTCTTGATCTCTCATACATTAACATTTCCAATGTTTTTACATAATGTTCAATCTTTTTTCTAATCTCAGGATTAGTTTTGTCCTTGTAGCTTCTCTCTTGCAAAGCTCGCAGGAAAATATCGTAGTAGGTAAGAAGGTCATCATATAGTTCAGGATCGGCAACCACTTCCCCTTCAAGCAAAGAATCTAGTGCCGACCTAGCTGCGGTTGCGGCTATGGTTGCCTGATCTTTGTAAGCATCGTCTAGTCCTAGCTCTAGCATCTGAACTATCTCTGGCCGCTTGAATACTGGGTCATTCTGAGTTACAGCATTGAGGTCAATAATCGCAGAAATTTTTCCAGTTTTAGTATCAGGTAGAGAAGAAGTATTTTGAATTTTAATATCATAGACTTTAGAGAAATTTGCATCTTTCAAGCTCTTTATTAAATAGGTGTTATCTTTTCCTAGAATATGAACTGTCCTATTGTCGGATTCATCGTAATATTGTGCCATCAAGCCAAGCATCATCCGATAGGTTTTTCTGATTCGCTCTTTTCTTTTGGCAGATCCTATTGCCCCTCTTTGAGATTCCTGTTCATCTAAGAATCTTAGGGCAGAGTTGGCGGTAATCCCCTTTGGAGGCTCACCCCTTGAGATATCGTAAACTCCTGCCATCTTGGTGATGTAGGCTTCCAATTTGTCTTGGTAGTTAAATATCTCCGCACCAGTTGGGTTTGCTTGCACTAACTGTGGTGGTCTAGGCCCTGCGTACTCTACGATTACAAAATCGTTATTTAGGGAGCTAACCGTACAGGCACCTTTAGGAACCATCCACTTAGGAGCAGATCCAATGCCATGATTCCGAGCAATGCCACTAGCAATATTATTAAAGTGTCTTTGCAGTTGTTCGATATTAGAAATAAAAGAACGGCCCCAAAGCTCACCATACACATCAATATCAGTATCAGGGACACAAGGTAGCTCGCCATGATCATAAGGGAAATCTCCTTCATATAAAATTGCATCTCTCACATACACTATGTAGGCACCTTCACAAACGTGTGAGGTCTTTCTGTGGTAATAGTGCTTGATACAAACGTAGTTTTGGTAATCCATTATTCTCGATGAATCGTAATCATAATAAAAATCCATTTCTGGATCAGATGGCCTAATGTCTTTCTTTTTGTGTGGCCATCTAGCTTGAGCTTCGGAAATATGCATCCACTCTATCCAGAACAGGTCATCCACATCCTTCCATTTTGTTTTGGTTGGCTGTGGAAAGACCCTGTCCGGTCCCATTATGAATACGTCAACGTCGCCAACTCTTACTGGTTTATCGATATTTTTGTTGGGAATATATTTCCCTGTCCCTTTGTCGATGACAGGAATCTTCACACCCTGATCTATTAGCTTTTGGTATGCTGGGTGGAATGGCCCTAATTCTTTGTTCCAAAGGACGAACGTAAAAGAATGACCAAATGTATAAGTAACTCTATCACCTTCAAGAAAAAGTCCATCTAAGTTTATCTCATCTGCCCTAGAATCTAGTAATAGTTTACACGATTTTGCATTGTTTATGTCAATTTGTGTGTTTGTTTGTGGAATTAGGGCAATTGCCACTTTATCCCTAGCTCTACTCGCAAGTTTGTTTTCTAGCATTTCATTAACGAAATTGATTACGGCCTTAGGTCGTCTGGATGACGAGATGGCGCCTGAATCGTATTGGTCGTTGTTGGTACGAGAAGCATCCTTGGTATCCATGTTAGACCATTGGATTCCTTTAAACAGATTCATGTACCGGCGATATATGCTCATCCTACTTTGGCTCATCTTCACACGGGCATCGAATGCTAAATTCAACCATTCTAAATCTGTGGCAGGGTGTGGAGCTTGAGCGCCGGATGAACTGACTATCTTATCTCGCCTATATGCCCAAGGAGGAATTTGATCATAATCGCCTACTGATTCTGTGCTATTGAATTCGTCAAAACTAGAACTTGCCATAAAACTCCTTACAGATGTTGTTCGTCATCGGCATACATCTTTTTTAAAAATGCCTGGCCATCATCTGTCTTTCCGTCAGTTATAGGTACATACTGTATTTTGTGGGTGGACTTCGCCATCGCTCTGATCTCGATAAATGCCATTATCGCTAATGGTAGCGAAATTACAGAAAATATCAAAGAGCTAATAGCGATTAATTGGTGGATTAACATCAACGAATTCCTCCTTAATCCGGCGTATCTTAACTTCCTTGCTGGCCTCTACCACTACTGTAGTGGAGGAACCAACATGGCGTAAATATCGGATAGTTATTTCCTCCCCATCGGGAAGAACTAATTTAATATGATTATGGGGTCTGATTTGTACTGTAAGCTTGCCTTTCATTCGCTGCCCTACCAATAGTATTCACTTGTTATCATTTCAAACGGATCAAGGTCATCATCACCCCTGACATCTTGAGGTGTCAAGGGGAATCCTCTTTTGTCTGTTCTATAAACTGGAATCTCGCCTTCTTCGGTAAAATAGTTATCGGCGTTGAAGATATATCTTAGGCAATCGATAAGGTGGTCATTTTCTTTTGGGATTTTTCCCTTGTCGTCTTTCCTGTAATTGGTTAGTTCCCAATAAAGCATGGGACATTTATCGGAAATAATAAAGTTTCCTTCAAGCATCACCTGTTTAATCGAGGATAACTTTTCCTCTTTTTTTCGCAGATCTTTCACACAAGGCATGATGGCATCGTCAAATTCCATTACTACCTCAGTTTCAAACCAAGGTGCCGCATAATCATATACTTTCATCCATGCTGAATCTGATATATTATAATTCCTCCAAATTTCCTGCGCTCTCTTGTAAATTTCTTTTCCTGTTGTCTTGCTTTGATCTTTTTCGTAAATCTCCCCGATGGCATAAACCTTTTTGTTGTACTTGTTGATGGCAATCATCAATACGCCAAAACAAGAAGTAGTACCAGGGTCAAAACATACATAATAATTAAAATGCTTAGGTTTTTCATTTATTACCGCCTTTATATTTTCATCGGTGTCGATAAAAGTTTCCGTCATCATGGGGAAAATAAACTTAGCTCCACCTACTACAATATTGGCAAGATATTCTCTTTGCCATATCTCAGGCTCGCCCCTAGCGATTAGGGCCTGATGTTTATCCTCCAGAAAATCCCTTGAGATGTGGGGGTTCTTTGAGCTTGGCATTTTGTACCAAGCCTTTTTAGGAGCGCCTTTCCTACATTCATCTGCTAGTCTGCAATAAAGATTATCGAAATTATCGGGTGGAGATCCTACTGCGAGCAAGGGTGCGGAGTGAGCGAGCAGGTTTGGTTCCATTACCTCGATGAAACTATCTTGAATATCTTTTAATTCGTCGAGTACGACGAAATGGGGATTGATACCAGCTACCGCCTCATAGTTATCAGCACCCTCCACCTTGATAAACGATCCATTCGCAAACGATAGCCGCAGATCCGAATTGTTTTCCTCAATCCCATACTTTGATCTTAAATCAGCAGGGAGAAAATGTTGAAGGGACTTATTTGCCCATACAATTTCTTTTGCCTGTTTTAAAAAGGGGGCGAAGTAGTAGCAGGATGATCCTGGGAAGGTCATGGCATATCGGTAGAGTGAGTACTTGCATAGCTCGGTCTTGCCCCATTTCCTTCCACATTGGACAAAGACGAAGGAGCATCCGTCGTAGAAGATGGATTTTCCGACGATGATCTGTCCTGCATGGGGTACAAATGTCTCATGGAGATCTGATAGGACAGAAGCGTAGTATGCAAGTGATGTGTTCACATTGCCTGTGGCCCTGCATTGGCAATTTGTTGGAGTGCCACCTCAGATATTTCTACCGGAGGTGGGACTATTTTAACTTCTGGTTTTTCTTTTTTGTCGCTCATTTATTTTGCCTTTGGTGCAGCAGTTGTTGATTGGCAGTATAGTGGCGCTCTACATTTTTCTAGCATTTCTGCTTGGAATCTCATATCCACTTCCCGTACCATCATTGCTTCCTCATGTAACGATAAACCTATTTCAAGTTCAATTTCTTTTCTAATCGCCGCTTTTCTCTGCTCAATTTCAAGTTGGGTCATATCGGTGGAGCAATTAAACAATCCCTTAACTTCGGTATCAAGTTCGGTGCTAACGGTTGTTTTAAGTGCTTCTTTTTCTTCGGCGGTTAGCTTGGGGTTTTCTTTCAATGCAAGTTTTAGTGCTTCTGCAAATCTTTTTTCAAGTTCTGTTTCAATCTTAGCTTCATTGCCCACTATTGGAGAATAGCTCAAGATTAGCTCCCGTCTTATCGCTAGTCTCTTTTTCAAGACGTCCTGTTCCGCCATTGTTTTCATTTTCTCGTCGATCATCGTTTTTAACTTCGCTTCCCTCTGTTCCTCTGTCTCCAGACAAAATGTGGTTATCGGTAGTGTCGCCATCTTTATTTCCTCCATACATGGGATCGGACTTAATAATTGCAATAATCCTTTCCGGTTTTAGATTCATGTTTTTGACTATATCGGTGGGCATCCCCATCTCAAGCCTTTGCATTTTATCTATTGTGCCTATTATAGCAGAAATATCTTTCAAGTCAGCAATAGATAAATCTTTCTTGGCATCAAGGCCCTCTAACCCACGCTGTAGGACAGACATTGCCGTGGCCTGAGCTTTAAGAAATATATGCCCCTTGTATTTTACAAACGATTTTACAGGAATCCTATCCCCTAGCAATTGTTTTTTCTTATACGCACATTCAGGGGATGTTCCGGTTTCATCTTCGCCGAATATTACCTGGCGAACTTTCTGTATTGGCAACGCCAACTCATTGGCAATCTCCACGGCAGTTAAATCTTTTTTGTTATTGTCTTGATCTGTAACCCCAGCTAGGTAGAGTTCTTCGATCATGGTGTCGGTGTCGGTGCTCATTTGTTTTTAATACTTACCATTTCTTATCTCGTAATTTTCTGTCGGTGCTTTTTTTGAAATATATCCTGAGTTAAGCGACTTGATGTTCTCAACTCCTGGTTTTGGATTAGGAGGTTTGGATGCTAATTTAAATGCACGTTTTTTTGTTCTCATTTCTTCCCCTGCGATTTCTGCAAATTCTTTTTCGCCTGCTCCCTATCTACTGCCTGTTCTTGTTCTTCATCAGTCAGGGTTTCCCCTTGTGGGATTAAACTGTAAAGACTTCTTATGGCAACAGCAACATCACTATCCATCAAATTGGTTGCCAGCTTTCTAGACCTTTCTTTGGTTTTATTGCTCGCCATATTGTGCCTTCTTCTTTTTATCAGCTTCAATCATCTTGGTATATTTGGCAGTAAGCTCATCTTTCAAACTGGTCTTGGGAGTTTCCTTTACCTTAGGCGCTACTGCCTTAGGTTTCCCACTAAGCAAATCATCAACCTCTTGATCTGTAGCGGTTGTGGGAATCACTCCCTGCATTTTCATATTATATTCGCTCATGCCAGCAGCGTGTCCTGCCTTTATCTTGCTGGCATCAGCGTCGCTAATCATAGCTATGGTTCGTTTTTTTGTCCTACTCATTTCTTGTTCGTCCTGTAATATCCATACGGCGCAGTTTCTGCCATGTAACCCGCATTTAAACTTTCAATATTTTCCTTGTCGTCTTGTGGCTGGAACATGGGCATCAGCTTTTTATCCCTAATCGTTTTCGATAACAGCTTGCTTATCTTTTTCAGTTCTTCGTGAATTTCCTCTAGCGATCTCTGGGTATCCACGGTTTCTCTCCCTTCACATTCTTTTTCCAATTCTCATAAGTCTGTGGTTCCAATCTTTTTTCTTCTGGTTTATATCTTTTCAGTTTGTCAATCAAATCCCGCAGGTCTAGTCCCTTTTGATTCTTGGGGTCTAGTTCATCGTCTTTCCCACCCAATACTTTTTTTGCGCTCATTTCTTCTTCTTTTCGAAGCGAGTTCCCTTAAAGGATTCCTCTGCCTCCGCTAGTATGGCCGCAGTTTCTTTTTTCTCTTTGTATTTTTTTACAGCAGACGGCATATTCTTTTCTCTCTCTTTCAGCGCCGCTGCCCCTGCAACATTTTCCTTGAATTTCTTTTCCTCTGCTTCACTCATCTTTCCGCCAGAACCAATTGCCCTGACATCCTCGCTGGTGTACAAAGCTTTTTTTATGTCCTTGAACACATTTCCTGTTTCGGATTTGTATATTGGGAATGATTCTCTCTTATCGTTCATCGGAGATCTGTTTCCTGCGAATTTAATATCGCTATCTGACTTTGGTCTGTAGTTGGGTATTGGAACTATATCTTTACGCCCACCCTGCCTCGGTTTGTATTTGGGAATAGGAATATCAATCGGTTCCTTGAAATTGAAAATCTGTTTAGGTTTTTTCTTATCCACAAACTTTAGTTTCATCGGTACTCCATGAGTTTATGTAAACTTAGTTCCTGCTTCTGTTTCCGTCGCCGTCTTGTAACGAGTTCCGTATCCGCCACCGTTTCCATTTACATTTTCAAGATTAAAGCAGATTAAAATCTAATGCAACAGAGGGAAAAGGTCAAGTACTTTAAATGGAAAAAATTGGGGGGTGGGAGGTAAAGCCATCGCGATGGGGGGGGCGTCGATCCCTTGGTGGGGGTAGGGTCTGCGATCCCCTAGAAAAAAAGTGGCCGTAAGAAAGGGGCCATACCCAACGGTTCTAGTTCTGTTATGTTATGATCCCAACAGCATCAAGACTACAATCGAAGCGAATAAAAATGTTAACATAATATCTCCATTGTTAAAGTGTTATATCTTTAATACTATTTTATTTTGTTTATATCAAGGGGATTGGAATATTTTTCATGGTATTTCTTTTCCTGTTTGTCCAGGTATTCCAGATGGTCGTATTCCATGATCAGGTGATCAAGAACCTGATGCCTTGGGATTCTTAACTCCTTTTCAATCTCCAATAACCTTGAAAAGGTTTTGTCGGATAATCTTTCATTTATTTTTTTCATATAGGAAAAATAATATAACAAAATAAATATGTCAAACAAACCCTAACATGGCCCTTTCTCACGTATAATGAAAGCAAAAATCAATTTTTTTTTTATATATATAGTCAATTTTTTATTTATACTTTCAATTTACGGGAAATACGGCCACCGTATAACTCCATTATTATAGTACAAATAAAACTAACACCTATTATAGACCGATCCCTAACGCTCATTAAATCAATTATAGATCAAAACAGGTATTTTTTTCAATAACCCTGACAGGATCAAATTCTCTTATTGACTTGCATCATTGATATTTGATATTAAAAAGGTCAACTTTAACCAAGGAGACTCAAGTGAAAAACAGTATTTTGATTTTTATCTTATTGACCGCGTGCTCTAAGAAAATTGATCAAGTGGAGAAAACGCCGGCAACGCCTGTTGTTGTAGTAGTGAAGAAGGGACCTGGTCGGACCGACTGCGACCGACTAATTGTGCGAGCTGACAACAGTTATGTTAGGTGCAAATATCGCGGTCAACTAAAAATTGGAGAACAACGATGAGGACGTTATCAATTGTTTGTGGATCTATTTTGATCTTTTGTGCTCTCATTGTTCTACCCTCATGTGGTTTTATCGCCATCAACTCCAACTTCAGCCACACACCGCCAAGGATCTCAAAACAGGCCGTTAAGACTGTCAAGAAGGTTATTAAGGCAAAAACACCTAAACAGATCAAAAAACCTTTTAAAAGGCCCATTAAGGCCTGTCAATGTCCTATAACAATTATTATTAAATAGTTTTCCACCGATCAAGGATCGATCGGTGTTTTTTCAATCCCTATAAAAAATACACTATTTAAAAATAATGCGATAATGTGCATTATTTTATTGACGCTATATTTAAAACGCTGTATAACAGGCGTTATGTTGACCATTATTTTAATAACATTAATTATCTTCGCATTATCCGACGGGTTATCTTCAAGAATTATTTAATATCTTGTTGACGATATTATTTAAATCATATTAAGGTGACGATATGAAAATAAATTTAATTTTATTGTGCCTAATTTTGATCCTCATGGATTTTATCGCCAGGGCGGTGATCCGGTGAGCTTTTATTTATGTATTGAAAACGGGGATCAATTTATTATTGAAGCTTCAGACTTGGCAACGGCCACCGAGGGCGCTGAGTTATATGGTGGCAATGTTATAAGAAAATTGACGGCCAAAGAGGTTAAAGAGGTTAAAGAAAAGGGGCATATCGATGGATAAAAATCAATTTATGATTTCCTGCCTTAAGGATGAGGATTTTATTGGTGTTAAAAATGCCCTAAAATTTGGGGCCGATTTGGCCTATAAAGACTATTTGGTTATTAAGATGGCCCAATATGCGGTTGATAATGGCCATCCTGAGTTTTGTCCCATATTGGTTTATCTAAAGGATTTGAAAAATGAAAAAAAATAAGATTTTCAATCAATGGAGAGAGGATCAAGCGGATTTTTTTCCTGATAATAAATTTATTGGATTTTATCAAGTGGAGATCCCACCAGATAAAATTTTGATTTTATGCTCGTCAGGCATTGATCTAACAACGGCATTAAATGAATATATTGATTTTAGATTTGAAGAAAAGAGTCAAAAATTTAGGGATAAACTTTATTTTGATATAAATGAAATTTATAAACTACAAAAGGACGAATTCAATCGTTAAAAGGAACAAATGAAAGAAAAAATAATTGTCCAATACACCATAGCAGATCTTAAAAATGAATTAAAATCTATGGGAGTTTTAAGAAATAAAAAAAACATTGATAAAGCAATAATGATAATTGACTGTATGGACATTGCAAATTTTTATCAAGAAATTAGAGATAATTTAGAGGCACAATTCGATGAAAAGAACAGATAAGCAAATAATTAATTATTGTGAGAGGATGATAAAAAAATATGATTTTGATAAAGAGTTATTCAGGGAAAAGATTTTAGGTTATTGGATCAAATATGATTTAACTCATAACCAATGCAAGTTTTTAAACGATGTAAAGGATCGGGTAAAAATGCCTGATTGGAATTTAGTAAACTTCAAATGGTAGGGAAATAAAATGAAAATAAGAATTGATCTTAATATGAGTGATAATGATATTGCCAGGGCAATTGCCTGTATGGAAATTAGTGGTTATAAGAAAATAAATTCCAGGTCGGTTAGGGAATATCTTAAAAGCTATTTAAGAGGGTATGCCGAAGATAGTATGCATATTTTAGGAAAAGAGTTTCAACATCCTCAATATAAATTTTACGATGTTTTTATGGAATCAAGGGAAAAATTAAAAGGAATCAAATGATTGATTCTTTATATCATGGAGTGATTATGCTAATTATAGGGACATTGATTTTTTTAGTTTTATTGGCATCGTTCTAACTAACAGGGTAAGAGGGGAATGATGTTAGTAAAAATTAGGGCCTATTTTAGGCCCTTTTTTATTCCAGTAGTTTGGGGTTTATAAAAACCTTTTTTTCATTCCTATGTTTTTCTACCTTAATCATATTTCTTTTTTTAAGTTCATTTATAATAGCGGTTATTTTAGTAAGGGAATTGATTTCAGGTGGCATCATTCTGGCCTTATAAATTGAGTTAATGGTATCTCCATTTTTAATTATTCCATTTTGGAACATGGAAATTACTAGTTTAGCGTCTGAAATTACGGATTCGCAAAATGCAAGTCTAACATTTTCGGTGTTAAATTCGAGTAATTTAATGGCAGTTTCCAAAGACTTCAAAGAAACTGTAGTAGGTACTACAGGACTTGAGATAAACTCATAGAGATATGCCACTCTTACGACTAGACCGGAGTATTTAGACCAG
>Ga0105259_1000090_pt1 | contig 13368 bp, 26 predicted proteins | sample EasRivMeERMZT299_FD_89678 | JGI IMG/M metagenome (GOLD analysis project Ga0105259, IMG submission 89678) | Soil microbial communities from meander-bound floodplain in the East River, Colorado, USA - East River MetaG ERMZT299 | ecosystem: Environmental > Terrestrial > Soil > Floodplain | place... | reverse complement strand
TCATAGGCACGCCTCAGGTCATACTCATGGGCACGCGTCCAGCCGGCGGTCTTCGCCAACGCCACGCGGTCAGAATCCTTTTGCAGGAGTGCCAGGATATCGCCCTCGAACACTGTGAACTCAGGCCAGTTTGCCCGGGCGTTATCAAGGTCTGTCTGGACCTTCAGCTCAGCCTGCAGGATAACTAAGGCAGTCGACTTTTGCTCGATGAGCTGCTGGATAACCTTGATGCGTGTCTTAGGGTCGTTACTCCCGTAGGTCGTCATGGCTACCACGCCCCCAGCGAATGGCCCAGCAGGTAGATGACCGCTGCCGTGTTGAGCGCGACGACGCCGCCGCCGTAATACCACGTGCGCCTGATACGCACAAAGAGGTAGCTGCCGATGTTGTGCGACTCCTGCCGCACCTTGCCGATGTTTTGCGCCATGTTGCTGCGGTCCGCCATCTTCGTCTCCCTCTTTGCTGCCTGCTCAGGTGTGAGCTGGCGCTTCTGTCGTTTCCACATGGTTGAATTCTCCGCAGGACCGGACGGAACCCATCACCACAACCGAGCAAGGAGGTTCTCGCCGTCTCGTCTTTTCGTCGGTGTTTCAGCAGGCTGCCCACAGCGGAATTGCCTTGGCCGCAGCCCTTCCGGTCCGTGCTAATGTCGTTGCTCAGGCTGATACATGAATCGTGCCAGCCGCGAGCTGCCTCGCCCTGCGCGCAATCTCCTGCTTCCCGCTGCAGAACTTCCGGCTGTAGATGGTCCTGACCTCCGCCGGCTTCTGGCTTCGGGCATACTTACAGGCCAGGGGCTGTCCCATGTGGATGACGCTCTGCCTCGCACTGTCCTTCCTTTGGGTTGCCAGCAGCGCCATGACCGCCATGACCGCCGCGTTGAACTTCTGCTGCACGCGTCCAAGTCCTGCCATTATGTGTGCCTCCTCAGTCCCCCGCATGAGCAGGGGTAAAAGTCTTCTTCACGGAGAAACGATGACTTATGCTTCACCTTCCTGGCCGGCAGCTTGTCGACCCGCTTGTGCGGAATCGTGGGCTTCGGCATAGGAACACGCGAGAACTTCGTCTTCACGAACGGTCGCCATCCATCTCGTCCAACCGCATTGCCCTTGGGATGCGTCCGTCCTCAAGGGAGTAGTGACGAACACTGACCATTCCAGCCCACCGACTGACCGACGCTACCGTTCGAATCCGTGGTAGCGGCGCGGTAGCCAACCGGTGTATCTGCTCAGAGGTCAATTTCACGCCGTCACTTCCTGCTGTCGATGTCAAGAATGTCCTTCACGAATCCGGGGCTGTCTACGATTTCGCCCCTGTCCAGCTTCACGGGCTTAGACTGCAACGCCCGTTCCACGCGCTGCTTCTGCTTGAAAAAGAATTCGTCCAGAGTGTCAGTCATCAGCGCCGAGCGCCGATGTCGAGACTTGCCGAACATCTTCTCCGCCTTCGCTCGTGCTACCAAGTGTCCTATCATCAGTCTTCCTCACGGCGCCTACGAATTGTTGTTCGCTCAGGCTGAAAAAGTAGACCGCCTCGATGGTGTCCCGGGGGTCGTCTATGAGCGCCCAGGCTTCCTCGACCGCCTCCTGCCCATCACGCGTGCTGCTTTGCGTCCACTGCGTTGTGCTGAACCCCGGCTTCTTGGGATGCGCCCGGCTGAGCATGAACTGGAATGGTCCACGATGCCGGTCCCAGAATGGGGACGCCACCTAGTTGACGCTCCCGGTATCGCTCGGGCACCGCAGTAGGAGCTTCTCGACCGCCGTGCGTATCGTGCGATTCGGCACCTTCATGTCCTGCATGACCTTGATGATGGTCGCCGTCAGGGTGAGATAGGCGCTGAAGACCTCGGCTGCGGTCGCATCCGAGTTGTCCAGCACAGCCTGCTCCATGCCCTTGTGCGCGGCATGGGCGAGCAGCCGCACCATCGGTTCACGCTCTGGTGTTTGTCCGTCCTCGTTCACTTCAGCCTCCAGCGCAGCCCGGCCTGCCCGTTGAGGTCCTGACCGCCCGGCCACTTGTAGTGCACCACGGTCGCGTAGACTGACCACCGCCGTCCCGTAGCTGACTCCCGCTGATACCACGTCAGCTTTGAGTCCTGCTCGAAGAACCTCGAACCATACAGGTATGTGCTCGTCGAGACTGCGACCGGCCCGAATAGGGCTGTGATACTGGGAATCGTAGAGGGGACGAACCGCCCATCGACGATGCTGTATGCCTTGCCCGCATCCATGCCCAGGTCTACGTGCTGTGCCGAAGTTGCTGTCGCCCAGAACATGACAACCGTTGTAATAATCGCTCTCATCTTCATGCGGGTCACCTTGCTACTCTCACTCTAGGGCCTCTGGCCCCTAGAGAGGTGAGAGTAAGTAGTCGGTTTGACCGGTTATTGAGAGAATCCTTAAGGATTCCAGTGATTTCAGCTACTCTCATATCTACTCTCACACGATGCAATGAGAGTGCCAGTGAGAGTAACTACTTTCTTGGGCTCGGCCGCCGCGAGAGGTCATACGGAGAGGGAGCTGTTCGGGTGTTCGGTGGCCTGAGCTGACCCTCAAGGCGCGAGAGGCGAATCTCCAGCGCATTGAATCGCAGTCGTAGATTGTCGAGGTCCCGGGCTGTTTCATTCTGATAATCAGGCTTCATCTTCGTCTCCCAGGTCAGCGAGGTCCTTCGTGGCCGCCGTTACGACATATCGACCAATCTCGTTCTTGTGTATCAACGAATCCCGCTTGAGCTTCGCTAGGCGGCGCGCGAACGTCGCCATAGGTATCTTGCTCACCAGCCGCCACTCGTTGAACGTGAGCCCTTCCTCGTGCGCTCCCAAGAGGGTCAGCATATCCTCGACACGAATCGCTGCCTTCGCTCTGCCTCCCGTCTTCGAGTCGTCCTCCGGCGGGTCAATCTTCAGCAAGACCAGCGAAGTCGGCGCTTCTGCCTCGCCATCTGGGGGCAGGGTCACTACCACGGTGCCCAGGTAGAGCATCGGTTCGTCTGCATCATCCTTCTGTTTGTTGTTCGCCAGCATGATGTATTCGATGGTGCCCTCAGCCTTCTGTGCCGTGCATTTGAAGCTCGCCTCCATGGCGCCCTTCAATGAGGTATGTCCTCTTTCGCGGGCACCGGTCGCGTTCGTATGATGTATAGTGAGGACAGCCGCACCCCTGCTTTTGCTGAAGAATTCGAGCTTCTCCACAAAAGAGGACATTGCGCCGCTATCATTCTCCTCTTCACCGCCGAAGCTCCTGCTCAGGGTATCGACCACGACCAGGGCCAGTGGCGCCGCCCCATCTACCCACTCGCCATCGAGCAGGAAGGGCTCTGACTCGCCCACTACCTTCGTATCGAGCATCTCCAACAGCTGCTCGACTGCGCCATCCTCACGGATATCGACCGCATCCAGCACGAAATGAATGTCGGGCAGCGCCTCAACCTGATGATGGGCCATCCACGCCGCAACCCGCTTCTTGATGCCCCTGCCGCCCTCGGCCGCGATGTAGACCACCTGACCCTGCCGCACAGCATACCGGCCGAGCCACGACTTGCCAGTGCTCACGCACAATGCCCAGTCCAGGCCCACGAACGATTTGCCTTCGCCCGGCGGCCCGAACAGCAAGCTCTGCCCCATCTCCGGCAGCAAGCCCTTGATGAGCCATCTCTGCGGGGGCAGCCTCATGAGGTCTTCCGTGGTGTAGAGCCTAATGTCGGCCATGTGAAATACGGTCGCACGCGTTGAAGCTCTCGGTGAGTGCTGCCTCGGTCACGTAGCCCACGGGCTGCCCGCTGATGTCCTGGCGCCGCCAATACGTATACGTCGCGTTGCGCAGGTTCCTGCTCCAGGGTGCGCGCACGCCGCCGGCCGCTCTCACCCGCTTCGCCTTCGCTCGTCTCTGGTTCTTCATAGCACTCCCCACCACAGCAGGGCTGTGATGACCCCTATAATAATGGTGACCACGTCGATGGCAGTTAGCACGATGAACGCCCATTGTGGCCGCTGTCTCACATCTGCTCCTGAATCGCCATCAGAATCCCTGACGCCAGCGCCCGATGGTCAGCGTTCGGACTAATCGCCGGCTTAGCCGCCTTCAACACTCTGACGATGCGCTCAATCTTGCGCTCATCCGTCGAGGCAATCTCCTTCTGCCGCACGTCTCGCTTCAGCCTCTCGACCGCTTGGGTCAGCTCCGTATGCAGAGACATCGCTGCATTCGGTCGTGGCTCTCCGTAGCTGCCATCCACCACGTCCATCTGGTTGTCGAGAAATTCGAGGATGTTGTCCAAGGTCTCCAAGAGGTTGCCATGCATGTGCTTCGTCGTCGGGTTGTTCATGATGTTTCCTTCACTTACTCACCTACAAAAGCGGTGCCACTTATGAAATGGCCGGGCTCAAAATCGGGATGACAATTTCCCAAACGATTCCAGCAAAAGTCTCGCTAGTGTCCGGCGTTGCCCATGCGAAATGTCGTTGGTGCGCCCCTCATGCAAGAACCTTGCCACGTGGCATGGGCGCAAACTTCGTGCCATGCCAATCACGATTATGTAACGCGATGACGAAAATGGTTGGCACGGACGTTGCTTGCGCCCGACCCACACTTACAGTTTTAGTTGGCACACTACTTGCTTATCTCATAGTGACCTCCACAATTTAGGACACTTGCGCATCCGAGGACACTATCGCAATCGGCATGCCAGAGTGGCAGGATTGACACAAAGCGCTGTGGCTTTTGGACGAATTGACACAGAGGCGAGTGTATAGCGGCGCGCTTATCCATGCAGTTGCGTGTTGGCCGTGCGATTGCTCTATGAGTGGACATGGTGAAACAAGTAGAGATAACCGAAGAGACTCACGAAGGCGTGCCTGTCCTCAAGGTAACGTTTTTCCATAACGGCCTTGACGTGAACATGCTGCGTTTCGACTCTCTTAATACCCTGCTCAATTCAATCCGCCAGTTTTACGCGGGAAGGGGCTTCTGATGCCATACCGCACGCGCTACACGATATCGACTCCGATGCTCAGCCCGCGCACATTTCGACGCGTTGCCTTTGTCCTCGGTGCGTTTGTGATGTGGGTATGGCTCTACTTCTGCACTAACGGAGGGTCTCTGTGATGTCAATTGAGCGTGAGCCTGTTGTGCGCAAGGCAGAGGTAACCTCCGACGGAGCGAACCTCTACACCGTATCCCTATTCCGGTCAGATGGTAACGATTGGCGCCAGATTAACGAAGTGCAGTTTATAGGGCTGAGCGCCAATCTATACGCCTACATCGGGCGGTATCTTCAGACGGGATACTACTAATGCGCCACTCCTATATGCTCGGCTGTCTCTGCGACAAGTGCAAACGCGAATGCGCGCGTAGACTCAGCCAAGCAAACGCGAATCCTCAGCCACTAACTCGCACGCGGTCAAAGCGCTTGCGTCTAGGCTGGGGAGAACGGAAACGCAAACAGCCCGCTATCGGTTCTCAAGAATGGGCGGAGCTGAGCGGAGATAACCTCGGTCTTTCGGAGGACCGCTAATGTCTTGGCTTCTATGGTTCCGTCCCAATGCTCTGCTCAAGTATCTTTCGCCTTGCTCGGCGGAGTGGCTTAACGACATCAAACGGAGGACCTATCACTCATGACGCATCTTTACCGAATATATACCGAACAGCAGACCGAACAAGCGCTGTATCCGCTCATCTCCGCGCTATTCACTGGCGCAACCGTCTATCCGTCTCGCGGTCTATGGGAAGGTAAGACCGAGGACAGCACCGTAATTGAGATTCTCGGGTCTCATGAAGACCGCACAAAGGTTTTCATCCTGGCGCGCAACATTCGCGAAGCGTTTGCACAAACGGCCGTTCTCGTGACTATTCAGAACGTTTCAACGTTCGAGGTTCGCAAGTAATGGACACGTATAAAATCGTGCGTCACTACTTCCACGGCAGCCGCAAACGAACGATAGAATCCGGGCTGAGCTTAGAGCAGGCGCAAGCTCACTGCCAAAGCGAAGAGACTAGTAGTAGCACAGCCCGCACAGCCCGCGCGAAAGCTATCACGCGTAAACACGGCCCGTGGTTCGACGGTTATCAGACGGAGCGTAGCTAGTGGCCGGGTCTCCGCTCGCATCGGAGTCTAAGCGTATGGTTCGGAATCTACAGCGCTTGTATCTCGAACAGAGCATACAGGCCGACAGAGTAACCGGCCGGGAGTGGTATCCTCACGCGCATCAAATTGTGTGCGAGTGGGCTGATACGTTCGAGCGGAGTATCGTGCTCTACTTCCTGTCGAATGCAACCACGTGGCGAGGCGATGATGCGCGCCGAATCAAGGCGGAGCTGAAAAAGCTCGCCGGTGTCAAGTAACGTGACAGCATTTTGGGCGTATTGTTCGTTCTGTCGGTTCTGGAAATTGTGTCGTATGCACGCGATGACAGACCGCCCATTGTGCGCAAGCTGCAGGAAAGGTTAGCACTATGAGTTGCCCCGCATGCGGCGGAGTCGGTTCGTTACTCGGTCAACTAGGCCGTTTATTGTGGTTCCGTTGCCGTGCATGCGGAATCGATTGGCACAAACCAAAGAGACGCACACAAAAGGATATCAACGAATGAATATCAACGCTGCAGACGTGCAATCAAACTTCCACGCGGCAGTGCGTGCTGACTCCGAGCGCAATCGTGCGGCGGAGCTGAACGCGCAAACTCGCCGACTCGATAAGGACCGCTTGATATTCGCTGCGCTTGACGAATTCGAGCGCAACGCGAAAGACCGAGGATATACGCGCGGAGTCGGGTCATACCTCGGCGGAGCAAGCGGAATCGAGACCCGCAATACGGATGATGCGGGTAACCTCTATGTGCTAACTCTGCTGGCGGAAATTCGCGCGGGCTTGTCTCCGCTTGTCCGATGACCCGCCGAGCTTGCGACGATTGGGCGGAGTGGAGACGTCAAGCTAGGCTTCTGCCCGATGCTGACCTCCGCAGACATGCGAGCGTATCAACGCGCAATCGTCACGCGTGCGTTGATTGCTTTTGTTGCGCGTGCGTTGCCGTCCTGGCGGAGCGTGCGCGCGAAGATTACATAGACCGAACGGCCGCCCGATGACCCACTCAGACCAGACGATAATTAAGCGCTTGACCGGGTCACGCGTGCGAGTCGGAAAAGACCCGGACCGAGGTCCCGTGTATCGACTCGTGAGTTATGACGCTACCGCGCAACGGTTCGAGGTCCTGTCTGAGCGGCTGATGATTCCGCACGCGGTCGACGCTGCAGAGGTCCTGTCTGCGAAGCGCTCAGGTATCCTGCACATACTCCGCTAGTCACTACCGCCCGCGTATCGCCTCAGCTCTGCCAATGCGGCCGGGCTGAGGTTCCCGCCTTGCCTCCAGACCTATAGACAGCCCAACCCATAGCCTTTCTGACGATAGCCTGACGGAAGTCTGAACAGAACGTCAGAATAAGCGCATACCACGGATACAGCTCGCAAACACCATGCCGCGCGCACATGTCCTATCGTGTCATACCGGATTCGGGGCATACCTCGGTCGGGTCGGGGCAGGCATATGCCATGCCAACGTCAGGCTATGCGCAATCATGCACAGTATATTCGCTGTATCCTGTAGAGGACATGAGACTTACGAGCGCTGTCCTCGAAATAAGCAGTGCAGGGCTGAGCATTGCTGCGCCAGTTCTGGCCCGGATTCGGGTCGGGTCTAGCCCCCTGGCATGGGTGCTGCTGCTCAGAGGCAGAGCCCGAACACTACTCTCACGTGAGAGTGAACGCTATCATGTGAGAGTGAGAGCATCACTTATAGGTGATAGTTGTTCAGGATTATCATCTGTTCATGATTATTGAACGCGACCAGGGGCTGAACACGGGCGAGAAGGCGGCCCGAAGTGGGTGAGGCATCGACATGTCCGAAGAAGGTAGTGGTTTTTCGGACAAACGTCGACAGGCGGACTCTCACTATCATGTGAGAGCGCTTACTCTCATGTGAGAGTGATAACGAGGAACCGGACCCCGGCCCGGGCTGGGATTTATGTAAAACGGGCCGAAGAAAACCGCGTTTTTCCGAACAAAAATCACTCCTGGAACGACCTTGACGCAAGTGCCGAATTTGCTCAATGAAAATGCAAAGTCTGAAAACGATAGAATGTGCAGATGCGGGCAAATCGGAGTGAGAGCGTTTACTCTCACTGCCATGCACCATAAATGGTGCAAAGTGCCCTTTTCCTTAGGGAATTTTACTCTCACTTTTACTCTCAGTGCCCTGAAAAACGAGGGTAGTGAGAGTAGCTGTTTTCGTTGATTTTCTTAGGAATTACTCTCAAAACCGGTCATACCCGACAGCAACTCTCACCTCCACGGGCCTTAAGGCCCGGGAGTGGGAGTAGCCAGGAGACCTGGGAGCTGAGAGTGAGAGAGAGAGAAAGGGGAGGGAGTGTGTGAAACGATAGGTGAAATGATTCCTGGCTATTTTAGGATAAGGCGTTTGCCTATAATAGCGCCCGGTTTACGCGGGTTTTGCTGGTCCGGGGACTTGGTCACGAGTAGGGTCCCTGAAACGATTTCTACGTCGAGATGGTCACCTTCATTCCAGCCTAACTGCTTCAGCAGAGCCTCAGGTATCGGGACCCAGTCGTCTGTGATACGGCACTTCCAAACACGGGGCGTTTTCCCCTCGTCGCGGTGCTCCTCGGGGGTCATTATCGCTGCCTCTGGTCGAAGTTCTTGTTCTGCGGCCGGTTCGGGTCAGAGATGCCCATTTCCCGGTAGTAGACCGCCCCACGGTGGACCCGAACCAGATTGAAGGCGGTCGGGACCTCCTCCGAGTTGACCTTTATCCCGACGATGGGCGGATACGGGGCCGGGGCTGTGCCCAGGATTTGGTGAATGCCGGCCATACGCCCGGTCAGGTGCTCGAACAGCATGACGAGGGAACGACCGACTGGCGGGAGGATGGGCTTTGTGAATCGAGGCGGTCTCATTGGAATATCCTTTCGAAGCGTGAGCCCGGCGCCAAGGTGGTGAGGTTGAACCAGCGAATCCGGTCGCCGTTCCGATATTCATAGTTCGGGACGGTCCAACTTTCGTCGTGGTGCTCGAACCAGGGATGGTCCTCGTCGCGAGGATGATAATACCAGGGAGGATATATCATTTCGTCACGGTCCGCATGCATCAGCCGTCCCCAGTTGTCGGGGAACTCGTAGATGTAAATGACTCGGAACGCTGGCAGCGAGAAATGTAGACCCATAGAATGCTTGACAGGAATGCAACCGACGTGCCAAGATGCGAATAGAGGCGGGTGCCCCATGCAAGTTCTGAGCCCGCCTCACCAGTTCATACGAGCATAGCCGACCCTACGCCAGCGGGGTCCTAGACAAGGCTGCCGTGCCCAGTAGCGAGCGCTCGTGAGCGGCTGAGATAGTCGGCAGTTGGCATGATTTTAGTTCCGGGTCGGTAGCTCAGCAGGCCAGAGCGGCTGCCTTGTAAGCAGCGGGTCGCTGGTTCGATTCCAGCCCGGTCCTCCAAGTTTTTGCCTTGTAGCTCAGTTGGCAGAGCGCGCGGCTGTTACCCGCGTGGTCGCAGGTTCGAACCCTGCCGAGGCAGCCAAATTCGTAGGTCCTGACGTTATGTGGATACCCCCAGAAGACCCCAAGCCTAACGTCCCGCCGGCACGACCGGAACCTGTAAAGCACACGTTCACGAATTACGTCCTGAGTGAGAATGACCGCCGGATGCTCCGGAGCTACGGGATTACGCAGGACCAACCAATAGATGAGGATGACGGCGCATGATGGACGAACAACAAGACGACGAGCATGATTTTCAGTCACGGGTCGATAGCCCACAGCCTATACATAAGGTGAAGGTCGATAGGCCAGAGCCTATACGTGAACGCGCGATTTTCATCGAGCTGGTGTTGGTCAGCGGCCAGCGGTGCGAGATTATTATTCATCCAGAGCGGGATGAGACCTATGATGACACGCATCCGGACTACTGGCTGTTTGAGTATCCGAAGGCGAAGGCCGTGCAGCGCGTGTGGAAGGCCCAGATTGCCTCCGATACGATTCGGGATTCATTCGTCGAGACGCCGGCTGTGATACCGGAACGAAAGGCGCGCGATGGCCGACGACAATAAGATTGCGGATGCTATGGATACGGCGCTCGCTATCATAGGCGAGGTCGGGGAACGCATCGAGCACTCAGCGGAAAAGGCCGATATCGAACCAGTCGAGCCTGATGCCCGCAAGTGTCGCGCACATACCTCCGGACTGCACGGAGCAAAGCGGCCGTGCCGGAATTGGGCTATCAAAGGCGGCACCGTGTGTCCGTATCACGGAGGCAAGGCGCCCCAGGTTAAGGCGGCTGCGCAGAGGCGATTACAGGCAATGCTCGACCCCGCGCTGACGGAACTGAACACGCTTATCCATCAGAACGCGCATTTGCCGTCGAAGCTCGGCGCCATCTCCATGATTGCGAACCGGACGTTGGGCAAGGTCGGCGACAACAAGGACAAGGGACAGAAGGGCTCTGTCATCAACATCGGGTTTGGTATCGGTGCGATGCCTGCGCAGGGATTCTCCGTGAAGCTAGAGAAGCCGAAGGATGATGACGACGATATCTCAGATGGGGAAGTGATTGACGACGCCGACGACTTCGAAAACGACTAACGACACGGAGCCCATACCGCGTTGTTGCTGGTGCGACGCGCCCGTCGTCCTCAAGAACAAAATCGGATGGTGTTCTGGGAATAGGACGTGCCGCGAGCGCCAGAAGGCGTGTGGGGTGAAGCGCACTGTCAACGGCAAGGTCAAGTGGCTGTTCGTTCCGACGCCAAGCCAGACCGTAGCGATGGAAGCTACGGAGACGAATCTCTTCATCTATAGCAACCGAGGGTCAGGGAAGTCGCACGTCATGCGGTGGATGTGTCATGCGTTGGCCCTGGCGATTCCCGGCTACAAATACGCCATCCTTCGAACATCGTTCCCTGAGCTGACGCTGAACCATCTCATTTTCTTGAAAGATGAAATGGACAGCATGGGCGGGGAAGCAGAAGGCTACTACTACCACAAGACCGAGCACATCTGTTACTACGCGAACGGGAGCATGGGTTTCTTCCGACAGGCAGAGACGGATGAGCAAGTGAAGAACGTGCTCGGTGTGGAAATGTTTCTGTGCGTGTTCGATGAAGCTCCGACGTTCAAGTGGGAGCACATGGCGATGATTGCGGCGTCGGTCCGTGTCCCGGCCGGCAGTGGGCTGAAGCCGCTCAAGCGTTACCTCGGCAACCCTATTGGAGAATGCATTGATGAACTCTGGATGTATTTCGTCGACAAGGACGTCGACCTACTTAAGGACCCTGAATACCGCCAAGAGGATTGGCGCGCGATTAAGCTCCGCCTTGAGGACAATGTCCATCTTGATATTGTTGCTTACCGCAAGTCTCTGGCTGGCGCTGGTCTGCCGGAGCACATCCGGAAGGCGTGGCTGGACGGCGAGCGAGCTGACGAGAAAGCGATGTTCGCGTTCTTCACGAATAAAGATGGGAAGCCGTATCACGTCGTAAGTGAGTTCCCGCGCTGGGGCGAGAGTAATCGTCAGGTCATTTCGCACGATACTGAGGGGTGGCATATCCCTGACTGGGTGAAGATTTATCGCAGCTACGACCATGGGTATCATCCGGACCCGGCTGTGTGCGTCTGGTTTGCTATCATCGGGCGTATGATTGTCGTCTTCAAGGAAAAGACATGGTTGCGAACTATCGTTGAAGATATCGCGGACGACATCGTCAAAGAGTCGAAGGGCATGAAAGTGTCCATGACCTATTGTGACCCGACGATTGATATCAACACGGGTGCTGACATCGAGACGATGCGGGACAAGATGGAGAACCATGGTGTGCCCATGGAACCCTCAGTGAATTCGCGTGAGCATTACGCGGCAGCGATTCACTCCGCGCTACAGTCCGAAATTGAATGGGGCTCGGGTGATACGATGGTCCGGAAACCGCGCATCGTGTTTCTGCAAGGGTCCGGCATTGGTGTGCCACTGACCATCAAGTATCTGCCAATGATGCGGTATGACGACAAGAATCCCATGGAGATGGCGGACCATCGGCATGACCATCTCCCGATTGCCTGCGCCTACTTCCTCATGAGCGTCATCCCGACAACGAAAAATGTAGTAGTTGGTCCGCCGAAGAAATGGCTGCAGCCTAAGAAATCCGAGCGCAAGGTTTTGGGAAGTAACAACGTAAGACGACGCTACGCAAGATAATCTCTCCGACGGAAGACGGTATTCTTCCTCCCTTGGCAGGGTTATCGCCAGAGTATTTACACAATGAGTATCGAAGACGCGATTACCGGTGCTATGGCTGAAGCCCGTGACGAGGGGATTCTTGAAGATGCGCCCGCAGGGGACTTTGGCGACGGCGTTGAGGTTCAGCCGAAAACCACGACGGAAGAAGATGGTGCGGCGGAAGTCATAGAGCCTACCGTCGAGCAGACCGAAGAAGAGAAGGCTGCGGCGGACACAGCAGCGGCTGCGGTGACGGCCGAAGCGGAAGCGGCGGCGTTGGCTGAGAAGAACAAGGGCAAGACGCCTGAGCAACTTCTAAAGGAAGAGCTGGGGCCGGACAAGAATGAGCGCGGCAAGGAAAATAAGATTCCGCATTCGCGAGTCGTGAAGATTGTCGACAATCAGGTGAATGCTCGGCTGGAGCCCGTGCGCGCGGCGCTCGGTGTTGAGGCGAAAGACTTCAGCGTGGACAAGGTCGTGGCGCGCATCGCGCAGGCCAAGGACATGGAGACTGAGATTCAGAACAACCGCAACGGTGAGTTCCTCATGGATTCGAATCCGGAGAAATTTATCCGGACGCTCGCAGCACATCACCCCGGGTATAAGAAATTCGTTGATTTTCTCGAGGGGACAGTAAAACCTGCTGAACGTGCAGCGGAGAAACCTGCTGTCGACCTGACGAATGACCCTGAACCAGAACCCGACTTCCCGCTCAAGGATGCGGCTGGCGTTGAGATTGGTCGCACCTACTCTGTTGCTGGCATGAAGAAGCGAGACGAGTGGCGGGATAGGCAGACCGAAGCTCGCATCTTCGCGAACCCGAAGCTGAAGAGTGTGCTGGACCGGGATGAGGCGCAGGCGCGTATCTCGGCGGCTGAGCCCGGCCTTAAGATGCAGATGGATGACGCGCGCACGTGGGAAGGCTTCAGCGATAGCGAGCAGGAGATTCTTCAGGTGTTGGTCGACGACTCAAAGCAGGCTCAGGTCAGTGGCAAGTATACGCACGACCTCAATTCGGCCTACCGCAAGATTGTGCTCCCGAAGCTGAAGGCGGCCCGGGAGTTGGCAGAGAAGAACGCCAAAGAGGCG
>Ga0105259_1000079_pt1 | contig 14213 bp, 27 predicted proteins | sample EasRivMeERMZT299_FD_89678 | JGI IMG/M metagenome (GOLD analysis project Ga0105259, IMG submission 89678) | Soil microbial communities from meander-bound floodplain in the East River, Colorado, USA - East River MetaG ERMZT299 | ecosystem: Environmental > Terrestrial > Soil > Floodplain | place... | reverse complement strand
GGCTGGCTGGACGCGAAGGAGACTGCCTGCTACATGGTCGAACAGTGAGAGTCTATCACAGCTCCAGGTCTATTGAAACTTCGCCAGCGAGATCACGACGATCAAGGATGCGCCGGTCGGATTCGCGGAGGTCGTGACCGTGACCGATCCATCCGCGTTGACGACGATCGATCGAATGTTGTAGACCGAATTTCCCGCGCAGTTGGCGCGATAGCCCAGCACCACCGCTCCAACCAAGTCAGGATTCGCGGCCGACGATCCGGTGACCCCGGCCGTGCTGACGGTGACTGAGACGAACGTAACGAACGGCTGCCCCGACATGTTACGCTCCTTTACCGACGCTTCACGATCATGATGGCCACGATCGCGACTGCGCCCGCGATCCAGATCCAGATCGGCAGACCGCCGATCTGCGCATGCACGACTCCGCCGATCGCGCCAGCACCTTGCACGGCTGCCAGTCGCGTGGGCGCAGACTCCAGGCACGCCAGCGCCGGGCCGATGTCCGGCGTTTCTCGGCGCATCTGTTCCAGGCACGGTTCCGCGTAGGGTGCCAGGTCCGCCTGCTGCCGTAAGAATTCTGCCGTGCGTTCGATCACGCGTTGCGCGTGCGGTAGATCCCGCTTGCCGACTTCCTGCGTGATTTCAATCCAGAGCCGTTCGCCTTCACAGTTCGACGGATCACCCCGGTAGACGCCTGAACAATACTGCGTCAGCGCGTCATGAAATTGGTTCCATCCTCCGAAGTGATCCACGATCGTAGACTCGATCAACTCGCGCGAAATGTTCTGGCGTGAGGCAATGAACGCGATCAACGCGTTCGCTGCCAGGATATACACCTGCGGGGGGATCATGCGGGATCGTATTCGGCGTGAATGTGCGTGCGTTCCAGCACGACATCGAACTCTGATCCTAGCAGCGATCGCATGTGTTCCACGATTTGCGTTGTGCGGCCGATCGCGTCCGACTGCCATCGGCGGAAATCGAGCGCATCTCCCGTGTAGTGTTTACTGCTGGCCATGTGGACGCCATCGCGCCCGGATGTAATCACGGCTGTGAGGTTCCATTCTGCAAACGCGCGTTCTGCCGCGATCTTGATGGCCTCCGTTGTTGGCTTTAACGGATCGTCTAAGACGACTCCACTCTTTGCGATCGCGGGAGTCACCGCGACCGCGACCACAAGCACGAACGCCAGCGCGACAAGAAGAACAATCGGCATATCACGCCTGATCTGAATGCGAATGCAGCAGCACACGCCGCTCGAACTCCGCCCACATCAGATCGACCTTGTGTTCCATGCGCGAGAGATACCGCAAGGCCAGCAGCAGCGTGATAAGCACGCCGCTCGATAAGGCGATCGAAATCCACTCGCGCAGCAGTGCCCACTCCATCACGCGGGATCCTTTGGCTTCAGCTCTTTCATGAACGCCAGCACTTGATCGTTGATTGAAATCTGTTCCCGCAGCACCGACACCAGCCGATCGATCGCATCCGCGACGTCGCCCGGTTCCGCGCGTTCCGATTGCAGCTCCGCCACGCGCAGCCGCAACGCGTCCAGCTCCTCTTGATTCGCGTCCCGATCGCGGCGGGCCTGATCCAAATCGTGCGAGAGTCGCTCGATAGTCAGGCGGTCCAGCTCCGCTTGAGTGCCAGTCGGCCCAGGCAGCGGAGGCAGCACGCGCGCCAGGAGCCGACGCACGATCCCGGCCGCGATTGGCACGATCGTTTCGGCGGTCGCCCCGGCCACGACTTGGCCGACGCTGGCGATTTCCGCGTCATCCGGATCGCTTTCGCGCACGGCTGTCTCTTCGATCGGCCCGCTGAATTCAAGGCAGTCCGCTGACACCGTCGATCGCCCGCGCCCGCCGATGTGCGCGGATTTCGGTGCGCCGCAGGTCAGGCATTTCGCGTCTTGATTCATGACTAGCATCCTCCAAAGAATAGCGCCGTTTTCGCCCAGCCGATCGATTTCGATGCTCCGGCTGTTTGCGAGGTCACGATCACTTGCGGCTTTAAGAACCGAACACCCCCGTTCGCTGTGCCCGGCCCGACATTCAGCGTGATCGATGTCTCCGGCCCATCGTTGACCGACGCCAGGATCCGACGCGGGCCTTTCAGGAAGCGCAAGCGAAGCCGGTATTCGGTCAGCAGCGCGATCGCCGCGATCTGCGTCACGGTTTGCGCAGACACCGCTCCGTTATCGTTCGCGGTCACAACCGCCCAGCCCGCATCGGCCGCGCCAGTCGAGAATCGCCACATGACGCCATACGATCCCGCGTTCACAATGATCTGTGACGCCATGGCCGTATAGATCACATCAGAATCGGCAATCGATCCGACGCCAGCGATTTCGACGTTGTTTCCGACGATCGCGCCCGCCCAATATCGAACGTTCGCGTTGTCGGTCGCGGTCGCGCCGGGCAGCACAGCATTCGTGCGCACGACATGCACCAGATCCCACTCGAATTCTGTTTCATCGGCGTTACCGGAAATCACGGCCGCATTGCCAGATCCGATCGTGCCAGCTCGAACCAGCGCGTTTGATCCTACGGCTGCCGCTGTGCGGAGCTGGCCGTATTGATGGAGCTGGCCGGACGCGGTTGGCAGTCCGAGCGTCGTTCCGGCGATTAAGCCATTCGGCGCGCCGAGGCCCAGCACGGTAAAGGAATTCGCTGTCGTGTTGCCGCGCGCGACCCACGATTCAAGATGCTGCGTCGTTGAATGCCACTGACTTGGCATCCGATACCAGCCAAACGCGGTATTACCTCCGTAGAGTTTCTGATACCAACAGACGCCATCGGTCGCGATCGAACCGACGCGCGCAGGCAGATCACCCTGCGGATCATCGACGACGAGCAGCACCCCACCGCGACACGCTGCCATTAGAATTTACAGTCCGGTTCTTCCACGACCAGCGCACGCATCAGCAACGTCGATCCGACACCCGGCCCAGCCGGAGCCGCATCCGCGCATTGCAGGATCCCGCGCAGCGTGAACCCGCGCGGCACCGTGATCTTGAACCCCGGCTGCATGACATACCCGATCGCGAAATTCGCGCCGAGCGCCACCTCGCAGCAGTAGCACGCCGACAGTGGCAGCAACATACCGCGCTGACTGGCTGCCCACGGCACTCCAGGCGCATCAGTGTTCGGACTGACCAGGAAGAGTCCGGAAATCGGAGGCTCTAACGGCACGCGCGTGACGCATCGCCCGACCAGCGATAACGCTTCGATCACGTAGTGCCGATCGGACAAGAGCGGCAACGTCAGATCCGCGACCAGAATTTCATCCGCGATCGCAATCGCAGACGCTACGCGTTCGTTCGCGAATGAGGCACGCGTCTGATCCCATGGGCCGCTCATGGCCACACTCCATCCGTGCCGCCTTCATTCTGTGAGTAGTCGCCCACCTGGCCGGTAATGTGCGCTGTCGCGCCGTAGTGCGGCACCGATTGATATTCGTAGAGTGAATCAGGCTCATGCCCCGCAGGCAATCCGCCTTGTCCGTAGTCGCCAATGCCAAGCGACATCGGCACGGGATTGCCAGACGTGCTATCGCCATAGCTACATCCGTGACAGCAATTGTCACGACTGCCGCCATTGCCGCCAGCCCCGCTACCGCTGCTGCCGCTGCCGTTGCCGCCGATCCTGTTGAACGCCCCCGCGCGCCGACGACGCGCGCAGAACAGAATCGCGGCAATCAGCAGCCCGACGATGATCCAGTCGTTACGCGTCATAACCTCCGCCTGTCGTATCCCACCATGGCCGATCGTCGTCACCGTTGCCGCTGCCGTTGCCGCCAGCTCCGTTGCCGCTGCCGTTGCCGGTATGTCGTTCGTCTTCCACGGTCAGGCCGAGCACCGGAGGATCCAGCAGTAGACCGCCGAAAATCTGTCGCCCCTGACCGGCCGGACGCGTGCGCGTCCACACGAACCAGCCGCCGACGGCCGCGCCCGCAAGAAGGTAGAGCTGATTTCGTGTCATGCTTCCCCCGGAATGATCAACTGGCCTGATGTCACCGGCCAGCCGAAGATGAGATATCCGATCGCCGCGCCCAGCACGATCCCGATCGCCAGCGTCTTCATGGACGCCAATCCTTATTGAACACGACCAGCGCGATCATATAGATCGCGAATCCGATCCCCGCGCCGATGATCACGGTTCGCATCGCGTTACCGTCCACTGGCCCGGCTGGCGTCTGTCAGCGATAGCGCCCAGGGCTCGAGCACTCGACGAATCGACGGAGCTGCACCCCACGGCTGAAGGATACCACTGGGGCGCGCCCAGGCGAAGCCCAGATCGGCCCACACTTCAAAATCGTTCCCTAGCGCCGTGATGGCCGGTTGCGCCGATTCAATGAACGCGGGCGGGAAATTCCATGTTTGCGTATACATCGTGCGCACGATCGCCAAGCGATCATGGTGCGGACGACGACGCTGGAACTGCAATCGCCAGCGCGCCACGTCTTCCGACAGATCGAGCGATTCCCAGGAAAACGCGTTTGAAGGTCCGTGCGGCCGATGTGGGTAACACATCCCGATCGGAATATCCGACCGACGAAGGAACGCGTTCGCCCAGGCGTCGGCTTCGTCCGTCCAATATCCACCATCGAGATAGACTAGGAGCGGCACATTTCGCGAAGCCGCTTCCGCGCGCGCCTGTTCGAGCGATGCGCGTTCCTCTTCGCTCCAATTCCCCGGCCCGCCTTCCAGGCCCCAGTAAATCCCAATGAGATATTCGTTGGGCACCGTGGGAGCTGCGCTGACTCCATCTGGACTGTAGCTGGCGATCACATGGCGCGGCGCGCCATGACGCGTAAAGAATGCCCAGCCCCACGTCTCCGGACCAGCCGGTCCGAGTGAGGTATGCGGCGTCAACACGCTGCACGTGCCAGGCGCGGCATCGGTCGGATAGCGCGCGTCGTTGCGATCAAAGAACATCCCGAACCAGCGCGGAGAATTGAACGACGCGGACACTGGGATCGTCGGTTCGATCGGATCTGGCGTCTCGTCCACGGGCGGAGGCGGAGGCCCATCAGCAGGCACGCGCATGCGCGCTGCATCGAACGGAATAAACTGGATCTGCGTCTCGGCGGCTGCCGCATTGATCCACGCGCACAGCAGGATCCCGTCTGGCAGCACGAACGCCTGCGTATATTGATGGCCCATGCCCGGCACCCAATAACCCGGCGCATCGGCGCGAAAGTCGTTCCACGGTCGCCCGATCGCGCCGTAAGGAGCCATGGTCACCGTGAAACACATCACTTCGCCGCTCGGCAATCGCACCACCGGCCCGCGTCCCTCGCCTGCGATCCGTTTCGTCTCGCCTGACGGTGATGTGACTTCGGCCGCGCCCTGAAAGTTGCACGACATCCAGGTGCCATCGGTCAACGTGTGCGGCAATCCCCACTCGCGGATCCCGTCCCACTCGCGCACGATCGCATTGTCGGAAATCCGGCGCATGACTTGATGCGTCCATGGCCGCGCGTAGAGGTAACAGATCCCGTCCCAGGTGACGCCAGCCAATTGATCGGCCGGAGTGATATCGACGTTGTCGAGTCGCAGCCGCGCATCCGACGCGAACGACAGAAACCGGCCCAGCTTCCAGCCCTTCCCGAAGCCTTCTCCGACTGACCACTCGTATTTCTGGATCACGTTCGTCTTGATGTTCCACGTCCAAACTTTCGCGGTCCCGCTGTCATCACCCGCAACCAGCCCGATTTCGGTCGCATTCTTCCAGCCTGCGAGATAATGCGCCTGCGTCATCGGACACGATCGGGTTTCGCCGGTGCGCCAATTCAAGAAATGCACGCGTTCGTATCCGTGCGCTACATGCACGCCATCCGGCGAAATTTCTGGAGCCCAGCCGTGATCGAGACGGATCATCGGCGGCAATGCCGTGCCGCCTGCACCGCCCGTGCCGCCCGTGCCGCCCGTGCCGCCCGTTGAGCTGCGCCGGAACAACGCTATCAGCACCAGGAGGCCAGCGAGTATCAGTAATGAATTCATCGTCCCGCCCTGACTGGCCCGACACTTGTGACGCGCATCGAGAACAGAAACACGATCACGACAATCACAATCAACAGCCCGACCAAGATCAACGGTGCGGCCGTGATTAACTTCTGCAACGATTCAACCAGCTTGCCCAAATCGAACCCCAGCACGTCAGGCGATCCGCCCGGTTCGTCTGGCAGATCCGTTGTCTCGCCCGTGCGCGGAGGACGCACGTCCGAAATCCCTACTTCGGCCGCTTCGTAACCGGTCGCCAAATGAAACGCAAACGCGATCACGGCTGCGACTTCGGCCGCGCCGGATCGCTCCACTGTCGTTTCTGCGACTACGGTCGAGAGGTAATTAACGGTCGTCGGCCCGGTGATCGATCGATTGTTTTCAGTGAAGGTGCGCACGATGAGCCGCGCGCCCTGATCTTGAAGTGCGCGCGTCACTCGTTCGGAGAGTGACGCGCCAAACGGATTCAGCACATCTTGACCGGCAACAATCACGGTCACAACCGAACCTGCTGATAATCCTACTGCCATGGTCTACCGCCGACGAAGCAGCACGATCATGAGGAGTGCAACGGCGGCAATCGTCACGACGGTGCCAAGATCCAGCGTGAACGCTGCACCTTTTCCTGACACGGATCCGCTAGCACCCGATCCGCCCTGCGACGGCGGAACCGGATCGCCCGTGAAGACTTGATACCACGTCAACGCCATCGCGTTGATCCCGGTGACCCAGTCCCACGCCGAAGAGGTATCGCCATTCATGACGGGTTACCGCGTGCCCTTCCAGGCCGGATCGACCTTATCCGCAAAGATCATCTCCTGCACGACGGTCAAGCGATTTCCGGCGTTCGCCGTCACAATGTCCGAGGTCAGCTCATACTGCGATCCCGGCGCGACTACGTTCTCCAGATCCGCGCGATACGACGTGCGCGGCGTCTGCGAATCAATGAACGAAAACAGGAAATATCCACCGGGCACCACTGTGCCCGACATAGATCCCGCAAATTCCTTCTCCGTCCGATTGTCAATCGACGGCCGAATCGGCCGGTTGTCCACGGTGATCTGCGTGCGATTCAACACGGTATCGTTCAGTGTGGCGAACACTTCCACGCCTGCGGCCGACGCCTGAATGATGCCGGATTTCACGACGACGCCAGTCGTCTTCTGTTTGGCCAGCACGGACAATCGCACGTTGGACGCAACCGCTGCGACACCCTGCGTGATGCGCTGTTCGTTGTGCACGACTACGGCCGACTGGAATTTGTCGCGGAGCGGACCGGCCAAGTTGTAGATCGTGTAGATGTCCACCTGCGGCGCGCCCGTGCCCAGCCCGAACGCGGTCAGTGTAGACGTCGTGCCGCCCGCAGGCACGCCAAACGATGTGCCGCCGACGCCTGCGGCTGTCGTTGCACCTTGGCCCATGTTCAATTGAAGCTGAAGTGTGTCGTTCCAGTCGCGCGGCTGAAGACAGAACGGCAGCCAATTGAACGATCGCGTGGCCGGAACCACCATCGGCGGCATCCACAAGTGATACCAGATATCCAGATCATAGGTGCCCGTGTTGCCGAAGCTCGCTCCGAGCGTTTGATTCGGAATGCTCAGATCGGCCTGCCGCGTATTGTTGATGATCACGGTTGATCCGCGCGGGCCGAAGATACGACCCCAGGCGAACGCGGTCGCACCACTGATGTCCCGCAGCGTCAGCGCCGTGCCCTTCCAGGTGCCGCGCAGAATGATCCGATCGATGATCGTCTGCGGCGCTTCGGCTGCGACCGTCGTGTAGTTGGCCCCAGCGATCACGACACGGCCGCGCCAATTCAGCAGCACTTCTTGAAGTGGCCGATTGAGCGAAATCGTTTTCGGGATGCTCGTCTGTGTCAGATCAACGTAAGGCTGCGTGAAAAAGAACTCCGTGCCCTGATTGCGGCCTAAGTAGGCCGGGAAGTGGGCACGCGGAACGAAGCTATTCGGCTGCATGGTGATCCTTGTCGGAGCCGTAACAGACGACGGCTATCGTCTTCGCACGATGATTGTCTGGCGTCGTGCGCGCGCCAGCATGGCCAGCGGACCCGATCCGCTGCTAGCCGGGCACGTTCCCCGGCATCGGTGTTGCGCCTGCGGATCCCCCGCCAAGACGCGACAGCAGAGGATCCCACAAGAACCGAGACACGAACCCCGCTGCGATCACAATGACCAGCAGGATCAAGAACTGCTGCACGAACTCACCTGGCTTCATGCGATTAGCTCCCTTCTACCTATGACACGGTCGGACGACGCATTAAACGAACCGCCGATCCCTCAGCTTAAAGATTCGGCAGATACTTCTTCTTCACGGACAAAACGAGCGACAAGAGCACGATCGAGAAGAGAATCCCATTCTGATTCACGATGCTACCTCCACCCTGCACGCCGAAATCTTACCGGCGCAAATCGAATATGTGGCCCGACTGACTCGGCGCGGCTGCCGCTTTCAGTTGCGCGATTTCCGCCTGCGCCCGCGCTAGATCCGCGTGCGCGGCTTCCAGATCGGCTGCCACTGACGCCAGCCGATCCTTGAGTTTCACGGTGCCGCGCGCATTCTCGGACATCTTCATCACGCCACCATCCGGCGCAAGTTGACATTCGCAGAACTCGCACACGACAGAGGCCGAGCGGCGCGGTTCTGGCGCGCCCAGCGGCGACGGCGCAGGATCCACGGGCGGAATCAGCTCATCCATGAACGTTGACATCCTTCTCCGCGATCCAGCGATCGAGCGCATCGAGAAACGCGCGACCGCTAGACACGACATCATCCGGCGCGCCGGACTTCGCAAAGTTGTCCAAGAGCTGGCGTGCGACCGGCGTGATCGCTTGCGCCGATTGTGGCGACAGCAACGCGGACGCCATCGCAGGATTCTTTAGCAGCAGGCCGAGCATCAAAAGAGCCCTTTCGCTGGCATCTCTTCCGGTTCGCCAGGGACCAGCGAATCCGACGCACCGATCGGAGACTGCGATCGGATCGGCACATACCAGACGCCCGGCTGCGTGCGGAGCGACCACGATCCTTTCGCGTCATCCCACACCGCGAAATGGCGCGGCTGCAATCGCTCCACCGCTGACGAAAAAGCGATCCCGCATCGATCCTCGATCGCTTCCAAGTCATGCGGCTGTGTCGTGCGGAAGACGCACCACGTATCAGCCAGCGCGCGGATCGTCGTCGGGATGTCTTGTGGCCGATGCGCCGTGAGAATCAGATCGATCTGCTGACGCGGTGCGCAGCGCACGACCCAGGCCCACGGTTCCATGGCATACAGCGCGGCTTCATCCAGCACAACCGCCAACCGATCGAGCCGTGTCTCCGTCCACCGCCGCACGAAATCCGCCAACGCGATCGATGACTGTTCAAGAGCATCATTCGGCTGCACTACCGCGACGACGGGCGGAGACGCCAGGAAACGATCGTCCAGCGCATCGCGGGCGATCTGCGTCGTCAAATCTCCGATCGATGCGTCTGATTGAAATAAGTGACGCGGATCGAAGACCACCGCATACGGACGACGCGTGGCCATGTAGAGCGCCAGCGTGGACTTCCCCAGCTCACGACGCCCCATAATGATCGTGATCACAACGATCCCGCGTCCGGCTGATTGTGCGGCGCAGCATCGAGCGGATCCGCGTTCAAGGCGGGAGACGCGTTCGATGGAAACGGCACGACGCGCGGCGCGCCCTTCTGATCGATCATCAGTTGGCGCGCCATCGCGATCTTGACTTGCGTGATCGTGAACAGCAGAACCAGCAGCGCGATTTCATCATCGAACCGCGACAGCCACGCACCGCCATACTTGGACACGATCCGTCCGGCTGGCGTGGCAATCAACGCGATTTCCACCTCGGACCAGCGCACCTGATCCATGATCGCCTGCGGCGCTTTCGTGGCGCGCTGCACGATGGCCAAATCGATTTCCGCGATCGCGCTGGCAATCGCGGATGACATCGCGGGCGAAAGTGACGCCACATCCGGCGCAACGTTGTCCACCCCAAGCGCCTTCGTGGTCGCGGGATCGGTGACCAGCTTCCGCAACGCTTCCCGCGTCGTCGGACGCATCCGATCGGCCGCGAGACTGCCATCCGCATTGACGGGAATTCCCAGCCGGGTAATGTCCGGTTCAAGCTGGGGAGAGCTGCCAACCGCAGGCCCCGGAGGCGATACACGCGGCGCGCCAGACGACGGCGCAGATCGACGACTTGACGGCTGCTCAGCTTTCCCCATGTCCCGCGTAGTATGCGCTGGGAACCGCTCAGCGTTCAAGGTCACATGAGAACAACCCTCTCATATGCTAGGTAACACACTACCTTGCATATGACGGCCTGATTCTCAAGTGAGGTCACATGAGAACCGCTGTCTCGTGTGTGATAGACTGACCGCCATGATCGGCACCCGGCTAATCGAGGCGCACGTCCAGGCGGTCGCCCTCTCGCATCTTGTGAAAGACTACTCGCGTGTTTCCACGTTGCTATTGGCGTCCCCCGAATCCGGCAAAACGACGATTTCCACGGCCGCGAATTGCCATCACGTCTGCCGCATCGCGGTCATCAGCGGGCGCAGCATCTTGAAAGAACTGAACGATCATCCTTTCACAGAATTTCTACTCTTCAATGATCTGGCGACCGTGCGCGCCATGTCTGCGCCTGCGGTCGCGCTGCTCGTTGCGCTGTTGAACCAGCTCACCCAGGAAGACGAAGGCGGTCTTGTTGCGTTCGCCGGAAAGAGCACTGAGCAAATCACGCGCAGCGTCGGCGTGATCGGTTGTATTCCGTTCAAGACGTTTACCGATCATCGATCAAAGTGGAAGGAAATGGGATTCATCAGTCGAATGATCCCGTTCGCCTACAAATATCCTGCCGAGCTGATCGCGACCATCAAAGATTCGATCGACACCGGCACCCATGCGAACCGGAAGCAGCCCGGCCGGAAGATGCCGCACGCGAAGCGCCCGATCCGTGTCCGCATGAATGCTAGCCTGACACGGAGCGTGCGGAATCTGGCAGACGCACGCGCGATCACGATGGAGCAATTAGGGATCCGGCTGCTGCGCAATTATCACAGCTTGATCCGCGCACACGCGTTGCTTAACAAACGCGTCGATGTCACCGGGGATGATCTGGACTTCCTGCGGGCGATCGATCGACATGTCTCGATTTCCGAATGTCTGCCGATTGCGTATCATGGCGAACGCTAAACTCTTCGATGGCACGCCATGCGCCGACACTTTGCCGCGCTGCCCGGACTGCGGCGCAGGCTATGAACGATTTAACAGTTTGGCGTATCATCGCGCCAATGAATGCAAAGGAGCACCCATGACAGAGACGAAGAGGACGAACACCCCGGAACCTGATCGCGATTCAGGCCGGACCAGCGCGCGCGCTGAATTCCTGAAACCCGTGCACGTAAGCCGGGACTGGACGACACTGACGATCGGCAAGTCGATTCGCACGTTCAAGTCTCAATACGGGATCCAGATCGTTGTCGGCGTGGCAGTCGGCGGCAAAGACTATGATTGGGGTTTGAAAGTGAATGGCGGAGTGCACATCACGGTGGAGACGCTGCTCGGCCGCAACCTGATCACGTGGCCGGGCAAGGCCTTGCGCGTCCGGCGTGACGAATGGGAAGATCCGCGCGACGGCGGCAAGGTCAAGGATCGCATCGCCATCGAAGGCGAACGATCGCGAGACTGATCGGAACCAGGAGCACGATCGCGCAGTCGCACGTCTGGACTGCGCGATCGTGAGACGCCATGGCCCCTACCGACGACGAACGCGACGACTTGATCGATGATCTGGAAGAACAATACCCAGATCTAGATCGTGAAGAGTTGGAGGCGATCGCGAACAGCATGATCGAGTCTGAAAGTCTCGATCCGTCCGAGACGGTCATTGACGATCTGGAAGACTTCATCGACGCGTATGATTCATGGGATGGAGAATTCGACAGCTACGACGTCGAAACGTCGCCAGACTATGGAAACGAGGAATAAATGTCGATGCGTGACCCGCTCCAGATTCAGATTCGCGCACGCGTGGAAATCCCACGCGGCCGACGCATTAGCGCCAGCGTGATCCGGCAAGCGATTGCCTACCGTCTCGATCACGGCCGCAGCCCGCGCGGGATCGAGTTGACAATCGTGCAGTGGCGGAACCCCGGCCGTAAATCAGCCGCACTCCGCGCGTGGAGAACCGGATCGCAAGCGGCGGCATGGGCCACGCTAGGAAACGCACTGCGCGGCTGGCTGGACGAAAATGACACAATCACGGTGGCCATGGTATGAAATACGAAACGACATCCATTCGACTGCGCCGCACGCGCGAAGGCTACATCATTCAGACGTTCCGATCGATTCACGACAACGGCACGATGCCGCAGAGTTGGCAGTTTATCGAAGGTTCGATCCCGCGAACCAAGAGAGGAGCGTTAGGCGATCTTGCGCTGTTGCTTCAAATGATGTGTGAGCCGAGAAACGTTACCAGGATCCAGATCCGATATTCCAAGAAAACCAGAACAGCGAAATGAAACCATGGACGTTCCGGCGCTTCGGGATCGTCAAGGAGCTGGCGCGGCCCGATCGGCTGTTGCTCGATTTCGATTTCCGTCGTGTGCCGCGCCTACGATCGATATGGGCGGTCTGTCGCATCGTCGGCCTGCGTCCGGCGTGGATCCGCACCGATCGCACGCGTCACGGCTGGCACGCAGTGATCCAGCTCTGCGCGCCACTCACGAACGCGGAGATTGTCGCCTGTCAGGCGATCATGGGATCCGACAGTCGGCGTGAAGCGTTAAACTTGATGCGCGTGATCGCGATCCGGCAACGCGACCCAGGCCCAGCATGGCGCGACCGCTGGAATATCCTTTTTGAATGCAAACTCACATAAATGGAATGGTTCTTGGATGCGTGGATCGTGGTTTTGATTGCAATACTGGCGTGGAACTATGCCGCTGGAAGCGCCGATGCGCCCGATTCAGGCCGAAATCTCTTGGCACGGGACTTGGAGCTATCTCCATCGGAGGCAATCAGTATGAGACTTAACTTTCAACATGGCCCGCAAACAGCCGCAGACGCGGTCGCCTACTGGGGTGATCGCGCCGCGCGCGCCGTGGAAGATTGCTTGACCGTGTTTGATGATGCCGGACATATCGAAACCGAAGACCGGCCAGCCGCGATCATTCTCGATCGGTTCGAGCAGCGCGCGTATGGATTGTCCGTGCTGGCTGCGCACTACGGCCGCATCGTGCTAGCAGAACGCGAAACGCTTGGATCGGATCGTGTGCAATGACGATCGCGTGGAGCGGACCCGATCCTCGGCCGATCCCTCCGCCAGCTGGTCAAGACGGCTGGATCGTGACCGCGATTCTAATCGCGATGATTCTACTGTGTTCAGCGTGCTGACGTGAAACACGATCAATTGTCGCTGTTCGAGCTGGACGCGCCGACGCCAACGCCGACGCCAGCGAAGCCGCTGACATGTGCGTCCGGTTACGCGTGGCCCTGCGGAGGATCGGATCGGTGTCCAGGGTGCCGATCGAGTCTGGCGCGCAGTCTGCGTGCGTTTCGCGCGGCCGTTCGAGCTGGCACCTACAATCGACGCGGATATACTAAACGGGAATGGAAGCTGGCCGGGAAGGATCCGGCCGACTGGAAAGACGCGCCAGCGTTACCGCGTCAAATGACCCAGCGAAGGAGCTGATCATGGGACATCCCTACATTGTGTATGCTATGCGATCGCGTCGATCGCGCGAGAATGTGGCGAGACGAAATAGCGCAAGCGCATCCATCGATGGATTTCGATGTCGTGATGTTGTCGGTTTCCGTCATCGAGTCACCCGGCGCGCCGATGGCATCGCCGGAACCGATGCCGCGCGAAAGTAGCCAGCGATGAGTCAAACACTCTACCTCCGCACCGTGATCCAGTTGAGCTGGCGGGAACGGATGACCATGCTGCGCACTGGCCGGATCGCAATTTCCGCGACGGTCTATCCCAATCGCGTGGAAGACGTGAAAGCGTCTCCGTTTCCAGGCAGCCAAGTTGCCGCTGCGCACTGGATCGCGGCAGGCAGAGCGACCAGCTCCGCGCGCACGATCAACGGTAGGCCCGATCATCATCATGGCCCAGTAAACGGCCACAGCAACATCGCACATGAGAGCCCGGTTCTCATGTGACCCGCGCGCGCGCGC
>Ga0105259_1000071_pt1 | contig 14910 bp, 26 predicted proteins | sample EasRivMeERMZT299_FD_89678 | JGI IMG/M metagenome (GOLD analysis project Ga0105259, IMG submission 89678) | Soil microbial communities from meander-bound floodplain in the East River, Colorado, USA - East River MetaG ERMZT299 | ecosystem: Environmental > Terrestrial > Soil > Floodplain | place... | reverse complement strand
GCCAATACCGCCAGTAGCCGTGTTTGTTTCACGTATTAGGGCGGCGGTAAACGGCGTTACCGCACGTCTGGCAAGACAGCCAGATTCCGAATGCTCGCGTAAGCGAAGCCACCCTGGCGTACCGCTGTTAAGTGGTTGCGGAGCAAGTCGTTAGACTAGACGGGGTGGCTTCGCTCGGAGAGCGAGCAGGAGGAATAGCCCGACCCCAATTTCATTGGGTAGCCAGCCACACGAAAGTGTAAACAGAAATATTGACGATGTTAATCGTCGTTTATATGCGCTTTTTGACCCAAGTATGCACCGGCCGTAAGTGCCGGAAATTCCGGTTAGGGGCGTAGATTGACTTTCCCTCGACAAACTGTTTCATCAGTTTCACGGCTCGCCATACCTGTCGCCTGTTAAGGCGAAACCACTCTCCCCAAACGTGGTTCTTGAAATGAAGCCGATGCATCCAATCTTCCAGCTCAACGTATCGTTCGGTGACGGCAAAATGAACCACCTTGACAATTTTGTGGGTCTTTTGCCTCTCATAAAAACGCCACCGATTAGCCCAATTCGAAGTACGCCCGAATTTAACGAGACCATCAGCACGCCGGATAATATAAACACCTGATAACTTTTCGTTCATAACCATACCGACTGGCTCCATCCAAAGTCATCATCCCGAACTTCTCAGACACACCCCTCCGTAAGGAGGGGCTCACCTAAGTGCGGTACTAAAACTCACTGATGCAGTCATAAGCCGTAAGGCTTACCCCTCGGATTAGGAGAGAGCATTTAGCGACATGCAGGGGCGTCCCACTGGAGTTGAGCCTGGGGAAACAGCCGGTATGGTAATAATCAAAAACCCACCTGCGAACGACGAAGTTGCACAGATGGATTATTATCGTCGTTCTTTAAGCAGTTACTTGAATTATAACGGGTTATGAGAGTTCCGTCAAAACCACCTTCTTATCGGGAAAGGTCGGGGAAAACCAAATCGGAGCGAGCGGGTTTTCCAAAACATCAGAATGGAGAGCGACAAAAAACCTTATTCGCGTATTTTTCTTTCTCGCAAAGAGATTAAGCATTTCTCTTGTCCGTTCTAACGCCCCTTCGGGGTCTTCATAACCATAACGCCAATCCTGAACCGTAAACAAAATATTCGCCGCGCTGTTCTTTAGGTGCTGGAAAAAACGTATATAAAGCTCAATCTTCTCGTTAAATTGTGTAGTTAGATGTTCAGTACCTCGGTCAACCTCTAAGAGGAATAATTCATCAGCCAGTTTCAAGCGGCGGTCATACCAAATCGGGTACTGTTGCTTCTTTTCATCTGAACCAATATTGAAAGCTTTTTTCTCATCAGCATCCCAAGCGTTATCCCAATGTTGAAGTTTTCCCGTTTGCCAAAACGCAACAAATAAATTAGCACAATCAAGCTCGTGCGGTACGCTCTTATAGCGCGAAATACCCTTGATGGCAGGGAGAGAATAAATATCAGGTAGGTTCCGGTGAGGCCTTCCGTGCTTTACGAGTTCTTTTTGATTTACCATCCGGTTTAGCATTTGCTTCGTGTGCGGGTAACTCCCCGGATACATTATTAAGCGCGGCTTTTCTCGAATCAAAATAGGCTTCAAAAGCTGTCCCGTCTTGTCGTACGGATACAGTTTCGCCAGTTGGAGTGCTGTCATTCTTGGTTCTAGATGTAGAGCCTTCAAAATTGCCTTTTTTCTGTCTACCAATCCTTCCCTCTCTAAGTTCGGTTGTACTCTTAGAATTTGCAAATCTATGTGTTATTTCCCCCCAAACCTCCGCCGTGCGGCGGTATAGCTGGGGATTACTTTTGAATAAATGCTTTAAAAATTCGGTCACTTGTTGATCAGATACTTCCGCATCAATGTCTGGCCACGTTCTCATATCGCAAATACGAGGTAGTTGTTTGTTTATCCTAATAGCAGCCTGTCGCTTTTTAAGGGCTGACAAAACGAAAGTAATTTCCCGGTCAGTAATATCGCCGCCGTAACCCATCGTACCTATCATCTCCCGAACGTCGTCCTCATCTGGTGTCCAAAACAGAAACTTGCTTTTACAACCGCCCTTTACCGCCCCTTTGACTTTCGGCATGTTATCAATCTGCCAGAACCACTGATGCGCCAAAGTAAGGTAAATCTTTAAGTGCCGCCCCATTGTTAAAAGGTCGGCAATCTTGTCAGTTACGTAATAAGAAAATTCATCAATGTATACATAAAATGGAGTGGTGTTACCCTTCATGCGCTCGCGGGCTCGAATGACCTCATTGAGTATTGCGGTTCCTAATAGACTTTGCTGCGGCTTATCGTAAGTGCCGGTCTTGTCGAGGTTGCAAAGGATAATCCAGCCGTCACTGATTAACTGCTGAAAATTAACGCCTTGCTTTGAGCCGAAAATCGTCTTCATCGACGAATGGGTAAAAGGACCAAATCTTCTTAATGTCGCCTGAACGTCTACCCATGCCCTATCTGGATGTTTATCTTGGCAAGTCTTATAAATTCTGTCCAGTTCCTGCCGAGTTAACCAAGAAATGCTTTCGTTGTTGATTATCTGGTCTCGCTGATTAGCCAATGATGGGAAAATCATTTGCTCACATTCAGCGAGGGTATAACCGCCCCTGTGTAAGGCTTCAACAATGAAGCGAACATTGTGAGTAATAATAGATTCCTGCGTGAAATCGGCTGAATTCCATAAAACTCTCAAAGTGTCGGCAACGTGAGCTGCCATCGGTTCAGTTGGCGCGTTATAGTCAAGCGGATTGATAGGAACCACATATCGCAAGTCTTTATCAGGGTGGTTCATCAAAGACGGGTCAATTACCAAAATCTTTTCAAAACCTTTCTTGATTGCGTATTTCAGGACTTTCCCCATCGTCGTACTCTTTACGTCACGAGTACTGTCGATAAAAAGGAAAGGTGCTTGGTAAGGCGGGTCTAAGGTTTTGTCCATGAGCATGTGGATATCCATGCTCATTAGCATTTCGAGAAAAGTACTCTTACCTTGTTCGGTAGTGCCTAAAACGTGGATGTGCTGCTGGCGGTCGTGTTCGTAAAAGAGGATTCTGCCGTCTTGTTCATTGTCAGCAATGTATCGGCCAGGGTAAGGGGATTGCTCTTCGTTAACTAACTCATCAATTACCTGACGGGCTGTCTGTCGCCTGGTCCACTGCTTGTAGGTTTGCCCCGTTTCCTGCTTGAAGTAGATGTCGCGCCATTTGCTCATTTAAATTCATCCTAAAGGCGGCTATCAGTTCATCTTTGGTTTGCAGTGCCATTTCTCTACTCTCATCATCCAAGGTGAAATCAGCTTTAATTTTGGCGCGTTGGTAAACCGCTCGTTGAATTTGAGCTTCAAGACTCTGAACCGTCAAATGTGGGAGTAAGCGTTTTGCGGTGGCTGCCTGAAGGTCAAGGCCTATTTCCCGTTCATAAGCATCTAAACGGTTGGCATCCATTCTTTTAGTTTCATCAATTTTAATGTTCGATAACTTCTCTGTCTTTTCCAATTCGAGCGTGTGCTTTTCGCGTTCGACTTTCACCAAGCCGTAGGTGGGGACATCCATCCCTTCTTTAAGAGCCAAATTGACTATTCCCGCAATCGCCTGATTCTGCGCTAACGCTGTTTCGTGGATAGCTTTTAAAAGCTCGTCCTGCTGCTTTAATTTGGTTGGTAAAGTGTGAAGAGCGTGCTGCGCTGCCTGCACACTGCCTTCAACATTGGAAGAATGATTTATTTGCGCAATTTGGAGCTGTGCCTGAGCATTAAAATCCCGGATTCGGGCTTCACTTCGTCCGGCAGACCAATTGGGGAAAAGAACTGCGGGTTGGGGAGTTTCAATATAAGGTTCAATTATTGGAGGCGCAGCTAAGGTAATGGCCTCCGTAGCAACTGCGTCATAATCAATTTCCCCATGAAATTCTTCAGCGAGTTTGTCGTAGTCTTTCAAGGAATCCCTGCTTTCTTTTTAAAAGCATCAAGTGCTGCCTGATTTGGAAACGTATAGACCTTTCCGTTAGGAGCCGTAACGGAGAAACTACCTTCTTCAGGAACAATCTTAAAAATCAATAACAGAATAACAAGATGAACAATTCCATCAATAATTGACCAAGTGTTATTAGGTGCCGTTATAGTAAAAAGGTGAAGAGCAGTAAACGTTCCCGATAAAAAAACAAGTAAAGCCGCGCCACGCCCAAAGATTTTTACTGTCGAACGTACTCGGTCTGATTCCTCATCATCAGGTAATCCTCGTATAGGGAAAACGAAACGCAAAAATACGAACCCTGTGACAAAAATAATAGCGGCGTTCAATACAACAATGGCCTCAGGCACAAAATATTGCTGCGTCATATCAATGCCAAAGTCAGAGGGCAAATTCCGAAACCGAATAATGAAATAAACCGTAAAAATAAAAGCAAAATTTCGGACTGTTTGCCTCTGCTGGCGTTCATACGCAGTCAAAGAAAGTTTGGAAGCCATTTGCCGCGGATTCTACATCCCGCATACGGTTAGGTCAAATGAGGTGTTGCCTTGAAGTTTGGAGTTTTAAGAAAGGGTCGGAAGTGGAGTAGAATCAGTCGAGCCGAGGGTTTAGTTTCCTCATGCGTGTGAAGCATGCGCTCTTCCAACTGAGCTATGATCCCTTTTGAATCTATGGCTTAGAAAAACGAAGGCGAATTTTGACCCTCTGCCTAAAGGGTCAATTTGTCTACACAATCAGCTCACATTTTACTTTGTGCTTCCCAAAACTCCAAAGCTTCCTTCGTTGGACTTCCAAAGCGATACGTTCCAACCAACGTTCTCTTCCGGTGGCAATTCGCGCATCGAACATCACACTTACTTATCTCCTCAATCAAAGTTTTTAAAGAACACTTACTAAGAACTAAAGCTGTCACCGCCCGTTTCTTCTTTCCTCTTACGTGGTCGTATTCCAAAACAACAGGATTCTTCTCTCCGCAATCAACACAAGGGTGCAAAAGCAAATGAGCAAGCAAATATGCTCGGTTGCGCTGCAATACAAAATCAACAAGTCCTTTCCTTCTAAGATTTATTTGAACCTGATTTCTAGCGTAATAATCACGTTCAATTCTTGCCTGACACGCTCGACAGTATCGCTGCAAACCATCTTTATTCGTCCTGTTCTGATTAAAAGAACTCCCCCTTCTTTTTTTCTGACATCTCAAACAAATTTTCAAAGAAATCGAGGTTAATTATGAACACTGACAAATTTATAAATGAAAGAAAGTATCTCAAAGCCGTCACTCCCTGCACTCTCGCCTGGTACAAACAATCTTTCAAAGCTTTTGAAGATGCACTGGAAACTACAGAGGAAATCAAGCAGCGAATTGTTGAGCTACGGGAACGGGGAACGAAACCTGTTTCAATCAACACTTATCTTCGGGCGGTAAAAGCGTACTGGTTGTGGCAAGGGAAGAAATGGGAAGTTGGTCATTTAAACGAAGAATCTAAAATCCTAAGTACGTTTTCTCCCCATCAGGTCAACCAATTTCTCAAGTCTCGTCCTGGGCGCACGCACACGCTTGTGTGTTTGTTGTTTGATAGCGGGCTTCGCATTTCCGAAGCTCTTTCGCTGAAAAAAGAGGACATAGATTTGGACGGGTTTACCCTTCGGGTCTTGGGCAAGGGCGGAAAACACCGTCTTGTGCCGTTTTCGGCAGAGTTTCGCAAAATCCTTTTCCGTTATCTGGTCAAATTTCCGAGTCAGAATTACGTTTTTGCTACTCGAAATAACACAAAGCTCACCGTTAGAAACTTCCTGCGTGATTTTAAAAAACTGGGTCATCAATTAGGGGTTAAGAATGTAAGAATTTCACCACACACTTGCCGCCATTCTTTCGCTGTCAACTGGTTAAGACGGGGAGGGAATTTATATTCGCTTCAGCGGATACTCGGCCATTCGAGTATTACAACTACAGAACGTTACTGCCGGTCTTTGGGGATAGAGGATATTATCAAGGAACACAGCTCACGCAGCCTTTTGTGCGGGTAGGGAATCAAGCAACTGCTGAATGCCAAGGAGGGCTAATTTGTCGTCTTTTTTTCGGTATGCAAAGGCGCGGAGTTTGAGTTTCTTGTACCCGTCCTCTCCGAGTTGCTTCTTCTTGAAAGCGATATATTCTTCTCTTCCGTCTCCTCCAAGATATTGATGGCAACTGAAACACAGGGCATCGCAATTATCTGGGTCAAAGCGTGTGTTCTCTCGCGCTCGTCCCCAAAAATGAGAATTTTGTAAGCCTTCTGTTGGCGGCCGAAATTGCTTTTGGCAGAAGACACATCGCCAACCGTCTCTTGTTCGGATGTATTTTGAAAATACTGCATCGGCTTTTCGGATTTTAATTTTCAAGATTGATATTGCTAATCATGTCAACGGGGGTCAGCTTACCTTTATAAACAATCCTGCAACCGCCCCAAAAATCCCATGATGGTTGCCAGTCACTATACCTGGAATAACAGCTCGGTGGGTCAATTACGGCATACAGAGCAACTATCAAAGCAACAACACCAATTACGAATAAAATAATCACCCAACCTAAGTTTTCAAACATCCAATCAGACATCCTTGTCCTTTCGCGCCTCTTATGGGCGCATTAATTAATCATTCTTATACAAAGTCTTCTTCTAAAATATTTATGACAATCGGATTCTTGGGGTATTTTTGTTTAAAATAATCAATCATTTGAACACTAGAACCTTCAGTTCCTGACCAATCGTGCATTCGGCAAAGCCGACACACAGCATAAATTTCGTAACTGTCCCAAATATCTACCTCGTGTTCATGTGGGCCGATGTCTTTTTCTACAATGCTAGATTTCATTTACGTGCTTGGTTAATTGTTTTCTGGCAGAATGGCGGGATGAGCAAATGGGAATACACAACGCGCGTTGCTGTCTTTAAGGAAGAATCTGGTGAGTGGTTCATTGCGGCAGGTCCTGGCGTAGGTCCTGATGCTGCGCTCAATGAACTAGGAGAACAAGACTGGGAGCTTGCGGGAGCGTTACCGGCATGGGAAAAGAACGCTACAAAGTCAAGCGTGCTGATCTTCAAACGCCCTAAAGGCAAAGAGTTAAAACCGGCTCGTGTTCGCACGCTTTAAACCGTAACCTCTCCCGGCAACGGGATCTGTAGCCCCAAAAACTCATTCGCCCACAGCCGGCATTTCTCGGTGTATTCAACGAACATATGGGTATCGAGTGAAGTTGTGGAGCCGGTAAGGTTGAAAGCTTTATCTTTTATGTAAACCGTTCGAGGCAGGAACAGAAGCTTTAAAGCCTGGTGGATAGTGTCGTCATCTTGGCCGGTATGCTCGGCAATCGTCTTCACAACAACACCCCAGTAATACCTGTTCTGATTATTCGTCCGTGAGTGCGTCACCTTTTCAACCGTGACTTCAACGCGCTTTTCGTTGGGGAAAGAGGCAAGGTACTGTTTCCACTGCTCGGCTTTATCAAGAAACAATTTGCCGTTGCGGACTGTTGCTTGAAATACAGACGTCATTCTCGTTGCGTTAATTCTTTAACTGCCAACCAAAACGGCTTGGAGTTGTCCTTACAATCTTTCCACCCCAGCAACATCCCTCGATTGTTTGCTTGGTCGCCTCCTATAACATGCCGATATTTGTAAACCCCATGGTCAAAGGCCTCATACATCTGACGAAGCCTATCGGTATCAAACACGTCTATGAACAGCCGGCCATAAGCGATTTTGTGAGCCTTGGTGTTGTTCAAAGTCTTTTCCTCCACAAAGAGGTTGCCCGTAATGGCAGATAGCCAGTCCATTTTGATTTCCCATAAAAGAGGGTTGTGAGGTTGGCCGGTGTAAATATCAAAGTCTTCTCGACGTGGGTCTTCTGTTTCTGAGAATTGGTTAAAGCCGAAAGGGATTTGGCGGTTATGGAAGTGGTCGGCCATTAAAAGCTCTAATGGCTTGCCGCGCTGGTCGCGGTCTTCAAAGAATGTGGTCGTATGGGTGGGGTTAAGTTATCTCTAACTTAATTATTGCAAATCTACAGAGGGCGTCAATCCTGCGGTTTTGTTGGGGATTTGGGTATAGGCACAATTTTATCCACAGTTAAACCTGGATATTTTCTAAGCAATTTCTTCTGGTAAGCATGAATCTCCGCTCGCCTCTTGTTGCGCCCATTAATAGTAACCACTTTTACCGCATCGAGAATTATCGCAATCTGAAATAAAAACAAAATACCGAAGCCAACCTCGTTAATAAGAGTGATAACAATCACAAATCTGAGAGACCATGAAGGAAAATGAGAAAGGCTGAAAGCACCAGGCGAAGCTGTGCTTAGCCAAGATGCAAACGGTAACCAAGCAGCGGCCACAACACTCATGAAAAGAATTACGACAGCGGTAAGTAAGTAACACACCCAGATGGCCAAGTCACCCAGCGCATCCACAGGGTGTGCATCGTAAGCATCAATATCCTTTAGCCGTTTCTCATATCGTAGCAAACGGAAATATGCGCGTCGTTTTGCAGTCCCAGCCCACCACAACTGAACTTTCGGCGTAATGATGTTTGCGAACACAGAAATCGGAACGGCGAGAACAAAAGCAACAATCCCAACCCAGGCTACGAACGTATTGAAATCCATGCGGCGGACACTATACAACCGGTCGAGATGGGATAGGAAGGGTTTCAGGGTGATATAATTCGCGGATGGCACATGAAATTGAAGTTCGATACAACGAGGATGAGCTGAAGGCCGAGATGGCCTGTCCGCTCTGCAAAAAAGACTGGGTGTTCCCATTCTCTGCCAGACAAATATTCGGCAAACCGTATCCCACGCCCGAAACAATTGTGAATCTTCATCTTTATGGAGCCGGCAAATCGGGAGTGTGTGACGGATTTGACTACGGAAACCTTCTACCAAAAATCGAACGTCTGGAAGATACAACCGTCCGATTAGAGTTCGAACCAGTCAAGCCACTCGTATAAGGGTACTAAATAGAAGTGTAAGCGGTTGCGTTCCGCCGTTTGGAATACAGGGCACAGGGGGCAGGGGTACCCTTCCTCCCTCTCCCCGCCCGAAGCAAGTGTAGGGGCGGCAGGTGCCCGCAACAGCGAGTCCTTGTCACTTATCCACTATTCCTTGTTTCTAAACGCCGCTTGAATTTTCAAAACGGCGCTTGCTTACGGTATGGGTATGAGGTTATCGGGCTCCATTCCTTCTGGCTTCTCGCCACCGTTAATGGAGCAACGGCTTTGTGAAAACACAAAACGCCACCTTAAAGGTCAATGCCTTAAAAGCAGCGTTCTGTATTCTGAAACATTCTAAATTGTTGAACGATTGTCATTGTAGTGGGGTTAGTTAAGCCGTCCTTCATTCCCTGGGGGCGGCTTTTTATTTATCGAGTATTGTAGCGGCGAGAAACTTAGCTAAAGCTAAAGCTTCTTCTCGTGAGAATTGGATATTGCCGTCCTTATCGGGTTTTCTTGCGTTCTTCTTTAATATCCTAACTGCTTTAATAAAATCTTTTTGAATATCTTCCATAAGAAATGTCAGCCCACGCACTTACGTGCAGGCAATAGACAGGTTGGTTATTTATTTAGAGCTGGTGGTAGAGAATTACACCCTACGTCCTCTGTCTCCGTTATGGGCCACCAGTGCTCTTAGTGAGCTACACCAGCTCTAAAGAAACAAAAACTTTCTTTACTAACTTAGGTGAGAGCCGCCGACAATCTCAGTACCTTTAAAATTACAAGCTTCATTTTCTTCAAACTCATCTCGAATTTCCAATTCACGAGCTAGAGCAGCTAGAGCAGCCCATCGTGCGACTGGAAAACCATAAGTATTTCTGCCGTTCAAGTTATACATTATTGTCGAATAAGTTGGATTTTTAAATGTGTGCACACCTCTATAAAGAGTGCTATTCGTTTTGTGATAATTTTTCCTGTGGAGTGCGTTAAATTTTCTGCTTACTATTCGAAGATTTTGTTTTCTATTATCCAATGTATTGTGATTTATATGGTCAATCTGTATTCCTGTGTTTCTTTTAGGAGTCGTTTTAATTAGTAAGACCAAGTGGTGCATAAATACTCTCGCAGCAGAACAGTAAGCGTACTGGTTCTTTAAATTGCCAATTAGATTCCAGTGTAAACTAGAAAGCCATTCAAAATCGTTATCGTCAACTAAAGCAAATTGTGTTGTTGTTTTATATTTAATAAGAAGTTGTTTCATTGAAAGAAATAAAAAACCGCTTTACGAGTGGGGCGAACTTGGGGTTCGAAAACCCCGCTCATAAAACGGTATTTCACCCCAAGTTTGGCAATAAACTTTATCTTCAGGCTAGCTACTGTGCTTATTGCTTTGTAATTATTACAAGTAATTAAATAGTCGTCAAGTCTACCTGTGGATAACCTATTCGACAGGTTTTATTAAAGGAGTAAAATTATAGTATCAATATTAAAGACCCGAATTATTGGGTCAAGAAAGTGAGCTATATGTTTCTACCAGAAAACTATAGGGAAATCCCTGCCAGTATTGGGGATTACATGAGAATGGAAGACGGAGCTAATAATATCCGTATTCTTTCTTCTGCAATTGTCGGTTATGAATACTGGAACACCGAAAATAAGCCAGTGAGAAACCGAACACCTTGGGAAACACTTCCAGGCGATATCCGTATCGAAAAAAACGGTTCTATTTCTAAAATTAAACATTTCTGGGCGTTTGTAGTCTGGAATTACGAAAAGAGCAAAATACAGATTCTCCAAGTAACCCAAAAAACAATCATGGAGGGTATTAAATCTTTAATAGACAACCCAAAGTGGGGCGACCCAAAGACCTTTGATATCACAATTACCAAAATGGGAGAGGGTTTAGAGACGAGCTATAGTGTAATGCCTAATCCGCATTCAGCTGTTGAAGATACCGTTACAGCTGAATTTAGAAAAAAGACTGTTAATCTTGAAGCTCTGTATGAGGGCAAAGACCCTTTCGTAAATACCGCAACCCCGGCGGAAATTGTCGCCAAAGCCAGTGGTGGAAAATTCAGCCCGCAGAAACCTTTAAGCACCGAAGATGATAGAAAAATGGAAGAAACAAGATACTAGAAGCGAAATTAGTATGTCAGTAGAAGACATCTACATTAAACCCCTTGAGCAAATTCTGGTAGAGGGGAAAATCTCCATCTACTACCAGCCGAATTTCAATGCTGAAACGGGTGAAAAAGAACCCTATTGGGGTTGTTACTCCCTAAAAAAGTTAAGTGTGAACGGGCGGGGGGCTACTCCAAAAGAAGCTGTGGTAGACTTATATAAAAAACTCTAAATGTTAGAGCCACATTACAATAAATTGGGCGAGTTTGTTGACCCGTGTATTGTATGTGGTTTTAACAGGTGTAGACGAGAGCACGCTGATGGCTGGGTTATTCTTACGGAAGTTATGCTAAAAGCAAGAGGCAGAATTACACAAGACTATAAAGTTAAATTCAAAGAGAAATTCTGGACTGAACCTGACCCAATGATAACCCGCCCTGAAGAAATGGGTATGGCTGAACACTGGCTCAAAGGTTTTATTAACGAAAATCTAAAAAAAGGTATGCCCCTAGACGAAGCAACGCTAGAGGCGTACAAAAGAGTCAGAAAACTGGTCAAAAGAAATCAAGACGGCAAATCGAATATCTTAACCCCCAGAGGGTGGCAAAGAAGGGAAAAGCCCCTAGAAGAGATAAGTAAAGAGAAGTGGGGGTTCTAGTCAACTGGAAAGAAATAACCCGCCTGAACGCATTTTTAAGCGTCTGGGCGGGTTTTAAAGTTTACTTCTTCGTCCAGCCCTTCTCCTCCAGCTCTTTGGCTGTGAAAGCTTTCTTGTCCTTCTGGGTCTTGTGGTGTCTGCGGGAGTGGGGAGGAACGGTAGAAAAAGGGCACAGGTCGCACTCTTTAAAGTCGGCGGTCTTCACCTTCTTCTTTTTGCCGTCTTCGGTCAAGACGTAAGCAAAGCCAAGGGCGTTGAGTTCGGTAATCCCGCCGTTAATCTTTTCCAGGAGTTCTTTTTTGGCGGTTTCCATCAGGGTTGCTTGCTGTTCCTGTAGTTTCTTAATCTGTTCTAATACGTTCACGGGTGCCTCCTTAGGCATATTGAAATATCCTCCTTTAATAAGTCAACTAATAACACCAGGAATGTCGAAATGTTTGTCCAGCCCACAATGGCAAGCCACACCCCATGCAAGCGTCGGGTTCCATTCGGCGGGCTTCTTCCATTTTCCTACGGGCGCGTCTCTTAGCCTTGAGTTTGGCTTCGCGTACTTTATTCCGGTAGGCCATCAATGGTAATGTCGTTAGGCTTCCTCATTCCAAGAGGGTTTATGTCGCCTTTTCGGTAACGTCCCCAGTAGGCCAAAGCCAAGCCTCCGAACTGTCCAACCACTTCAACTATTCGGACAAGTTCGGTGTCGGAAACGTTAAAAACGAATCCGAGTTTGTTGGCTAAAGAGCCAAGCAGGGCGATTATCAGCCCCGCGATTGTGATACTCATATTTTTATTTGTTCTCCCAACATTGTTTGGATGAAAACCAAGGGCTGGGGCCTCGGTGTTTTAAATGTCTAACAGCTGCGTTTATGTTGGCGTGTGGGTTAAAAACGGAAACGCCAGCTTTTCCTTCGGGGGTGTTCTTCCAGGTGCCTTTTAGGTATTGGTACACGCCAGAAGCGGTTGAAGTTTTATTTTTGGCATCCCATTTATACCCCGACTCGCACCTTGCAATCGCCAGGGGTAATTTAGGGTCAATCTTGTACGCTTTCGAATACGAGATGATAAGTTCCTTTATCTCGTCTTTGGACAGAATCAACGGGCTTGGTGGTGGTGTGCTTATGGGCGTGTTGACAATGGGCGCAGGAGCACTGGCAAGGGACGGATGCACTCCAAGTCCAAGTGGGAAGATACAAATTATTAGATAAAGTATTTTCAAGCATAGGTTTGTTGTCGCCCACAGTTGCCAATGTCAACAAAGTAAGGGGTTTTGTTTACATTTAGGGAAAGATGTAAACAAACACGGCAGTTTTCAGGCGTTAATTATTCACTTGCTCCTACCGACGGTGTAGACGCTGCGCCGGTAAGAGTAAATGAGTGAAAAAAGATGGGGCGTTTTATTTGAATCGACCGTCTTTGTTGACAATGGTTTTTAAGCGATGGCAGTTGGCACAGAGCGTTTGGAGGTTCGCGGGGTTATGGTTGCTATGGTTTCCGTCTATATGGTCGACATCAAGTTGGGCAGGATGAACAGGAATAAATCCACAGAAGGCACAGTTGCTCTTCTTATACCGACGGTAAGCAAAATATGCTCCGCTTCTCCAGCTGTTGGCTGGCCTGCGACAATTGGCGCAAATTGTGCGATATCGTTTTTGACCACGACTTTCAACAGGTTTGGTCTTACATTTTATGCAAAGAGGACGGGATATAAATTTAGATAATTAGTGGTAAAAGGTGGGGAACGTTTTACCATTCGTTCCCCAAATCCCAGGTAGCGGTCGGGATAAAACCGAGATAGAAGAATCACCCCCTTACTGTGCTAAGAATCCGGCCAGTTTTCCTGTGGCTTTGAATTGGGCGAGCGGGTCGAGTTCCTTAAACGCGCTTGTGAAGGCGTTGGTAAGGCTCCACATTGTTCGTGCCTTGAACTCGTCGTGCTGCGGGTTAAAGTAGTTGTTGTGAACATCTCTGACGAGGTGGCGGGGAACGTCCAGCTCTCCTTCCACGAACGCTTCGTAAATCACCATCTTGGCGTCTGTATCGCTGAGCTGCTGGCCTCTCCACATCTCAACCGCTTTCACCATCGGGTCGAATGAACGCTGCATGTCATCCACGCCGGCCGAAAGCGATTTGACCAGGTTGAAGTGTTTGGAGTGCTTAGCAAGCACAGGCGTGAAGTCTCCGTGGAAGCTCATATTGTCGCAAACGAACACTCGGTAGCCGACAGTCATTGCCAGCCGCATTGTTTTGTCATGCGAGTTGCGGAGTCCAAGGGCGAAGCGGGCGCCGTTAAAGGTCTGGTCCAGTTCCATCAGGCCGAACATCTTGTTTGTGTCCTGCGAAACCGCAAATTCCATTTTGTGAACTGCAATGTGTCTGAATCCGAGAGTTTCGACGAGGGCGTTTACCACTTCGTGATGAGGTATCGGTTTGTGTGTCGCTGTCCCTTGTGGGGTGGGGAGCTGGCAGAGAGTTTGGAAGTCAATCTTTTCGGTGTCAACGTGCGCTATCAAAGTGGAATCCACTTTTCCTCCTTATTGCAGATGAACTGCCCCCCAAGCCCGAAGGGCTTAGGAGAGGGGTGACGGAAATGTCACTTCGCTCCAGGTCGCACGCTGGAGGGGCAATTCACTTAATCAAACGACTGCGGTAGGCCACTTTCAAGGCGCGGGCTATTTGTATGTACGCGTTGCTGTGGATGGGTTTATTAATCTGGCGGCAGAAGTCCGAATAAGAAAGGTCATTTCTTAACCATGCCACAGACAGGTCTATTAACCGTCTGTCAACGTCAAAACGATGATTCATAAAGTTTCCTTTTAACCCGCATAAAGCGAGTAGGTTATTTATAAAAATGTGATTTCCCTTGCGGGCGACTGCTGACAGGGCTCAATTCCCGATAGTTTTACGAGTTCACGCTCGCAAGAGTTCTTTGTCAACATGCGTCTGAAAGCGACTTTAGAAGGCAAGAGGGGCAAAACTTTCGTTCGTCCCTCAAGTATTTGGTGGGGTTATTTAAGGTGCTTTTCAACATCCTTTGCACGCTTTAGCAGCTCCTTTTTTATCAGAGTTACTTCAAGGTGTTTCTGGGCGTCAACGAAGCTGTATGCGCCGTTGTACTTAATGCTGAAGAATTCATCTTCACGTTGAACGAGTGTTAACCAGAGGGCGGCGGTTTCCTGGGT
>Ga0105259_1000068_pt1 | contig 15161 bp, 14 predicted proteins | sample EasRivMeERMZT299_FD_89678 | JGI IMG/M metagenome (GOLD analysis project Ga0105259, IMG submission 89678) | Soil microbial communities from meander-bound floodplain in the East River, Colorado, USA - East River MetaG ERMZT299 | ecosystem: Environmental > Terrestrial > Soil > Floodplain | place... | reverse complement strand
TTCGCGCCGTATGCACCGAGCCCGGTCGAGAGCAGGTTGCCTAGCCCACTCATCAGCCCAGGGGCCAAGTCTATTGCGCCGCCCGTGAGTGTCTTGAGGGCTTGCGCTAAAGACGAAGCAGGAGTTGCGGCACCGGAACCGCCCCAATTTGCTGCTGCGCCGCCAATCCCACTGCCAAGCCCCGGCAGGATATTCATCCAATCCGTATCTGTCGTTAAGCCCGGAGCAGGAGATGGACCGTTCCCCCAAGGGGCAGCAGGCGGCTCGGTCGGTTGCGGCATACCGGGGCCACCGTTCGAAACAAAATTAGATGCGCCGCTAGCGAGTCTCCCGGCGTCTAGCCAGTTCATCCCTGCACCCGCGCCGGCACCGGCAGAACCGGGCAGCGGCAATCCCGTGGGGCCGCCACCCGTGCCGTAGGAGGTCCATGCGTCGATGAACGGATCACCGGCATAGGGAACGCCACCGACACCTTGAGTAGCAGCCGCTAGAGCCTCTGCTTGTGCAGCGTCACCGCCACCAGCAACCATGCTCCAGTATGAATCCGGTAATCCACCAGCGCCGCCTGCAACAGTAGAGCCAGCGGCGGCTGTTTCTCCACCAAACAGCCCCGGTATGCCCATACCCGACAATCCACCGAGTGCAGCTCCCAATCCAGTGAATGCAAGCAACGGCGGGCCAGCCACTTTCAGGAATCGCTTCAGCCCACCGCTACCGGCATCGTTCTCATTCGGGATTGGAGTCGGGCTTTTCCATCCGCTCTCCAGCCCGCGATAGGTCAGCGAGCCATCCGCATTCGGCGTGTAGGTTGAATACGGGGAGTTCGTGAACTGCCCCAGGTTCATGTTCTGCGTCTCGATATACGGGCGCGGATCGAACCCCTGCATCGATTGCAGATAGTCAGCTTGGGACACCTGTGTGCCGACCCTGTGCGGGTACAGGGCTTCGATCCCCCCAGGGGTATAGCCCCACGCCTTCGCATCCTCAAGCGTCTTGATGCCCTTGGCTTGAGCCTCTTGCGCCCGCTGCCACACTTCATATTCGTGTGAATCAGCTTGCGGTCTGCGGCTGCCGAACACGGACCAGTCGATTAGATTGTCAGCCATGATTTCTCCTTACACATCCAAAAATTCGGCATCAGCATCGTAATGAACAGACAACAAATCACCTACCGCGCTACCGCCTGGAGTTGTTGCGGTTATGTAGAACCCAAGAGCGGTAGAAGCATTCACGGACGAACTCGTGCAATTCGCACCAGTAGTGACATTGCGTACCTGATCTCCGCCCCCCGGACCGGATGGGTTGTACAGTCCCACCGTTGGGGTTTCGCGCATTAACGCCGGGTAATGCACATCGACAACGTGCGGCTGTGCCGTCGAAGCGGCAACCGTTTGTGTCGCGGTATACGCACCGCCAAACCCGACGTTAGCTGCGGCCTGAGTCTCGAGCTCAAAACTCTTGTTGTAGTAACGCTGCATCCGCAGCATATCTTCCGCTACCGGCACATGCTCAAACTCGCTCGACGTATTCCCTTCTTGAAACTGCAAGCCCGTGAAGAAAATGTTGTTCGCCGCGTCATCTCCAAAATTTACTTGGTTCGACGTGGCGAGCCTTAACCCGGCAACAGTGTTCCAAGTGTCAGCGGTCGTCTGAGCAGTTGCCCCACAAAACAACGTCAGGTAAATCTCAAGGCCGACGCCATTAAGATAGTTCCATGTCCCCCCCGACGGGGACGCGAGCATCACAACCTCTTTGTGCTCCCATGTGTTCGCGGCATTGATCGTGTATTCCTTGACCAGCACACGATCGCGCCCGGAGTTTGTGAATGCAACGCAAAATGTTCCAGTCTTTACTGACTTGACCCAAAACGAAAACGTGCAATCGCGTTGAGCCGCAACGGCAAAGTCATAGCCTTCGATTGTCGTTCTGAGCCAGCCAAAATCTCCTGCATCTACAGACGCATCCGCACCCGTAATATCTAGCTTGAGTGAATAGTTGAAAACAACGCTGGCTTGCGCTTGCGTGGGCACATCCGTAGATTGCGATGCGGTGTATGTGACAGAGCCAAGCATCCGATGGCACCAAGCATCGGCGCAGATTGCCGTGCTCGTTCCTAGAGCTGATTTGCTCGTCGCCCACCGCCACCAGTTAAATGCGCCGTTGCGGAGAAGATTCTGATTCCTCGCGCCCGTCGCCGGATCAGTATTGCCGCCGATGTCATCGACAACATCTGTGTAAGACAGGTAGATTTTCTTCCCGTCTACCTGGCTCCAGATGACGAAGGCTTTTTCGCCGGCTGAGTCCGCTGTCAATTCGATGTCGTTACCGACCACCGTTGCCGATTGCGTATCGTCAAGCAACTCTACAAACGTCATCGGGGCACCGCCCTCGACAATGTTTTCAAGCGTTGTGATGTTGCTGATAAGAAAGCGTAGCGCCTCCTCCGCGTCATCCGTGTTGAGGCGCTTGAATGCCCCGTCCGGGATACCAATCCCACCGGAGAACATGGAGTTCTGCGCCATTACTTCGGATCTCCGAAGAACCGGCGCAAGCGAATCTCACCGTCTCCCGCATGCAGGATGCGGACCATCAATTCCTTGAACGTGCCTAGACCGAGGCGGCGAATAACCTTACGAACATCGGACAGATCCATCGTGCGGGGCGTTGACCAATTTGCCCCGTTGTCCACGCTGAACGATATGGATACGGTCTGTGACGAACTTGGTGTGTCCGCAATCAGCCCGCACATGGACATCGATTTTCTGGATAGATCGCCCAGCGGCAGCTTGAACTGCACGATCATGTCGAACGATGTGCCGTCGTCCCTGTAGTTGTTGGCGACATCCAGGTAATACAATTTCGTGGTCGTTGTCGTGCCGGCATAGTGATAGCCGTTATTCGCCATCGACACCGTGCCGGAGTATTCAAAACCTTCGTTGATGTCCGGGTAATATCGCCAGCCCCGCTGCACCGCATCTGTAGGCGGGGTGAACTGAATGCCAACGTAGGGCTTCCCATGATCCGAGCCCCGATGAACGCCGTAGATCGTCGTGCTGCTGAATAACCCGTCCTCGAATGGCTTACTGATCTTCTCGAAACGGCTGCCATTGAAGGCAATCAGCGACGCATCATTCTTGGAGCCGGCGTATCTGCCGATGAAGAATATGAAATCCCCGATGGTCGTGTAGTAGTCGGTCTTGCCAACCATCGACCCGCCACCAGCAACAGCACCTAGCCCGATGCGGTGCTCTGACTTCGGGATACGGGACAGGACCGAGCCCGTGGCGTTGCCCTCGTTCTGATAGAGTTCAATGTAGTCCGTGGTGCATCCGAGGATGACGTTCTTGATCTTCATCAACCCCTGTGGCGGGGCCGTGGTCGTGCTCATCGTCAGGTAGTCTGTCGAAGTCCACGCAGACAATGAATTGATGTTCGACTGATAGATGCGGTTACGCGAATCCATTATGAATGCGTAGCCGTCCATGAACACCATTTTTCCCCGATGCGACAATGCAGTGAAGTCCGCATCGTTGATCTCGGTGAACCCGTTCAACGTGCTCGCGTAGTACACCTTCTGAGCCGGCGTAGCAGCGGGGCTTGTCGAGTTCTGCATCTGCACGACGAGGTTGTTCGTGCCGTTTACGTCCGTAACTTCCCAGAACCTCGGGTAGTAGTCCGCATTGGAAAGTATCGTGACCGAAGTCGCCGCCAGCACCGCTTTATTGTCATTGCTGTTCTTAACCAGCACCCAAGCAGTCGGGTCCCATGTGCCGGCCGGATCACGCGCAACCAAGTACGGAACCTGCGTGCTCGTTCCATACGTCGAGCCGTCAGAGGTAAACCCAGGACGGCGGGACACGGCAATGTCGGGCTCCGTATTGACCGCTGTCCTGGTGATCTCATACTGGCAATTCAGCCGACGCTGATCCCTGCCCGCAATCATCCGGGCATAACTCAACACGCTCCCCGTGTCGTAGGAGAGTGTCAGAGGGACGTTCAGAGTCGGCTGTGCCATTTACTTTGCTCTAACCCATTTACGGATACGCAACTGATCCCGCTGCAATTGCTTGCTCCACCATTTGAGGTTCTGTCTAGCCCAATCCAGACTTGTAAATAGAGAGCCGGCACAGGGAAGCCAATTGCCCCCCTGCTTGTGCTCGACAGCCCAAATCACACGCATTACTTCTTTTTCCCGCCGCCGCCTTTACCCTTCTTGCCTTTGCCGAACATGTAAGTCTCCTATCCCAGTCGTATGGACATATTCCCGGAGTAGTGCGACCGGCTCGCTTCTCCGTTGACGCGCTCCTTGATGAGCGTGTACTTGGACTCCCACAATTGAATGCGAGAGTCGCGCATGATTAGGGGCTCGGACTCAGCCAACGTCGCCCACAGGTACAGGTCGGGGTTCGCTGAAAGCAGCGCATTCGTGTACAGCGTGTTCGTCTCGATCCCGGTCAGGTGCGTGTAATACCGGCCCTTGATCGTGTAATCGCTGGACGGGTAGGGGCCGAAGATGAAATTGGAGCCATCCCGAGCCATGACTACGGGCTTACCCTCACCGCTTCTAAGCGGGTAGTTCTCGTAGATGTACGATGGCGACACCAACTGTAGATACTGTGTCGGTGTCCCATCCACATAGGCATACTTCATTTCGATGTAGCCCGTTGGCACAGGCAGCAACCCGCCCGTGGTTATGTTGTCCGACAACGCGGATTCCATCTCCGGCGTGCGGACCTCACGCATGATGCGGTGCTCGGCTGTCAGGACAAGATCCGACAACCGGGCAGATACGTCAGCGGTCGCTACGTCAAGCCACCCGACGACTGCGTTCGTCAGAGCTGTGTAGTTGCCTATCGCCATTTATGAAATTCCTCAGTCGCCACGCCGCCTCGTTGATCGGGTCCAGCCAATCGGCAGCCTTCTTCTGCCGAATCAGTTTCACGCTTGAGTACCAGGGCACAGTCTCGCCCTGTAGCCCATAAAACCACCGGGGATGCTTCGGGGTCAGCACCAGGGCAGGAATACCCAATGCCCCGCTCAAGTGAATGACAGCCGTCGTCACCGAGATAACCAGATCAAGTTCCGCCACCAACGCCGCCGTCTCGTCATAGTCCTTGGCTTCAATCGCACGCGCCCAGTGGTGAACCTGTATCCCATGCTTCTCATCAAGTAGCTTGATGTCCTCGGCTGAATTCTTGTATTGCAGGCTGATGAAGGTCGCATCTTGGCGCAGGATTGGAAGCATCGATTCCAGTGTTACGGAACGACGTTTCTTTCCCGTCTTATTGATGCCGCCTTGCCAACTCAGACCAATCTTCGGCTTGTCACCGAGCGAATCCAGCAACGCCCGCCACTGGATACGCCGCTCGGGATCAGCTACGAGGTACGGTGTGCCGGGGAAGTCCTCGGTCTTGTTCCGGTAATACTTCGGCAATGAGCCAAACGAGACACGGTGATCGATTTCGTGCCGTTCCATCCAATCGATGACATCCTGGTAGCGTGTACCGTATACAGCCGCATCCGGGAAGGATCGCTTGAACAGCCCCGCCAGCCGGGTATCGCACTCGATCACCGTCTCTTTGCAATCCTTGATTAAGTCGGGAACACAGGACGCGAACGATATTTCATCGCCCAGCCCTTGCTCGCCATAGGCAATAACGACCTTGCCCTTGGTCCCGTCCCAGCGGGTTTCATTGCTGTAGGCCCGTTCGTTACGATCTATGCTGTAGCCCACAGAGGCTTCGTAGTTGATCCAGCCCTCACCCCAACGCTGGTCTAGCAACTGAGCAAGCCCGAGGTTGTGACGGGCGGTGTGCGAGTCTGGATTGATCTTCAGTGACCGCTGTGTGTAGTCGATAGCCTGTGTCGGCTCGCAGCGCTCGAGATGGACAAGCCCCAGGTTTTGAAGCGCAACCGGGTCTTTCTCCTCCAGCTTGAGCGAACGCTTGAAGCAGCGTTCCGCCTCGTCCAGCATGTGCATCTCTTGGTAGCAGCGCCCGAGGTTGTTCCAGCCGGCGCTGATGTTTGGGCGAAGCCGAAGGAACTGCATCAGCAGCGCATGGGCGAGGCCAATCTTGCCGGCGTCGATCATGCAAAGCGCAAACATGAAGATCGACTCGGGTTGGTCGAACTTCTCGTTCAGAGTCTCGTTCAGAAGACGCAAACACTCATCCGGTCGCCCGTTCCGGCGAAGGAACTCGGCGTGCCCTAATTGCCTCGCCTGCTGTTCAGTTACTTCCAACAATAATCTCCTGCGGTTTAGAAGACTTGAATTCTCGTTTGCCCCAGCGAGCGTTAGTCGTTCGCAGGTACTTGTACTGTGGATCGTTCAGCTTCGCCTTGATCTGCGGCCAAGCGTTATCGTCGTAGATGTCCAATCCCTCATCGATCAGCCATTTCATTTGCAGCCCTACGGGGATCGACGCGACTTGGTAAAACTCATTCTTGAAGCCCTCGCGAGTAACCTCGTTATCATTCGCGAGCTTCTTGTTGAGCTCAATGATCGGCTCCGCGTCCTGCTCATACTCAAGATGCACTTGGTCGGTCATCTCGTCGTAGTGGAACCACACCGTCATCCCGGTCATCGGGTCGTGCGAAAATAGTTCTCTGCTCATCGGTAAACCGGGAGGGTTTCCCCCCCCGGTCCTATTACAGTTACGAAGTGCTCAGGTCCGTGACCTTCCCGGACGCGAGTTCGTTACGACAAACCAAGGTGTACTCGGAGATGATCTGGCGCTTCTCCGCATCACCCGTGCGCGCAATTTCGTGCTGCTCGAACTTGCGCAGGTACGCAACCGCCCAATAGTCCATATCCAGGACAAGCATGGTGCGGTCACGGCTGAACCGATTCGGCACAATCCGGTGCTCACCAAAGTCCGAGATATAGATGTCTGCGGCCCCGACGATGCGCGTCCCGTTCGCGGTAGCCGAAGCCTCGCGGTAGAGCGTTGCAATGCCGGCAAAAGCAGATGCCGCCTGCTTGTTGAACGGGCCGACCATGATGACTTTCGGATCACCGCCCTGCGTCCAAACTGCACGGATGATGGTCTTCAAAGCCGTTACGGTCGCCGCACCCTGCACCGTTGAATCAACCGATGCGGTAACGAGCCCAGTGGAGGTAACGAAGCCCACCGATGACTGCGCGGTTCCCGTTCCGAGTGAGGTCCAGGTCGTGAGCCACGCTTCCGCGCCGGCCAACTGACGCGCAGTACCGACACCACCGGCACTTGAGCCGTGGTTCTGCGTGAGAGTCGATTCCATGTCACGCTTCAGCTCCTTGGTGCGGATCATCAACTGGTAGGCCATTTCCTTCTTGCGGCCTGCCGTGTTGACTGCGTTCTGCGTGCCGGAGATGAGCGCGAACTTGGTTGCGATCTGGCAATAGTTCTTCAGGCGCGTGGTCGGGGTGCTGGTGCCGTTGGCGGCATCGTCACCTTCGATTGCGGCGTTTGCGGTGCTTGCCGATGCGAGCGAGTTACGCTGCCACTCGTGCAGCGTGTTCGTCGCAGTCGTCCGAGCACACATCGTCAGAAATGGTGTCTCGGTCGGGCTGATGTCGTAGATTGCGTCTTCCAGATCCTCGCGGATGCCAACTGCGGAGTAGGTCTGGAATGTTCCTGCGGGCACTGCCATGATATTTCTCCTACCGGATCATTGCCTCAAAAAAAGGCAAGGCGTCTTCGCCCTTTCCGGTTCGCTTGAGATTTTTACGAGCCTCATCAAACTTCGTGGTCGCGGCCGGTTTTGCCCCAGGCTTTAACGTCTTGGGCACGATGGAAACTTTCTTGGCGGCTAGAGTCGCATCGGTGCTCTGCTTCGCTTGAAGGTCGTCATAGAGAGCGGCCTTATGTGCCAAACGAAACAGCCGATGGTCTATCGCCTCGGCAAGCTCCTCTTTCGTATAACCGACATCGACCGCTGCCTTGATGAAGCGGCTGATGATTTGATCCCCGTACTCGGGAATCTCGCCCCGTAGCAGTTCATCGGTCTTCGCAAGTTTCTCGGCGTGCGTCTTTGCTCTTGTTTCGTTTTGCGCGGCGCTGAGTTTTTCCTGCTCGGCCTGAATTGTTGCTAGAGCGTTCTTAACCTGATTAGCGCGGTTCTGGAGCCTCACGTACTCGAAAGCATCCTCGGCGGCTAATTTGTCCCAGTTCACGTTCGACAACTCCGGCGCGGCGGCTGCCAGAACGAGATGCTGTAACTGCTCAAGTCGTTTGCTCGTTTGCTCGATAGCTTGTTGCTCGGCTTTCTGGACCGCCTGTTGCGCCTCGGTCCTGATGCGGGCTGCCTCTTGAAAACGGCGTGTCGTTTCAGCTTGGGCGATGTACCCGCGCTGTAGCTCCTTAAGCGAGAGCTTCTTAGTTTCCTTCTTACCGTTGTCGGTAATTTCCTGCTCGAACAGAGGCTCATCCGGGTCGATTTCGATGGTCTGCGTATCTTGATCTTCTGTCGCAGCCGCCTCTACCTGCTCGGTTTCGCCGCTTGGCGCTTCACTCTGTTGCTCGGGTTGCGAAGCCTCTACAGGTTGTTTCGCTTCCGGCTCTTGCGGTTGCGTGGAATTCATCGGCACGCTCTTCTCGAACGCGCTGACGATTTGCTCCTCGCTCATTTGCTCTGCCATTACTTGCCTCTGCTAAAGAGTTGAAAACGCCGTTTTTCCTCCAACTGCACCGAAGCCATCTTTCCGGTTTCGATGTAGCTAAGGAACTGGTTGCGAAACTTGCGAACCGTGACGTAGAACATCCATCCGCGTTCGCGAGCCTCTTGATCTCTCGGGTTCGTTCCTTCCCATGCCTTCACGATGTCTGCTTCCAGACGATCCAATACTTCCTTCACGAGCGGGTTCTTGAGCACCGCTTCAGCATGCGCCGCACGGTTAACTTCTTCCTGTCGTTTCTGATCGTCTGTCATTGCAGCAGCGCCATTAAGACGGCTTCTTCCTCATCGGTATCGATCCTGAGTACAGCCGTTCCAACACCGGGCATACGAATGATCGGGGCGTCGATGACGACATGCGTCTCAAACGGGATATGCGACTCTGCAAGCGTTTCCCGAATCTCACGAGGGAGCTTGATCCGGCGACGAATCGGCTTCGCAATGACGAGCCCATCGTCTGTGACGACTTCCTCAATGACTTCTTCCCACGGGAGCCGCAATCCTCGTCTAAGAAAGCGAGAATGGCGAACGCCAGGGGCCGTTGATGGTGAGGCAGCAACGACAGTAGCCGGGCTTGCACCGTCGATGAGTTCAAGGATGAGTAGGTGTATCCACACATCAGTTCATCACTTGTATAGAACGGTTATCGACACATCGTTAGCGCCCGGTGCGCCGGTATCGTTGTCGGCAAGCCCGGTCGTCGCGTAAGCACACAACGCGGTATCGAACGGTATGCCCATCCCACCCCAAGCCAAGTTGGCAAGGGTGTCGTCTGACGTATTCCCAGGCACGGAGATCGTCATAAACACCGCAGACGATCCAACCGTAGTATTTGCAGCCGTAAGGTTGGAGAACTTCACATGCCGCGTTGTCGTCGCAAAGTTCGTGATGATGATGCCGTAGATTTGGCCGGCGGATGTCTTTACGTCTTCCTCGGTTTCGTCCAGGTCAAGGCTGCGAAAGACAGACAACCCGCCAGTAGTGTGCGGTTGCGGTGTAGTGATTACCTTGCGATCCAGAGTCATGCGAGCAGCGCCCGCATCGCCCTCGTCTACCGAATCGGTCGAGCCTTCATCGGCCTGATACCCGGCCATCATCACGCTTGAGGTTGTCGGCGTGAATCCGGCGTCATCGACCAACACCGGGTCATCGATCTTTTGCAGGGCCGTGAGCGCATTGCCATCGATCTGCGTAACAAACGTGCCGTTGTTATCGACCGTGTGCGAGGCACCGCCATCGAAAATCTCGACCTTCAGGTAGCCGTTGGCATCAACCTGAAGGTTGGCGTAGTCACCAGTCGTATCGACCAGGGTCGTATCTGCGTCACGGCGCACCGCAAGAACGGCGATGCCCTTGTCTGCGGCTTGCGCAGCCACATCCCCTGCAAAAACGGTGTCGTCAATCAGCTGCACGGCGGTCGCAATGTTGCCTGTGTCAGCGTCGATGGTCGTCAGTAGCGCAGCTGCGTCTGTGTCCTTGACGTAAGCCTCGCCTTTATTGTTTCCGCGAAGCGCTACGTTGTCGCCATCGGTCGTCGTCAGTGCTCCGGCGCGAGCATCTTCGCGCACGAGGATGATTGCATTGCCGACAGGATTCGCAGCGGCTGCTGCATCCTCTGTGTATTGCGTGCCGCCACCAACAGATAACTCAACGCCGCTAGAGTCATATAGCGTGACCATCTGTTGGCGGTTGGCGAGCATGGCAAACGCACCCACATCGCCAGCGTCAACCGAGTCTGCCGTGACGATACCGCCAACAGCGACGAGGCTGCTAGTAGCAGCAGTGAAAGCTGCATCGTCCACATGACCGACTAGAGCGAGTTCAGTCAAACCAGCATTAGAGACAGGAACAGTTGCGCCAGACGCAGCAATGTTCACATCCATTTGGGACGATGCGTTGATTGCGGCCGCTAACTCGGTCAGCCCGGCATTAGTAACCGCAACGGATGCGTTGGATGCCGCAATGTTGACATCCATCTGAGCGGAGCCGTTGATCGCTCCGGCTAGCTCTGTAAGCCCCGCATTGGTTACGGCAACCGTGCCCGTAACCGGCAGCGGATTGGCCGCGCTTACATCGCCGTCGTTCGCCCCGTCCGCGCCAATGATGATCTTGGAACGTGGGTACTTGATACCGGCAATATCATCCGCGCCAAATGTGTCGCCGCCTGACCCGGCATTCGCCTCAAAGTTGTCGACATAAAGACCGGGCCTGCCCTCATAGGGACGGCGCTTACATGAATACATGCGGTGCTCCTATAAATCTTCCGCCCCAACCACCACCGATGACGCGATGGTTGGACGCCGCAGGTGGAGCAGCCCCAGCCACATTCGGCCGCCATATCCGTGGGCGAAGCCGCCCAATGCGGGGATGCGTCTGCACCGCAGTTCCGCTGAGTGTGGGCGCTGCATTCAACAGCGACACATTCGAGCGCACCATAGGGATGTACTCGACCAACGCACTGGGACGCACGTTAAGCGGCGAACGTCCGTTATAAATCGACTTCGCCTCTGCAACCGTGAGAATCCCATCCCATATAGCAAACTCCGCGAGGATGCCGATGAACCCGCGATCCCCGCCGCCGCCGCCCTGACGGTTGCCGATGATGTACTTGTCGGCGTTATCGGTAACAGATCCGCTCGGTGTCTGAGTTTCCGTAACCGATACGGACGACCCATCGAGGATCATCACAGGGTCATTGGACGCAGAACCCGCGTCGTATGTGATGACAAGGTTATGCCAAACGGAATGAGAGCCCATTGCGGCATCCCACTGCCCGATTCCGCCAGACCACTGCCGAAAGTAGGTGTACGACGTAAGACTAGACAACACCAGCAACTCGACTTGCGATCCGGTGTTCTTGTCGAACAGCCGCGCATTCGATGTGTTGTCGTTGGAATTCGCGGTGTGATAGAGCCAGAGCGAATACGAGCGCAGCGTGGCGTGACTGGTGATTACGGAATCTACCGAGTCGGTCGATGCAACACCAAACGTGCCGCTGCCGAATCCGCGAGCCATCAGGTTTCCTTAATCACAATGGCGAACGCCCACAACTCCGCATCCCCGGTCAACGTGTCGCCGCCATCTGTCGGCACACGCCGAACGCGCAACACGAACGGCTCGCCATCGGCAAGAGAGTCCATGTCAGCTCCATCGGTGAAGGTGACGTTTACGGTTGAGAACTCACCCGATGCGCTCGCTTCCGTGTCGGCAGATGCGTTGTTGTAGTCGTAGGTGTGAGCGGCATCCATGTCCTCGGCGTCGTGAGCGATCCTTCGTATGCCCGCGCTCCAAACAACGTCATGCGGCGTCACCGTGGTATCTGTTGCCGACCAAGGGAATGTGATCGTCAATCCACCGCCGTCATAGCCCTCAAGACGACAATAGAAGTCCAGATACTCGATCGCCGTGTCATCAAAATCCCAAACCGGCAGGTTCCCGACGGGCGTTGATCCATCTGGGCGCGTATCGAACGTCGCGTAGAGTGTGGTCGTCGGAATGATGTCGCCGATGATTCCTACGATGTCTCCTGTTGCCATCTACGTTCCCAACTTATTGCGCACGGAGGTTCGCAATTGCGCCTCGGTGCGGGTCGGATAGTCAGCAATTGCGGCAATCCCTGTTTTCACCTGCGCAAGCGTGGCTCCGTTATCGATTGCGGTAAGAATGGAATTGAACTTGTCTGCGTGCAGATTTAGCTCTTCGAGCACTGCCAGCATGAATGCTCGCAACACATCCTCTGTTCTCTGAAGTTGCGCTGCCGCCGCATCCCGAGCAGCAGAGAGCAGTGCAGCGTCAACAGCCGCGCGCTGCGCCGGAGTCATCAAGGTGACGACATCACCAGTAATTGTCCAGTAGATGAAGGGGAACCCAACCACTGCGGTCATATCCGGGTTGATGATCCACTGCGCTGTCGGATAGTCAGGCGTGTTCGCGCTCGAGATGAAAATCTTCGTTGTTCTGTTCAGGACCGATGCCATCTACACGACCCCCATGAACGCGCGCAAGTCATCGATCAGCTTCCGGCCCTGCACCAGATGTTGCTGCGAGTTAGCCATGATGTAGGCCATCGGGAAATAGACTTCCGCGTTGGTCATGTTGCGCGGCACAGACCCCGCCCCGCCGCTGTTCAACCAATTGCGCAGCCCCTCGTACCCGAGACTCGTGAGGTAGTCGAACGTAATGCCGGTAGCACTCGCCCCGTATGCGCCGATCTGGCAGACGAAACTCGGCACCTGACCAAGCAGGCGTTGAGGACCGCCCCACATGAGCATGTTCACCCCGACACCGGACTCGTACTGGAATACGTCCTTGTACGGATACGGCGCAGGGAAAGGATCGTTCTCGTGCGCGACACCAAGCACGCCGGGTTGTCCGCTCCATGCACCGTTGAAGTAGATCAGCCCCTCATCCGGGTGAACGGCGACAGTCCACAGGTAATGTCCGTGTGCTTCAGCCACCCACTTGGATTCGCCTGCGCTCATGTTGCCGCTGCCGTGCGCGATGTAAGGCAGCTTCGTGCCATCGGGCAGGATGCGCTGAACGTGCGAATTGCTGTTGCCGGTGAACGTGACCCAATAGACCGTATCCACCAGCCCGCAGGTGCCATGCCGGTCAACCGAGCACTGCACCCAGCCGCGATTGCCCATCGAAGACGAGTTGACGACCGTCTGCACACCGGACTCCGGCGTAACCCGGATCATCCGTGAGTCTTCCGCCATGACCAGCAAATCGCCGTTGGAGTAGTAGTCGAGCCAGAATCCCGCGCCCATCCAGGTGATGACCCGCCGCGCTCCGGTTGCAATCACCACTTCCCACACGTTGCCGGTCGAACGCTCCATCAAGTAGAGGTTCTGCCCAATCACCTTGCACGAGGTCAGCAGTCCAAAACCTTCGGCAAAGGTCGTCACTTCCCACGGCGTATTGGTGCGGTCAACCTTCATCACCTTGCCGTTCACCGAATCGAGATAGAAGAACACGATCCGGTTCGCCTCCCACTGCGCGAAGTCGTTGGTGTAGGAGTTGTCTGGAATCGGCAGCTGCATGAGATGACGGCACGAACCGTCGCGCATCAACCCCTGCATCAAGCCATCGGCCTGCAATGCGAGGAAGAGCGGCGAATGCGGATTGGTCGACATCGTGCCATCGCTAAACCTGCTCGAATGCCCGTACACCGTGTTGTAAGGCGACAGGATGAGATGCCCGCGCGGCCCCGCCCGGAACGGGAACGGGCCAGGAGATGCGTCCGTGACATCAGACTTCGACCAATTCTTGAGCGCGTTTCTAGCGTTCATCATGTCGGTGCCGAAATTGCTCACCAACTGGTTCTGCACGCGCTTGCCTAGAGAATCGAACACGCCCGGAACCGTATAGCCGTATGGCGTGATGTTGCCGTAGATTGGCAGCGAGCGAAAAGAGCGCATAACGCCACCCGCATGGTTCGCGAGCGCGCCAGCGGCGTTCACCTTCGCCGTCCAAGGAATTGCCTGCTCCGGTGTCGGCAGCTTGGCCGGATCGAGGTTGTCGCTCGGTAGCCAGTAGTCGTGCTTGAAGTTGTTGCCATGCGCGACGATCATGCCGCCTGGATCTGGAGGGATGACGACGCACGCCTGACTGACGCTGCGTGTTTCGGTCGTCGGACCCTCGCACGGCAAACCGCCGTTTGATGCAGGCGTCTCAATCGTTCGCGTTCTTTGCTCGGTGCGCGACTGCGTGCCATTTACGCAAGGCGACCAGTCGCCCGTTGGTGTCCACGCAGACCACGGACCCCACACGCAGTCGACCGGAGTCGGCGGGGCAGCTACCTCCTTTATCTCGTATTGCTTGCCGTCGATAGTGAAAAACGGGTCTTGGATCATCATCTATTGAACTGTTTTATGTGGAATTTCTTCAGAACTGCCATCGGCATATTCTTTAATCGTGCCGAGAAGTTTTCCGCTCTTGTCTTTCCTTGCGGTGGTTCTCTTGACCTTCTTGCCTTCAATAGCAAGACGCAGGTTCCCGATTTCACCAACGAGCTGTTGCTGAATCTGCGCCATCATTTGCAACATCTGTGATTGACCGGAATTGACCATCTGCGTCATTTGCTCGTTGACCTTGCCGGTCAGATGAACATTGGTCGGGCGCGCTGATTTCTGCTGGGCATCGAACACCTTGATTTCGGCGTCCTGCTTCCTGTTCTCGCCATCGTTCACGAGGTCAGCGGCTTTAAGACGAGCGTCAGTCTCGGCCTTCAACTGCGCAATCTGAAGTTGTGTCGCCGCGTTGATACGTGCAACAGCCAAGTCGGTTTCAGAAACAACTCGGGCCTTCATCTCCTCGATAGCCCGGTCGTTCGCCATGTCCTTGTCCTTCTGCTGCGTCGTGACCTGCATATCAGCAACCTTGAGTTGCTTGTCCTGCTCCATCTTCACCATTTCGGGATTCGGCGGGGGCTGCTTTGCCTGCGGCGGAACCGCCTTGGGGTCGGTGAAAAACATCCCGGCGTTACGGTAGCCGGCAGCTTCCGA
>Ga0105259_1000058_pt1 | contig 16804 bp, 16 predicted proteins | sample EasRivMeERMZT299_FD_89678 | JGI IMG/M metagenome (GOLD analysis project Ga0105259, IMG submission 89678) | Soil microbial communities from meander-bound floodplain in the East River, Colorado, USA - East River MetaG ERMZT299 | ecosystem: Environmental > Terrestrial > Soil > Floodplain | place... | reverse complement strand
GTGGGCAGGCGGTGGGCGCAGATTACTTATAGCAGGCTTTTACCGGAAACCCGCGGACAAAAGGCGGCACCAGTAGGCATAGAGCGCAAAGGTTTTGGTTTTAATTACGAGTGGACAAAGTTTATTTTGGAATATTTAGAACGTTATCTATTTGAAAAGGTAACCTTCGAAATAGCGCAGACGACGCAAAACGCCATGCTAAGAACCATTAGCCGGGCCACGGCCGCGGGCTGGTCAATAGATCAAACAGTAGATAGGCTGGACGATTGGCCTTTTTTACGCTACCAGGCGGCCCGCATAGTACGAACCGAAGTAAACCGGGCGGCTAACGTCGGCAGTACGGCGCAGGCGGAAACCAGCGAGTACGAACAAATGAAGGAATGGCAAAGCGCCGAAGATAACCGCGTTCGCGGTAATCCGGTTAACGGCATGAAAGATCACGCAGACCATTGGAGTTTGGACGGTATCAAAATTAACGCCGGCGACGTTTTCCACGACCCGCGAAACGGCGACCAATTAGCATTCCCAGGGGATCCACGCGGCAAGGCGGAAAGCGTAATAAACTGCCGCTGCCATGCCAGTTATACTTTTAAACGGGACGCAAACGATAATTTAATACCGAAGCGCAAAACAACCGTAGTAATATTTCCGGGACAAATAAGGCGCCCGCAAACTATAACGATATGACATACCAGTTCAACACGGACGGCGACTATGTAGATTTTAAGGTGGGCGGCGTAACGGCACAGCGCCTGCATAATACCTGCCAGGCAGTAGAATGGGTGTTTGCTGAAGATGATGGTTTAATATTTAAGGTAAATGGCGGCTATTATTTTACGGAAGATCCGGCGAATATCAGTTTTGACGGTGCGCCGTGTGCAACTAAAGGCGGATTTGTGACAGCTATAAAGGCGGCGTTTCCCGTTTACGCTGGCGGCGGAAGTTCTGAAAGCTTGTTAAAAACGGCTACCGTTGAATTAACAGATGCGCAGATTAAAACGCTACCCACTACTCCTTTTGAACTTGTGGCAGCGCAAGGAGCAGGGAAGGCTATTATACCTGTTTCGTGTATAGCTATTTCTAATTTTACTGCGGGGGCCTATACAAACATCACCGGGGCCTCATGGCAGTTAGCGGTAGATGGGATGACTATAGGAAGCCCCTTCGATGCGTTTACTGCACTTGGCTATACTGCGGCTATTTATGTTTCACAGATACCGTGTGTTGACTTTTACACAGGGGCAGGGGATTTTGCCGGGTCGTCAATAACATTCCCTATTGTTACTACCCTTAGCTATGATAATAAAGCGTTAGACCTATCCGATGTTTTCGGCGGTGTTACAAATTACACAGGCGGCAATGCCGCTAATGCATTAAAAGTAATCGTTCAATACGTAGTAATTGATTTATAAAATATGAGCATGACAAACTACAGCATTAAAAACATAAACGGCGGCGTAATTGATGTAGATACGACCGCGAACCGTGTAAAAGTAGCCATTTCGTCTATGGGCAATCTTGATTACGACGGAGATATAATACACGCTAAAGCGTATAACCGGACTATGGCAGAACGCGGGCCGAAGGGTGCAAATTTAATTTGGCACCTTACCGACCATGATGCCAGTATGAAAAGCGCCATTGCAAAGTTTAGTGAACTGTACGTAGAGAAAGATTACCTGGTAGGCGTTACGCAAATACCGCAAACTACATTGGGTAAAGACATGCTGATAATGTACGGCGCCGGTCATATAAACCAGCACAGCGTAGGGTTTAAGACCGTGGAAAGCGAAGTGCAGAACAAAGGAAAGGCGGACGAATACAGGCTAATAAAGCAAATTTTGCTGTACGAAGGCAGCGCCGTTTTATGGGGTGCTAATGTAAATACACCTACTTTATCGGTAGGTAAAAGCCTAACGAAAGAAGAGCAGAAAATAGAATTTTTGGAACTTATAGAACAAGTTAATAATTTAGCAAAGCTTTTGCGGGCCGGTAAATTATCTGACGGCACTTTAGAACTGGCAGAAATTGACCTGGCGCAAAAGACTGAAAAACTAAAAGAACTTTACGAAATAAACGCCATTCAACCCGTCGAAAAGACATTTGACCCGGTCGGAAGTACAGTTTTGTTAGATGGATTAAAACTATTTAATAATTCTTATTAAACCCCGTCAAATATTATGACACCGGAAGAAATAAAAGGGCAACTTGATACCCTCAAAGCAAACCTGCAAAGCGATATTTCCAAACAAGCAAAAGCCGAAACAGAGGCGCAAATAAAGGCGCTGGAAGACAGGCTGAAAGCGGCAGCGCCTAAAGACCTGGCGCCCGAATTAGCGGAAGCGAGAGCGGAAATTAAGGTACTGAAAGACGCCGCAGATAAAAACCAACCCGTTATCGATAAATTCGTAAACGGCGAACTGACTACCAAAAAAGAAAGCAAACATTTTAATACTCTTTTAAGCGAGGGTATTAACGAAAACGCCGATAAGATCCGCGCAATGAAGAAAGGGCAAAGCGTAAGTTTTGAACTTAAAGTTGTGGGCGATATGACATTCGGCGCAAGCTTTTCAACTGCCGACGTATCGGTAACAAACCTGAAACCTGGGATTATCGAACTCCCAAAGCGCAAACTACACGTTCGCGAACTTTTAAGCGGCGGTAGCATGTCACTTTCGAATTTTGCCTACGTGAAGGAAACACCGGGCGAAAGCGGGCCTTTACCAGTAGCCGAAGGAACAGCAAAGAACCAATTCGACCTGGATTTGTTGGAAACAAGTGTACCTGCCGAATATATAGCAGGCTGGTTACGTATTAGCCGCAAAATGCTGGATGATGTGCCGGGCATGACAACCTTTTTACAAAGCCGCCTTCCTGAACTTTTGTTACGTGCCGAAGATACCCAGTTATTGACTGGCGACGGTACCAGCCCGAATTTGTCAGGTATCACCGACGCCGGCAATTTTACGGCGCCTACCGGGTCCGCTACGATTGACGTAGAACAGTTAGTCCAGGCGATTAGTCAACTGGAAGGTTACGACCGTGAGGCAAACGGAATTTTGTTGAACCCAGCCGATTACTATGCTATCTTATTGAATAAGGCAGCGGGCGGCGCAGGTACCTACGATTTGCCAACGGCATTGGCAACGATCAATAACGGAAACCTGTATATTGCCGGCGTACCTGTTTTCAGGTCTACCGCAATGGCGGCCGATAAATTTATCGTCGGTGATTGGGTAATGGGTGCAAACCTTTTGACCCGCGAAGCGCCACGGGTGGAATTTTTCTACGAAGACGGCATAAACGTTCGCGAGAACAAAGTGACCGTAAGGGTAGAAGAGAGGATTGCGTTTCCTATCTACGGCGACAACTATTTTATCTATGGTGATTTCGGTAACCTTACCTAATTTAGGGTAATGAATTACCGAACCAACGAAGACAAAATAACTACCGGGCGCATAATCGGCGCCCGGTATAACCATATATTTTTGGTAGAAGATACCAGCGAAGAAAGCGCCGAAGTAGAAGAGCCTGTAACCGTAGAAGAGGTAAAACATTATCTACGCTTAGAGGGTTTAGATCCGACCGACGACAGCCCCGGCGAAGAGTTTGTTTATGACGACGAATTGATTGCAGAACTGATAACCGAAGGGCGGACCTGGTTAGAAGCTTTTACCGGCGTTACGCTGATCCCCAAAACGTTAAAAGTGTGGTTATTGAACCAGGCCGGCGATATTGAACTGCCCGGGCCTGTTACTGGCGCTATAGTAATTACAAAAGAGAATAGCGACGTAGTGGCGGCAGATACGTATCAATTTATGGGTACGGTATTTCCTAAACTTATTACCTGTTTTCACGAACGTTTACAACTGGACTACGCGGCAGGCTACACGCGGGCAACCTGTCCGAAAGGATTAAAGACGGCATTAAAAGCCTACATAGCCGAAAATTACGAACATAGGGGCGACGAACAACCCGACAAAGCACTAACCGAAAGGGCGGCACGTAAGGCGCTGCCATATAGGAGGCTTACGTTATGGGCATAGGACAGCGCCAGCCAATTATACTACGTAAAGTAACCGTAGCGATTGACCCGACAACCGGGCGCAACGTGGAAGCGCAGGACGAGGACCCGACCGGCATTTATAGGACGTGGGCGGAAGTAACCGGATCCGGCGGCGGACGGGACTACCTAAACGGACAAATAGGCTTAACACATACCCGCGATTTTTTAGTACGATTTCGTTTTGATAAATTCCCTAATTGCGAATGGAAAATAACCTACCAGGGTACACCGTGGACCGTTTCGAATATTCGCCGGGTAGATGAAAAGAAATTTTACTGGACGTTTTCAGCAACACGCAAAAACGATGCTTAAAATAGAGCTACAAGGATTAAAAGGATTTCAGCAGCAGTTTGCTAAAGCGCCGGCGAACATAAAAAAGATTGTCAGCGCTGAAATACAAAGCGCCGCGGCGGAATGGGTGGCGGGTGCCCGCAGGGACGTACCGATAGATCAGGGAGCGCTAAAGGGCAGTATTTCGTACTTTATGCGGACGGATCTACAGGCGGAAATAGTAGCGCAGAAATTTTACGCGCCGTTTATGGAATTTGGGACGAAAGGAAAATATAAAGCGATACCCGGCACTGAAGCAATAGCGCAGCAATTTAAAGGGTATAAAGGCGGCGATTTTATGGATTTATTACGGTCAATAGTCCGCTGGTTAGGCAGAAAGGGTAAAGACCCGGTAACGTCCAGGCATGGCACGTATAGCGTAAAGACTAAGAAACGCACAGGCAGTAAGGTAAACCAACTGGCGGAAGATTACGCGGCGGCATGGCCTATCGCTATGAGTATTTTAAAACATGGCGTTAAACCGCACCCCTATTTTTTTAAGCAGAAAGAAATTGTTTGGCCGAAGATGATAGAGCGCATAAAAAGAAACTTCGAAACAAAAAGCGGCGTTTCTGTAATTATGCCAGGCGACATTAAACAGCCCAAAATTGTAACGATATGATAAACGTAGGCGCTAAACTTTTACAGGCATGGTATTTATGTATCGCGGGAAATATCCCTGTACCGACCTACACGGAAGACGCGGCGCCGGATAACGAGAACGGCGGCAGCTACGTTCTATTGAGGATGGAAAGCGAAACAAACCAAAGCAATAATCAGGCTTTTGTTACGTCGCCGGTCATTATTACCGAAGTAGTCACACGGTTTGACGTTCGTATTGATTACGAACCGGCAAACCAAATAGACAGTTTAATAGGGCAGGCGGTGAACCCGACGCCGGCACAGCACGGACTACCAGCGCAAACCGGTATTCAGATAGTAGAAATAAGGCGGGAAAATTCCACAACGTTAACCGAAGATGATGGAACTTATAAATATTATAGAATAATAACACGTAATTTGCACAGAATAGTACAAAATTAAACCGTTTAAAATTTAATATTATGTCAGAAGTAGCAGGTAAATTAGTCAATATGCGGATCCGTGTAAACGGCACGCAGGACGAATTTAAAATATTGGTTTGTACGGAAGACAGCCAATTCCAGATTACAAACGAAACCAGCGAACGCCGGACAAACTGCGGCGTAAAAGCCAGCGCCGCCGAAGCGACGTTTTCCGCGTCCGGTAACGCCGTACAGAACCCAACGCCTACCAGCCTGGAAGTAAGTTATAACGACGTAAAGGCATGGCAAAAAGGTACGAACGGCGTACCTACTAAACTGGATTTCCAGTATATCAGCGACGCGGACGCCGTACTGGCGGAAGGCGAAGGCGTAAACAACTACGGCAGCGGATGGTTTACAGACACAACTTTTACCGCGTCTGCCGAAGCGGACGGTATTGGCAGTTTTTCATGGTCATTCACAGGCACCGGCACCCTTGATGAATACGACGACGAAAGCGGATCTTAATTTATGAATGGCTATACTACTATAGATTTAAACGGTACGCCGGTAGGTTTAAAGTTTGCATATCCGGCAATAAAGCTTTTTACAGAGGCTTGTGTAAAGAACACAGATATTTATTTTATTGGCGAAGGCGACGCCGGCGGTTTTACGGTGGAAGGACTGGCAAAGCTTATTGAGTGCAGTTATAGAAATAATTGCATTTTAAAAGAGGTAGAACCGGCGCTAAAATTCGAAGACTTTTATAACTACGTGGAACAAGCGCAGGAAACGCCGGAAGGGCTGGAAGAGTTAAAAAAGGTATCGGAAGTTTACGCAGCCAGTACAGTTATGAAAAAGATCGTAGCCGGAAATAAGGAACTTGAAAAAAAAAGACAGACCAGCCAATAGATTTTGATGAAATAGAACAAATACTTTTTGGTGAACTTTTAATAAGGCCGTGGGAACTGGCAAAAATGACTTTTCGCGAGGTCATTTTAAGTATAAACGGGTTACGAAACAGGGACAAAATGCTGGAAGCATGGCAGCGCCGAAGTACTTTTATTATTGCCAGTACGAATTTTGGCGGTAAAGGGGTGGCAAATAAGATGGAAAAACTCTGGCCTATTGAAGGCGTAGACCGCGTAAAGGTGAACCAAAAGGCAAAAGACCAATTACGCAAACTACGTGAAATGGAAGCGGTAAAAATAGCGCAGGCAAAAGAAAAACTTTTATAAATGGCGGAAGGTTTAAAACTGGTAGTCGGTGCAGACGTTAACGAGGCTGAAAAAGGGCTGAAACGATTAGTTGACGACATGCAGAAAACCGGCGACGCCGCCGAAAAATTAGGCACCGACTTTTCTAAAGCATTCGGCCGGGCACCGTTAGGCGACCTTAACGCCTACGTAAAAGGCGTACAAAACCTAAAAACTAATCTTAACAACGTAAAAGTTGGGCCTATTGGCGGGCAGCTGGCGGCGTCAGTGGCCACAGCAAACGCCGAACTAAAGAAACTGCCAAACGTCAGCAACGCCGCCACGTCGTCGTTAATCAATTTGGGAAGAGTTGCGCAAGATGCGCCTTTCGGATTTTTGGGAATAGCGAACAATCTAAACCCGCTATTAGAAGGTTTTCAAAGATTAAAACAGCAAAGCGGTAGCACCGGTACGGCGTTAAAAGCGTTAGGCAGTAGCTTATTGGGCGCCGGCGGTATTGGCCTGGCGTTATCCGTCGTTTCGTCTTTATTAATCGTTTTCGGCGACCGCCTTTTCGGCGCAAGCAAAGCGGCGGACGACAGCAAAGGCAGGCTGGACAGTCTTAACGACAGCATAAAAAGAGTAACGGAAAACATAGGCGACCTAACCAGCGCCATACAATTTCAAAACGAATTAGGCGCCATAAACGTAAAGATTGGCGGGTTTGGTGATATACAGGACTTGCGGGAACAATCAGTAGCACAACAACAACTGGTAGAAGATTTGGGCGCACAGGTATTGAAAGCGCAAAAGAATTTTTCAGATGCGCAACTGGAAAACCAGCGCCAGGCGAACGAAGACAGCCAAAAAGTAGAAGACGACGCACTAAAGGCGCTGAACGCAGCACAGGACGCACAGGCGGCAGCCCGTGAAAAGGGCACTATTATTTTCCGCAAAATAGCTTTGCAGCGGATAGACGACGCGAAGGCGGACAACAAGAAAGAAGAGGACCTACAAAAAAAGAATATTGAGGCGCTTAAAAAATATATCGACGACGCCAAACGGTTAAACAGCGAACTTGAAAGGGTGGGTTTTGTGGCGCCTGCGAATTTTTCATTTTTCGACAGCCAGGAAGAGGCGCTAACAAAAGCAAAAAAAGTATTTGCCGATTTTGCCAGTAGGGATTTGGAAGTAGCCGCGTCCGTTTTTTCTGTACCGTTACAAATTACCGAACCGCCGCCCGAACAAATTACCAACGCGCTAACCGAAACCGAAAAGTTGGTAAAGCGTAGTATTTTACAATTTCCACCGGCGGAAATACCGGTAGAATTCAGCGCAACGGAAGAGCAAAATGCGGCATTTATCAGCGACTTTAGAAAGCAATTTGAGGCAATCGGTTTAGGTTTAAATTTAATACCGGAAGACCTGGCGGACCCGGCACTATTCGGTAAGTTAAGCAGTCAACTTAAAGAAGCAACCGGCGCCATAGAAGTAGCGAACGCCGCCGCGTCTGTCTTATCAAATACTTTTCAATCTTTATTCAGCCGGATAATTGAAGGGGAGAACCCAATAAAGGCGTTTTTTCAATCAATAGGGCAGGCTATTTTACAGTTAATAACGCAGCTGATAGCGGCAGCCATTAAAGCGGCTATTTTCCAGGCTATTTTATCTGCAGCGACGGGCGGCGTAGGCGGCGGCGCAGGCATATTTAAGTTCTTAGCTAAAGGTATCACAGGCTTTGCGCAGGGCGGTATAGTTAGCGGCCCGACGCTGGCGCTGGTAGGTGAAGGCGTAGGAACCAGCCGTAGCAACCCGGAAGTAATAGCGCCGCTGGACCAACTGAAAAGCATGTTATCCGGGTTTGGCGGTAGCGGGCAATCGGTAGTAATAGTAAACGGGCGGACCCGCGGCAATCAATTTGAACTGTTAGCACAACGGACACAAAAACAAAATAGGCGTTTAGGCGCCGGGTAAATGATAACTAACTGCACACTATACGAAGGCGCTTTTATTAATACGGAAACAACGCCGGAGCCAGCCAACGAAAACGTACAAAAGATATTTACGGTTAGGCTATTTGATACCGAAACGGAAGTAAGCACACCGCCGTATAATTTCCGCTTTATCGTTTCCAACAACGGCGACGGTACGCAAACCGTTAGCGTTTTTTCGGATCCGTTTACCGATCCGCTGGCGGAAATTTATTTTGGCTACGATAACGCGGGCTGGATAGACACGGCGTTAAACCTGAACGGCCGGACCGCTATTACCATACCGCAAGGCGATTGGGACTATTCCGTATTGATTGCCAGCGATAGCGGCGCACCGCGTTACGAATTTGAACCAGCGGAAACTATAGACCTGGAAATGGGAGAAACCCCGATACTTATTTCGGTAGTAGATAACGCGGAAGATAAATTCACACCGATTAAAAGTAAGCAGGTAGAAATACAGATACACAGTAACGACGCCGTAGGCATAGAAACCTTTGCGGAAGGTGGCGATAACCGTTTCTATGTGGAGATAGAAAGCGAAACGGACGGCGTAATTTTCAAGGGCTGGTTATCTACCAGCGATTTAAGCCAGGATTTTTTACCGGATCCAAACGTTTTGACGCTGATAGCTACCGACGGCCTGGGGTTTTTGGAAGACGAACCTTTGCTAAATTTCGAAGACGTAACGCCGCAGGACCGGCACCAAATTATTGATTTTATAGTATGGGCCTTAGGCAAAACGGGCCTTATGCTGGACGTAAAAGTTTGTATGAATATCCGCGAAAGTACCGCCGTCCCGATAGTTAGTGACGCGGACGGCAGCGGGCATTTTTATAAGTTCGTTTACCTGGACGCCAAAACATTCGAAAAGGAGATAGCGACCTGTGAAGACTGCCGGACAGTATTAGAAAAGATATTAGGCGAGAACGCTTTTTTAACGCAGTACCGCGGCAAATGGCTAATAATACGACCGGATGAAATGGAAACTGGGCACGAATATTATTTTACCAGGTTTAATTATTTAGGTGATTTTGTAGAGAACACCGACGAAACTTTCAGCAAAAATATCGGCGTAGGGCTGCCGCTGGCGTTTATGAATGACGACGCCACGTTATCACTTGACCGACCTTATAAGCAGATAATAGAACGTTTTAACTACGACTACCCAAAAGAAATTATTTGTAATATTGATTACAGCCAGGGCGAATTTGTGGAAGATATGCCGGACGAAGTGAACGCGGACGGCGTTACCGAACAAGTTAAAAAATACACGTTGCCATGCTGGGCGCATTTATCGCGCACGGTAGACCTACCATACTGGGAGAATTTCGGACAAGGGCCGCTACCTTCATCAAACGTGTACGTAAAGCGCTATTATTTTAACGGCACAGAAACACAGCGTATAGTTGTGATACAGTCACCACCGGGCGCAGCGCCGCCAATGACGTACATACAAAGCACACCTATGGAACTACAGATAGGCGACAAAATAAGTTTACAGGTTAGTTTGTATTATACGAACATAGGCGCAAATACGGGCAGCAATAATTGGCCTGTTTATGTCGGTTTATTCGCGGACGACGGAGATATTTATTGGTGGCAAAATTATAATGTTACCACGCCGGAAGTGCAGCCGCTTTGGGGGTTAACTCCACCAAACGTTTTAATTTACCCGTGGTATAAAGACGCGCTACTGGAAAATCCGCCGTTAGATATGCAATTTACCAGCCCGCCGCTACCTAAAAGCGGAAGGGTTTATGTTTTTCTGTCTAATGAGTATGGCGAAGAAATTGAGGCGAATTTCGGACAGCCAAAAATAGATATTATTCCTTTCGTTAACGGTGGCTATAACAGCTATAAAGCACAAACCAACGACGTAAGTCAGGACGCACCGAAGATAAAAGCCATACGCGAAACGGACGTATATATAAGCGACGCGCCGCGTATAGCTATGAAAGGCGCACTATTGAAACCCGGCGCAGGCTTTGAGATTTTCAGCGGTACGGCGTCATTTGGTACGTTAGGACAGTTTGAAATTAGCGGTAATATCGTCGGGTTATTTCCCGTAGGTATTTTAATTTCCATAACCGGATCCGGCAGTAACAATATAACGGGCCGGATAATAGATAATAATTATTCCATAATTGGCGACCTTACCACAATTTATACGGATCAAACTACGGTAAGCGAATTAGGCGCCAGCATAACCGTAACGGAAGCAACTTACCAGTTAACCGGCGATTTTTATAACGCGGCGCTGGCAACTGCGGGCGGCGGTACGCCGTACACGTTCGGCCGTTTGCAGTCTTTTGATATTTGGAACCAGTTTAACCGGGTTATGCGCACGTTTGAGGCAACCATAGATAGAACGGACAGCGCTACACAACTGCCCGACCTTTTGCATAAATATATTTTACGAGACATAGACGCCAACACGACGAACGGTTCAACGCAATACCGTATTTTTATGCTATTGCATTACGAAATGAATTTGCATTTGTGCGAATGGGCGGCATTTTTACACGAAGTTTTTAACACCGACGTAGCCAAAAGCTACGAAACGGCGGCGTTTAAATATATAACCGAATAATGGCAAACATAGTCTTGGGTAAAAACGTAAACGTAGAAGCGCTAATAGGTAGCGCCTATATGGTTATCGGTTGCGCCGTTTCATGTGCGTTTGAATTTGAAAACGAACTAATCGGAAAGACGGACGTTAACGCAGGGCTATACCGTAAAAAGCGGGTACGTATTAGCGACAACCGCGGAAGCGTTAACGGGCTGGTAACTTTGGAAAACACCGCTACCAGGTTAAGCGCCTTTTATTTTTTACAGGAAGCTATAGTAAGATCCGAGCAAACAATGCGGTTTGTTTTCACAGACGAAGGCGGCGAAACTAAATACATAACCGGTACTTTTTTAGTACAATCCATTTCTATTACTGCCGATGTTTCGGCGTTTGCCGAATTTGACCTATCACTGGAAGGCACCGGCGGCGTAGAAATTGGCACCGTAGAACCGCCGCCCGACGTATTTTGCCCCGAATTGCAAAGCGATACCTGGGAAACGACGGAAGGCGGCACGTCTATTAGCGGGCCGGGTATAGGCGGTAAGAGTTACGAAGGCGACGAAATACTGGTAGTCTTCAGGGAGGGCACACAGTTTGACTATACGGCCGGCGCACCGGGTAACCGTGAGTATGGCTACGACGGCGTTAATATTTCCTTTGACCCGCTGAACCCGTTTAACCTGGATGAAAGGGTTAACGTCGTTTGGAAAGCATTTGAAAGTTAAATGATAAAAACACGAACTTTTACGGCGGTTAACGGGCTGGACTACGTGCAGCACGCAGAACTGGCTTTTGCAACTATCTACATAGTGGCACGGGAAGGCGTAGAACACGAACCATACACCGCCGGCGGGCCTGTTTATCGTACCTACATTCATACCGTATCAAACGGCAAAATAAACTTCCCGGCGATATTCGACGGCGGCACCGGTAACGAAAAGGTTTTTGTTTTATATAAACCGACCGGCGGCGCTGAACCAGTAGACCCGCCAGGCGTTTGCGTAGCTGGCACCATTGTACCGATTACTTTAGCGGATGCGGCAGACGGTCAGCTATACCTACAGACTATAACGCTAACAGGCACGGCGCCGTTTAGCCTGTCCGGTATAACGAAACCCGCCTGGCTAACTATAACGAACAGCGGCAACACTATAACGCTAACCGGCACGCCGGGACCTGGCGACGTTACCCTATCTACGTTAATAGAGTTTACAGTAAGTAATTGTAGCGGCGGATCTACCGTTTTATTTAGCCAGGAAATACAGGTTTTTGCAGCGGTTGCGAACTTCTTTATACAAAACACGGCTAACTTTTCAGTACAAATAATAGACGTTTTCGGATCCTTTTACACCGTAAATCCGGGTTTTAGTTTTCCGGTTAATTTTTCGCAAACGCTGGAAGGAATACAAAGCGGAACGGCGGCCGCTATTACTTTAGATATTAACGGCATTGTATTTCCGCAGGTGATAACGCTTTATAAAAACGCTGTACCTTTAGAAAGTAAAGTAGTAACGGTAAACGGTATAGAAAGCTTTGCGGCCGTTACTTTTACCAGTAGCGACGAGATGGTAATAACAATAACTTAATTATGAAAAAACTACTTATTATTTTGCTCTTTTGCGGCGCAGCGGCGGTAAGCTACGGGCAGTCAGGCTATACGACCATAAACGCACGCTATAACTGGTTAGGCGGTATCTTCAAAGCTTTGGGCATACCGTCCGGCGGTACTGCAGCATTTCAGAGTGGGCAGGCAGTAAGGGCTGGCGCCTTATATTATGACAGTACCGGCGTAGATAGCGGCCTTTATGTTTGGGGCGGGCTGTCCTGGCGCAATATTACACCGGTAAGCGGCACAACCTACACTGCCGGAAGCGGTATCGGCATAAGCGGCGACAGTATCCATATAGGCGGCCGGACCTACGCACCGGCTATATTTTACGACGAACGCAGCATAGTGCTAACCGGGCATTCTTTAAAAATAACAAGCGGCTACGCAGATACAACGGTGGGCGGCAATGCCGGTACTTATAGTTTTGCGAATAAACCATATTCACCGCTACAGTTTGGCCGTATGGATAGTTTAACCGCCAACGACGTAGCGCTAAGTATTGTGCCGCTATCTACAATAAATTCTATTAGGATAATGAAATACGGCAGCGGCGGGCTACATAATACCGGCATATTTGGCAACCGGTTTGCGTACTACCACTACGCCAACGATAGCGCCGTTATCCGTTCAAGTAGTACGTTTAATATGGCAATATCCGGCGAACAGCGGTTAAGGATAGATAGTAATTACAGCGGTACGCGAACAGTCTACCGAACCGGTACAAGTTCGTTAACACGGTCCGAAGGCCCGGCGGCAATAGGCGCCAACACAGTTATAGATAATTTCGACGTGACTAAACATATTTTAGTTAGGGGTACGTTAAGCGGCTTCACGTCAAAACTAAATGGGAGCTCCACGACTAACGACACAATAGAAAATTTTATTCATTTCAATACCTCCGTAAATATTGGAGCGCCGAATAAAGTACTTAAAATGTATGCGTTTGCACCTTCATTCCTTTACGGCGATAGCATTTTCGCATTTTTCGAAGACCAAACGACGGCATACAATTATTTTGCTAATGGCTTATCGTTAGGCGGCGGATATACCGGCATACGGCAGCAATTCAGAAATGAGTTTAACAGCGTATTGAATGACACCGTTACCATTAACACAATGACCGCCGTAACCGATACAACCGGTTTTGATGTAGTGCTAAGACGCAGGACGGACGGCACGCTGGTTAAGATAAGGGCGGACCAGTTAGGCGTAGGCGGCGGCAGTGTTGGAACTTTACAGCAAGTACTTGACGCCGGTAGCACGCTTACAAGTAACGAAACTATAGCCACCGGATCGAATACTCTACAGGTAAGTACTTCCACTGCAGCAATAACGCCGTTTAACGTTAGTTCAAATACAGGGGCGGCGATTGTAGCCGCAAGCACAGGAACCGAACCCAGTATATCTATACAGAAAACGGCAAGCACAACCAACACAATGACAACCGGCATGCGTTTAGGGCAAAACCCGTCCGGATCTTCCGCGAATGGTTTAGGTATAGGTCTACAGTTTAGAATAAAGGCGTCAGATAACGGCACTTATGACGCCGGCGAATTTGGCGCAGTTTGGAGTGACCATACCGCAGCAAGCCGTACCGTTAACTATAATTTTAACGGCATGAATAACGCGGTATCGCAAACTTTAATGAATATACAACCCGGCGGTATTGTGAGGGTGGATAATAACACGGACACGTTGGCAACCCGCGCAGACATTCGGGCCGCTACGCCGCTGGTAGGCACCTACGCGCAGCGCACAGCGATAACCGGCGCCGATGGGTACGAATTTTTCCAAACGGACGCACAGCGGGACGCACCGCCCGGCAGGTACTATTTTATAAACACAAAATGGAATTATGTAAGACAGGCGGAAGAAAGGCTGGTTTACGATTTTAACGATTTCCACAGCATAGGCGCCGCCAATACTTTAGTAGGTAGTTATGTTTACACCGGTACAGGATCCGCCGTACCTGCAAACTACGGCGTATTAATGTCAACTTTAGCCAGTACGACAGGCCGCGTAGTATTTTACAGCGGTGCAAACGGTTTGTTTGGCGGTTGGGTGGACATGGATTTGGGCAGCGCATATATGAAAATACAACTCAACTTAACGCAACTTAGCACGGCGGGCGAAGAGTTTATTTTGAGGGTGGGTTTTAGCGATATGACGGCAGGCACCGAACCGAACAACGGCGTTTATGTAGAGTATGACCGTTTAAGTTCGGTAAACTGGCGCTACACACAGGCGGCCGGCGCAGGTACAAGAACCGAAACGGCAAGCAGCGCGGCGGTAGCTACAGGCAGTCACTATATAGAGGTATTTTGTCCAGGTGCAGGCGGTACGTCGGAATTTTGGGTGGACGGCGTATCCATAGGCACGCAGGCGGCAACTATGCCAACGGTAGTATTATCGCCGTTCGTGCAGTTCGTGAAGAGCGCAGGCAGCACACCGGTTACCTGCCAACTGGATTTTACAAAAACATGGCATTACTTAACAACATCAAGAAACTAAAACTATGAAACAGCTATTAATAAAATTCCTTTTACTTGTTACCCTTTTCATAGGTGTTAATTCTTTTGACGGCACCGGTAAAAACTTTGATGTACTATTAACGCAGCGCATTACGCCGGCAACTGGATCCACGTTTAACCTTATCGCTATAAAGCAGGACGTTTTGGTTGTGGTGGATTTAGCGGCGACGATCGCACAGCTAAATGTACCGTTTCCCGCCACGCCGGCAGATACGCAGTTAATCGGTTTTACTACGCGGTCAGCTATTACCAGTTTAAATTTTTTAGTTACTGGCGGTATACCAATAACGGCACCGGTTACAACGTTAGCGGCGGGCGCCGTCGTTTGGTATATTTACAACGCGGACAGTAATCGCTGGTTTAGATATTAAAACTCTTCCACTATGGCAAATATAATTTTTAACGAAATACCGACCAGCGCCGCGGACCTGAACAACCCCGGCAGGGCGGTAGAACAATGGCACAACGCAAATGATGTAAACGTACCGACGGAAGGCGTAAACACGCCGCGGCACGATTGTTACTACCGTTTTGTTTGGACAAAGATTGAAGGCAGGACGCAGGGCAGTTACGACTGGGGATATTTCGACGGGCTGGTAAATGGCGCTATTTCCCGTAAACAAACTTTGTCGTTTGGTATTATGTCCGTTTTTCCCGGCAACGAAGTAGAGGCAGGCGGGCAAAGCTTTAGCACCGGCGGCGGCTATGGATGCTACCCTGAGTATATCCATAATAAAATGCAGACCGGCGCCGTAAAGGATTTTAAAAGCGGGCAGACCTGGACACCGAACTACAATGATCCGTTCTATGCGGAAAGGGTTTTGGCGCTATACCAGGCAATTAACGCACGGATCTACCAAATGAATTGGCAAAAGCATATTGGTATTATTGATGTTCGCATGTATGGCGCATGGGGTGAATGGCATAGCGCATATTTGCCTAATAATAATGTACAGTTAGATTATCCGGCGGGTACCTTCCCGACGGTTGCCAGTCTTAAAAAGATAGTAGACGCGCATACGGCAGGTTTTCCAAATTTTCCGCTGGTAGCAATGATAGCCGGATTTGATGCGCACTATCTTCAAAACACATGGAACGACCCGGAAATTGCCTATTATCTTTTAACTACCCGTAACGCCTGGGGGCCGTTAGGCTGGCGCCGTGACCAGTGGGGAGCAACGGACAGCTATTTGGAAAGCTACCTGGTAAACAATACCCGGACGTTTAACGGCGTACCGTTAAACAGTCTTATAATGGAGAAATGGACGGTAGCGCCAATAACAGGCGAACCGCCAGCCTGGAACCCCGGCGATTACTACGACTTAGAACGGCAAATAAAACTTTACCGGGCTACGTCGTTCGGCAACGGCAACTACGGCACGGTGCCAAACAGTACTATAAAAACACGGGTACGGGCCGCCAGTAAGCTTTGCGGTTACCGGTTTAAAATTACCAGCGCTACGACGACGGTAGACGCCGCAGGGCTAACCGTGGTAATGAATTGG
>Ga0105259_1000053_pt1 | contig 17557 bp, 16 predicted proteins | sample EasRivMeERMZT299_FD_89678 | JGI IMG/M metagenome (GOLD analysis project Ga0105259, IMG submission 89678) | Soil microbial communities from meander-bound floodplain in the East River, Colorado, USA - East River MetaG ERMZT299 | ecosystem: Environmental > Terrestrial > Soil > Floodplain | place... | reverse complement strand
GCCGGACGGGGTGAAGGCGTTGTACGGGGAGATGGAGGCTGCGGCCCGTGAGGGGGTGCCGTGGGGGCTGAAGGCCGACGACCACTGGCGGCATGGGGCGAAGTACAACCCGAACCAGCTCCGGGACCGTCTTGGCCGGTGGACAGACGGGGTGTTGGGTGGCGGTCGGGACACCCCGGCGTTGTCGCGGTACGGCGTCGTCGTCCAGGATGGGTTCGAGAACAAACCGTCGATCGGTGCGATGCCGCAACCGAAGCTCGAATGGCCTGAGGGGATCGAGAACATCGCCTACGACGACTCTGACACCGAGACGGTGCGACGTGAAATCGCGGAAGGGAAGCGTGACAAGTGGGGCGACCCGTACGACCCCGACATGCCTGACCCGGTGGAGCAGACACCCGAGCAGGCCGAAGGGTGGGGCGATCTCGGCAAGATCCCGTTCTGGCCGGGTTACACGGACAAGGGGCGGCCGACGCAGGAACGGATCAGAGACAACCTCGAACGTTACCGTCGCCAGTTCGCCGCCGATGTCCGCAAGACGGAAGCGATCACGGCCGACATGATCGGCGAGGACGGCCGGTCGAACTGGTCAGGGAATGTAGTGTTCGACGCCGACCAGCTCGCGTTCGCTGATGGGGTGAAGACGTGGGAGTGCGACATCGTCATGCTGTCGTCATGGGCGGCCGGTGACTGGCGTCAGAAGCGGTGGTACACGTTGTTCCACGAGACGCTCCACGCCTACTCGCAGAAGTACGCGGCCGACGAGTACGCCCGGCAGCGGCCGGGGCAGGATGACGACGAGACCACCCTGGCGCTCAGCATGGCGGATCAGAAGGGCACGTTCGTCAGCGGCTACCGGTACCTTGAGGAAGGTGTCGTGGATGGGCTGTCGAGGACGCTGTTCCCCGAGTTCGTGAAGCGCATCGGCCGGGAGGGGCTGCTCCCCGAATCCGAGATGCCCAACGACCGTGAGGAACGCAACACCGGGTACGTGGCGTGGGTGAAAGACCTTGACACGTTCGCGGCGATGGTGAACGAACCGGCCCGCCTGTTCTATATCGACATGCTGAAGCTTCCTAACGGAGAGCCGCGCACCCGGCACATGAAGGATCTTGTGGAGCGTGCCCGGAAGCAGAAGCGGAGCGATCTTGGGGCGGAGGCGTTCACGTCGGGGCCGCACGCGCGCGCGAACGCGGAGATCGCGCCGTGGCGAAACCACAACCGCCGTACGGTTGTGACGGAGGCGGAACGGCGCGGGCTGATCGAGTGGATCGACTCGCGGGTGTGGGACCCGCCGAGCCAGGACAGGCCAAACGTCTACGACCCGAACGCGCATGAGGGGTTCCTGGCGTACGGGTCGCTGGCGTTCCAGGAGAAGGAGCTTGAGCGGCAGGAAGCAATGGAGCAGTGAACGAGGGCGCCCTTATCAAGAGGATGCGGTACGTGCCTGACCGGGCGGCGTGCGAGGCGACGCTCGCTGCGGTGCTCGACTACGTGTCGATCGCGGAGCCGTCCGACGAGTTTCGCGAGGTCGGACGGGGATTCGCCAGGCTGGTGTCGAGCTACGACATTGTGATCCCGGAAGCCAAGCGGTTCGACCCGAACCAGCCACGGGACCGGTTGGGCCGATGGTCGAGGATCGGCGGCCTCCTCCGTGTCGCGGACCGGACGACCGACCGGTTCCCCGGCTCGCGCGCCGAGATCGGTGACACGGTAGAGGGGCGTGACTTCGCTGGGAACCCCGTCCGGGGGCAGATCATCGGGGAGGGCCTGATCGGGAACGTCCGGACGTTCGAGGTCGAGCAGGACGACGGCAAGGTGACGTGGATCGGGTCGGGCGGCGTGAACACCGTCGAGCGCGGCCCTGTCGAGTTCGAGCAGCCCGACCAGGGCCAGCACGACCTGACGGCGTCGGGGGTGTCGTACGGGATGCTCGACCCGGAGCTGTGGGAAAAGGACGGCGGCAGCGAGGAGAACCGGAGCCTCGTCGCGGCGATGCTGGTGGAGCAGTTGCAACCGCGAACGATCACCCGGCCGCGCCAGGGCGGGAACACCGCCGCCTCACGGCTGACCGTCCCGAAGAACTACCCGCGCAACGTGAAGGAGGGCGTGAAGATCGCGTCAGACGCGATCGACGCGACACACTCGTTCCCGGCCCCCGTTCCCGACACGACCGTCCCGGTGAAGCGGGTGAGGGCGAAGTCCGGGGTCGGCGGCGGCACTCACATGGGTGGCGCACACTTCGAGCTTGGCGAAAACGACACCTACGGGACGGACAGGATCGAGCTGAACGAGGAGTCTGAGCCGAAGCAGATGGCGTTCACGCTTGTCCACGAGTTCGGCCACTACCTCGACATGCAGGTGCTCGGGCAGGGCGACCGGATGGAGAGCATGGCGGCGGGCTATGCGGTCGCGGCCCTCCATACGGGGCAACGGTACGAGATGAGCAAGGAGGAATGGGACAAGGTGCAGGACGTGAACCCCGCAGTCGCGAACGTGATGGAGCAGATCCTCACGTCGCGAAGGGTCATGTCGCTGTTCGACGCGGCCGACACGGGCGTCTACACGCACGTCACGTACGACCCCGGAACCGGGGATACGAAGGTGGGCGGCCTGACTGTGCTCACGGACGCGGACGTGGGGACGGCGGCCTACCAGCTTCAGCCCGAGGAAGCGTTCGCGCGCGCGTACACGCAGTGGGTGATGCTGCGCTCGGGAAGCCCGGTGTTGGAGGAGGCGTTCCGTGACCGGAACAAGTGGGATTTCGTGTTCCCGGACGGGTGGGAGGCCGACGACTTCGTGCCGATCGCGGCGGCATTCGATCAGCTCGCCGTGTTGGAGAAGTGGACGGAGCCTGACGTGTACCAAACCTCGGAGAGCGAGAGCTGATGTCTGATAGCATAAAGGGCACTGTGGACGGACAAGATCCGGTGGTGAACGAGCCGTTCCGTGACGAGGTCACGGTCGATGGCGAGCCGCTGCCGAAGTTCGTGTATCCGGCCGCGTTCGTCGAGGCTGCCCGGCGGCGGTTCCGGGAGATGGTTGGCAACCAACCCTCAAGTGAAGGTTGAGGGTTGGTTGGCAACCATCGGTGAGTCGCGGCCCGTTCTCGTTCACCGCGCCACACGGTTACGCGCCGAAGGGCTGACGAACCGTGAGATCGGGGAGATCCTCGGCCGCTCCCCGAAAACGGTGTCCGACTACCTGTGCGACCCGTTCGGCATTCAAGCGCGCGAGCGGAAGAACCGCTATCGCGGCGTGTGCGTCGATTGCGGCGGGCTGACGAACGGAAATGAAGGGCGCGGCCCTAACGCGCCGAAGCGGTGCAGGCGGTGTGCGATTGCCGAGGCGAAGCGGCGGCAGACGAAGTGGACTCAGGAGACGATCACGGCCGCGCTTCGCGAGTGGGCGGAGTGGGCCGATTGCCCGCCGTCGTCGTTGGACGCGATGGCGTCGGCCCCGTCCATCCGGGTGCGCCGCCCCGTCAGCGGGTTCCTTGAAGGCGGGCCGCCGTTGCCGAGTCCGGGGGTCGCAAAGGCCGTGTTCGGTTCGTGGGGCGCAGCGGTTGAGGCGGCCGGGTTGCGGTATGAGCCGTTCTGGCGTCGGGCGGCGACCGGCTAGGCTGGCACACTCCTGGCGTGGGAGTGATCCGCGACTTGCTAGACCGTGGCCTGCCCGACGAGGCGTTGGTCGCGTCGGTGCAGGACGCGTTGGGCGAACGGTCACCGGAGCAGGCGAGGTTCCTGATCGCGCTTGTCCGTGGCGACACGGACGGTGACTGCCTGGTGATGGACGCCGAACGGGTCGAGGTGCGCGGCCGTGCGCTGTCGCTCGATGACGCACGCGCCGTGCTGTGGCCTGGCAAGCGGTACAACCCGAACCAGCCCCGTGATCCCGGAGGGGAGGGTGGGGGACGGTGGATTCGTGAGGGGTTCGGTGCCGCGCTCGGGGAGCTGCGTGACGCTGACTACGCCGTGTCGCAGACGTGGCTTGACGAGGTGTTCACCGCGACCACCGATAGCCGCGAGAAGCTGAAGAAGGGTGTGGTTGGCGGTCTGCTCGAACGGGTCGGCGGCGACGACGACGTGTGGGTGGCGATCAAGGCGCTCGGCTTCCAGGCCCCCGTGCATACGTCGCCTGCGCCGCCCGAAGACTGGGTCAGCCCGGAAACCAGGGCGAAGTTGAACCTGCGGGCGCAGCTTCAAGCGATGCGGCTCAACCGGGAGCTGGGCGAAAAGGTTGACGAGAAGCTGATCGTCGAGCTTGAGCAGGAGGTCGGGGACGAGGTGGCGTTGATTCGTCGCGCCGACATGGAGCACGGCCTGTCCATGTTCATCCGGACGTGGGCGCAAACGTCGGCGGATGAGGACGTGTCGTCGCTTACGTTGCAGCGCGCGATCTCGGACGAGTTCGGTGTCCAGGTCGGACATCTCAAGGATCGTGAGCCGCGCAACCAGTGGCGTGACGCGCTCCGTTCCGAGAAGGCCCACGTGAAGAACCCCACCACGTCGCTGACGGGGAACCCGCAGGTTGCCGCGATCGGAATGTGGAATCGGCTTTTCACTTCGACGATCACGGACTACCATCCCGATGCCGCGCTCCCCCCAGAAGAAGGGGCTGCCTTCAGGAGCACGGCGTTGACGCTGAAGCTCCTCGATCAGAGCGTCTATCAGCTCGAATATTTCTGGACGACCCGTGAGACGACGCAGGAGTTCGCGATGTACAACACGCTGAACGAGCTTGCGAAGCTAAACGGCTACGTGATCCAGGCCGAACATGACCGGCGGCGGAGCGAGGATTCCCCCTCCTACGATGTCCCGGTCGGTCCGGTCGACCGCCGGGACCGGGCGAAAGAGCTTGCCGCTTCCTACCTCGACACACCGATGGGCAAGGACGCGTGGATCGAGAAGATGCTTCCCGAGGTGCGGCAGCTCGTTGACGACACGCTCGCCGATGGCCGCCGCGCCCTCGACTCCGAGATCGAGGTCGCGACCCCGGCCCTCAACAAGATCCGGGCGTCCTATCGGAAGCGGGACCGGGCGGCGAGGCAGAGCCAGCGTGACGCGCTTGCTGGCGCGCGCAAGGTCGCGAGGGCGCAGTACGAGATGACGCAGGAGTGGTTCGCCAAGCACGGGGCCACCGGGGACGTGCGTCTGTACCGGGGGATGCAGATACCGACCCCGTCCGCGTTCAGCGACGGGTTCCTGGACCGCAACCGGCCGTTCACGTCGCAGCCCGCGTCTTCGTGGTCAACCAGAGAGGCCACGGCCCGCCGGTTCACGGGCCGTGATCTCAAGGGGATCAGCGTGTTGGCGTCCGCCACCGTCCCGGTCAACCGGGTCTTGGCAACACCGTTCACCGGGGTGGGTGCGTTGCCCGAGCAGGAGGTCGTGGTGCTCGGCCCGCCACCGGGGAAGACGGACCAGATGGCGATGTGGAGCTGGCGGCACCGGACAGGGCCGGACAACATCACCGGCAGCGCGATGGAGGACGCGATCAGGTACCGGCTGGCCGGTCTGATCGGGTTGGAGGAGATCCGGGAGGCCCGCGAGCACGGGACGGAGATATGGGCGTCGCAGAAGTCGGCCGAGTCGGGCGAGGTCATCAACGTGGACGAGCTGGACCACAACGCGGATTGGACGAAGCAGACGTGGGATCTCAACGGTGTCGAGAACGCGGATGATCTCCGCCGGTTCCTGTTGTCGGTCGGCTCCACGGTCGAGCATTTCGTGACGTTGCCGATCTACGCGCTGAACGTGGAGGCGTTGCCGTGGCTCGCGCAGCTCGCGGCCGACGCGAAGCGGTACAACCCGAACCAGCTCCGCGACCCTGGTGGTGAGGGCGGCGGCCAGTGGATACGCGCACTCGTCGGGAGCCTCGACACTTCCGATCCTTCGATGCTCCACGATCTCGGGCCGAACGGTGGCAGGTACCGCTACCGGATCGTGGACAAGGGGATGCTGGATTCCTACATCGAGCGCGGCGAGGTGTTCCCGACGTTCCCGCACAACGATCCCGAAGACGCTCGCATGACGATCTACACGAGCAGTTGGCCGGAACCCATCTACGCGGCCGACGGCGGCTACATCGTCCAGATTCCGGCGGATTTTCTGACGGACACCACCCGTGGCAGGAGGGGATTCGATTCGATCCCTCTCGACAAGGTCCGGGTCAGCGAGAGGTTCACGGCCGGGAAGCTCCGCAAGCTCACGGAGGCGGTCGAGAAGGACAGGATTGATGTTCTCTACGGGGTGCAGCGGAAGCTCGGGCTGCCCGAGTACCCGATAGAAGGCGATGACGCGCTCCGGAAGGTGCTTTGGGACGGCCGTTACGACGTGTCGCTCAAAGGGGAGGACAGGGGCACGTACACGCTTGCGTTCGCTCCGAAGGTTCCGGCCGACCTTGAGATCAAGGTGTTCGAGAAGCGCAAAGGCGGGGGCCGCAAGTTCTACGATCCCCGTTACGCGCAGCCGAAGGTGACGGGGCGCGACGAGGAGTCGGGGATGGAGTTCACGAACCTTGTCCCCACGGACGAGGCGCGGTCGAAGATGCGTCTCGCTGATGTTGCGAAGCCGGAGCCGGGGATGCTCTACCGTGGCATGTCCAACGCCGAGTATCGGGCGTCTATCGAACGCGGTAGCTTCCGGTCGGAGGGCGGCTACAACCTCGGCCCCGACCAGGAGGGGTTGACGTACTTCTCTCCGGACCTGGGGAAGGCCGGTAACTACGCGGCCGGGTTCGCGCCCTACGCGTTCAAGCCGACGTTCACCGACCCAGCGTACGTGGTGAAGGTGCGTGAGCCGTCGGTCGTGTCGCTCAACCCGGACCTGCCGGGCGAGGTTGGGGTGCCGGGCGAGGTTCCTGTGTCCGAGGTGGTCGCGGTGTTCCGGGGTGATCCGTTCGTTATTGACGAGGGCGAGATCGACGTGAGGGTGGAGAACGGGGCGTTTGTTGAGGGGGCGCGTGCCGGGTTTGGCGGTTCGGAGGTTTGGACGGAGATCCCGGTTGGGAAGGATGAGCCGGGCGGAGCTGGGCCGCCGAGGCTGAAGCTGAAGCCTGACGCGGACGCGTCGCGTCCGTTGACGCAGAGGCAGGCCGAGACGAAGCTGGCGCTCGTCGTCAACGACGCGGCGAAGTTCTACGGCGGACGGGGCGACATCGAGGTGCGGTACGAACCCGAGTGGGCGGCGGCGGCGGACACGCAGGCGCGGGCGTTCGTCCCACCGAGAGGCGACAAGGACGAGGTTTGGTACGGCGAGCAGGTCATGGGGAACGTGAGGGACTCGGAGATGGGCGTGTACGCGTTCCGTCAGGTCGCGCACGAGGCCATCCATGCCGGGGTGTCGGGCACCCCGCACACGTACGAGGGGATCGGCCAGACGGTCGAGGAGGGCGGGGCCGAGATCCTGTCTCTGTGGTATTGGCAGCATCGCGGCCAGCCGTTCGACAGGCGTGACGCGGTGAAACGGAACGGCCGGTGGACGGGGCCGGGCACCGAGTCGCTTGTCGCGTCGGTCGCGTACCGGGAGCGTGTGGCCGAGGTGATGCGCCGGTCTGCGTCACGGGTCGGGTGGGACCGCGAGAAGGTGGTGGCGGACGTGCTCGACGCTGTCCGTGGCGACCACGCCGCACGGCTCGCCTATCGGGATTCGTCATCCCCCGAGTTTCCGCTCCCGGAGGGTGTGGCGGTCGTGTCGTGGGCTGAGCTTGATCGGGACGAGTCGTTGGCGGACGGGGAGAAGGTGAAGTGGGCGGAGGCGGAGGCGCTTGTCGGCTGGCTGCTTACGGGGGTCAAGCGGTTCGATCCGGGCCAGCTCCGTGACCGGCTTGGCCGGTGGACGGACGAGCCGGGCGGGGGCGGCAGGTCATGGGCCGGATGGCCGTGGCGCGTACGAACCGGCGACACGCCACGGCTGGCTGACGTTCCACCCGAACGAACAGAGGCCGGTGACTTCGTCCTGTACCACGGCACGTCCGAGGATGGCGCGCGCGCGATCGAAAGCGGCGACCGGGTGCGGCGCGACGACCTCGGCCTCGTCGGTGTCACCACGACACCCGGTGCCGCCCAGTCGTTCGCGGCCCGTCAACACGGCCCGGTGTTGCGGCTCGTGATCGACAAGGAGTGGATCGCCGGGCAGGGCATCTCACACGAGATCGGCGGCTCCGGACACGACCAGTTCCTTCTCGGGATGGGCGACGGCGAGTTCGGTGGCATCCCCCCGGAGGCGATCCGTTCCGTCGAGCGCCACAGCTTCGAGGAACCGAAGCTCGCCGGGGGGATGGTCACCGGGTTCATGCGCGACCTCGACCTCGGCGCGCTGTTGGTCGGCGGCTCCGTCCGCGATCACCTGATGGGGAAACCCCACAACGACGAGGACTTCGTCGTGCCCGGCCACACCCTCGACGAGCTGCGCGACAAGCTCGCGCCGCACGGTTCGGTCACCCCGTTGGAATCGAACGGCCGTGTGCTCGGGTTGCGGTTCAAGCCGTCAGCCGAGTACGGCGACGTGCCCAAGGAGGGCGTCGAGATCGCGTTGCCACGCACCGAGGTTTCGACCGGCCCCGCCCACCAGGACTTCGACATCACGATCGACCCGTCCGTCCCTGTCGAGGAGGATCTGCGGCGGCGCGACTTCACGATCAATGCGATGGCGCAGGACGTGGCGTCCGGCGAGATCATCGACCCGTTCGGCGGCAGGCAGGACGTGAACGACCGGGTGATCCGGACGGTCAGCCCTGATAGCTTCCGCGACGACCCGTTGCGGACACTGAGGGCGCTCCGGTTCATGTCGCAGCTCGGCTTCGATCTCGACCCGGACACGGAACGGCAGATGACCGTGAACGCGCCTGGCGTCGCGAACGTGTCCGGAGAACGGGTCCAGAAGGAGCTGGACAAGCTCGTGATGGGCGGAAGCCCGGAACGGGCGTTGACGACGATGCGGAACACGGGGGTGCTCCGGAACGCGCTCCCGGAGCTGGCCGACACGGTCGGGTTCGAGCAGGACTCGAAGTACCACGACCTGACGGTGGACGAGCACATCTTCCGGGCCGCCCAGATCGCCGCCGACAACGGTGCGAACTGGCATGTCCGGATGGCCTTGCTGTTCCACGACTCGGGGAAGCCGGAGGCGGCGTGGCGCGGCGACGACGGCAACCTCCACTTCTACGCGCGCCCGGATCTCGGGAAGCGCGACCATGCCGAGATCGGTGCCGACCGTGCCGAGGCGGCGATGCGCAGGATGGGCTACCGGCGCGACGACATCGTCCGGGTGCGCAAGATCATCGAGGCGCACATGCTCCGGCCCGGTGACGAGCTGTCCCCGGTGAAGGCCCGCAGGTTCGTTCACAAGGTCGGGAAGGATCTCGCGCTCGATGTGATCGAGCACCGTCGCGCGGACACGTCCGCGAAGGACGCCGGGGACGACGCCGCCACGGGCGCGCAGATCAGCCGGTACGCGGGCCAGATGGACGAGTTCGAGGTGCTTGTCCGGGAGGCGTTGGGTGACCCGACGACGGTGCGTGAGCTTGCGATCAACGGGTCGGATCTCATCGACCTCGGGTTCGAGCCGGGGCCGGAGATCGGGATGGTGTTGGACACGATGCTCCGGCAGGTGGTCGGGAACCCGTCGTTGAACAACCCGGAGTGGTTGCGCGCCGAGGCGGGCCGCCGGTTGGGGAAGACCCGGAAGGCGGTGGACGGTCTTGACGCGAAGGGCCGGGCTTCGTTCGTGGAGCTGTTCCGCGAGTTCGCGCTCGACGGCAAGGCGTGGACTGAGGGCCTTCACCCGCGCGACGACGACGGCCGCTTCCGAAGCAAGCTCGGCGTCTCCGTGTTCGATCACTTCGCGGTCGAGGCTGGCGACGACGCCCCGACTGTCCGCGAGGGCGCGAAGCGGGCGCTTGCCAACATCGACAAGGTGCATCGGTTCCCGGAGGCACCTGCTGAGGGCGACCTGCCGATCGGGGAGATGTCGCGGGCGACGGTTGATTTCACGGTCGCAACGAGCGGCGTCTCCTCGAACTTGCAGGGTGGGATCATTGGGACACGGATGCCGGGCGGCGAGATTGCCTACACGGCCATCGAGCTGAACGAGGAAGGGGTCGCGAAGTGGGGAGGGGTGCCCGCTGCGACGGGTACCGTGGCGCACGAGATCGGCCACTACATCGACCGGCAGGTGCTCGGGGACAAGCGGAAGTTCGCGTCGGACATGGCGGTGGATCTTGCGGGCGACGTGTTTGCTCGTCGTGTTTTGGCGGTGTGGAATGTCATGGACGCGGCCAAGGGGTCGAAGGCGATCAACGACATAGAGCTGGCGCAGGAGTTGGGGTACGTCACCGTCTACGACGACGGAGGGAAGGTCGAGCACACTCTCAACATTCCCCACGAGCAGAAGCATGGGGTGCGTTACCTCCTGTCGCCGTCTGAGGTGTTCGCGCGCGCGTACGCGCAGTGGATCGCGCTCCGTTCCGGCGACACGGAGATGAGCGAGGGGCTGGCGAAACGGGCCAAGCCGGAGTACATCTATGCTCAGTGGCAGCACGATGATTTCGAGCCGATCGCTAAGGCGTTCGATGAGCTGGCGGAGCGTGGGTGGGTTGCCTGACCTGATTGTCTTGTGGGACGTGCGTCTCATTGACGGCGAGGTCGAGGAGCCGTTGCCGTGGCCCGATGGCAAACGCTTCGACCCGAACCAGCTCCGTGATAGCGAGGGTCGGTGGACGGAGGTTCCCGGCTTCGGTTCGGTCGCGGACGCGGAGAGCTACTTCCGGTCGCTCGGTTTGCAGACCGACCTGACGGGCCTGGACGAGCGGTCGGTTGCGGGGTTGCGCGAGATGGCGGTCGGGGTGAAGCAGGTGATCGACAGCCACCCGTGGATCATGGAGGGCCTCGGGGGGCGTATCAGCGGTGGCGGCGACCCTGAGTGGCGGTTCGGCGGGGTCGCGACGTTCTCGTCTCGGCGTAGCACCGCCCGCGTCCGCCACTTCGGAAGCGACGCCGCGTTCGTCGTCGAGAACAAGGGGCACACGAGCGAGGAGGCCGCCCAACGGATGCGTGAGGCGGTGCCCGACAGCGACGCCGAGTTCACGGAGGGAGGCCCGTGGCTGTTCATCAACGACGCCAACCCCGTCGAGGTGGACTCGCACGAGATCGAGCAGTCGATCGGGATGGTGGTCGGAGGCGGCGCGTACGCGAACGCGGTACACGAGATGGGGCACGTCGTCGCCGGGGTCGTCGGACGTGGCGAAGCGGAACGGCTTGTCGATGACGTGATGGACGAGGTCTATCCCCATGATCGGCCGAGGTTGCGGAAGAAGCGGCTCCGCGAGCTGTCGTTCTACGCGGGGTTCAGCGTCCAGGAGCAGTTCGCTGAGGTGTTCGCCCGGCTGAACGTGGACGGGGCGCTCGGCAAGGCGAAGACGAAGGCCGCTCGCGACCGGCTGTTGCGGATCAGGGACGAGACGAACCGGCGGTGGCGCGAGAACTCTGGTAGGCCGGGTGATCTCTTGTGACGGTGCCGATCAGGTTCCCGTACCCGCCGCCAGAGGTAGAGGAGGCGATGCGCGAGGACGGCATCGACCTGTCCACGTTCGAGTGGTCGGTGCTTCCGCTGTTCTTCGTGGACCCCGGCGTCAAACGGTTCGACCCTGACCAGCCGCGCGACTCTCACGGCCGGTGGACTGACAGGCTCGCCACCGATGTCGATGTCGGGAAGGCGCTCTATCTGTGGCAGGCGTCAAGGAAGATCCCGGCGGTGTTGCGCGAGAAGGGCGGGTTCACGTTCACCGAGAACCTTCAGGAAGCGGCACCGGAACGGTACGTGTCGGCAGTATCGGGCCACGAGACGCGGATACCGCTGGCTGAGGTGAACGAGATGACCGCGCTCGGCTACGTCCTCGACAAGCGGCTCGACGTGAAGCCTGGCATGTTCGTCGGCGGATGGGTCGCTGGCGACGACGCGTTTTTCGACATCTCCACGTCGTTTGACGACTTGGACAATGCGCTATCATTCGGGTGTGGGAAGCACCATCAGCTTGCGATATGGGACAGTGTCGAGATGATTGATATTCCGTGCCCCGAGGGTGAGAAGGCGGCGAAGGAGCCGACGTACGAGCAGCGCGTTGCGGGGATGCGCGCGATGTACTCGAACCTGATCGTGGTGCGCGACCTGTACGACCCTGAGCCTGAGCCTGAGCCTGACGGGGGCGAGTAGGGCCTCATCCGCCTGCCGTGGCATTCTTCACGGCATGGGCTTGCGCAGGTTCTTCCGCCGTGACCGCCGTGGACGGTTCGCATCGAACGGCGTAAACGTCCCGATCGGCGGGAGCTTGTCGAACTTCAGGGTGAACCCGAAGGCGAAGCATGGGGCCGAGGCGCGTGAGGTCGCGGCGATCCGGTACGGCCCGGCTGCTCAGTACCGGAAGCACAAGGCGGCGAAACGGAAGAAGTACCCGACAGCGTACGGGTACGGGAAACACGCGTTGCCGTCCGGGGGGCCGAAGATCGGGCCGGTGAAGAAGAAGCGGAAGCGGACCCCGTTGCCGAAGCTGGCCCCGATGAGTTCGTCGTCGTCTCGACGGATGCCGTCCCGGAAACGGAGGGGCGCTCGGTGAACCCTGACGAAATCCTGCTCGCCGCGCGACGGCTGCGAGCTGCGACCAAGAAGTTCAACCCGAACCAGCCTCGGGACGGGCACGGTCGGTGGCGCGACATGGTCGGCGGCGGCCGGGTGCCCCGGTTCGACACCCCCTCGGTCGCGCAGGAGACGGTGGCCGTGTCCGGGATCGAGATGCGCGGGAACACCGAGGTCGTGAAAGCGATCCGTGTCCAGCAGCTACGCGAGGAGGAAGTACAGCTCGGGCGAGGGCCGGGGCTGCCGCCGCTGAAGGTCGAGGACTCGTCCAAGGCCCCGCCCGAGGACTTGCCGAGCGACCCCGTGTCGCTTCTCGCGGCGATGACGCGCCGCAATGATGTCGCGTCCACGGATAGGCTCGCGACCCCGACGATGATCGACGCGGCCGAAGCGGCGGACGCACGGATGGAGGGACTCGGGTTCCGGATCAAGGGGCCGGTCAGTGCCGCAGGGAAGATCGAACGGAAGACCGCCGACATTCGTAAGCACGCGGGCATGGAGCAGGTTCCGATCTTCGAGTACGCGCGCAGAATGGGCGACTTCCTCCGTTACCGGATGGTGTGGGACGACGAAGGCATGTCGTACGACAAGCTGTTGCGGCAGCAGGCGGTGTTGGAGGGGGCTGGGTTCCGGTTGGCGTCGCCGCCCGAAAACCACTTCGGGCCGCATGACCCGACGTACACGGGTATCAACACGAACTGGCTCGCCCCGGACGGCAACGTGTTCGAGATCCAGTACCACACCCGCGCGTCGGTTACGGCGGCCGACGCCGAGGCGCCGCTCTACCACGAGATCCGTTCCGGGAAGCTCTCGAAACGGAAGGCCCGGACCTTCTATGAACGGATCACGGCGATAGCCAAGTCCGGGTCTGCCGTCCCGGACGAGGTGTTCACGTACGGCCTCCCGTACGCGCCGCGCGCGGCTGCGCTATCAACTGCGTCGTCGGCTACACTGAAAGCGTGGGAGGAGGCCGGTGAAGTGAAGGCTGGCGCGACTGCGCCGTTCAACTACTGGGTGATGCACACGATCGGGTTCCCGAACGGATACCTACGCGCCCCCGTTGACGACCCGATCCTCGTCGAGTTCTTTAACCCGCGCACGGGCGCGTGGGAGCACGATCTGGCGTTCCTCTACTACATCGTGGGCGGCGAAACCGGGGTGCTCGGCGTCACCGAGGAGCAGGCGGTGGCGATGATCGAGGAGCAGTGGGGCGGGCCGAGCGGGGCCGCGAAACGGCTCCGTTCCGCCGCGAAGAAGTACAACCCTGCCCAGCCGCGCGACCCTGGCGGCGAGGGCGGCGGCCAGTGGGTGTCCGGACCCACGTCCGGCGGCAGCATGAAGCCCGCGTCGTGGGTGAGCAACCTTCTCGTAAAGCTCGACCTGGACGACGACACGCGCGGCTTCATCAAGGAACGCGGCCTCGACCTGCCGTTGCGGTCACGGAAGAAGGGCGAGAAGGCAAACGAGGTTCTCGACGGCGAGAAGGACACGAAATCGCTCTACACGAACGAGAAGGGCGAGTACGACCCGGAGCGGGTCGCGAAGGTCCACGACCCCGCGATCGACCTGTACCTGCGGAAGAAGAAGGCGGTCAACAACGGCAAGTTCACGGAGTGGGTTCCCGACCCGGACGGCGAGTATGTGGAGCCGCCGAAGGACGGGAAGAAACGCGTGATGCTGCTCTCGGGTGGGAACGCGAGCGGGAAAAGCTCGGCGCTCTACTCGCCGGACAACACGGACTTCCTGCGGCCCGACGACCAGGCCGTCGAGATCAACTTCGACCTGTTGAAAGAGGCGCTTCCGGAGTACCGGGCGATGGCCGCGGGCGACGACATCTACGCGACCGATGGCACGCATTTCGAGAGCGCGGCCATGGCGAAACGGCTTCTCGACGAGGCGATCGAGCGCGGCACGAACATCGTGATCGACGCGTCCGGCGACTCGTCGGGCCAGCACTATCAGGTCACGATTGATCGGTTGGCGGCCGAGGGGTACGAGGTCGAGATCCTGATGGTTGACGCGCCGCTCTCGACGGCGATCCCGTCGATGATCCATCGCGCCCGGAAGCCGTCCGCGACGTTCCACCGGTACGTGCCGGTCCCGGTGATGGGGCAGATCCACCAGAACTCGGTTGCCCGCCATCTTGAGTGGCGGGAGAACAAGAACGTCAATCGGTTCAAGGTCTACCGCAGGGTCGGTGACAAGGTGACGTTGGCAGCCGAGGGCGGCAAGGGGAAGTACAAGGCCGTGGACGCTGACGTGTACGGCCAGATCGAGGCGAAAGCGAAGGAGCCGTGGCGATGAGCGAGCCGAAGCTGGATTGGGAGAACGCGGTCGGTCTGGACGAGAACGGTGAGGCGTCGAACGACGTGTCGTCGTGGGGTGGTCTTGACGGCCCGAAGACCGCGAAGAAGGGTTGGAAGCGGCCGGTCGAGTGCCCAGAGTTCGCCCCGGAGGCGGCGGTTGAGGTTCACCGTCAGCACCAGGCCGAGCTTCGTCTCGGCGAGTGAAGGATCGCCGGAGCGGCTGCTACCGTCCGGCGAGACCGGCCCTAGGCCGGTACGTCGTGAGCGCCTGACCCGCCGGGGTGGTTGGCGCTCCGATTCAGCAGGCCCGCCCCAAACCTGCTCGGGGGCGGGCCTGCCTGTCTATTCGGCCGGGAAGTAGTGCTCGTCGTCTTCGAGCAGCTTGAGCGCGGCGTCGAGTTCGTCTTCGAGTTCCCGTAGGTACCGGCCCCACGTGATGTAGCCGCCCGTGAGGCCGAGCAGGAACGCGATGATGGACAGCACGATCACTCCTGCGGCGGTCACTGTGTGAATCCCCACGGTGCCGCGTCGTATCCAGGCACGGCCTTCCACGCGAAGTCAATGAGCTTGAGCAGGTTGATCTTCTCGAACTTGGCGCGGGCCTCGTCGCCCTTGAGCCGCTTGTAGACGCCGACGAGCAGGCTCGCTGTCGTCGGGTCCACGAGGTACCCGTCGATCTTCGCGAACTTGTGCTCGCGCTCGATCTTCGTGAGCGCGACGATCCTCGGTAGCGGCTCGTTCGGCAGCTCGATCAGCCACTCGTATTCGAGGCACTCGTTCGAGCAGTAGCGGCCCGTCTCGGTCGCGTCGAAGTCGTTGATCGTGCCCTCCTTGCCGCACACCGAGCACGCGTACTTCTTCTCAGTCATCTCGCCTCCTTCGTCGGTCAACCCCACACCGCCATGATAGCACACTTGGGTGTTCCACGCGGGCAGGTACACGCCCGCGCGCGAGAGGCAAGTCTGCTATCATGTGGGTGTGGGGTTGACGGTGAAAGGAGGAGCCATGACGAGGGTGCTTGAGATCGGCAGATTCGTCAACGCTGTCAAGACCGAGCGCAAGAAGGCGGTCGGTTTCGCCGCCCGCGACGAGAAGCTCGACGTGGAGGCGGTTGCTGAGCGGCTCGGAATCACGGTGGTCGAGCGGAAGCTAGAGATCGTGAGGTTCGCATGAAGATCAGGTACCGGGTCCACTACTACGAGGACGGGCTGAGAGAGGCCGTGGACGGGTTCGAGGCGGAGGCCGAGACGTTCACTGAGGGGCTGCGCAAGGCGGTCGAGGCGGCCTCGTTGCTCTGGCCGACCAACCTGATCTACGTCGAGGCTACGTCATGGAAGGAGGAAGCATGACTGAGCTGACGAAGCTGGCCCCGACGAAGGAAGCGATCAACGCGCACCGAGCGACGGACACCTCGCACTATGGGGTGGCCATCAGGACGAAGCGCGGCTCTTGGCGGTGCGTCGTTGCTACGGCGAGGAACGCTTACGGCGACGACCTTGGCTACTGGACGATTGCGGGGGAGGGTTCCTCGAACGGGTCGCGTCGGACGTTCATCCGGTATGACGAGGTCGTTGAGGCGAGGGGGTACATCGTCTAAGTGTGCTATCATGTCTGTGTGGGGTTGACGACGGAAGGAGGTGAGGACGTGGCGATGATCTACAAGGACTATGGGGAGGAGTTCCCGGTTTGCACCGAGAACGGCGCGATCCGCAACCGTGACGGCACGGAGACGAAGTACACGCTGACCTACGGTTCGCACGAGGATGGCGAGTGGGCGTACATCGAGTTCGAGGACGGCGACGGCAAGCAGACGAGACAGAACCTCGACGGGATCGCGGACGCGGCATCGTTCCTCCGGGCATGGCAGGAGAGCGAGGACTTCACGCTTGAGGAGCGGCTCGGCCCGTTCGGGATCGAGTGGGAGCGCGAGCAGGAGGAACGAGGGGAGGGGCGATGACGACTGAGGCGTTCGTGAAGACACGGTGGATCTCGCGCGTCGAGACGGCGAAGCTGATCCGGGCGAAGCTCAAGCAGGAGTACCCGGGCGTGAAGTTCTCCGTCCGCTGCGCCAGAGGAAGCGCGACCTACGTGAACTGGACAGACGGACCGACATCCGCGCAGGTGCGCGCGACCGTGGACGAGTTCGAGTCCGACGGATTCGACGGGATGCAGGACCTCCGCTACACGCGCGAAGACAACGTGGCGCTCGTCGCGAATGAGGACGGCACGCTCGAACGGGTGCGCTACCTGTCGGGCCTGATCCTCGAACAGCGCAACGTCTCCGAGGAATGGGCGCGCGAGCTGCGGGACGAGATCGAGGAGTTCAACGGCGAGGCGATTGACTGGCTGGACCACGGAGCGTCGATCGAGATTGCGGCGTTCCGTCTCAACTTCCATGGGACACCGCCGGGGACAGGACTCGCGCGCGACAGCGGCGGCGGCGGCGGCTGCAACTACGCGCAGTCGCTCATCTGGCAGCTCGCGGCCGGGCGCGACCGCTCCCGCCCGTGCGACCACGGTCTCGGCACCTACGGGGTCGGGAACGGGTGGCACCGCTGCGCCGGGTGCGGCCTGCGGTGCCAGACACCGTGAAAGGGGGGGGTAAGGTCATGGCGGCAG
>Ga0105259_1000050_pt1 | contig 18066 bp, 21 predicted proteins | sample EasRivMeERMZT299_FD_89678 | JGI IMG/M metagenome (GOLD analysis project Ga0105259, IMG submission 89678) | Soil microbial communities from meander-bound floodplain in the East River, Colorado, USA - East River MetaG ERMZT299 | ecosystem: Environmental > Terrestrial > Soil > Floodplain | place... | reverse complement strand
AGTTCAAATGGCAGGACTACTTCGATTACGGTCTGAAAGAAATCGCTGTATGGGTAACAGCTTCCACTAAAGCCTAAAACCTTAGAGTGAGGAAATTTCTCAATTAATTTCTTATACTTTTTACCTGTTAAGGTAAACTGATGGGCTTCATCTATAATAACGAACGGTATTTTATCATCAAAAAAATGATCGTTTCTTGCAAAGACTGTATCTATTGAGCAAATCTGCACCTGCTTTTCTCTATTAAATCTCCAATGATCTGCCATATAAATAGAATGGTCGATATTAAGTTTAATTAAATTAAGCGATGCCTGTTCTACAAGATGACGTCCTCTTACTACTAAGAAGATAGGTATTTTGGTAGATACCTGATTTATTACCATAGTAAAAATAAGGGACTTGCCTGCTCCGGTTGAGAGCGAGACAAGCACCCTATCGAAAGAATCAAATGCGCTCCTTACTTCATCAATTACTTGATTCTGGTAAGGTCTTAACTCTGGGGGCATACTTTCTTCCTTTCTTAAATGCCGATTTAGGTAATTTTCTTTTTAATTCTTTATAAGCATGAAAACAGTTTTCTGAGCGTGTTGACCATTCTAAATTAGAAAGATGGTTGTTTTGCTTGTTTCCATCTTTGTGATTAATTTCTTTTTTATTTTCTGGATTAAGCAGAAAGGCCTCAGCGACTAAGCGATGAATCCGACAAACTTTTACTTTTCCTTTTTCACATAAAACAACAGAAGAATATCCACAAGTATCATTGCCATGCTTTAATATTCTTCCATTTACCTTCATATAATTGCCTTTAGAGGTAAGCACTTTCCTTGTAAGACTAATCACCCTTCCATCCCTGGTTATTAAATAACCAGGGTAATCTTTAATTGTTTCTGTAAAACAAAGATTCATTTTTTCTTCCCCTTTTTTACTTCTTCTATACTCCCACCAACTAGATCGGCCACTTTAACTTTCCCGTTAGTAAACGCTTCTATTGCTAGCGCATATTTTAAGCTCGGCGTTCTACCACGAGTCCAACCAAATACAGTGGCCGTATCGGTGTCTAAAGCATTGGCCATATCACGCTTTGTTATATCCACGTTTGTTTTAAAATATTCCTTTAGATTCATAGCATTACTCCTTTGTTATTTTTTACTCTTTACAATCAATAAACGATATTCTAAATTAGGTCAACTTAAAAAAAAAGGGAGATCAAATGAACATTTACGAAAGATTCTTGGAAGTGCAGAATGAGATCAAAAAATTTCAAGAAGAAAAATTAGAATTAGAAAGACAGATTTACACTAAACACATGGATGAAATTAAAAGAGTTGGGGTTGGAACCGCCACCATTATAGAAGGTGATTATATGGTGAAAGTGGTTACCAGAATGAATTATAAGGTAGATCAAGCGATGGCGGCCACACTTGGTGGAAAAGTATTTAGAGTTACTTACGAGTTAGATAAAAGAGAATTTGATAAGTTGGATGAAGAAGATAAAGGATTGGTAGAAGGTGCCTTGACGACTACTCCCGCTAAACCTAGTTTCACTATCATCAAGGGACAGGAGAATTATGAAAATATTAAATACTAATGATGTTGCCATTAAAAGAGCTGCCATTTTAGTTGTAGGCCCATCGGGAATTGGTAAGACTACTTTGGTAAAAGATCTTCCTGAAAAGGAAACTTTAATCATTTCTATGGAATCAGGACTTCTTTGCCTACAAGGAACTAATTACCCTGTGGTGGAAGTTAGAACCAAAGACGAGTTAAACGAGATTTGTTCTTTCCTGCAAACAAGTAAGTTGTATAAGTATATCTTCATTGATTCTCTAACTGAAATGGGGCAAATGATTTTAGCTGAGTTAAAGCAAGATCCTAAATTGGCAGACCCTAAGAATAGTTTCTTGCTATGGGGAAAATATGCCGAGTTAGTTACTGCCTATGTAAAGTTCTTTAGAGACTTGGATGCTAATGTGATAATGACTTGTTTGGAAGGAAGTGGAGAAGATGGGTTGGAAAAAATATGCACTTTCAATATACCTGGCGCATCGATTAAAGATAATATTAAGTCTTGGCTTGATATTTGTTTGGTATATAAGATATTCCAAAATGACCAAAAAGAAAAAATAAGAAGGTTGGTAACTTCTCAAGAAGAACATAGTTTAGCGAAGGATAGAAGTGGAAAACTTAGGCCATACGAACCGCCTAATTTAAAAGATATTTTTAACAAAATTTTAAAAGGAGAAAACAAATGAGAATGAACTTAGACTTAAAAAACCAAAAACCTGAATCAAGTGGATTTGACGACCTCGTACCAGAAGGTGATTATGTAGCTGCCTTTTGCAAAGCGGATCTGATTACCACTAAAGCAGGTGGTACAGGACTTAAACTTTCACTTAAAATAGTTCAAGGTGACTTTGAAGGAAAGCAAATATCGGATTTCCTAAACATCAAGAATGCTAACCCCAAGGCAGAACAAATATCTTTAGGCCGTTTACGAAGGATATGTGATCTGACTATTGGCAGACCTGTTTTAGCGGATACCGATGAGTTAATGGGAAAGCGAGTTTGTGTTAAGGTTGAGAAAGAAACAAGGGATGGATACGAGCACAACAAAATAAAGTCATATAATGATTTAATTGATGTGGTCGAGAGAACTCCATCTGCTTATATCAACACACCATCACCCATAGTTTCTTCAAGAGCTAACCCGTGGGACTAAAATCTAGGGCCACGGAGGGCCCTTCTCTTAAAGCAGGGCAAGTTTGGTACGATCCTATTATAGATAGGCTTGTGCTTTTAGACGACAATCATACACATGGATTCTACATGATTTATTTTTATGGAAACAAAAAGGATCATTGGTGTTATTTGTTATCCGTTTATTTAGATAGATTAATTTACATAGGAGATTTATGAAAATATTAGTTATGTTAATTTTGATTTTTGGTTGCGGTAGGAACGAAGTAGATAACGATCCCCAATCCTCAACCTACGGCCAAACTTACAGGCGTGGTGGAATATGGCCTTGGAGACATCACAGAAGGAATCATCACCGCAGACACGGCAGGCATTATCTGTTAGATAATTGTGCTACTTTAGAAGGTCAAGAAAAGCTATCCTGTCAGGATGCTATGGAGAATTTAAAATGATACCAGGAATTTTAATGGGACTATTTCTAACTTTTATGCCAACAACAATTTCAGGCCCACACCTGATGTGTAACCAAGGTAAATGCCCAAAGATCGCTTGTTTCATTGGTTGGGAATACCAGGGTTACGATATGAATGGAAGATTATATAAAACGTGCAGGCAATATCCGGAGAAGAAAAAATGAAATTAGAAGTTGGCACTAAAGCAATGCTTACAGAAGCATTAAGACAAAGGAGTTTAAATGAGCCTAAAAGGGACTACTTGGGAGTATCTGCTCTTGGAGACGAATGTTCACGCAAACTTTGGTTTAAATACCATGAAGGAGAAAAAGCGACGAAAGTCGAGCCAAGAATACAGGCAATATTTGATATGGGACACCTTATCGAAAAGTACGTCTTGGATCTCCTTATCTCTACCGGAATGTCCGTATTCGACAAAGATGAAGATGGAAAGCAGTTTGAGGCCTTTTACGGAAGTGTAATCAAGGGACACATCGACGGAGTAATAAAAGGAATACCAGAATCCGATAAACCGCACTTACTAGAAATCAAATCAATGAATGATACCAATTTCTCAAAACTTAGAGAGAATATAGAGCATTCCTTTCCCCATTATTGGGTACAAATGCAATGTTATATGTTCCTGTTTAAGCTAGAACGTGGCCTATTCGTGGCAATGAATAAGGATAACTGCGAATTCTATACAGAGAGAGTTAAACTAGATCCCATAGTGGCGGAATCCTATCTTAAGAAAGGCGTTGAAATCGTTAATATGGGAATGGCGCCAAGTCCGCATTATCCATCAAAGACTTTTTTTAAATGTAGGTATTGTGAGTTCAACTCTTTCTGTTGGGATGGTGATAAGTGAAAAGTTATTGGACAATAATAAAGGAAGTACAGCAAACCGGAGATCATCAAAAAAATGTTCTCTGCCGATGTATTTGTGGAAAAGAAAAAACGGTAAGGCTAACAACTATAAAACAAGGAAAGTCTAAATCTTGTGGTTGTAAAAAAAATCCAGCGACAGGAATAAAAAGCGGAGTATATAAACATGGTAAATCACAAACAGCAGAATATCGGTCATATAGAGCTATGATAGGTCGTTGTTATGATAAAAAAAACGATTCTTATGAATATTATGGTGGCAGAGGAATTAAGGTTTGCAATAGATGGTTAAAATTTGAAAACTTCTATGAAGACATGGGAGATAGGCCAAAAGGAAAATCAATCGACCGATTTCCTGATGTTAATGGAAATTATGAACCTTCTAATTGTAGGTGGGCAACTTTGTCAGAACAAAATAAAAATAGGCGAAGCTGGTCTTAAAAATTTTCCTGCTTACTATAATCTACGTCTCCATAAAGATCCATTGTAGGTAGTTCTATAGGTTTAGGCGGCTTTTTTGCCAAAGGTGTTTCTTCTTTGGCCATTGGAACCTGCGCTGGTTTCTGTATTGGTTGCCCTGCTTTTAACTTCGCCATAACATCGTTAATTGCACTAACCCCTGTAGGCTTCTGTTGTTCTTCAATCTTATTGGCGGTATCTATATCTGCGGTAAATTCTGCGGTTTTATTTATCTTGTCGATGATTGCCGCTTTTTCAGAGGTTGGGATATCCTCCCTGTCGAAAGTTTCTTTCCTGGCACGATTCTTTGCTACGTTATCTATAATCTTTCCATTAATCCTTTTGTATTGGTCATTAATAAATAGCTGGGGGTATTGCATAGAATAGACAGTCATCATATCTTCGATCTTATCAGGCTCAAAGCTTAGAATATGAGATACGTTACCTAATTCTTCTGGAGCGTCTTGAGCGAATTTTGCCATTACTAATTCTTTATTAGCGACAAACTCTTGGGAGTTTCTTGGTAATTTCGCCATCCTAAGTTTATCTAGCATTTCCTTTTGCCTTTTTTCTTGTTGCATTTGCACCCTATTCATCTGCTCTGCTTGTCCCATCATTTGATCTACCTGCTCTAATCCTGGTGGCTGAAATGCCTGTTGTGGTACTCTGTCTAATTGCCCAAGTGGAGGTAATTCTCTTTCTTCTTCTTGTGTCCCCATATCCACTACTTTAGAAGATGCCCTGCCCATCCTGCTCGGCATATCTGCTAATGCTTCCCTTGGTGGCAATTTAATTAACGGAGAATATTCTTCCGGTGGGCGTATATAACTTGTTGGCTGTCCTGGCTCGTATTCTGCCCCGAAACGTTGAACATCTTTTGTTTTTTTAGTATTAAGTCTTGGTAGTGCAACAGCAGATGATCCAGAAGGAGTCTCCTTCGCTATATGATAAGGTACTCCGGCACGTTCTCTAACCTCTGCTAATGTAGTTCTTATAAAACCAGGCTTACTAGCATATATTTCCGGCAGATCAGATCCCTTCGCCTTAATCTCTCCCCTTAGCCTTACTTCATGCCTAACTTCATGGAAATCTTCCAAATCATCAAGCATCATCTCTAGCTTCTTAGATGTAGCAGGGTCTTTTATCTTTCCTTTAACCGCCCCTCTTAACTCTCCTGATATCCATTTATTTACATCTCTGCTTATTGCAGTTTCCGCTTCCCCTCTGTCACCAAAGGAATTGCGGATTTTCTTATCCATCTCTTTTCTAAGGTCGTTTAATAACTCAACAGAAGTTCCCTGTCTTTTTACTAAATCAAGTGCCTTGACTTTCATTTCCCTGATTACCTTAAGAGCGTCTGTTGCGTCTTTGCCGGTATATTCTTCGCTTATCTTTGTTTTTAAGGTTGTAAATATTTTATCTATATCGAATTGAACTACGCCACGAGTCCCTACTTCCCCTGCACCAGCTTGCTTTAATATTTCATCTGCCGCTTTTGCCGATCCTTTAATGGCGGTATTTATATTTCTTTCTATGTCTGAGACATTTGGCGCTTTTACCTTATAACCTTTCTTCGGAACAAATTGGCCTAAATGTGGGTCCCAATCTACATTGGTATGGGTTACCAATTTATTTTTAAACATTTTGTTGTAAATTCGTTTGGTGGATTCCCAAGTAGTCCTGCCTACGTTTTTTGATTTCCCTGCATATTTTTGTTTTTCTGTTAAGTAAGCTCCTAAGGTGTCTGCTGCCGCTCTTGCCCTATCTCCAAGGGCGAAATATTCGGCAACTTTTCCGGTAGCTTTTAATACACCGTGAACACTACTCGATATTCCTGCCCCGATAGCGCCATCTAGCAGATTTTGATCTATACCTTTCTTACCACTACTTCTACCTGTTGATGCTAAGAACCCTTCAAGGGCAGTTCTTGTTAATTGCTGGCCACCTTTGCCCATGCCTTTAATTATATCTAAAGTACCTTCTCCCATTTTTGCAGCAAACTTAAATTTGCTTAATACTGTTGGGGTTACAAGGCCTGCTATAAACGTAGAATGAGGGCTTCTGGCCCTTGATTTTTCTACACTTTTTTCTATATCTTGCTGGGCCTCCCTATAAACATCTTTCCATGTATCTGCCATGCTTCCGCCAGAGGGAGTTTCTGTAGCAGCGACATAAGTGGCAATTATCCCTGCCATTGCTTCATCACCAAAATCTAGCAAAAATTCATTGGCAAGGGATTTGGCGGTATCTACTCCTGCTTCCGCAAACCATTCTCCCCACCCTTGATCTTCATCTTCATCTCGTTCTATGTCAGTAAATTTAGATTCTTCTTCTTTCATATTATTTCTTTAGTAATTTTTGGTATTCTTTATCTTCCATATATGGAGTTTCAAATATCTTAGCCAAATGTTTATCTTTATCAGGGATATCTATATTTTGGGTAATGTTTTGTGCATATTTTAAATACTTGGTTGGTAAGTTTTGGAAAGAATCTCTAATTCCATTTATAGATTTCTCTGTTGCGTCTTGAAATCCTTTTAAAAGAGTGTAGCTGTATTTACCCCCTCCTTTCTTCCTGACTTCATCCATTAGCTTGCCCCAATAATCAAGAGGTGCGGTGTATCTTGCTGCATCTTCCTCGGTCATTCTTCCTTCGATCTTTTTAACTGTGGAGAATATGGCCTGTGTATTTTCGTATACATTTTTAGATTTAAGCATCTGTACAATCCTAACGAAATCTTTCTGATTTTCTATATGCTTTGTGGACTCTTCCCTAAAATCTTTAACCACCGGATCTAGCATTTTTGTTTGTTTTATAGATGCCCCTGGTATGTAAGGGGATGTATCCCCTACATCATGCTCAGTCTTTTTAACCAATTGACCTGTTTGCCGATCTGTATATTCAGTTATGCTTTTGTTATTTAAAGTATAGGTTTTGGTTATAAGCCCTGTACTCCCACCTCTAGTCTGTTGGATTACTTTCGGTCTTTGATCGAACGGGATATCTGATAATTCTTTTTTAGATATTGAAATATGTTGTTTTGTTACTGGATGTTCTACCGTAACAAAATCCATTCCCTTTTCTTCATACAGCTTTTCTAAGTCACCCCTTCGTTTGCCAAGATCTCTTATTGTATCTATTCCGCCCTTAGCGGTTATTTTATTTATATCTCTTTCGCCTCCGAGCTTCGCTTTAGTTCCTTCCAAGTAATCTTTATAAATTGCCTTTGTTCCTTCTAATTGCTGCCTTCCTCCGCCTCTCATTGTCTCTAATCTCTCTCTGCCTTGCTGTCTTAGCTCCTCAAGCGCCATTTGGTCAGTCCCAGCTTTACCTGTCTTCCCTGCCCCAGTAAGCTTGTACCAATCCTTTTTCTCTTTTTGGATCTTATCTATAGTGTCGGAAGCTATTTTAAAGGTTGCTTCATAATCCCCTCTACCCATCAAGGCATTTACAGCAACAGGAACAAGCGCTGGCCATATCTCATCCCAAACACTGCTATCACTTGCCATTTCCCTCTCTGTAGTCTCTTGCTGATCTCTCATTACTATCGCATTTCTCATTTGCTTGCCTTCAACGTGGTCAAGCCCCTCAGTTTGTTTCTTTACAAGTTCTTCAATCTCTGGTCTTGGTGGTTCAGCAGGCGCTCCCTCTAACTCATCTATTACATCAGGCTGTGCTGGAGGAGCTGGCTCAGTAGGAGGTTGCGCTGCTTCTGCTGGGCGAGGAAGCTCAAGAGATTTATTATATTCATATTTCGCTTTAGTTATTTTTGGCTTTCCGCCTATTTTTTCGGACAATGCTTTGATATCTACATTTGGATTTTTCTCTGGATTCATTGGCTCAACTTCTCTAACTTCACCAGGCATTAATGGTTTCGAAAGATCATATTTTGGAATTTCAGAAGGCGCTCTATATGGCACCTTTACTTTAGGCTCTTGCTGTCCTGGCTCTAAAAAAGAAAACAATGATTTAAGATCCGGTTTTGCCATATTAATTCCTTAACCTAATAATCCGCCTAAAAGTCCTTTAGATTCTTTCATATCAAATTGAGATAAAGGTCTAACCGCAGATAGGTTAAGCTGCCCTTGCCCCATCTCAGCAGTTGCCATATTTCTGGCCAAATTACCCACTAAACTTCGATAATTTGCCATTGATTGCTGTTGTTGGTTGAATCTATTCCCTGCGGTTGCGGTTGCCATATTTTGAGATGTTTGTGCTTGTTCGGCACCTGTCCCTGCTCCCATCTTGCCACCACGGAGTTTGTTTATCTTTGCTTGCTGATTCCCTTTTTGTTTGATTAGGTCACCGGCAGCACTATATTGGCTCGTAGCTTTTTGGGTCATTCCGGTGACATCTTTCGTCATTTGTCCTACATCACCATAGGAAGTTCCGTATAATTCTTCTGCTTTTTGCCTACCTTCTACTTGGCCTCTTTTAAGAGCATCAAACATAGATTTTTGTTGTTGGTTGGCCATATTTCTGTTGTCCTCAGACGTATCTTCACCAAAGAGGGCACCACCAATTTGTTTAAATCCGCTTTTATAAAAATTTCCAACACCTTTAGCTACTTTTCCCATATCTACTCCATCACAAATATTTTAATGTTTTTAACTAAATCAGGGCCATAATTTATTATTTCCAATTTGTCACCCCTTCCTGTACTTGATAATACACCATTTCCCTCTTGATTTAAAATAAGATAACCTTGGTATTTAAACTCTGTCGCCGTAGTGTAAGTTCCATCTTTTTTAAGCTCAGGAATAGTAAATATCTTGCCAGGAAAATTATCAACAAAACCTAACTTTGTTAATCCGGTATTCATCTTGTCAATGTTATTCGCATAAGTTTCATTAGAAAATGTTCGCTCCAAATTGCCAAATTTCACGTCAGCCCCTTTGGTTTGTCTTGTGTTGACTCCCACTCAAACTCATATCCTGTAAGAAGTACAGGCTCATCTCTGTTGTTTTCTATTAAATACCTTAAACTCTTACATTGAGTCTGAGTTAGCTTATGGTCATCCACCCTTTTGTCTGTTGCAAATGGGACATTAAAATTATCCCAATCTGTAGCTATCCAATCTAGTTGGGTTTTTATATCTAACGAGAAGTTTGGAGGCTCGGAAGCAAATGGCTGAATCATAAATGGAATAGCAGCATAATCCCTAAGTCGCAGGATGGAAAAAAGTACCAAATTGACGAACTTTTTACGGATTGATGGGAGTCCCATGTGGAACCACCCTGTGTAGTATTTAAAGAAAACAGGTTTGGTGGTCCCGCCAGGAAGAATAATATCTGTGAACACGCTATCTCTTTGTTCCTTAAGATAAATTCCATCAGCAATATTTAATCGGTCATTATAAACCACCATAGGCCCTGACATTCCCATGCCCTCATATAAATACCATTGATTGAAATAGTAATTCCAAACAATCATCAAATTCTTGGTTGGATCGGTTTTATGTTTTAAAAATGTATAAACTTTTTCTAATTTTCCATCCAACGTAGAAACGGATCTATACAGGTCTATATCAGGCGACATAAACAATGGTTGATTGGCATCCGTCAACTCGTTTGGATTCCCACCACCTGCAACAGCATAAAGACCTGCCTCCGACATGAACAACACTTGCCCCCTGGCAGCTATCATGGAGTTGTGATTCACACACCCCGTTTCTTCCGAGATAAGCTCTCTCACCCGATATTGTCCACCAGTTAAAAGCCCACTAATGGCATAACATTTCCTGTTCTTAAAAACATGAACATTATCTTGAGTCCCAACAACAGCAGTAAGCTCTTTAGCTATGTTCTCGCCAATAACCTCGTAATCAAATGGAGCAAAAGTTTCAGCAGACCCTCCAATGCTGGCGTCACTCCAAATGAATCTATTCCTAAATTCAGCTTTTTCTTGTTCCTCAGGATATCTAATGTTCGCACCTAACAGAAGATTCTGATAAGTGCCAAGATACCTTATATGAGGAATTTCTTTCTTTAAGACCGTGTCGTCGTATATGTCCAATAGAAAAATATCAGGGTCTTCTGCAAAAACTACCTTTTCTATTTCAACATCTTTGTAATCAGCTTCGTGGGTTATTATCATCTGGCCATTAGGATTATCAAGAAGCTCATAATTAAAAAATTCATCTTTGCTTACGAAAATATTGATATATTGATTAGACCCATTTATAGGGTAATCCATCGAGACACCATTCCATACAATTTTATTGGTAATGTAGGTATCTTTGGCAATTTTTGAGATATCTATTGTTACAGAAGTTCCTGTAATTGCCGTTACATCAACTAACTGAAATTCAATAGGTCTTATGTTGTTTAAATCCAAATCATTTTTCGTATAAGTTTTTACAAGAACCCTGTCTCCAACAATAACATTATGATCTGACGAACTTATAGTTATAGGAGGTGAGGTATTAAAAGTTTGTGGAATGGCCGTTGCCAAATCATCTATAAAATATCTGTCATTGTATTCGGTATTTCTTGATGTTCTTATTGTCAGCTTGAGCTTATCTCCACCAAATTGTTGTGTTTTAGCTTCGCTGTTAATTAAGTTTCCATTGGCATCAACATAACTTAAATAGAACCTAGCATATTGAGCTTCTGCTGTAGTGGTATTCTTGTCTAAGATATATCCTTTACTAGTTCCTGTAGTATCAGTCGTAAATGTGTATATCTTCCCTCTACCATCTATGTTTACAACACTAAAACCAGGATAAGACATCGCCATTCTTCCGACTAACGTAATCGGAGTTCTAGGTAACATTATAGCAGGTATAGAAAATCCAGGGCCTGTGTAACCAGTCCCATTATCATAAGAAGTTTCTGGAGCTTGAATTGTTTGAGCTAAAGAATATGTAGTTCCTAGTCCTACCCATTGATAAACAAGCGCTTGTCCTTTTGTTGATGGACCTTTTACTGATGTTGCGTCTGGCGCTGATATAGTTATGTAATTATTAAGATCCGCTAAAGTTCCATTATATCTAGTAACAATTGTTCCAAAAATATTAGCAGGCATAACTATAGAAGTTGCTGCTCCAACAGTAGTCATAGTGGCTATGTTTACATGATATATCATCATTTGGTTGTTGGTTTGCACCCCAGGTAATCTATATGGAATGAACACAATTAACCCTGCCGGATCATGAGATAAGCTAACATATTTCCCGAATTCATCCTGATTCAATGCCCCTGCATTAGGCGAATTTATTAAAAGCGGAAAATCCCAAGCATTAAGACCTAAATTATATTTATATATAACTACATCACCTCTGCCAGTATTTCCTCCTGGAGAACAAACTGCTAGAAAATATTCACCAGCTATTTCAATGAAATCAAAATAAGAACCAGTTCTATTGCCTGCCGACCCTGTCGTTACAGGAAGCTGTATCCAATTCCCTATAGGTCCACTTTGATAAAAAGTGTACATTGAGCCATCACCATTTCTATTAAGTGTATTAAAAACAACCTTCGTTCCATCATCACTTACCTTAACCCTGCCAACGGTTTCTAATTGATAATTAAAAGTGCTAAAGGGAATAATCATGTCTGTAGCTATTTCCCAATCAATATTTGTTGTTGGTCTGGTATATGTAGTTAAATATAAATCTAGGCTAAGAACTTCATTTGGCGGTAACCCTGACCATGCAGAATGACCTGAAACTTTTACTAAAACCTCAGGACTTGACTTAGATATATCAAATGCAAAATTCCATACATTAGGAATACCATTTCTAGAGCCGCCCAAATCACTATTGATGGTGGGACTATCGACAGGCTGATACCCAAATTCAGTATCTAGATATTGGTAAAATGGTCCACCACCACCTAACACAACTAACTGACCAGGTTCAGGGACAGGAACTGCCGGAATTCCCATAGCATAGGCCATAGTTTTTCCAAATAATTGCCTAGCAGTAGAAGCGGCAGGAACTAGCTGAGTTGTTTTTCCTATTTGTGTAGGTTCATGCACACCTGCTCTAGTAAAGGTTATCCCATCATATTTATAAACAGGATTTTTCCCTGTGGTATCTGAAAAATACATAGTCCCATTAAGCTCCACCGAAGTTATATCCCCTGTCCAAGTAACCACAGGAGTAGTTATTGCCGGAGGAATAGGTCTAAAGCTTGCTAGCTCTTTTTTTCTTAAACCACCACTAGTCATTATCAGTAGTTCATTTGCCTGATGATACACAACCATATAAATAATATCTGATGGCGAGGTTGCCTCTAATACGAACCCATTTCTCTTTCTCAATTCTCCCGAATAATTCAAATCACAATTAGATGCATAGGAAGCAAATTCAGGAGGAATCAAGATATCTGATTGACGGAGATTAAGACCTTTAAATTGGTATTGTTTCTGTAAGGTCATAGATTAAGATAATCCCCAAACATAATAGGTGGATAGGGAGGGTCTGGTGAATGACTCTTAAACAACTCCGTAATCATATTTCTTTCTTCGGTAGTCAATGCATTGGCATTATTTATATCTTTACTTGAGTCCACATATTGAATGAACTTCTCAGAAACATTGGTTAATAGCTGTTCACATACGTCAGGGAGTTCGCTATGGCTCGTCGTCCTTGAACCACCAATAACGAAGTCCCCAACGGATAGCCCTGTCAATTGGGCATCTGTTTGTAACAATATTACTGCCTGTCCTGCTATTGGACTATTTATAGCGAAATCTACTGGTTGAATAGGAAGTTCTTTGCTCTTAAAAACACCATTAGCATCAACAACAGAAAAGAAGTCAAAGTAATCTGTTATATTTACAGTCCTGTCCTTAAGAGACATTTCTATAGTGAGTTTAGGTGGAACCCCTCCAAATTCAGGTTCTATTAAAAGTATCTTCCCATATCTAGGCCCTATTTCATAAAGCCTTCTTACATAAATAAGCCTTATGGCCTGAATTATCATCTGCTGTGGGATTGGAGTAATCAACAGTTTATTATTCCTTATCACGTATCCCCACCCTCTATTCCTTTCAGGATTGGTAAGCGCTGGCATAGGCATCCAATTAGCGTATAAAGCGCTTTGAGTTTGGGACCTGAAATCAACGTGATTGATAGCGGAAGCAGCGAAAATGTCTGCTGGTAAATCGTATTCTTCTTGATTAGGTACTGTAGGAATTATCAATTCTTCCGAAAATATATCATTTCTTGAATTAACATTTATAATCTCTGCTTGAATAGCTTTCTGGGCATTGGTCATGTAAACGCCAATATCCAAATCGTTATACCTGTTTGGGTTTGTGTTGTTAGTATCTTTTCTTATCTTTTGGATAAGGAAGTCTATTCTTCGCATTTCAAGCTCCTATAAACGGAATCCGCTTGCTACGTTTGCCATATTAGAAGCACCTTTTGACATACTTTGCTGCTGTTCATTTACAGAACCTATTAATGCCTGTGCTCTTTCTTTTTGTCTCTTAGCTCTAGCGCCCAATACTTGAAGTGCGCCTCCTGCTGCCATAGCATAGGGGTTACCTGTTGCCATTAAAGCACCGCTAAGTTTGGACTTATCTCCAGAGGCCATTAATGTTTTCTTAAAATCACTATCCCCTTCTTCTGGCTTTCCAGGATCGGAATTTGGATCTCCTTGTTTAGAGGTATCCATTGTGTTTTCATCCACCATATCGGGGCTTTCTGATTCACCAACTTTTCTTCTTTTACTGCTATTAAGATTAGATAGCGCTTCTGCTAAACTCATTTCATCCTCACTTTATTGAAAACGGACCTTTTTTTAGATCATACTGTACTGCTATCGCATTACCATCGGAGCAAAGAAGTTCTGCTCCCATTTTACTAAATAGTTCAAGTCTGCGCAAACTATGAGGAAGATTGATCTGTACATCACCTAATAGGGTATGGATATCAGGCCTAATCTCGTTTATGTACATTAAAAAATCCCTCATTAGACTAACACCCTTTCTCATGTTTCTTGAGCTACGTGGAACAAAATAATCTGCCACATAAACTATCTTATCTTGCTCTGATATCCTATAGGAGATAAATCCATCATCATTGAAGAATACCTTAGTTCCCATATAGTCTATTAAAAAATCTTCTATTATATCCTTAGCTTCCTGATTCATAAATCTCCTATTAACAGGGGTGGTTGCCCACCCCAGTACAATTTAGCACATTCCAGGCTTTTTAGTTCCGCCTTTGCCGCCTTTTTTCTTTGTTTTTCCCACGAAAATCACCGTCCTCTTATTTTAATAATTTTTCAACATCACGAACCGAAACGAGGCTAGGGTCTTTTAGTCCTCTAACCCGTCCGATTATTTTCAAAACTTCGTAAGCTATTTCTGAGCATTTTACCTTTCTTATCTTCCGAGTAAAGGGGTTTCCTTTAAATTCCTTGCCGGTAAAAAATAGGGACATTTTAGAGAATAAGATTCCAAATAATTCTAAGTAGCTATAGGGTATCCCACAGCTACCACGAAGGAACATCTCAGCTTCCCTGTACTTCTCATCCGAAATCCTGATGGCAATTGCCCTAATTGGTTTATTAACTTCCAGCCAATCCTGATAAGGAATCTGTCTAACGCCTAGGAAAAAAACTCCCTCGGTTATCACGTTATCCATGCAAATTGCCACATGGGACGCCTTATACAGATTGAAAAATCTGAAAGGAATCAAGGATTTTGGGGCATCAAAAAACCTAATGAAAAACGAGATAGGCGCCCAGTACCACTTTTTAGGAACAGAGAATAAGATGATAACAACTTTGCCTTCCACTATAGGAAATATTTTACCAATAAGTTGGTATCAAAATCACTATATTTCGGATGCTTCATGGAAAAAGCTGTTAAGTCGTGGGTTATCCCAAAGAGCACCCTCGGAGTCGCATACCATTCAAGTCCCACCTTCGCTTTAAGATCCTCTTTAAAATAGACTTCCTTTGAAAGTGCGGCATATCCCATAAGATCTTTAAAAATCCACGCTCTCCCCCCGATGGTGGCCAACAGACTTCTTTTTTTGCTATTAGTTTGTGCATAGGTAAGGTCACCGTGAAAATTCTCTATGATCTTCGCCCATCCAATTAAGAACGAATAATCATCTGGACTAATGTATTGGCCCTTATATTCTCCAAACAAGATACCGGAAAGTGCTCCAGCACTAAAGCCCACTTTTGGAGTGAGACAGCCCTCCTTAAAGTCAGAGAACCCTGTATAGAAGCCATATTCGCCACGATTAAAGACTCCTAATGTAGCTCCATAACTTTCAACTCCCTTGCCATTTTTGGCAGAGATAAATGCTTCAACACCTACAAAATCATTTACTTGATATCCGAATGTGAATTTCTTTTTGGTAGCACCTATAAACAGATCATCATATTTGTACCCTATCTCGCCTTTAGATTCGGCGTAGATTTCATTGCCCATGTCCGATAAAGCGGCAGGGTTAATGTAATGTGCTTTGAAACTTTCCATGTAGTAATCCCCATATTTAGAGATTCCTGCCATCAAATTTAGACTGAATAAAACTGTTATTAATATCTTCATTATTACCTCCTACGGTATGAAAAATCTTTTTCCTTCCTTGAGCTAATCCTATCATTACAGCATGATCCCTATTCTCTTGGTTTGTCACCCATTCAAGATTTTCCAATCTATTATCTGTTTTAATTCCATTGATATGATTTACTTGGAGCGATGGATCTTTCTTTGGGATAAATGCATGGGCAATTAGCCTATGAACAAAGTGAGTTTTCTTATTTAAATTAACTCTTAAATATCCCTTTGTTGATAGCTTCTTTCCGGTTAATAGGGTTTTTTTTTAACAGTCAATATTTTACCCAAATGCTCTCTTTGATACAAATTATTTTTATTCCTAACTTTTCCTAAATTAGACACCTCATAATCACTATCTTCAATACATTCCTTCCAAATTTCTTCCATTTTATCCTCATGGTATAAAAAATCGTTTTCCCGATTTAGGTGGGGTTATCTGGAAGTGTACCCATGATTTGGTATAAGTAAAGTCCTCTAGCCACAGATCCAATCTTACTAAGATATCTTCATTTGCCAAGCACCACTTTTGCAAGTCGTGATTCATATCGAAGATATCACAGGCCTCGCCTGTTAGATGTTTTGATTTCATGGGAATCTTCTTTAAATCCGTAATCCCCTTTTTAGCGTAAATTTCTATGTGATGTTTCATGCTCCTTACTCCCGAAGTAACAATCATAGGTCTGCCCCATAACTTTCTTATCTCATTCATTTTTGTAAGTAAGATTTGAACATTATCTAAGATTTCCTTAGATAGTGTTTTGGGATCAGTCCCAGAAAGTATTTCATCTTCCGAGATCAATCAACCACCTGGTTTACCCGACAAAATAATCTGCTATGCAGATATTGTCCGACCACAAGTTTTGGTTGGTCGCAGTTATTCATCTTGTAATTAGCAAGTGAAGATAGCCCCGATAAAATCAACCAAACAAGAATAACGAGTCCCAAGCTAGTGGCATTAACAGTTTGGTTAATTAAGGTTATCGCTGCTTTCTTAACTGCTTCCATAAAGGCGTCTTTAATTTCTTTCATTTGGCCTCCAATTTCCTCATTCTTCCAAGTAAATCAGCAATTTGTTTACTTAGTTTACTGATAGTTTTTTTCTGGGATTCCATTTCTGCTGACATTAACAGTACGTCATTGCCCCACGATAAAACACCTGCTCCGTTAGTTTTTAACACTTGGCCATTACCGCCAAATCCCGGATTAGTGCTACTTATAATTGCAGTTCTTCCAGCATTAAATTCTGTAGTGGTTACCTTTCCTTGATATTCCCAAGTCGTACCATTTGAAATATAGGTAGCTACCCATCCTGTAGGCACAGACTGATTAATTCCGGGGTGATTAGTTCTATCTCCACCAACAGCAGTTCCCCAAGTAGATTCAACATAGACATAAAATGCACTACCGTTTGCTCTAATGGCAGGAGTGTAAACACAGCATCCGTTACCACCAGCGAAGTTGGCGTTAGCTTGGCGAAGTCCATTAAATCCGCCAGGAAGTGGCATTGGGTTATTTCCTGCGCCTGCGTTCCCTCCATACCACCAAACAGGAGTATTATGCATTCTAAATGATTCTTGTCCTAGTCTATTTAAATTACCGTTACCTAAAATATCGACTCCGCCGGGGCCTGCTACTAAAGTGTCAGCAACATTTACAGTTCCAGTCTCATTAACCCAGAATCTATTCACGGGAGTTATGATTGCTCCTGCAACTGGATTTGGGTCAGATTGTAGAATTAAATCCGTTGCGTTCTTAATCCATCTAAAAGCGGAACTTGTATTAGAGCCTCTTAATTGATTACCGCCAGCACCGGTCCCATCGGGGCCATAATAGCAGTCAAAGCAATCCCAGATATTATCATGAGTCCAATTTAGAAAATGCCTCTGCGGATAAACATCTGAATCAGTATTCCATGATTGATGAGGCCCACCAGCATTTCCATTAGGCCCTGTTACAGTTATTCTTGCAACACCAGTATTAGCTGCTGCGGCAGCTGCTTGAACTGTTCCAAAGATAGCATCCCCGTTTACATGAAGATAAGTT
>Ga0105259_1000048_pt1 | contig 18796 bp, 30 predicted proteins | sample EasRivMeERMZT299_FD_89678 | JGI IMG/M metagenome (GOLD analysis project Ga0105259, IMG submission 89678) | Soil microbial communities from meander-bound floodplain in the East River, Colorado, USA - East River MetaG ERMZT299 | ecosystem: Environmental > Terrestrial > Soil > Floodplain | place... | reverse complement strand
TGCTGGCGGTTTCTCTTGATATACTAAACCCGGTAGTGCGGATATGTTCGCGGACATAAGTAGATATTTCCATAGCCCGCACACCTTCGCCGGGTTGCAATGCAAAGCTATCCAGGTAATCCGGGCGCATTGGAAACGTATCATCGGTACACCAAAGTAAATTTTGCCAGTCCGTAGGAAAACCCGGCAGGCGGTCCCTGCAAACGTCTTGAAATGCGCCAATATCAAAACCTATGTTTTTACGGTTTATTATTGTTATGTTTTCATACTGCCCGTTTATTGCCATTATCGGTTCGCCTGTATGTATTATTACTACCTTTTTAGGGCTCTTTGTTTGTTGCAATATTTTTACCCATTTCGCTAAATTGGCGTAACGGTCGTAAAGTACTATTACCAGCGTGTCGATTTTGCCTGTCATAAGTGCTCAAATCTAAATTTTGCAGAATGTTCAATAGCGGCGTCTAAATCCATCCAATCTGAATATTCATCAGCATACCATAGCCGGGCGCCGTCCCTGCCTTTAATAACTATACGGCCTCGTTCTATCTCCACTTTGTTTTTATAAACTGTGTGGCAAAGTTCTTTTTTTGAAACAGGGTCGTATTTAAAAACAACATCGGACTTTAAAGAATATACTTCATATTCATCGCGGGAAGGATGCCCTACAGCTATTAGCAAGGTTTTTCTACCGTCTAATACAAAACATTTATGCTTTGTTTCATCTTCGTTTTTATAGTTGCTGGGTTTTACTTCTACGTAAATACCTACGACTGGTAAATAAAAATCTGGCAAATATTTCTGCCCGTTACTTAGGGCATACCCTTCCGGCTCATATTGATATTCAACTCCCAAAAAATCAAAATAAACTGCCCATTTTGCCTCCAATCTTGAACGGTAGTAGTTGCCCTTATAAAATGTATTTATTGCTTTTATCATAACAAATGTTTTATTGATTGTTTGCCTTCAAGTAGCCTGTAAGTATGCCAAACGTAAATACTTTCCATCAATAGTATTTTACCGCCGGCCCGCAATATCCTTTTACTGAAATTCGTGTCCACCGTTAGGCATTTGCGCCCTTCGTCGAACGGGAAACGCCGCCAGGTTTCTACGCTGAACAACATTAAAAAGCCAGCTACGGACCGGTTAACCTGTTTTACATTCAAAGCGCCGCTAAGATTATCCGCCGCTAGTAAGTTGCGGGCTATGTTTATGTGATCCGTTATCGTCGCTACCTGTTCTTTTCTGCCGAATAAATATTGCTGCGGTACGCCATCCTTTACCCGGCTCCCGTAACAAACGAATAGCGTTGCGTCTGGGTATGCCTGAATATATTCGTACATGCGCTTTACCTGGTTCGGATCTAACAACATGGCGTCGTAATCCATTACGCAAACCCAGTCCGTAATCGGCAGGTTTTTTATAGTGCTGTTATAGGCTTTTGCCAGGTTCTTATCTATACTAAACGGACTGATAAAATGTATATTCATAAATGCGGTATGGCGAATATATAGGTATTTTTTCAGATACCGAAAGAAAAAACCCGGCCGCATGTTATAGCGGACCGGGTACACCTTAAACAATAAACAACCATCCTTAATTTCTTAGTTCGTCCTTATAAATTATAAACAAGGCCGAAACGCCAAATAATAAAATGCCTAACGCTATCATTTTAATTTACAATTATTAACGCCGTACCCTTTTGTACCTTCCCGGAGTTGCGTAGGCGCTTCCGGGCTATCCAGACAAATAGCCACTTTGCTGCCGGTCGGGCGGCCTTCAAATGCGTGTGGCATTATTTCACATTCCCAACACGTGCGCCCTAATGGATCCGCTTTTTTACCACAGGACGCAAATACTACCAGCGCAAAGATTATAAGAACAATCCAGGCAGCTATCAAGAAAATAAATTTATATGCTTTCATAATTAAGATTTTTTAGGGTTTGATACTTCCCAGCGATAAGTACCTATTTCGCCAAACGGCGGAAAAGTAACTAACCGAACATGGTCGTAAATTTCGTATAGCTTGTTTTGAAAGTTCTCTGCTTGTTTTAAGCGTCTAAAGCTTTTGCGTATTAGTTTCATAAACGATTTTTGCCGCCAAAACCCGCAGCGGTTAGGCTTGCGGGTCGGCGTTTGACCGGTCCAGCGGTTATTTTATGCTGTCAAACATTCCTTTCGCCTGTTCTAAATTGTCGTAAACCCAAACATTGCGTAAAACCAAATCGACGCCGTTTATTTTAGTCCAGTACCTTTTTACTTCAAAGGTTGCGGCGGCTATTTGGTGAATTTCGGTCTGCGTGTTGGCGGTTTCGTTTTTGTAAGTTGCGATAATCATAATTTTTGCGTTTTTGATATATCAAAGATAGGTATTGTTTCCGATACCTGCAAGTAAAAGTTATCCACATTTTTATCTTTCGTATTTACTCTTATCGGGAAAACGTTCAGCTAACCAGCGGCGCATATCAGTACTTAGCCCGCCATCCGATACGCTTAAAAAGCTTTTGTTCTCTACATACTTATCTATAGCGGCCCGGCGGATAAAGTTTACCAGTTTAACGTCGCCTGGCAGTTCTGTATCGTTGCCGGGTATCTTGTTTGCGTATAGGCTCTTTATTAAATACTCTTTGCTGGTCCAGTCCTGTAGACCTACCGCGTTTTCGTAGTAATCCGCCGTCATGCGCATAGGGATATGTAAGTTGTAAAACCTGGCTTTTGGCCCTACCACTTTAAGAGTATTGGCGCAGGCTACGGCATAATTACCGTTAAACTTTTTATCTTTTAATAACCCGCTATAGCAAAACGACGAAAATTTAGTAGGCTGTAAAATAAAATGATCGTCGGCAGCCTGCACAAATTCCGGCGCAACTTGGCAGGCGGCTAATGTTTTTAGGTGGATGTTTAGCTGCTTGCGCGGACCATCGGCAAAAGGAATATATTCTACGTTTTGGATCCAGTCCGGTAAATAGCCCACAATGATAATGCGATTAACAGCGGTATACTTGACAAAGGACCGGATACTATACCGCAGTTCGTTATTCTGCCAGGTACTGCCCTTGCCTAACGTGTAGACTACTGTCATAAAAATAAAGGTATTAAAAAACCGCCTTTCGGCGGTTAGGTTATTTTTTGTTTGCTTTTTCGTACTCTTCAATATGCGCCTTTATTTCAGCTGCTTTTTCTTCCGCTCTTGTCCACTCTTCCGGGCTGTTATAAATTGCCCTTTTGCCTATTAGGCGCTCTACTGAATCCTTTGCAATTTCCAAAAATCGGTCGTTTTTAATGTAGGTAGTTGTCATTTTGTTTGCGTTTAGAATTCAAAAGTAGGTATTGTTTTCGATACCTGCAAACTTTTATACAACTATTTTTATTTTATTTCCATACCGCCGATTTGAGTAATCGCCAGGTTACCGCTTAATACATTTTCCACCCTTTCGATATAGCCGCGGCCCTTCCCTTTTGTCTTTAAGTAAAATATAGTGCTTGATACTTCGCCTTCGCTTATTTGGCTATGTAGGGCGCTTTCGGCAAAATCCAGCGCTATGTCCGCTATACCTTCCACCGCTTTTTTATAAGCCGGATCCTTTACCATCCAATAGTAGTGCGTGTCCCTACTAATGCCTGTCTGCCTGGCGGCCGTAGTCACAATGCCTAAAGATTGCTCTAAAGCCTGCACCATTCTTTTTTTAGCCGTGGCAGTCTGTTTAACGCCGCTGCCGGGCGCTTTCACCCTCTTTTTAACCATCTTTATATTGTTTAATTCTTGCCTTTACCGCTTTCATTAATGCCGCCTGCACGGTGTCCTTACTGCGTAGGGCAGCTATTACGTCTAAATCCATAGTACCGGCGCAGATAATGTCGTGAACGATTACCGGCCGCGTCTGCCCTTGCCTGTGCAGCCTGGCGGGTAGTTGCTGATCCAGTTCCAAACCCCAATTCTTACCAAACCAGGCTATGATGTGCCCACCGTACTGCAAATTTAAACCGTGTCCGCCGCTTGCCGGGTGGATCGTGCCCACCAGTATTTTACCGCTATTCCAGTCCGCAAAATCGGCATTTGTCTTTAGCGCCCGCGGTTTATATGCTTTAAGGTACTTATTTATCCGGTCTAAATCGCTGCGAAAGTTATAAGCCACTAAAACGCTTTCGCCGTTTGCCTCTTCAATTATTTCTTCCAGCGCTGCCAGCTTTAAACTATGTACTTCGTGGTATACCTGGTTTTCGTCGTATACTGCGCCATTTGCAAACTGCAAAAGCTTATTACAAAGTACGCCTGCGTTTACCGCTGTTATCTCTTTATCCGCCTGCAATTTTAGTACCTGCTCTTTTTCAAACTGCTTGTAGGCTTTTAACCCTGCCGGATCCAATGAAACGGTAATCGTGTTGTTTATCCGGTCCGGTAAGGTCAAATAATCCGCCGCTTTCATACTTATACAAATATCTTTAATATTATCGAATATTTCACGTTCGTAAATACCCTCACCAAATACGCTGCTTTTATCTTCGGTTCGTAGTGTATAACCAAACCCGTATGGCTTTTTATTAAAATACTTTTCGCGGTAGCCTGTTATCGTTTCGCCTAACCGTTTACCGCGGTCCAGCAAATATACCTGGCTCCATAAACCCATTAAACCGTTAGGTGCTGGCGTGCCGGTTAGCCCGGTAACCTTTTTAATGCCCGGCAGGATGCGCCGCAGGCTTTTAAAGCGCCTGGCGCTGTTATCCTTAAAACTACTTAGTTCGTCCAGAATAAGCCAGTCAAACGGAAATGCGCTACCGTAAAACGCAATCAGCCACGGCAGGTTATCACGGTTTATTACGTAAATATCTGCCTTCGCCTGTAGTGCCTTAATCCTTTTGTTTTGGTCGCCCAATACCAGGCTAAAATTCAAATGCCGCAAATGGTCCCACTTTGCGCCTTCCGCCTCCCAAACTTCCTGCGCTACACGTAGCGGCGCTACTACCAAAACTTTATAGCTTTCCATTTGGTTATACAAAACTTCGTTAACGGCGGTTAACGTAGCTACCGTTTTGCCTAAACCCATTTCAAGGAAAACGCCGGCGCCAGGCATTTCTAAAATATGCTGCGTCGTGTGTTGCTGGTAGGTGTGCGGTTTATACTTCATTTCTTTTTATTATACCGTGTTTCGTTTGAAATTTTAACCAGCCCGTTAACGTGTCCAGTTGTATTTCGTTACTAACTAAAAAATAGTTACAACCTAAGCTTTTAAGCATATCTGTAACGGTTTTTTGTCGTTCAGACAGTTCGCCGCCTGGCGCTTTCATTTCAATAAAATAATTATTTCCGCCCGGCATTATTACCAGCCTATCCGGTATGCCGGTAAAACCTGGCGTTACAAGTTTCAAACATAGCCCGCCTAACTTTTCAACTTCCGTTTTTAGCTTCTTTTCGAGTTGCTTTTCTAACATAATTTTTCGTTTAAAATGTTTATCGGCATTGCAGCATTGCAATAATCCATATACTTCTATATAATGCTATTATACCCTATATTTTCCCCTGTATATGCTATTTATACCTATTTTATTCATTATTTACTTTTATATTATTTTAGCTATGCTGCAATGCCAACTCTTATAAATGCTATTATTATCAAGTTTTTAGGTGTCATAGCAAGCCAATTTTTTAGCAATGCCGTGTAATGCCGTGCAATGCTGTCCCGGTTTACCGGCATTGCAGTGCCGGTGTCTTTTTTAAGACTGCAATGCCGGGTTTTTTCGGTAGTTTTTCTGCCTTCCGTAGAAATCAAAACGGGCCTGCCCTTGTTCCGTCCAGCCCTTAACTTTCTTCATAATATCGTGAATGTATTTTGTGTTTTGGCTGGTCATTTGGCCTAATTTTCCTTCGAACAATTCCGCGTATATTTCCGCTGCGCAAACCGCGTATCTTTCCTGCGTCCCTTCCGGCAAATCTTCCGAAAAATCGTTTCGCATGCCGGCCCTTACATAGTGGATCCGTTCAGGTAAAAGCTTATCGGACCAATCCGCCGGTAGCTTTAGTTTCAAAAACTCTTTTATTATGCCCGCCCGTTCGTCTACTTCGGTATGCGCTTCCCGGATCTTCGCCGCGTGTTCTTTTACCGCCACGGACATATCCAGGCTTTCGCCGCCTTCCCACCTGGTTAACGCTTCCGCCCATAGCTGGCTAACTTCATCGGCGTTCAGGCTACCGGGCGCGAATATGTTCTTTGTCGCCATTTCCGGGAAGGTCATAATAGGCACGTAGCGCCTGTGTTCGTGTCCTATCGTTAGAAAGTTGACCTTATTAGTTGTGGCTATGAAAATACACTGCCGGGGGTAACGTACCTGCGCCCGCCCGTAGGCAGGTCTGTAAAGGTCCTGCGGGCTACTGATAAACCTTTTTATCGCTTCCTGTTCTGCCTGCCTTAATCCTGCCAGTTCGCCTACTTCCATAATCCAAACGCCGCGTAGGCTTTCCATCCCTTCCTTTGTATGAATATCGCCCAGGCAATCGGAAAACCATTTACCCGCCATCCGGTTTACAATAGTGCTTTTACCTATACCCTCCTTTCCTATAATGGTTAACATGCTGTCGAACTTAATACCCGGCTCAAAAACCCGTGCTACGGCGGCTACGAACGTTTTACCGGTCGCCATACGTACATAAGGGTTGTCTTCAGCGCCTAAGTAATCAATAAATAGCGTGTCCAGTCTTTCTACGCCGTCCCAAACCAGCCCGCGTAAATACTCCCGTACCGGGTGGATCTTGTTATCGTTCTTAACCATACTGATTGCCTTGTCCAAATGTGTAAACGATATTTTGTAACACTCTAAATAGTGCGCTAAACAATCCATGTCGTTATCCGTGAAATCCTTATCCGCTGGCGTTACCTTGCGCCACGGCAGGTTCCCGGTAATAATCAGCCTGCTTTCAAATTCGTCGTAGGTTAGCTTATCTACCAGCCCGGCGTCGTTTTTCAGTACCTTATAAACGTTATCTATGCTACTGACATAAGCGCCGCCCTTACCTACTTCCAGCGTTTTAAGCCAGTCCGTGTTAACTTCGCCGGGCTCTTCCGGCTCTTCGCCTGGCTCAATACCTGCCTGTAGTTGAAAATCTTTACGGGCGGCCGCCTGGCGTTCAATGCCTAACTGCTTTTTTACGTGTTCATCCTTTGCCGCCAGTTCCTGCATAGCTTTAGTACTGGCTTTGCTATTGCCGGCGTCTTCGTCAAGGTGTCCGAACTTATGCAGGCGAACCAGGTCAAACGCATTACATAGCTTCCCGCCGGTCGGGTCGCTGCCGTGGTGTGAATATGCGAATTTATCGTCGTAAACGATTAGCCCGCCCGCCGTGCTGCCCATAACGTAAGTATAGCGGTTAGGATCCAGCGTTACTTCGTAAACGTCTTCCAGGTAGGCGGCTATTGTGTCATGTATGTCATAGGCCCGGCAAAAGGCGCCTATTACGCCGGGCTTTTCTAACGGGTCTTCCTGCCGCTTTATGTCGCGTCTTACTTTATCCTTTTCGCTACTGCATTGCGGCCATGTGCTACTGTCCTGCCAGTTGCCGCTGTATGCCTCAAATAGCACGGCGTCCGGGTCCAGCCACGGCCCGTCTTGCGCCACGGTGTAAAACTCACCATCCTTCGCGGTCGAAGGCCAATACATAAGGCGGGTAGCTTCATAGGTCGTTGTGTCGGTAAAAGCTTCTATGTCCAGTTTAAACGCTATAGCCCGGCAAAGCGGTTCGTACTGATCCGCGTTAATTTCTTTACTCAAAGGGATAACCAGGCGCAGGCGTGGCGCTGCTTCGCTGTGTTTGTGCGTAGAGTATACCACGGCGGCGCAATCGTAGAACATGCTAAAATCTTCCCACAGGTCGAAATTAGCTTTATCTATATCCAGCGTTATTAGTTGCCGGTGTGCTACGTAGCCGTTGCCACGGCGGCCGCCGTTCAGGTAGCCGCCAATAAATCCTCCTACGTCCTTAATTTCATCCTGCCGGTCTTTCTTTGCCGCCATGTAGTCGGTATATTTTTCCGCCGTTCGGTGTGTTTCGCTGAACTTCTTTACCAGGTCGGACCATTGTACTCTTTTATTATTCCAAACCTTTTGGCGGCGGCTTTTCCCGGTCGCTATATCAATAGGACCGTCAAACGTAACATTTATCATTTGCAGATTTTAAGAAGGGGAATAAATTTAATACAAATCACCTAATGCGGCCCGGAAAATTCTATCCTGCGCCAATTTAAAATATTGTTCGTCTTTTTCCATACATATAAAATTTCGGTTTGTGTTAATACAGGCTATTGCGGTCGTACCGGATCCGGCGCAGTTATCCAAAACTAAAGCGCCTTCATTCGTATAGGTTTTTATTAAATATTCAAATAATGCAACCGGTTTTTGCGTAGGATGTTCTTTTTTATTTTCTCTCTTTAGACCTGTTAACGTTTGACGTGGATACCCGGTAAACTCTTGCAAATGCCAGTAGTCCGCGTTTCTTAAATTCCCTTTTACGTTTAAACTGTCTGACCCTTTTAAAGTGTCCCCGCCTACCGAAGTCCCGTTTTTTCTGGCTTTATTAAGCGCGGTTAGCCCCTGCGGAAAGTAAAGGCCTTTTGACTTACTGAATACACAAACGTCTTCTACGTTTCGTAAAGGTTGTTTTTTAGCATTAGCGAACCCGGTTATTTCGTTTTTAATCCAATACCAGCAGTACTTAAAACGTTTAAGATTACTCATTACTAAAGCGCTTGTAAACGGCTGCGCCGCGGTTAGGACAATAACTCCGTCGTTTTTTATTATCTTTTCATAGTGCGACCATAATAAAGGCAAAGGGATAACGGTGTCCCACTTACAGGCGGTTGTGCCATATGGCAAATCACATAAAATTAAATCTATGCTTTTATCCTTTACGCCTCTCATTAAATCCAGGCAGTCCCCTAAATAGATAGTGTTTTTTTCCATAATTAAAATGCCCATTCAGTAGACCGCCGGACCGTTACCACGGACGCGGCGCCGGTCTGCCAGTCATAAGATAAATATTTGCGTACGTTGTCTGCGTTCTGGATACATTGTAAATTCCCTTCAATGTACCCTAACTCTTCAATAATCCGGTCAACCGTGTAGCTGGTAGCGGTGCGCCCTTTTCCTTTCAGGTAGTCGGTCGCATAACAAAACTGTTTAAAATCTTCCAGCGTAATGGTAAACACTTTGCCCCGGCGCTTTGCGTTATTACGTAACGATACAAAGCTATAGCGTACCGGATCCGCGGCACGTGCCTTGCGGCTGCGTTCAGTACTGGTTAACGGCTTTTTACTTTTCATAGTTTAAAAGTAGGTATCTTTTACAATACCTGCGTTAATGTTAAGAACTTTTATTTTCATCTCCCTTGTATGCAGGGGCGGCAGCAAATAAATCAGCAAGTATTTGCGATACTTTAGGAATGTCAACAACATAAACGGCTGTATCGGCATTGGTAACTGGTAGCTTGTATTTATTGCGAACCAGTATCTTACTTATCTGAAGTTTTAATTCATCTAAATTTTCATACGCAGGGGCGGCAGCATAGCCAGCTTTGAGGGCTTCCCTTAATTCTTCATTGTAATCGTATTCAATTCTATTGCCATCGGTTGTTGTTATTGAATCCATTTGAACGGGAAATTTACTCAACGCCAATTCATCAATTTGTTCTTGTGTCATAGTATTTAAGTTTAGTTAGCTTTCCTTTTCTTCTTTGGGTGATTGGGCGATAGCTTTTTGATAACCGTCATAAAATCCATACTGGTAAATTCTCTTTTCTTCACCTTGATACATTTCAGACAACTCAATCATTTCAAGTCTTATTTCATCCGGCCAATTATTTTTCTTTTTCTCCATTGGTATATCTTGCTGCTCTGGTTTAGGGGTAAGTAAATGAGAAACGTCGCCATCGGGTTTGTTTTCAATGCAGCCATATTCATCACAATAATTCATACCGCAATTACCATTGCATTTCTCCGGCTCTTTTGGTAATGGTATGGATATTGGCGGCTCATATTCTTTTTGCATAGCTTATTTTTTATAATAGTGATTTACAAACCCGTCGGCGCCTAACGGCAAACCGGGCGCCCATTTGATAGGCGCAGCCATAAGGGAAACAATGTGGCTTAAATTAGTTTCTTTATAGTTATCCGCCTCTATTACTATTTCGTCGTGTACCGATAAAATAATAGGATAACCGGCGGCGTCAACTCTCAACATGCCTTCCGCCAGTACGTCGCGGGCTATAGCCTGAACAATGTTTTCCACCCATTTGCCGCCGTAGCTTTCTATCCGGCCCCATTGGTTAGTTAATTGGATATTGCCTTCGTAGCTTACTACGTCGCCGTAGCGTCCGGCGGTGATCTTCGGCCGCAGGTACGCCAGCTTTCTGCCCGACGGTAAGGTAATAAATAAAACGTTTTTGATGACCTGGAAAACTACGTTTTTAGGCGTTACTATTTTGGCGCCGTCGTTTACCGCCGCAAATGCCGCGTCCTGTATAGTGCGCCAGTACTTAACGATATTAGGACTGGCGGCCCGCCATGCTGTAACCAGCCCGGGCAAATCGTCCTCCGATATACCCATATTTAAAGCGCCCATAGTTAAAAGCGCATTTACGCCGCCTTGATACCCTAACGCCAGTTCGGCTATCTTGCCCTTTTGCCGTAGCGGTTTGCTTACTTGTTCAATCGGTACCTTGAACATAGCGGCGGCGCTTGCTTCGTAAATCTTGCCGTGTGTTTTAAATATGTCCAGGCGCCAGGTCTCGCCCGCCAGCCATGCCGTAATCCGGGCCTCAATACTTGACAAATCGGAAACATATAAAAGCTTTCCGGGTTCAGCTACAAACGCCGTTCGGATAAGCTGGCTTAACGTGTCGGGTATGTTTCCGTAAAACATATTTAGCCCTTCGCTGTCACCCGCTGAAACTATTTGCCGCGCCGTGTCCAGGTCGTTATCGTTTAGCTGAATGCCCGGCAGGTTCTGCGGCTGTATGCGCCGGCCCGCCCATCTGCCGGTCCGTCCTGCGCCGTAAAACTGAATTAAACCGCGTGCCCGGCCGTCTGCACTTATGCAATCCAGCATAGCGGGCCATTTCTTATTCGACGTCTTCGCCAACTCTTGCCGGATCTGTAGCACCCTTTTGGCTTTACCGTTTGCCGTCGTTAGCTGGTCCTTAACGCCTGCTTTGGTTAGCGTGTCGGTGCCTAACCAGCTTTTAAGTTGTGCGCCGCTGTTTGGGTTTTCCAGCCCGGTTAACTGTTTTGCCTCTATTATTAAATCCGTTTCGTTTTGCCGGTCTATGCCTATTGCCTGGTTAATTAGCCGCGTGTCCAGTAAAACGCCGCGGTCGTTTATAAGCTGATCCAGCGCCCATAGTTGGCGCTCTTTGTCCGTTATTTCTACAAACGACAACCGGTTAAATATTTGCATTTCCAGCCTAACGTCCTGTTTACAGTAATCAATAAACCGCTGCCATTTTTCGCCGTTGTGCCACGGCATATTCCTTGTACGTCCGCCGTTAATTATTGTAGGCTTGCACGGTGTACAAAAATATTTAATCAGCGCTTTGCCTTCGGCCAATTTGCCCTGCGGTAAGTTTAGAACTTTAGCTACCAGGTCAAGGCCAAACGGTAAACCGGCATAGGCTCCATGTATCATAGTACAAAACCACTCTGCCGGGTCCAGATACGTTTTTAAGTACGCCGAAATACATATCCGTTCAAATGCTGCGTTATACGCCGTTTTCTTTATTGTCGGATCCGTTAGTGCCGCTACTATTTCCGCTGGCAGGTTTTCCACGGTTAAGTCTATCATTTGCACAGGCCCGCCGTCAATAGCGTAGCCGAACAATAAAATAGTAAACGCCGGATCTTCGCAATAGCGGTAAGTACCGGCGCTTTTTATATCCGTTTCGCTGTAGGTTTCTATGTCGATAGATAGGGTTTGCATTTATCGGTTTGCTAACGGTACGAAAACGCTGGTTAAGGCCAAGTCCGTATTATCGTCTAACACGCTATAAATGTAACCCCCCGGGACGCGTAAAACCCGAAACAATTCATCTTTTACGCTGTTTCTGTCGATAGTCATTTGACCATGTATACTTAAATCTTCTAATTCGTCTAATTGTGTGCTGCTGTCTAACATAATTATATTTTTAAAAGTAGATTAAAAAAGGGCGCCCATTCGGCAAAGGCGCCCTATGATTGCCCGCCGAAAAATTTACAAATCGTCGTCGTTCACTATATCGTCTGCGAAATCGTCCGCCGCTGAACTACCGCCGGACAGGTTCTCGCCGTCCTTTGTCTTCATAAGGTTATTCAACCCACAGGCTACGCCTTTACCGCCGTCTACATCATACGCGTAAAAGTTAATTGCACATTTTGCGAAAACGCCGCTGTAAAATTCGTCCCGCTCGATAATAGGGTTGCCGGCTTTGTCGATAATACCAGGCTGGCGTTTACCCTTCGCATTAATAAACATCATCCCCTTAAACTCTTCGCCGTCCCTTTCATCGTCGCCGTCCCGTAAAGGCAAATCTAATTTGGAAGGTATTTTACCTTTCCATTTGTTCTCCTTGCCCTCAATCTTTGCTGCCTCAATAGCGGCGTTTACGCGGGCTAATAGCGCTTTGTCTTTTTTAGGGATCATAATACAAACGCTGTACTTCTTTTCTGTGCTGCCCTTCGCTGCGGACGGTTCCCACACATTTACATAACTTAACCGAACTTCGCCGGTTACTACTTTCGTTTTACTTACTGCTTTTTCGTTTGACATTTTTTACTGTTTTACTGTTTTAAAAATTACTGTTTACTATTAAACTATTTTATAAATCGTCTATCTCAAAATCCGCCCGTACCGCGTCCAGGCTATTTAGTTCGGCCCGTTTATCGCTGTCCGGTACTAAAGTAGGTTTGCCCGGCGGTTTGATAATATACGGGCCGACTAAGTTATCAAAAACCTTTTTGCTAAGTACGCCTTGCATAGCCGTTACGCCTAAAAGTTTCTTTTCGAATATGTCCGCTTCGGTCCAGCCATCCGCGGTTAATACGTCCGCTATCTTTACCGGATCCGCGTAAACCCTATTGCTTCGGCCTTCTACCAACTTTAAGCCTGGAAATTTCCGCCCTTCCTTTACCGCTGCGTTTAGCGCGTAATCTTTTACCGCCTTTAGCCAGTTCTCAAACTGCGCCGCCCGCGTTAAAATGTCCGCTATATCTGCGTCTTCCAGCAATACCGGTTCTAAAAAGTCGGTGCGGGCTATGTCGGTTTGGTAGGCTGCGTTTGCCCGGCAGGTTGCCCGTACCTTACAGAACTGACAATGCTTACCGGGTACAAAATCGCCGTCACCTTTAAACGCTAAATCTGCTTTTTGCTTTAGTTCGCCTTCCGCCCATTCGCGCAGGTCCTTAACGGTAATTACCCAAGTTGAAAAATTGTCTATACGCGGCTGGTAAATTGTCATTTTAACCCGGTCGATTGTATACAGCCAGTCGTATTTTTCCAGCGCCCCTAATGCGTAAAGTTTCATTTGCGGGTTGTTTTCCGCCGATACTTCTACCCCTTTACCGAATTTCAGATCAATTATTTCCAGCGTGCCGTCGGCTATGATACTGTTATCTAAAGTTCCTTTGCCTTCAGGTACGTAGCGGCTGTAATCCGCTTCAATCTCTTGTTCCAGTATGGCGTCCTTTGTAGCTGCCTGCGCTGCGCTGTAGCGCTCTAAAACAAAGGCGGCGTAATCTTCCAAGTGTCCCATCATTGCCGGCGTATACAGGCTGTCATTAATTAACGGCGTTACTTTAAAAGCGTAGTCAACTTTGCTGATCTTCCCGGCGTCCCTGGCTATTAATAATTCGCCTATGGCGTGCGCCAGCGTGCCCTCTGCCGCCGCGGCGCTGGTAGTGTCCGGTAAACCCTCTTCCAGCCTGGCAGACGGCGTACAGGCTAACCAGCGGGCGGCGCCGCTGGCAGATAGTACGGCGTGACCGTTTGGCTTAAATGTCGCCATCTTTCAAAGCTTTAAAACATACTTCATACATTTCCTCTGGTAAGAATTGTAGTTTAGGCTCTTCCAGCCCGTAACCGGTTAGTATTTCGCGTAAAAGCGCTTTACGTTCAGGCGTTGCTGCGGCATACTGACGAATATCAGTTAGCCCTATTTTAGGCGCTTCGGTCTTCGCTGGCGCCGCTTTCTTTTTAGGTTCAGGCTTTACCGCCTCTTCGTCCGTTACTTCAGCTTTTGCGGGTTTAGCTTTTACTTCTTTTGCTGGTTCGGCGGCCGTTTCTGCGTTTGCGTGTTTCATTGCACTTTTTAGAATTTCCGCTAAAATGCCGTCGGCCGATACTTTTAAATGAATGGTAATTTCCATTTGTCTACTTTTTATTTGTTTGTGAAATTGTTTCGATTTTTACCTGCTCTACAAGTTGACTGCCTTTACAATTAATTGTTTTCTTATTGGACCAATGCCCTGTCCGTTTATAGGCGTAGCTGTTTGCGTAGGTAATAACGCCGTAGCGCTTTTGCAATACTATATAAAGTTTTCCGCTTTGCCGGAAATACTGGCCCCTGAATAATTTAGATAACGGTACAAGTTTAGTTTTATCCATAACGCCACCGAAATTAAAAGGTATTTTTTGCAATACCAAATAAATTTTATACTTTGTGCAAAATTAATAACAGGATGAAAAATTTAACGGTTCAGGAATACGCGGATATTAGAGGCATTACGCCGGACGGTGTGCGTAAGGCAATCCGGCGCAAACACAATTTACCCGGCGTAATCACTACGCTGCAATTCGGTAAAGTTTACGTTATCCAGGTCCCGGACAACTACGGCGGGAAAACTGGTAAAAAGAAAGTTGCCTAAAAGTTTGGACGTATCGGAAACAATACCTACTTTTGATAAATCAAAACGGGTAATATGACAAACGATTTAAAAAAATTTCTTGATAGTTTAACGCCAGAAGATTATAAGGGCAAAGAAACTGCTCCGAAAATTAAGGCTAAAGCAAAGCGGTTTTTAAATAGCGGTAAATACGAAAGCTTTGAGCAATATAAAGGTTTCGACATTCACAATAGTTTATGCTGCTTAATATACGACAACATTTAAAATAATCCTTATGTTATACATCATTTCCCTTTTAATTATGGTCGTGTTATCGGCCGCCTTTTGGGTCTTCTTTAGCTGGTCGCTGTGCCGCCCGTACCGCCGTAAAATTAAATGTTTAAAAGCTACACAATGGTAAAAACAAGATACGGGTTTAGAAAATCCGCTCTAACCAAAGGATTTAAAAATAAATGGGATATTGCGCAGTTTATTTTTAGTAATTGGCCTGCGCTAAATAGGAAAATAGGCGTTGGCGGGTATGAAAACTACGGGACGTTTAAAGACGTAGAAAGAGGCGTAACTATAGACGTTTATTTAGGCCGTAAAGTAAAAGGTGTGGGCGCTACGCGGCCAATACGTTGCCGCCTTAATTATAATTCGGACGCACACCCGGATTTAAAAAATAAGGCGCTTTCTTTACGTGATCTCAAATTTTATCACAAAGAACTTTTAAAAGCTTCCCAATGGTAACGGCAATAATAATGGCGGTCATTTTCGCCGCGGCGCTGTGGGTAGTAAGTTACTGGCAGGATCTTGACAACAAAAACCGAAATTTGTGACGTGTATTTTTTAGAGCGATATCTATACCCGCCTGCGTTTCTACGCCGGGCGGTTTTAAATTATTTTTCTTATCTTTCTATCTTCATAGAGATTGGTCAATTATTTTTACCCGCCTACCTTTTCAGGTCGGGCGGCTCCGTTAAGTACTAACCCTTTCTATATATTAACACGAAAGGCCACCGATACCTAATGAAGGCCACAGGCAAAGATTAGTTTACAATGCTGGTGTAAATAGGATAGCTTTTAATATCCGTTGTACGCTGGCTTTTTTATGCCGGACCGGTTAGCGCCTCCCTGAACTTAACCGCGTAACCCGCTATTAATTCCGCCTTATCTAAAATATTTATTATCCGCCTGGCGTTTACAAAATCCACCTTTACTACGTTTAGGTAGTCGCTTAACTTCTTGCCGGTGTAAATGCCTTTTTGCATGGCGTAAACGCTAACCTTTGCGCTCAGTTCGGTGTCCGTTATTAGTAAATCCGGGTTGCCTATAAGGTCAACTTTGAATATGCCGGATAAGATTTTATAATTTTCGTACCAGGTATTTTGCGTAAAACCGCGGCCGTAAAATAAGTTTGCCGTGTCGGTGTACGGTTGCCCGTTATACTTTAGCTGCTTGCCGTACTTCCGGTTTTTACCTTTGCCATATTCGGCTATCGGTTGCATGGTTTTATTTACTTCGTGGTAAGCGGTCGCCAGTACATAAGCCACCTGGTTAGGATCCGTAACGCCGTAAAATTCGCAGGCGTCCAGTAGTGCGCCCATGCCTTCGGCCTGCGTGGCTTTTAACTGTCCGCCGAATAGGCTATTTTTAGCCGATTGTAAAAACAGGTCATATTTTGCCATAAGTCAGGTATAATAAAATAAAGAATATCAAAAACAAGTATTTAAGGTATGCGGGAAAACGGGCCAAAAACAAATCTATCTTAGACGTTGTACCTAAAAATTCCCACGGTTGCCCTATCAGTAAGTTATAAAAGCCATTAAACAAAATAAGCTAAAGGAAAAATAAACCGGGTATTGACCACGGGCCTAACCAGTATACGCATGGCGCCAGGCCAATAACCCGCAGCAATGCGCCGCGGGTCTTGTTTGGCTGTAGCCCTTTATCATATAGCCGAACGTCGGTTACCAGGTCCACAGACAAAACCAGGATGAAGAGCAAAACGGCGTAAATCATTTCTTTTTGTTGCCTAATTTATTGGCATTATAAAAAGCGTAGATAGCGATTAGCGCAAAGCCTACGCCAGCGACAATAAATAGCCAATTTATTTTGTGCTTATCCGCCAGGGCGCTGTTAGTATTGATAAGCAAAATAAACCCGGCGAACGCTGTCAGGACTAAAATTAAATACCATTTTTTAACTGTCATATCTAAAATTTAAAAGGTAAAAGTACTTTGATCCGCGGCCAAAAATGCCGGACCGCAAAACCCACCAACACTAAAAGCCAAACCCACCACGGCAGGAAAGACTTACGAACTTCCTTTATTAAAACGTCCTGCTTCTTTGCCAACTTCGTTTCTGCCGTTTCCAGCTTCACGCTTAAATCGTCTATAGTGCTGTGCGCGTCCAATAGTTCTGCCGTCTTTTCGTGCAGGTCGGTATTTATAGCTATTATTCTGCCTTCAATCGTTTTTATTTTCCCGTTGTCAAACGTTACGCGGTTAACTATGCGCCCGGTGTCTTTATAAACAGTGTCGAATAAAACGCCGGTCCGTGCCCACTCTTCCCGCTCGTTTTCGTAGTTCGTTATCGTTTCAAGTAGTGCATGCTGCAAACCTTCGTTTTGTTCGTACATGCTGCTATCTACGCGGACCGTTTCGCGGTCTATGTATTTGGTAGGTCCGCAGGCAAACAATAAAAAACAAACGGCAGATAGAAATACAACTATCTGTATCAAGTAGGGTATTTTTCTATACATCGGTTGCCGGTTTTTTAGCTTCTTCCATCTCTTGTTCTCTTAAGAATTTTTCGCCCTTGCGGACTATCACAAACCCTAAACCCTGCCCGACTACGCCAAGCCCTACGCTGAACAGTCGTAAACGGTCCAGAATGTTTTCCACTATGGCGCTGTATTTCGTGCCGGTTAGCTTACCGCTTTCCGCCAGCGCCAAACTATCCGGTAAAACGAACATAGCAATAAAGACAACTAAAAAGCCTACTATAATAGGCCCGGTGTGTTTGGTTGTGTAGACCTTGAAGGCGGCCGTAAAACCTAAATTGTATTTGCTGCCCTTTTGGATATATACGCTTTTAACCGTAGTTAATAGCAACATGCCCAACAAGCTACCGCAAAAAATGATTATGTAATTCATTTATAGATTTTTTATAGTAAATTGCATTTAGTACAAAGTTTTCCATAACATAACTTTTCAACTACACGTCGGGCCGTTTCTACGGTCCGTTTTTATTTTTCCCTGTCTTTCTTATTTGCCAGTTCTATTTCTATCCGTCGCACGCCTTCCAAAAGGTCGTCCATTTTTTCGCCTAATATCGCTACGTTTTGTTTTTCGTTCTGCATTTGTATTTCCAGCACTTTAAGGCGGGTCATAACTTCGGTTCGGAAATTTACCCATGCGATAACAAACCCTATTGTTTGGGCCGCTAAAAATAATATAATGGGTAAAATATAGTTATGTATCATTCCTACCGTGCTATTATCCATTTCTAAAAATACCGCCTTTTTAACTCTTAACTAAAATCTTCACTTGTGCCGTCGCTGTAGACAACTTTATGACGTACTTCTACTACGTGTTTTTCCGTTGGCGGTACTGGCGCCGCGTTAACCTTTACCGTTACCGTGTCCGCCGCCGTGGCGCCTTTGTCGTCCGTAACGCCTAACCGGAAAATAGAGGATCCGGCCGCCAGCCCGGTTACCTGCGTAATAGCTGCCGCCGGCGTTGCTATCGTACCGCTGCCGCTAACCTTCGTCCAGGCGTAGGCGGTTATCGTGCCGTCGGTATCTGTGCCGCTGCCCTGTAGCGTTACGCTGTTTACCGGCAAAGTTATTTCTATGTCGCCGCCCGCGTTCGCCGTTGGCCCTACGTTCGGCGCTGGCGGCGTTGCGCCTACTACTACGCTGCCCAAACTGTAAACGTTATTAGCGTCGCCGCCTGTA